>Ga0306925_10005586_pt1 | contig 11553 bp, 9 predicted proteins | sample flu12Cox44000176_FD_203755 | JGI IMG/M metagenome (GOLD analysis project Ga0306925, IMG submission 203755) | Lab enrichment of tropical soil microbial communities from Luquillo Experimental Forest, Puerto Rico - flux8day.12C.oxic.44.000.176 (v2)... | ecosystem: Environmental > Terrestrial > Soil...
CTCGATCGCAGTGTCACTGCTCGTGCTGGGGCTGCTCTATCTCAACAGCGATACGCTGCGCAACCGCGGCCGCAGCTTCCTCGCGGTGGTGGTGTATGCCGCCGCCACCATCGCGGTGTGGGTCATCTACGATTTCACGCAGCAGTACATGACCGTCTCGAGCGTCGTGTCGGGCGTGCTGCTGCTGCTCGGCATGCTGGGTGTGCTGCTGGTGCTGCTCGCCGAGGCGCACGAATGGGCCGAGGCGCACTGGGTCGAGTACCGGCGGCGTCTCGGCGCACCGATCCTCAGCAGCAACAGCTCCCCACGCAAGGTCTCCATTCACGTGCCGGCCTACAACGAGCCGCCGGCGATGCTCATCGAGACACTCGATGCGCTGGCACGGCTCGACTATCCCGACTACGAAGTGTTGGTGATCGACAACAACACGCGCGATGAGAGCGTCTGGCGGCCCGTGGAGGCGCACTGCGCCGCGCTCGGCGCGCGTTTCCGTTTCTTTCACGTCGCGCCACTCGCGGGCTTCAAGGCCGGCGCGCTCAACTACGCCCTCGAGCGCACCGCGGCGGATGCGGCGATCGTCGCGGTCATCGACAGCGACTACGTGGTCGATGCACGCTGGCTGCGCGACCTGACGCCGGTGTTCGAGGACGAGCGCATCGCCATCGTCCAGGCGCCTCAGGACTACCGCGATGCGGACCAGAGCGCCTTCAAGGCGATGTGCTACGCCGAGTACCGCGGCTTCTTCCAGATCGGCATGATCACGCGTAACGAGCGCAACGCCATCATTCAGCACGGCACCATGACCATGGTGCGGCGCAAGCAGCTCGACGCCTGTCGCTGGGCCGAGTGGTGCATCACCGAGGACGCCGAGCTCGGGCTGCGCATCTTCGAGGCCGGCTACGATGCCAGCTACGTGCCCGAGAGCTACGGCCGCGGCCTCATGCCCGACACCTTCGTCGACTTCAAGAAGCAGCGCTTCCGCTGGGCCTATGGCGCGATGCAGATCATCAAGGCACACGCCCGCGCGCTGTTCCTCGAGGGCGGGCCCCTGTCCCCCGGGCAGCGCTATCACTTCGTCGCCGGCTGGCTGCCGTGGATCGCCGATGGCTGCAACCTGCTGTTCAACCTCGCGGCGCTCGGCTGGTCGGCGGCGATGGTGTGGGCGCCGGGCAGGGTCGATGCGCCGCTCGTGCTCTACTCGGTGCTGCCGTTGTCGCTGTTCACGTTCAAGCTTGCCAAGCTCGTGCACCTCTATCACGTGCGCGTCGGCGCCAACCTGCGCCAGACGCTCGCGGCAGCCATCGCCGGCCTCGCCCTCACCCACACCATCGGACGTGCCGCCGTCAAAGGGCTCGTGACGCGCAGCGAGCCGTTCTTCCGCACGCCTAAGAAGGGGCGCTCCTCGGGCCTGTGGCACGCGCTCGCGGCCGCCCGCGAGGAAACGCTGATGATGATGGGACTGACGCTCTCGGCATGGGCGGTTTCCTACACCGCGCTGCCGCAGAATGCCGGCCCCGATCACTTTGCGTGGGTCGTGGTGCTGCTCATCCAGGCGGTGCCCTACGCCTCCTCGCTCATCGTGTCGCTGATCAGCGCATTTCCATTGCCGGCACGGCTGCTCGGCACGAGCTATCGTCCGATGAGCCGCACCGGCCGGCAGCCGGAGGCGGACCTGAGCGGCTGACCCGTGCGGGAGCACCGACTGCGGGCCATCGCGATCATGATCGCCGCGGTCGCGGTCTTCTCTTTCATGGATGCACTCCTGAAGCTGCTGGCGGCGCACTACCCGCCCATGCAGGTTGCGGCGCTGCGTGGGGCAACCTCGCTCCCATTCACGCTGGTGCCGGTGCTGCTGCGCCGGCGCTTGCAGGATCTGAGGCCGCGGCGCTGGCCCATGCACCTGCTGCGCGGGGTGCTCTCGGTGCTGGTGCTGGGCGGCTTCATCTACGCCGTGCGCGTACTGTCGCTCGCCAACGCCTATGCGGTGTTCCTGTCGGCGCCGCTCATCGTGGCGGCGCTCTCGGTGCCACTGCTCGGGGAGCGGATCGACTGGCGTAACTGGGTTGCCATCCTGATCGGTCTCGTCGGGGTACTCACCATGCTGCGCCCGAGCGCCTCGGCTCTGAGCACCCTCGGGACAATCGCCGCGCTGGTGGGTGCCATCGCCTATGCGCTGAGCGCCATCGCGGTACGCGTGCTGACCCGCAGCGACACGACCGTCAGCGTGGTCTTCTGGACTGTCGGGCTCATGACGGTCTTCACCACGGCGATATCCGCCCCCGGCTGGGTGCCGATCGAGCACGCGCACTGGAAATGGCTCCTCGGCCTCGGCCTGCTGGCGGCGGTGGCACAGTACCTGCTCACCGAGGCGTTCCGTTCGGCGCCCCCATCGGTCGTGACTCCCTTCGAGTACACCGCGCTCCTCTGGGGCGTCGCCATCGACCGTCTCGTGTGGCACGTGCTCCCCTCGGCACGCGTATGTTTCGGCGGTGGGCTGGTGATCGCGACGGGGCTGTATCTCATCTGGCATCAGCGCCGGCTGACAGGCGGCGAATCCCCGCAAGAGACATGGCAGCCGGCGGCGGAGAAGGGCAAAATGTCGCGCCATTCGTCGACAGTCGAAGTTGTCGCTCGCAAACAAGAGGAAGACTCACCATGAGCAACGCCGAACTCCTGGGACGATTCGTGTGGCACGAATTGTTGACCACCGACACCGCGGGCGCCGCCGCGTTCTACCCCAAGGTGCTGCCTTGGAGGACTGCACCCTCCAGCATGCCCGGCTACACCATCTGGATGGCCGGACAGACCCAGATCGGCGGCCTCATGGCACTGCCGGCCGAAGGTGGCGCGACGCCGCCGCACTGGCTCGTCTATGTCGGGACGCCGAATGTCGACGCCACCTGCTCGCAGGCACAAGGGCTCGGCGCGCGCGTCGTCAAGGCTCCTGCTGACATTCCCAACGTCGGCCGCTTCGCCGTCCTGTCGGATCCACAGGGTGCAACGTTCGCGCTGTTCACCCCTGGGGCCGGGCCCCCGCCCGGTGCGCCGCCCGCCCAGGGAGGGTTCTCCTGGCACGAGCTGGCGACGACCGACGTCGCGGCCGCGCTGCGCTTCTACGGACAGTTGTTCGGCTGGACCAAGGGTCCTGGGCACGACATGGGCGCGATGGGCGTGTACCAGATCTTCATGCACGGCGGCAGCCAGGTCGGCGGCATGTGCAACGTACAGGGTCCCTCCACCGCACCATCATGGTTGAGTTACGTGAACGTCGCCGATGCCACCCGCGCGGTCGCGGGCGCGAAGGCTGCCGGTGGCCGACTTCTGCATGGGCCGATGGAGGTCCCGGGCGGCAGCTGGATCGCCATGATGATGGATCCGCAGGGTGGCGCTTTCGCGGTGCAGGAAGCGCCGCGCACGGCGAGCCAGAAACCTGCTGCTGCCGCGTCGAAGCCGGCCGCGGCCGCCAAGCCGCCGGTGGCACCGAAGCCCGCCGCGGCGCCGGCCAAACCCGCTACACCCGCGCCGTCAGCACCGGTGGCAACGGTCGCCAAGGCGGTCGTAGCGGCGAAAGTGGCGAAGAAAGTGGCGAAGAAAGTAGCCAAGAAAGTGGGGAAAAAAGTGGCGAGGAAAGCGAAGAAGGCAGCGAGGAAGGTGCGTAGGGCCGGGAGAAAGACGGCACGCAAGGTGCGCAGAGCTGGGAGAAAGACAGCGCGCAAGGCAGCCCGCCCGGGGGTCCGCCGGGCGGCCCGCAAGACCGCACGGCGCGTGCGCCGCAGCACACGGCAAGCGGCGCGGGGCGTGACACGAGCAGCGCGGCGGGTCAGACGGGCGGCGCGCCGCCGGCGCTGACACTCGATACGACGGAGCTCACCGCGTGCGCCCTGGCGCGGTGAGCCGTCAACCGCTCAGAGCCGCACCAGCGGTCGGCCGAAGTTGCCCCCCTGCATGGCAAGCAGCAGGTGTGCCGGCGCGTTGACGAGCCCCTCGACCACGTGATCCTTGGTGGCGATGCGCCCGGCACCGTACCAGGCGATCGCCTCGCGCAGGAATTCGGAGCGTCGGTGCTCGTAGTCGTGCAGGTCCACGCGCAGGACCTCGAGGCTTCCGGGCGCATGGCCACCGCGGGCGAGTAATGCCTCCGGCTCCGCAGGGGTGCGGCTGTTCTGCACCATGCGGGCGCCGCGAGCGAGGGCCCCACTGGTCACTACGCGCTCGAGCAACTCGCCGCCCACATTGTCGAAGAAGATGTCGACCCCGTGCGGCGCGAGCTGCCGCAGCCGCGCCTCGAGGTTTTCGGCAGCATAGTTGATGCAGCCTGACAGTCGCGCGTGGCGCGTCACCCAGTCGCACTTCTCGCGGCTGCCGGCGATACCGATTGCCCGCGCGCCCTTGAGCAGGGCGATCTGGCCAGCCATGGCTCCAGCCGCGTTGGCCGCGGCGGACACGAGCACGGTCTCGCCCGGGCGCAGCCGCGCCAGATGCAGCAGGCCGAAGTAGGCGGCCATGCCGGGTGCGCCGAGGACCCCGAGCGCCGTGGAGGCGGGCGTTTGTCCGGGATGCAGCAGCCGCGCGTGATGTCCATCGGACACGCACAGCTGCTGCAGTCCGCAATCGAGCACGACGACGCTCCCGACACCGAAGACATCGTGACGCGACTCGATCACTTCACCGACGCCGCGTGCTGGGACGACATCGCCCGGCCGCGGAAGCCCCGGAGTCAGAACGTCGGACGCACAGCGGAAAGGATCGACCGCCAGCCAGAGAGCGCGGGCCAGGAACGAGCCATTCGTGAGCGCGGGCCTCTCGGTCTCGACCAGCTCGAGATCAGTCGCTCGCGCGGGCGGACGCTTGATTCTCACCTGCAGGTTGCGCACGGTCACCGGGGCCCCCGGGAAAGGGCGCGTCTTCCCAGTTGGAGTGGGCACATCGAGCGGCGCAGGCGCGATTTGCCGGGGTGGTTCACCGTCCATCCGCCTCGGCCGCATTGCGCTGCTCGGCCGCCTGGCGGTAGGCGGCGTCGATCTGCTGGCGGACCTGGTCCTGCGCCGCCCGTGCCTGAGCCGCCTGCTGCGCTGCCGACTCCGCCGCGGCTCCTGCGCTCACCCCGTTCTCGGCCACGCCGCAGCCGGCCAGCGCCAACGTCAGTGCGCACAGTGCCCAGGACCATTTCATCCTTTCAATTTACCCGCCCCGACCGCCGGCGCAAGAGGAGCGCTGATCGTGGCACTATGTTGCCCATGCCGAGGGTAACGCCTACCCAGCTACCCCTGCCCGCAGCGCGCGCGCGCCGCGGATACTTCGAATGTCGCTATGGGCAGCTTCACGTGCACCACTCCATGCCGCGTGGCGGCGGGTTCGAGGAGGGAACGCCGCTGCTGTGCCTGCACGAGCTTCCCGGGTCGGGACGTGTCTTCAACCGTCTCTTGCCCCTCGCCGGCGAGGATCGCTCGGTGTACGCGCCGGATCTGCCGGGTTTCGGGGAGTCCGACGGTCCCATCGCGCGCCCGACCATGGCCGACTATGCCGCAGCCCTCGGGGATTTCCTCGACAACATGCGACTGCGAACTGTCGCCGTGCTCGGGTTGCGCAACGGCGCAGTGCCCGCGACCGAGCTCGCGCTTACGCGCCCGGCGCAGGTGAGTCGGGTGATCCTGGTGTCGGTGCCGCTACTCACCGAGGCGGAGCGACAGGCGGCACGCAGCCAGACACCCGTGCTCACGCCTGCCGAAAGCGCCTTCCGCTCAGCCGAGGCGGCACGCTGGGTGCTCGAGGCTGCAGCGCAGTATCCGTTGCGAGAGCGCCTCGCGCGGCTCAGTCAACGGCTGCTGGTGCTGCGTGCGCACGATGACCTCTATGAAGCGACGGCGCGTGTGCGTGAGGTGTTGCCCGCCGCGCGCCTCACGGAGCTGCAACAGAGCGCCGTGGAAGTATTGGCTCTGGCACCGCACCGCATTGCGGAAGCAGCGCGCGAGTTCCTGCGGGCCTGAACAGGGTGCTGACAGCGCACAGCGCTACACTTTTCATCATCCAACATAGGGAAATGGGGAATCTGATGAGTTCGCGTCCGAGGCCGCCGCCTAAGTCATCAGACGCTGGTTCCGATCTCGACAGCACGGCCGAGCTGCCGGTGCTGGACGTGGCCACGCCCGCTGCGAGCGCCACAACCACCACGACGAAGGTGCCGGCTGCCGGCACGGAAGAGCCGCAGCCCACGACCGACACCGGGGCGCCTTCGCCGGCGAGCCTGGCCGCCTTGACTGCCGCCACCGCGGCGAGTGTGGAGCAGCAGCGGCGGCAGGAACTGGAGCTGCAAGCGCGCACGGCCGCACTGCAGGAGGCGCAGGAACGCCTGGCGAGTCACGCCACACGGTTGCTGCAGCTCGAGCGTGCCCGCGATGAGGCACTCGCTGCGCAGGCGGCAGCCGCGCAGCGTGCTGCGGCTGCTGAGCAGCGTGCTGCGGCTGCTGAGCAGCGTGCTGCGGCTGCTGAGCAGCGTGCTGCGGCTGCTGAGCAGCGGACCGCGTCGGTCGAGCAACGCCTCGCCGAGCTCGAGCAGCGCGCCGCTGCCGCCGGCGCGGAGCTCGCTCAGGCGCGGGCCCTGGTGAGTACCTCCAGCGCACGCGCGCAGGAATTGCAGCAGCAGCTCACGCGGCAGGAAAGCGACACACGCACGCAACGCGCGCGCGAACTGGAGCAGCAGCAGGCAGTGACGGCGGCGGGCCGCGTGCACACCGCCGGCGTGATGGAGGATCTCCACAACGAGCGCGCCCGCGCCATGACCTACCTCGAGTCGCTGCAGACGCTCGAGCGGCGACGGGAGATCGCGCAGCACCTGGTTATCGACCTGCACCACGAGGCCGAGGCCCGCGCCGCGGAGCTGCTGCGGCTGACACGTGAGCTCGCGGCCCGGGATGAGCGCGTGCGCAGTCAGGAGCAGGAGCTCACGGAGCGCGCCGCGCGCCTGGCACAGCTCGAGCAGCACACGAGCATGCTCACCACCATGGTCACGCAGCGCGACGCGGAGCTGCAGGATCAGCAGCAGGAGAGCCAGGGGCTGCGCGCCAGCGTCGCGCGACTGCAGGCGGAGATCAATGCCGGCACGGCGCGCTTGCGCGCGCTCGAGGCGCAATCCGCTGAACGCGACAGCAGCGATGCGCAACAGCACGACGAGCTGCAACGGCTGCGCGGCGAGGTTGCCGGCACCAACGCCGCGCTCGAGGCGGCGCGCCGCGGTGCAGCGGCGGCCATGGCACAGGCGAGCTCGCAGCAGACCGCCCTCGCGCAGCACGGCGAACGGGCCGCGCAGCTCGAAGCCTGGCTCGCCGCCGAGCGGCACCGCGCCGCACAGCTCGAAGGCGAGCTGGCGACCGTGCGCACCGAGATGGACGAGTGGGGCAGCGTGCTGCGCTCGGCGCAGCAGGAGCGCGGCGGCCATCTCGCCAGCATCGCCGCCGCGGAATCGCGGGTGCGCGAGCTCGAGCAGGTGGCCGCTGCCCATGAGGAGCGCGTGCGTGCGCTCCAGGCCGAGTGCGCCACCCACGTCGAACGCCTGCGTGAGCTCGAGAGGTCCCGCCCCGAGAGGCGCGACACCGCCGGCGAGGTGCGTGTAGCCGCCACCGACACCAATCCGGTGCTGCGGGAGTCCGGGCGGCAGACCGAGGAGGAAGCTGGCGCAGAGCAGTTGCCTGATGGCGCGACACGGTTGCTGATCCATAGCCAGGACGGCCGGGAGATCGTGCACGTGCTCGGCCGCAAGACGAGCATTGGCCGCACACCCGACAACGATCTGCAGCTCGACGCCAAGTACATCAGCCGCCACCACGCGGTCATTCTCGTGGGGCCGGTCAACGCCGTCATCGAAGACCTGAACAGCACCAATGGTGTGCAGGTGAACGGCCGGCGCGTCACCCGCCATACGCTCCGCGACGGCGATCAGATCGTCATCGGCCGCGCGCACTACCGCTTCGCGGTGCGCAAGGCCCCGGAGAAGCGCTGACAGCCGCCACCACCAACAGCTAAAGCACCCCACGAAATTTCGCCTGCCGCGAGCGGCGGGTGTCCACCGATCACCAAGACGCGAAATTTCGTGGGGACCCCGCTAAGCTCCCGAGCGGTGCGCGCAGCGCGCGGGCGGCGGCGAGCGAGAACGGTGGCAAGTCCCTACATCGAGAGAATCCTCAAGGCGCGAGTTTACGATGTCGCCATCGAGTCACCGCTCGAGGAAGCGAGCCGGCTCTCGCGGCGGCTCGGCAACCGGGTGCTGCTCAAGCGCGAGGACCTGCAGCCGGTGTTCTCCTTCAAGCTGCGCGGAGCCTACAACCGCATCGCGCATCTGTCCGAGCTCGCGGCGCGCCGCGGCGTGGTGTGTGCCTCGGCCGGCAATCATGCGCAGGGCGTGGCCCTCGCCGCGCACCGCCGCGGCATCGCCGCAGTGGTGGTCATGCCGCAAACCACGCCCCACATCAAGGTGCAGGCGGTCCTCGATCTCGGCGCCGAGGTGGTGCTGCACGGCGATGATTACGACAGTGCGCTCGAGCGCGCGCTGCAGCTCGCGCGCGAGCGCAACCTGGTGTTCGTGCATCCCTTCGATGACCCGGACGTCATCGCCGGCCAGGGCACTATCGCCGTGGAGATCCTGCGCCAGAGCGGCGGTGAGCTCGACGCCATCTTCGTGCCGGTCGGCGGCGGCGGACTCCTCGCCGGCGTCGCGGTGTACGTGAAGTACCTGTATCCGGCAGTGAAGGTGATCGGCGTCGAGCCCCAGGACGCCGCCAGCATGCACGACTCACTCAAGGCCGGTCGGCGCGTCACGCTCGAGCGTGTTGGCATCTTCGCCGACGGCGTCGCCGTGCGGCGCGTCGGCGAGGAGACCTTCGCTCTGTGCCGCGGCCAGGTCGATGAGGTGCTGCTGGTCTCCACCGACGAGATCTGCGCGGCCATCCAGGATGTGTTCGAGGACACGCGCTCGATCGTCGAGCCGGCGGGTGCGCTCGCGGTAGCGGGGCTGAAGAAATACCTGGCGCGCGAGGGCTGGCGCGGCAAGCGGGTAGTGGCGGTCAACAGCGGCGCCAACATGAACTTCGACCGCCTGCGGCACGTGGCCGAGCGTGCCGATTTCGGGGGCGAGCGCGAGGCACTGCTCGCGGCGGTGATACCGGAGCGGCCGGGAAGCTTCCTGCAGTTCTGCGAAGCGCTCGGGCGGCGCAGCGTCACCGAGTTCAACTATCGCTACGCCGGCGCCGACGGCGCCCAGGTGTTCGCGGGGCTCGCGCTCAGCGGAGGCAGCGCCGAGAAGGAGGCGGTGCTCGGCGACCTGCGCGCTGCCGGCTTCACCGTCACCGACATGACCTCCGATGAGATGGCGAAGCTGCACGTGCGCTACATGGTCGGCGGGCACGCGCACGGCATCGCCCACGAACTGCTGTACCGCTTCGAATTCCCGGAGCGTCCCGGAGCACTGCTGAGGTTTCTGCAGGCGATCGGCGCGCGCTGGAACATCAGCCTGTTCCACTACCGCAACCACGGCTCGGACTACGGCCGCGTGCTCGCCGGCATCCAGGTTCCCCCGCCGCAACGGCCGGATTTCCTGCAGCACCTGAACGAGTTGCACTACGCCTACGTGGAGGAGACGGACAACCCGGCGTATCGAATGTTCCTCGGTACCTGAGGCGCCTCACATCGAGGCGTGCCGCCGAGTCTCGAGCAACCACTCGCGCCAGATCGCCAGCAGTACGGCGAGGATCACCGGACCCACGAACAGGCCCACGAGACCGAACGCGGCGAGCCCCCCCAGCACTCCGAACAGCACGACCAGGAACGGGATCTCGGCCTCGCGGCTGATGAGCAGCGGACGCACGAAGTGGTCCGTCCAGCCCATGATGATGCCGCCCCAGATGAGCAGCCCCACGCCAGCGACGGTGCTGCCCTTGACGAAGAGCCACACGCACACGCCTCCCCAGATGGTCGGGGCGGCGAAGGGAATCAGGCCCGCGACGGTCGTGAGCGCGGCCAGAAACACCGGCGCGGAGACGCCCGCCACCCAGTAGCCGATGCCGACCAGAACGCCCTGTACGAGCGCCGCCAGCGCGAGTCCGTAGACCACCGCCTTCACCGTCTGCTCAATGGCCCGCCGGTAGCTGTCCACTCGCGGCCCGAGCACCTGCCCGAGGGCATCGGCGAGCTGACCGGAAACACGCCGGCCGTCCCGGTAGACGAAGAACAGACTCACTGCGGTCAGTGCCATCTTTGCCGCTTCGCGGCCGATGCCGCCAATGAGGCGCACGATCTGTGTGAAGGAATGATCGGCCACCTTGCGCAGCTCGAGTCCGAGAACGTTCGGATCCTGGGACGCGCGCTCGGCCAGCTCGCGCAATTGCTCGCCGACCCACGGGAGCTTCAGCACTGGGGGCGGCAGCTGCAGCCCACCGGCGAGCAGGTCCAGTGTGTCGTGCCAGACGCGCGCCAGCTCGATGCGTAGCACCAGGGCGAGCCAGGCGATGGGCACGATCACGGCCAGGGACACCGCCGTGGTGAGGAGGAGCGAAGCGATGATGGCGCGCCCACGGCAGGCCCGCAGCACACGCTCGTACACCGGCCAGGTGACGAAGGCAAGGATCGCTGCCCACACGACCGGAATGATGAAGGGCTCCATCACACGGAAGCCGAGCACCACCAGGCCGGCGAGCAGCGTCACGGTGATCAACCGGCGCAGCCACGGTGCGGAGACCAAGTCTTCCACGGTGCTGCCCTTGCTCAGCTGAGTCCAGCGGCGTCGGAGACGAACATGGTGAGGGCAAGCAGCATGCAAATTGCAAAAGTCATGTGGCGGCGCAGCGCGAGGTACGGCGCGGGCAGACGATCCCCCAGCGAGTGCTTCTCGTAGAGCCAGAGCCCGCCGTGAGCTACCACGAGCAGCGCGAGTCCGCGCTGCCCGCCCACCATCACGCCGCCGGCGCCCGCGAGCGATGCGGCGAGCACGCCGGCGATGCGCGCGTGCGGCGCGGGCAGCTTGCCGGCGAGCGCGAGCCCCCAGTGCACCGCCGCGGCGGAGGCAAGCAGCACGGCGCCCCACGCGAGCGCGGCGCGCTGCGCGAGTTCCTGCCATGCATAACGCGGCAGGAGTCCAACTCCCGCGAGGCACAACACGAGCGGTGCCACGCTCAGGTAGCCCGCCCATTCCGTCAGCGTGTTGAGCGGGGTCGTTCCCGCGTCGTTTTCGGTGAGGCCCACGGGCGAGGATCATGCCACGCGGGCGGACCCCCCGCGCGGCTCTTGACGGCAGATCTCGGCGGCTGGCAGGCTTCGCGCGGCGTGAGGTGTCCGTTCCAACGCGCGCGGCAGCAGGCTGTGGCCGTGCGAGGTGGGAGCGGTTAAACGGGAAGTCCGGTGTGGATTCGTCCAAAGCCGGCGCTGCCCCCGCAACGGTAATCGAGATCAGGCGGATCACACAGAGCCACTGCGCCATTTTTCAGGCGCGGGAAGGCGATCCGCCCGGAGTCGCGCTCCAACTCGAGAGCCCGGAGACCGGCCTCAGGCAATTAACCGATGGGCGTC
>Ga0306925_10005590_pt1 | contig 11552 bp, 10 predicted proteins | sample flu12Cox44000176_FD_203755 | JGI IMG/M metagenome (GOLD analysis project Ga0306925, IMG submission 203755) | Lab enrichment of tropical soil microbial communities from Luquillo Experimental Forest, Puerto Rico - flux8day.12C.oxic.44.000.176 (v2)... | ecosystem: Environmental > Terrestrial >...
GGCCTATTCCATACGTCATGAGGGTCGTGCGGCGGTCATCGGGGTCGGCGGTGGCAGGGACCTGCTGTCGGCGCAGGTCTTCGGCTTCCGAGAGGTGACCGGCGTCGAACTTAATCCCATCTTCATTGACATGCTGACCCGGGTTCTTGCCGACTACAATCGGTTGGCAACGCGCTCGGGTGTGCGGCTTATCGCAGACGAGGCGCGCAGCTGGTTCTCGCGTTCCGCCGAGCGCTTCGATCTCCTACAAATGAGCATGATCGACACTTGGGCCGCGACCGGAGCGGGGGCGTTCTCGCTTTCAGAGAACGGGCTCTACACGGTCGAAGGATGGCGTATCTTCCTTGATCATTTGACGCCGACTGGCGTCTTCACGGTCTCCCGCTGGTATGCGCCGAACAGTGTCGACGAGACCGGCCGAATGATGAGCCTCGCGGTCGCGGCTTTGCTCGGCGAAGGGATCGCCAATCCCCGCGAGCACCTGTTCCTGGCGGCCACGGAACACGGGATCCCGCTTGCGACTTTGATCGTTTCGCGCGCACCGTTCGGCACGGAGGAACTGGAGACGTTGACGGCGACGGCGGCTCGACTGGGCTTCTCCGTGGTGTTGAGCCCGCAATCGCCGTTCGCACCTTCCATCATATCGGAAATTGTCGCCGCGCGGACGCCCGAGGCAGCAACTGCAGCAGCGACCCGTCTGTCCGAGAGCTACCATCTTGATCTGACCGCCCCGACGGATGAGCGTCCCTTCTTCTTCAACCAGCTCCGCCTCAGCGACCCGGAATCGCTGGCGCTCGCTGCGCATTATTCTACTGGGGTGAGGCGCGGAAACCTTCTGGCGACGGTTACTCTTACGATTATCGTCCTGTTGTCGGGGGTGCTCTTGACGCTGACGATCATCGTCCCTTCGCTGCCCTCCCTCAGTCGGGTGCCGCCTCGCTTGGCTGGGCTTGGCACGGCGTATTTTCTGCTCATTGGCCTTGCCTTTATGTTCGTCGAAATTGGGCTCATCCAGCGGATCTCGGTTTTCCTCGGGCATCCGGTGTATGGCTTGGCTATTGGTCTGTTCGGAATCATCGTGTCGACCGGAGTCGGGAGCTTGCTGGCGTCGCGGGTACGGTTGCAAAGCTGTACCCGCCTCTTGCTTTGGGTCGTGGTTCTCGGCTTTTATCTCGGCATCCTGCCGTTCTGGTTTCCCTTCCTCGTCGCGAAATTCGCGGCGGCGAACTTGGCCATGCGCGCAGCGGTGTCGCTTACCGCGATCATTCCCTCGGGCACACTGATGGGTTTCGGGTTCCCGACCGGGATGGAGATGGTCAACGCAATCGACCGGCGTCCGACACCATGGCTTTGGGCGATCAACGGCGCGGCGGGCGTGCTGGCGGCGGGTCTTGCCGTCGCGGTCAGCATCGCGTTCTCGATCAACGTGACGCTGTGGCTTGGTGCGATCTGCTATTTGCTGCTCGGCCCGGTCGCGGTGTCACTCGCTCAGGGGGTAAGCTTCGAGCGTACCGTGGCGGCGGTCGCTGAAGAGACCGTATTGTGACCGACCGGGGTCCCGCTCGTCGATCAGCGCTTTGGGAGCCGTTGCGAATACAATGCCGGCGCGAGCTAGAAATGCCGTCGGCTCGCAAAGCAGAGAAGGCAGCCTCGCTGTATCCCTGCCTGCGAGGGACGAATGGGCGCGGATAGGGGCAACAATTTCGACGCGCTGCGGCTCCTGGCCACCGCCTCGGTTGTATTCTCGCATTCATTCTTGATCGCCGAGGGAACCCAGAACAACGAGCCGCTAATCCGGCTGACCGGCAATCAATCGATCCTCGGCCTCGTCGGGGTCTTTGTGTTTTTCGCGGTCAGCGGCTTCTTGGTGACCCAAAGCTTCGAGGAAACCTGCGATCCTTGGCGTTTTCTGGCCAAACGGGCGTTGCGTATCTTCCCCGGGCTCTTTGTCGCCACCCTGCTGTCGGCTTTTGTGTCGGCGCCGCTGGTCACCGACCTGCCGCTCTGGAGCTATCTGGGCCGGGCAGAACCTTACGAATATGTTCTCGGCAACACGTTCCTCGACCAGAGCGTGCATGAATTGCCGGGCGTGCGGTTTAGCGGCAATCAGGTCGGGCTCGAGATCAACGGCTCGCTGTGGACCTTGCGCTACGAGTTTATGATGTACCTGATGGTGCTCGCGCTCGGCGTGCTGCGGCGGTTGACGCTGCCCATCGCACTGTTGTTGTTGGCGTTCGGCATCGCCGACCTGCGCTTCAGCCTGCTCGACCAGACTGAGAAATGGGGCTGGTTCTTTCTATTGCTCAGCAATTGGGGGTGGCTGGTCGGCTTTTTCGCCACCGGCATGGTCCTCTACAAGCTGCGCCACACCCGCATCTTCGACGGCCGCATCGCGCTCTTGGCGTTGGCCGGCCTCGTCCTCAGCGTGCCGTTGCGCCAGTTTCTGGTGTTGTTCCCGCTGTTCGGCTGCTATCTGGCGCTGTGGCTTGCCTTGACACGGCACCTGCCGGTGATCCCGGCGGCGCGCTTTGGCGACCTGTCCTACGGCATTTACATCTACGGCTGGCCGGTCGAGCAAGGGATGGTTCGGCTGCTCGGCGATGGGGCGGCGTGGTGGCAGGTATTCGTGCTCGCCTTGCCGGCAGCCGCGGCGCTCGCCTTGCTCTCCTGGCACCTGGTCGAGCGCCCGGCGCTCCGCCTCAAGCCTGGCGCGCGCCGTCCTCCGGTGGCCCCGCGTCGAGAGGCTGGCGTCGAGGTCAGACCCGCCATTAGTATGGCCTCGATTGGCCACAGTTGAGGGAGGCGCCGATGCGGATACACAACCTTTACACCGATGCAAATGGCCAGTCGCATTTCCGCGACATCGAGGTCGAATGGGTCGAGGAGACGCGCTCGGGCAAGCTCTCCAAGCGTCTGCCGGCGAGCGGCATCATCTTTCGCGAGGTCCCGCCGACCTACGACCTGGATTGGCATCCGGCACCCCGGCGCCAATACATCATCAATCTCGACGCCGGTGTCGAGATCACCGCGAGCGATGGCGAGACCCGCAGGATCGGCGCTGGCGAGGTGTTCCTGGTCGAGGACACGACCGGAAAGGGCCACCTCTCCAAGGCGATCGACGGCAAGATCCGCAATTGCATCTTCGTACCCATCGAATGAGGGAGCAAACACCGTCGTCATTCCCGCGAAAGCGGGAATCCATCCGTCACGGTGACTATGGATTGCGGCTCTTTCCGCGCCTTCGCGGGGTCTGGCCGGGATGACGATCGCTGAATTCGAAACCGCAATCTGCTGAGGGAGCACCAGAGATGAAGCTGCTTTATTTTGACGACTACAAGCTGGGTGTGCTGAAGGGCGACCGCGTTGTCGACGTGTCGTCGGTGGTTCGCGACATTCCGCATACCGGTCCGGGCGATCTGATCAACGGCTTGATTGCCCGTTTTGACCAATATCGCGCAAAGCTCAACGATGCCGCCGCGAGCGGCCAGGGTGTGGCGTTGTCGTCGGTCAGGGTGCGCCCGCCGCTGCCAAAGCCGGACAATATCGACTGCATGGCGGTCAATTACATGGAAGACGGCACTCGGAGCGCGCCGGCGCCGATCAACGCGTTCCAAAAGACGGCGAACGCGATCTGCGGCCCGGGCGACACGATGGTATTGCCCGACGCGCCGGCGACGATCTTTGAGGGCGAAGCCGAGCTCGCGGTCGTCATCGGCAACCGCGCGAGCAACGTCAAGGCGGCCGATGCGATGGATTACGTCTTCGGCTACACATGCTTTATCGACGGCTCGGCCCGCGGGCTACCGGCCCCCGGCTTTTTCGCGATGAAGTCGCGCGATACCTTCGCGCCGATCGGGCCGTATATCGTGACCAAGGATGAGATTCCGGATCCGCAGAAATTACAGATCCGGCTCTCCAACAACGGCACCTTGATGCAGAACTTCAACACCAGCGACATGGCGCACAAGATTCCACGCTGCATCGAGTGGCTGAGTTCGGTTCATGCCCTGGAGCCGGGCGACATCATCGCCACCGGCACCAATCATCGCGGCCTCAACCCGTTTATGGACGGCGACAAGATCGAGCTCGACATCGAGGGCGTCGGCAAGCTTGCCTTCAACGTTAAGGACGAACTGAAGCGGAAGTGGGAACGCCGCACGCGGCTGCAGATGCACGAGCAGGCAGCACAGAAGACCCCTGGCGCTTATCCGGACATAACCCCGCAATTGACCGGTAAATACGCGCCCGCCGCGCGCTGATTTCGGCACTGCATGCAGCCCGCCGGTCCGGACCCTGCCGGATCGGCGGGCGAATATCGTTGCGAGAAAGGATCGATCATGACCGACGGCGGCTTCGCCTACAGCCAGCTCTTTGCCAAGGACCTGCCGCCGCCGGCGCCGCGCTGGACGGGGTTTCCGAGATACAATTTTATCGGCGGCCACAACGATCCGGCCCGCATCCCCGCCACCGCACTCGCCGAGGCGGCCACCGCTGTCCTGCGCCGCCGCGGCGCCGATCTGGCGCTCTACAATTTCGACGGCCCGCAGGGTTACCTCGGGCTGCGTCAACTCGTTATCGACAAGCTCGCTCAGCGGCCGGCGATCAAATGCACGGTCGACGACGTGCTGATCACCTCGGGCTCCGGCCAGGCCATCGACCTCGTCAACGGCCTGCTCCTCGAGCGCGGCGACACGGTGATCCTCGAAGAGTTCACCTATGGCGGTGCGCTGACCAAATTGAAACGCCTGGGCGTCAACATCATCGGCGCCCCGCTCGACGACGAGGGTCTGACGATCGATGGTCTCACCCGGATCATCGAGGATCTCGGGCGCAAAGGGATCCGGCCGAAATACGTCTATACGATCCCGACCGTGCAGAACCCGACCGGCTCGATTCTGCCGCGCGACCGTCGCGAGGCGCTGCTGGCCTTGACCCGCAAGCACGGTGTCCCGGTATTCGAGGACGAGTGCTATGCCGACCTGACTTGGGCAGGATCGGGCCCGCCCTCGCTCTACGCAATGGACCCGCAGCAGGTGATCCACATCGGTTCGTTCTCGAAAACCTTGGCGCCGTCGTTGCGCCTTGGTTATGCGGTCGCCGTCCCTGAGGTCATGAGCCTTCTTGTCGCCTGCAAGCGCGAGACGGACAGCGGCACCGGGGCACTCGATCAGATGGTCGTCGCCGAGTATTTCTCGCACAATTTCGATGCGCATGTCGGCGGCCTGACCCAGACCCTGCACGACAAGCTCGACGCGATGGTCGAGGCGGTCGAGCGCGAGTTTGGCACTACGGTCGAAAAGATGTGGAAACCGAAAGGCGGCATCTTTCTGTGGCTGAAGCTTCCCGACCGCATCGATGTGACCAAGCTTGTGGCACCCGCCGCCAAGGCCGGGGTCGTCTTCAACCCCGGCCCCGAATGGTCGTGCAATCCGGCTGAAAGCAAGTCGCACCTGCGGCTCTGTTTTGCATTGCCGTCGAAAGACGACATCCGCGCCGGCGTCGCGGCCTTTGCCCGCGTCTGCTTCGAGGAGACCGGCATCCCCGAGCAGAGTGCCAACATCCGCCACGCTGCCGCGAAGGGATGAGCCCACCTCAACACGTCTCAAGCAGAGGAGGAAGCAATGGCACTGACACTCGATGAAGCAAACCGCATCGTTCGCGGCGCCATAGCAAAGGCCCAGGAGCTCAACATCCGGATCAGCGCCGCGGTATGCGACAGCGGCGGCCGTCTAATCGCATTGCAGCGCATGGACAACGCGATCTGGGCGAGCGCTTACGGCAGCCAGGGCAAGGCAGTTGCCTCGGCGGCGTTCGGCCGGACGAGCGGCGAAATGAGCGAGCGCGCCGACCAACCGACCCCACGCGGTATCGCGGCCGCCTCAGGCGGCCACATGATCATGGGTCAAGGAGCTGTCCCGATCATCCGCAATGGCATTGTCGAAGGGGCCTGCGGCGTCGGCGGCGGCACCTCGCAGCAGGACGAGGACTGCGCCCGGGCGGGGGTCGCGCAGTTGTAGCGGCGCACCAAGCGTTATTGCACGGGCCGGTGGCGCAAGAGTCGTTCGGGATCGGAGAGGTCCTCGACGCTCGATCGAGCGCCTGCAGTCCTTTGCGGCGGAAGTCATCCCGCTCACGACAGGCTGAGGCTCGCCCAAATCGTAACCTACTCCGTCGCTCTCGAGCCCTGCGGCTGAGCGGCCGCAATCAAACGATCGACCTTCTGAAGCGTTCCGTTGAAGTCGCGCGAAGAGAGCTGCAGCGCGCTCTCGAATGGAAAATCGAGCACCCGCACAGTGAGGAGTGCCAGGGTCAGAGAAGACGTGAAAACGCCGACCAGGATGGTCTTGGAGGTGGATGCTTCCGCTGCAAACACCAGCATACAACCGATCAGCGTGGAGGAGAATATGATCAGCAGACCCCAGATGAGCCCGGGGACGCCCTGTGTCATCTGATACAGCCTTGTTTCACGGCTTTGATGGGCGGCGGCGAGTAGGCTCAGCAATTGATCTCGAATCTGGTCGTCCGCCGGGCCCGTATTGACCGTCTCAACCGTCTGCCAGAGCAACTGAAATCTAGTGTCGGCAGCCTGGCTCTCCTTCCGCCGCTGCATGTCAGCCCATTCTTGGTCAATAACGGTCGTCAGGTAGGCGCGTAGATCTTTCAGGATCGGATCCCTGGCTGGCGATCGCAGACGATCACTTAGGATCGCAATGCCGTGCAGGCTACCGCATTCGCTGTCAATCGCCTGCGATGCGACATTGTAATTCGACCAGACGTTGTTAAAAACGAAAGCCAGCAGTACCGCAAAAATTACGCCGAGCTGCAGGAAGACCGCATAGCCAACCTCGTGATAGCGGCGAAACGTGTCACGATGCACGACCCGGTGCAGTAACGCGCATATGAAAGCTGCAACAAGCCCAGTCCCGAGGACCAGCGCGCCAAGTTCAGGGTACGACATCGTGGTTGCCCAGCTTTGATCCCGGCTGGCCATGTGCCCAACCAATCGCCGACCCGACGACGACGCGGCCGGTGCGAATACTGCGGTTGGTCCTAAACGGGCAACCTGAATTCGGGATCGCGTTCAGCTTCCTCTGCGAGTGAAGACAGGGAGACACCAAGCAGCCGGATGCCTCTCGCGACAGGAAAGAGAGGTTCGAGCAGCGCGTTGCTGAGCTGTTCGAGTTCGCTTCGTGTGGTGATCTGCGTCTGACCGGTGCGGCTTCGCGTGACTACCCGGAAATTGGCGAACTTGACCTTGAGTGTGATCGTGCGGCCACGAATAGCCGAAGTCTCGCAGTACGCCCACACCTTGTCCAGGATGTCGCGAAGCGCATCCCGCGCCGCCTCGTAGGTGAAGAGATCGGCGGGAAACGTGTTCTCGGCACCGACAGACTTGCGGATCCGATCGGCCCGGACGGGCCGCTCGTCGACGCCGCGCGCAGCCCAGTAGTAGTAGGAGCCGGCTTTCCCGAAATGCTGCTGCAGGAAGGCCTGGGATTGCGCCCTGAGATCGAGCCCGGTTGCGATGCCGAGCCTGGCCATCTTCCCCGCGGTCGCGGGTCCGACGCCGTGAAACTTTCTGACCGACAGGGTCTCGACAAATGCCGGCCCCATTTGGGGAGTGATGACGAAGAGCCCGTCCGGCTTACGGTGATCGGAGGCAAGCTTGGCGAGGAACTTGTTGTAGGAGACGCCGGCCGAAGCGGTGAGTTCGGTTTCGGCGCGGATCCTTGCCCGGATATCTTTTGCAATCTGTGTCGCCGAGAGGATGCCTTTGGGATTTTCGGTGACATCGAGATAAGCCTCGTCGAGTGACAATGGCTCGATGATCGGCGTGTACTCGGCGAAGACCTGCCGAATTTGCAGAGAGATCGCCTTGTAGGCGTCAAAGCGCGGCTTGACGAAGATCAGATCGGGGCATTTCCGCTTGGCGGTGACCGATGGCATTGCGGAATGCACGCCAAACTTGCGCGCTTCATAGCTTGCGGCCGCGACGACCCCGCGTTCGCGTGAGCCGCCGACGGCGACCGGCTTGCCGCGCAGCTCCGGATTATCGCGCTGTTCGACAGATGCGTAGAACGCATCCATATCGATATGGATGATTTTGCGTTGGCCGCCCGCCCCGGCCGATGATTCTTTTGCGGGCCCTTCCGTCCCCATCTGCGCCCTCTCCCGATTGGTGGCCAGGCGAGGATGCGGTTCGCGTCGACCGCGTGCCGGTAGGTAACCGATAGCGTCGGCCGACGCCAGCCGCTAACCTCAGCCGCCGGACCAGGAGACAGCAAGGAGGATGGCATGCATTTCGGCGGCGCGATGTTTTTTACCGATTACTCAATGTCGGCGATGGAACTTGCCCGCGCGCTCGAAGAGCGCGGGTTTGAATCAGTTTGGGCGCCCGAGCACTCGCATATCCCGGCCTCGCGCAAGACGCCATTCCCGGGAGGAGGCGATCTGCCCAAACAATACTACGACGCCATGGACCCGTTCGTGGTGCTGGCCGCCGCCAGCCAGGTGACCAAGACCATCAAATTCGGCACCGGTGTCGCGCTGGTTCAGCAGCGTGACGCGATCCAGACCGCCAAGCTCGTTGCCTCGATCGACCAGGTAAGCAGCGGACGGTTCCTGTTTGGGGTCGGCGGCGGCTGGAACCAGGACGAAATGGAAAACCACGGCACCGTCTATGCGACGCGCTTCAAGCGGATGCGCGAATCGATCGAGGCGATGAAGGCAATCTGGACGAAGTCGGAGGCCGAGTACCATGGGGAGTTCGTCCATTTTGACCCGATGACCGCCCGGCCAAAACCGGTGCAGAAACCGCATCCGCCTATCCATGTCGGCGGCGCCTTCCCCTATGGCGCACGGCGCGCCATCCGCTATGGCGATGGCTGGATTCCGACCGCTCGCGGCGAGATCGCCGAGGTCCTGCCGAAATTCCGCGAGATTGCGAAGGAGGCCGGCCGTGACCCGGCTTCGATCGAAATCACCTCGTTTGGCCTCGGCGAGGATCTTGACCGGGTCAAGCGCCTAGCCGAGATCGGGGTCGCCCGCGTGGTGCCGATGTTCCCCCCGGAGAAGGCGGACACGGTGCTGCCGATCGCCGATCGCTGGACGAAAATCATGCAGCAGGTCAACGGGTAGAGCCATCGAGGTCGGTCTGCGGGTGACCTCCGGTCCTTCTACGGCGAGTCTGAAGAGATGGCCGGCGATAATCGGACTTTCGCGGCGATCGGCGTGCACGAGTTGATCTTCGATTTCCGCGGCCGGGTCATTGCGGAGAGCATCGAGCGCCTGCAATGGGTCGCCGCCGAGGTGATCCCGCTCGCGACCGGCTGACGCACAGAGACTGTTCCCATGCCTTTTCAGAACCGCATGATGACGCTGGTCGCCTTTCTGCAGGCGCAGAACTGCTCCAACCTGCCGGGATCGTGGCGCCATCCATCGACGATGCCCGATTTCCTGACGCCGGAATACTACCAGCGCATCGCCCGCACCTTGGAAGACGGCAAGATCCAGATGGCGTTTTTCGACGACCGTCTGGCACTTCCCGATCTCTATACGGGCCACCATGCCGAGGCGGTCGCCGCGGGTGTGCGCGCGGTCAAGATGGACCCCGCGACCATCCTGATGGCGATGGGGATGGTGACACAGCGGCTCGGGCTCGGCGTGACCTACTCCACCACCTACTACGAGCCGTTCCACGTTGCCCGCCTCTTCGCGACGATGGACCTGATGTTGAAGGGCCGCGGTGCCTGGAACATCGTGACCTCGCTCAACCGCGCCGAGGCGGCCAATTTCGGCCAAGACGAGCATATGGGACACGACGCCCGCTACGATCGGGCAGACGAGTTCATGGAGGTGGTGCTCGGGCACTGGAACAGCTGGGAGGACGACGCCCTGATCCTGGACAAGGCGAATAATCGCTTTGCCGACCCGGGAAAGGTGCATCGGCTCGACCATATCGGCCGGTACTTCCGGTCGCGCGGGCCGTTCAGCGTGCCGCGCTCGCCGCAGGGGCATCCGGTGCTGATCCAGGCTGGGCAGTCCGGCCGGGGCCAAGCCTTTGCTGCGAAATGGGCGGAGGTCGTGTTTGTGATCTACCACTCGTTCGAGGACGCTAAGAGGGAGTACGCCTCGTTCAAGGCGGCCGTAGCGGCCGCCGGGCGCGATCCCGCCCGCGTTCATGTGGCGCCGGCCTGCTATGTCTGCGTCGGCGAAAGCGAGGCGGTGGCGCAGGAAAAACGCGCAGTCATCGAGGCGACGGCGCGCGATGTAGATGCGCTGATTCTGCTCTCCGAAGTGCTCAATTACGACTTTGCGAAAAAGCCGCTCGACGAGCCGTTCAGCGACGCGGAACTGGCCGAACTGTCCTTTCAGGGGTTCCGCGACCGGGTGATCCGGCACTCCGGCAAAAAGAACCCGACAGTGCGCGATTTCATCACTGTCTCCGGCCGCGGCACGGTCAAGGAGCACGCGATGTTTTGCGGCAATCCGCAACAGGTTGCCGATCAAATGGAGGAATGGTTCACGGCACCCGCCTGTGACGGGTTTGTACTGGCGGCGTCGAGCATGCCGGGCGCCTATGACGACGTGGTGCGGCTGCTGGTGCCGGAGCTGCAACACCGCGGGTTGTTCCAGAAGGACTATGCCGGCCCGACATTGCGCGACAATCTGGGGTTGGCAATACCGCGAGCCGCGGATTGGCATGCGGCGCGCCAAGCACCTTTGCGATAACACGCTCTTGCCATTGCCCTATCCTGCGCCGTACGCATCGGGTGCGGTCGATATGAGAACAGCCTCTCAGCCGTTACGCAGTTTTCTGTTTGCTCCGGGCAATCATGCTCGGCGCGTGGCCAATGCACTGTCGCTCAATGCCGACGCGGTCATTCTCGACCTCGAGGACGCGGTCGCGACCGCCGAGAAGCCTGCCGCACGCGGTGCTGTGGCCGCGGCATTGACGCTGCCGCGCCAATCGCTCCTCTATGTTCGGGTCAATGCCGCCGACACCAAGTTCTGCTATGGCGATCTGGTGGCAATCGTCCGGCCGGGTCTCGACGGGATCGTGCTGCCAAAGGCCGAAAGTGCCACTGCGCTTGCCACGATCGATTGGCTCATGGCGCAATTGGAACGCGAGCAAGACCTGACGCCCGGGGCCATCGATCTGATTCCGATCATCGAGACGGCGGGTGGGCTCACCAACCTCGACATGATCCTGGCAGCCGGCACCCGCGTCCGGCATGTCGCGTTTGGTGCAGGTGATTTTACCCTCGACGTAAACATGGCGTGGAGCCGCAGCGAGACAGAGCTGGGCTTTGCCCGTGCGCGGATCGCCACGGCGTCACGCGCCGCCGGCATCGAGGCGCCGCTCGACACGGTTTGGGTCGATCTCGCGGACCAAGAGGGGCTCGAAATGTCGGCCGGCACCGCGCTGGGCTTTGGCTTTCAGGGAAAGATGTGCATTCACCCAAAGCAAATCGCACCGGTGCACCGGGTCTTCACCCCGGGCGAGGCGGAGGTCGCCTTCGCCGAGCGGGTTGTCGCGGCGTTTGCCACGG
>Ga0306925_10005592_pt1 | contig 11551 bp, 10 predicted proteins | sample flu12Cox44000176_FD_203755 | JGI IMG/M metagenome (GOLD analysis project Ga0306925, IMG submission 203755) | Lab enrichment of tropical soil microbial communities from Luquillo Experimental Forest, Puerto Rico - flux8day.12C.oxic.44.000.176 (v2)... | ecosystem: Environmental > Terrestrial >...
GCCGTCAATCATCGCCAAGGCGGATAAAACGGGGTAGAAAAAGCCCGCTTGACGGGAAAAGATTCGTGAAAGCCCCCTCGGATCGCAACGTAAAGAAGACCACCGATCGCAAGGCGCGCACGCGCACAGCCATTGCCTTCCTGCTGCTGTTTCTCCTTCTCGGTGTGGGCGGCTATTTCGCCCTCACCTTCAACGATCTTCGCGAACGCGTGGCCGCGATCCAGACCCAGTCGGCGTTGCAGGAAATCGGCGATGCCAAAGACCTCGGCGACGCGCTCAAGCGGCATCCCCAGAACAGGGTGTTGCTCACGATCCAGAAGGCCGCGAAAGCCGCCGATGAAACCGGCACTGCTGCCGACAGGTTGCTGAGCGATATCGAACCGGTCTCGCTTTCGAGATCAATCGATTACGCCAGGGCAAGTCGCAACGATCTCGACGCATTTCGTGCCGATTTGAAAGCGACGGAAACCAAGGCGAGCGCATTCGCCTCGCAATATCTTGCGCTTCTCAAGGCCGAACGCGGCGAGGTGGAGCGCTACGCGCTCTCGCAAAATGTCGGCAAGGAGGGGCTGGCGCGAATTTTGGACAATCTCGACAGGCGGCAGGCGGAGGCCGCGGCGGTGATGTCGAAGGTATCCGCATCTCGCGCCGAATATTATCGCGCTTACGAAAGATATGTCGCGATGCTCGAAGGCGAGATCGGCGCCTTCAGGATCGTCAACGGCGAGTTCATCTTTCCGATCCAGCGCACCGTGGATCGCTACAACGCCGCGGCCCAGGCCATGACGGCGGCCTCCGGGCGCGTCGCCCAATCGGAGGAAGAGCGAAAGAGGCTCGCGCAATCGCAGCGGGAAGGCTGGCTGCAGCTTGCCGGAGGGAAGTGAATTTGCCTTGGGAATCATCTGTGTCATTGCGAGCGTTAGCGAAGCAATCCAGCATCGCGAAAATGCATCTGGATCGCTTCGTCGCTTCGGCTCCTCGCAACGACGGCAAGGCTTTTTGACAATTAAATCGAGCAACAGGCACTATGTCGTCCCGGCCTTGGGCTGCGACCCAAGGCTACGATGTTGGTGTGGTCAGATGTTGAGGCCGCATCGCTGGATACGAGGCCAGGTGGCCATGGGTCCCTGCTTGCCGCCTTCGCTAAAGCTTCGGCGCCCCATCGACCCAGCCCCAGCGAAGCCTTGGCGCAGGCGGGTCGCAACGACGTCGGCGGGACTGCTGTTCGGCCCTCATCCCTCCGCTTCCAGCCATTCCGCAGCACCGCGCCACAGCGTATCGCGGTGCTCGGGGCGGAAGAAACCGAGATGGCCGATTGCCGTTGCGCCGATATCGCCGGGGAACACGGTGAGGATTTCCGCGCTTGTCGAGGTGAATCCCGAGCAGAGAAGTTCAACCGCCACTCGCGTCGCCCAGGGATCGTCGGACAGGCATAGCGCCCGCAATGCACCCTTATAGTTCGCGAAGTTCGAAAGCGTCTTGAGTTCGCGATCGTCGAACAAATAGCGTCTGCTCATCACCCAGCGTACCCATTGCTCGAACACGCCCTTCGGCAGGTCCTCGCCCAATCCGCTCCAGGCCGGCGCATAACCGAGCATCCGCGTGAGGGGCCTGCCGACCATGTTCAGGAACGCCAACACCCGATAGCGCTCGGGTGACGCCATCAACCGCCAGTAGGCGGCTTGGGCTGCGATCAACAGCGCACGTGAAACCTCGCTGTTGTTGGAAAGCAGTCCCAGCGCCTGGCCGCCGAAGGAATGGCCGACATAGTTGAGCGGCAGGTTGTTGTAGCGCCCGCGCATCCATGCGACCGCGGCGGTGACGTCGAGCGCGGCCCAGTCCGCCATCGTTGCCTTGAAACCGACCAGCGACTTCGGTTGGTTGTAGCCGGTGACCGCGCGCTGTCGGGAATCGCCGATGCCTCGATAATCATAGGTCAACACCGCGCAGCCGCGCCGCGCAAGGTAGCGGGCAAAACCGCGATAAATCTTGCGCGGCACGGCGGTGGCCGAATTGATCAGGACGGCGTGGTGTCTTGCGGCCAAGCGAGGCAAGAACAGTGTTGCGCCGAGCGGATATCCGTCCGCGGCCGGAAAGGTGATGTCGTCGCTAAAAACGTCGTCTAGCGCGGCCTCGGCCATCGCGATTTCCCCCGTGCTCTCGCGACTTTCCCAACAAATGCGAATTCGGCTTTTGCCGCAAGGGTTTGTCAAGGAAGCCGTGGCAAAGGCTTTAAGGGCGCAGTAAGTTATCACTACTGGCGGTGCTGGATCAGCCTGTGTATAACGCGGCCCCATCGTTACTTCACGATAAGTAGCGGTTTTTGCTCAGGAGTTAACGTCATGTCCGAGCGGTGGACACCCGACGGCTGGCGCGCCCGGAAGGTCGTGCAGATACCCCAATATCCGGATGCGAAGGCATTGGCGGATGTGGAGGCGCAGCTTGCCACCTGTCCGCCGCTGGTTTTTGCAGGCGAGGCGCGCAACCTGAAAAAGGCGCTGGCACGCGTTGCCGCCGGCGAGGCCTTTTTGCTGCAGGGCGGCGATTGCGCAGAAAGCTTTGCCGAGCACGGCGCCAACAATATCCGCGACTTCTTCCGTGTGTTTTTGCAGATGGCGGTTGTCCTGACCTATGCCGGTGCGGTGCCGATCGTGAAGGTCGGCCGCATCGCCGGGCAATTCGCCAAGCCGCGCTCTTCGCCGACCGAGAAGGCTGGCGGCGTCGAACTGCCGAGCTACCGTGGCGACATCGTCAACGACATCGCATTCACGGCGCAGGCGCGCACCCCCGATCCGCAGCGTCAGCTGATGGCGTACCGCCAGTCGGCGGCAACCCTGAACCTTTTGCGCGCCTTCGCCACCGGCGGCTTTGCCAATCTCGGCAGCGTGCACCAATGGATGCTCGGTTTCCTGAAAGATTCCCCGCAGTCGCGGCGTTACAAGGAATTGGCCGACCGAATTTCGGAGGCGCTGAATTTCATGCGCGCCTGTGGGCTCGATCTCGAAAGCCACCCCGAACTGCGCTCGACCGATTTCTACACCAGCCACGAGGCGCTTCTGCTCGGCTACGAGCAGGCGCTGACCCGCGTCGATTCCACGACCGGCGACTGGTACGCCACTTCGGGCCACATGCTCTGGATCGGCGACCGGACCCGGCAGCTCGATCACGGGCACGTGGAATATTTCCGCGGCGTCAAGAATCCGATCGGATTGAAGTGCGGCCCCTCGCTCAAACCGGACGAACTGCTCAAACTGATCGACGTGCTCAATCCGGACAACGAACCCGGGCGGCTGACGCTGATCGGCCGCTTCGGCGCGGAAAAGCTCGGCGATCTCCTGCCGCCGATGATCCGCGCCGTGCAGCGCGAAGGGCGCGTGGTGGTCTGGTCGTGCGATCCGATGCACGGCAATACCATCACCTCGACGTCAGGTTACAAGACCCGCCCGTTCGATAGCATCCTCTCCGAGGTCAGGTCGTTCTTCTCGGTCCACGCCGCGGAAGGCACCCATGCCGGCGGCGTGCATCTGGAAATGACCGGCCAGGACGTCACCGAATGCATCGGCGGGGCGCGGGCGATCACGGAGGAGGATCTCAACGATCGCTATCACACGGTCTGCGATCCCCGCCTCAACGCCGAGCAGTCGATCGATATGGCGTTCCTGATCGCCGAATTGCTCAAGCAGGAGCGCGCCGGCAAGGTCAAGCCGATGCCGGCCGCGGCGGGGCTTTAAGACCTTGCTGCGGCTCTGGCGGGCCACGATCAATACGCGCAATGGGCTCGCCTTTGCGATTCGCTCGGAACAGGCGGTTCGCGAAGAAATCGTGGCCCTCGTGCTCTCCCTGCCGCTGGCCTGGCTGATCGGCGCGACCACGATGCGCCGCATCGAGCTGATCGCTGCGGTCGTCATGGTGCTGATCGTGGAACTGCTCAACACCGCGATCGAGAAGTTGGCTGATCGGCTCACCACCGACCACGATCTGCAGATCGGGCGGGTCAAGGACATGGGTTCGGCGGCGGTCGGCGTCGCGCTGGTCACCGCGGGCCTGTTCTGGCTATTTTCAATCGCCGAACGCATGGGCGCGATCTGAACCATGCAATTGCGGTTTGTCCGCGCGCAAGGCAGGATTAAGGGCACGATCATGCCATGAGTGAACGCGCCAACCAGTTTTCGATCACGCTGGCCCAGCTGAACCCGACGGTCGGCGATGTCGCGGGCAACGCCGACAAGGTGCGCGCCGCCCGCGCGCGCGGCCGCGCCGATGGCGCCGATCTCGTGGTCTTGCCGGAACTCTTCATCGCCGGTTATCCGCCGGAAGACCTGGTCTTGAAGCCGGCCTTTCAATCGGCCTGCCGTGCCGCGGTCGAGGACCTTGCGCGGGAAACTGCCGACGGCGGTCCGGCGATCCTGGTCGGGACGCCCTGGGCCGACGACGGCAAACTCTACAATGCCTGCGCGCTTCTCGACGAAGGCCGCATCGCGGCGATCCGCTTCAAGGTCAATTTGCCGAACTACGGCGTGTTCGACGAAAAGCGGGTGTTTGCGCGCGGCCCCGCGCCCGGACCGGTACCGATCCGGGGCGTGCGGGTGGGGGTGCCGGTTTGCGAGGATACCTGGCTTGAGGAATCCGAAGACTACGAGAATGTCGTGGAATGCCTGGCCGAGACAGGCGCGGAAATTCTGGTGGTGCCGAACGGCTCGCCATACGCGCGCGACAAGGGCGACATTCGCCTATCGATTTCGGTTGCGCGCGTCACCGAAAGCGGGCTGCCGCTGGTCTATCTCAATCAGGTCGGTGGGCAGGACGAGCTGGTTTTCGATGGCGCCTCGTTCGTGTTGAACGCCGACCTGTCGGTGGCGGCGCAACTGCCCGCCTTTGAGGAAAACATCACGACCCTGCGCTGGACGCGAAGCGAAAACGGCTGGCGGTGTGAAGGCCCGATTGCGCCTCTCATCGAGGGCGACCATGCCGACTACGCCGCATGCGTGCTGGGCTTGCGCGATTACGTCAACAAGAACCGCTTTCCAGGCGTGCTGCTTGGCATCTCCGGCGGCATCGACTCCGCGCTGTGCGCAGCAATTGCGGTCGATGCATTGGGCGCCGATCGCGTGCGCGGCGTCATGCTGCCGTTTCGGTTCACCGCGCAGGTCTCACTCGATGATGCGGCGAGCCTCGCAGCAAACCTCGGCGTCCGCTACGAGGTGCTGCCGATCGCAAAAGCCGTCAACGGTTTTGAGGAAATACTGTCCGCGCCTTTCGCAGGGCTTTCGCGCGACATTACGGAAGAAAATCTGCAGGCGCGCACGCGCGGCACGCTGTTGATGGCGATCTCCAACAAGACCGGCGCGATGGTAGTCACCACCGGCAATAAGTCGGAGATGTCGGTCGGCTACGCCACGCTCTACGGCGACATGAATGGCGGCTTCAATCCGATCAAGGATATCTACAAGACCGAAGTCTTCCGCCTGTCGCGTCTGCGCAATGAGTGGAGGCCTGTCGGTGCGCTCGGACCTTCGGGTGAAGTCATCCCTCCCGCCATCATTACCCGGCCGCCGACGGCGGAATTGCGCGAAAACCAGACCGACCAGGATTCGCTTCCGCCTTACGACGTGCTGGATGCGATCCTGGAGCGGCTCGTCGAGCGCGAGGAGCCGCTCGCAACCATCATCGCCGGAGGTTTCGATCAAGAGGTGGTGGCGCGGGTCGATCGCCTGCTCAACATCGCCGAATACAAGCGACGGCAGGCGGCACCGGGGGTGAAGGTGACGAGCCGGAATTTCGGGCGCGACCGCCGCTACCCCATCACCAACAAGTTTCGCGATGACGGGCGGCCGCAACGTAAGCCCGATGACACGCTGGTTTCGCGTGCGGCCAAGGGGTCGGCCGAGGCGTTTGACGGATAGGGTCGACCGGACCCGTTGTTAGCGCGCCGGGATGAAGGTCGGCCCCACCGAGCGGATCGGCTTGTTTTCCGGCGTTGCGCCGGACGTTGCCGCGGCGGTATTTGCAGCGGAAGAGGCCGGCGCCGGCGTTGGAGACGCCTCGGGCGCGGGCGTTGCGGATGCCGTGCCTTTCTTGCCGGATGTGAGGTTCGGGCTCGATTTTGCGATCGGCCGTGACATCTTCTTGGCGCTCTCTTCGGTGACGATGATATCCCCCTGCTGTTCGGCGGCGGCCTTGTCGTCGATGCTCTTGAGCGCATCCGACCAGGTCTGGCCTGCGGCCTTGCACGAGCAGGACGGATTGAATTCCTGACGGAAGCGGAAGGCGTTGGCCAAGGAGGTATAGGGCTGACCGCTGATCGACACGGCCTGGTTCATGTCCTCGCCGGGGTTGCGATAGGCATAAAGGCTCGCTTCCGCTGCCGGGCACAGCGCCTTGCAGGTTCGCTCGTCGTCGGGAAAACGGGCGGGAACGGTCGCAAACGAGACCGGAAAAAACGCGCCGTCGCAGGAGCGCACGCAGACGGTGCGATAGGTGCCCGACGGCGGACCGAGATCCGCCGGTGGCGTCATCGGAGCGATATTGTTTCCGAACAGGTTGCTCAGGAAATTGCCGGGTCCCTGCATCTGTTGCACGGCGTTGGCGTATTGCTGCCCGCAATTGTTCTGCGCCAGGGCCAGAATCACCGAGCGACGCTGGTTTTCGCGATCGCTGCCGCCAAGCCCGCCGCTGCGCAGCCGCTCGAGGCTGGTGGTGATCTGATCGAGGTTGGCGCGCATCTGCTGAATCTGGTTGTTCACCGGACCGCATTGCGCTGACTGATTGTTGAAAAGCGAGAAAAAGCCCGAACTGTCGCAGCCCATCCGCTTGGCCTGCAGTGTGATGCGATCGAGCTCCGCCTGCTGTTTGGAGGCCGCGTCCTGATAGCGGCGGATTTGCTCCTCCTTGGCTGGATCGCTACCGCCGCGATCGACCGCTGCCAGTTGAGTTTCTAGCCGCACGCAGATCGGATTGGCAGACGGTGCCTGAGATGGCGGCGGAGGGTTTAGCTGTGCATGCGCGCCGGTGCTGAGCAGCGCGCCAAGCAGCACGGCACAGGTCAGGAACGGTCTGGATCGGTAGGCAATCAAAATTTCAGGCATGTCCGGCCAATCGAGGGGCGACACGGCGCAGGTTCTTGAGCAACGCGCGGCGAGGTGCCGCCGGTTTCAAGTTCCTGCACAATTGCCGCAAACTCATTTCAGGAACGTTGTATCGAAAAGCGGCGCCAGAAAGAAGGGATTTGCGCGGGCTCCATTTCTTCAAGTTCGTGTCATAAGCTGCTGCGATATATCGCGAACTTCGAAAACGGGAGCTTGCGCTCTCCATTACCTTCGCCTTCTGGCAGCGCCGCGTCGTTTCCGCGGCGCCAGTATGGCGGGATTGGTTCTTGCCGGGACTGACGGTCTAACGCTCGCAGGTAATCGCGATGTACTCGTTGCAGCCGGCGCGGCGACAGTTTTTGACCGGCGCGGGTACCGCGCCGGTTATCTCGTCGGGGTCAAGGCGCCTATAGGCCGTGGCCTCGGCGAAATTCCGCGACTTGCAGTAGGAATGGGCGGCGTGGGCGCCGCATTTGTCGCCTCTCGCCAGGCACTGGTCGACGCCATAGCCATCGTCGGCCGGATTGGCAATGATGAAAACGTGCGTGTCCGCCCACACCGCTGAAGGCGCGAGCATGAACATGAAGACCAGGATCGCCGGAACGAATCGCATGTGGCACCGATGCTGAGGGGACGCCCTCATAAGGTAGGCGGGATGTGTAAACAATGGTTAACCATCGTCCTCACGGCGGTTTCATGGCCGAAATCGGCCCTTCCACCGGATCGTCCGCCCCCTTGACGCGGCTGCCCATGCTGGCCCAAGGTGAATTTCATGTACGGTTTCCTCGCCATCTGCGGCATTTGCCGCGAGATTATGAGCTAGCGATTCGCTGGCTGAGGCCGTCTTTTCTCACAAGAGATCATTGGACGCCCGGCCGGAAGGGTACGGGAATTCAATGGAACTGCGCCTTTACGATACGCTGACCCGCGACAAGCGCGTTTTCACGCCGCTTAATCCCGCCAATGTGCGCATGTATGTCTGCGGGCCGACCGTCTATGACTTCGCCCATATCGGCAATGCGCGCCCGGTCATCGTGTTCGACGTCCTGTTCCGCCTGCTGCGGCACCTTTATGGCGAGGCTCATGTCACCTACGTCCGCAACATCACCGACGTCGACGACAAGATCAACGAGCGTGCCGCACGCGATTTTGCCGGCCTGCCGCTGAACGAGGCGATCCGCAAGGTCACCGAACAGACGGAGAAGCAATTCCACGACGACGTCGACGCGCTCGGCTGCCTGCGTCCCACGGTCGAGCCGCGCGCGACCGAGCATATCTCGGAAATGCGAACCCTCATCGAAAAGCTGGTGCAGGGCGGCTTTGCCTATGTCGCCGAAGACCACGTGCTGTTCTCGCCTCAGGCGATGAATGCTGCCAATTCGGTGTTGCCGCGCTATGGCGCGCTCGCCAACCGCTCACTGGATGAAATGATTGCTGGCGCGCGCGTCGATGTCGCGCCCTACAAGCGCGATGCGACCGACTTCGTGTTGTGGAAGCCGTCGAAGCCGGGCGAGCCGTCATGGCCGTCGCCGTCAGGCATCAAGGTCGAGGGCCGTCCGGGCTGGCACATCGAGTGCTCGGCGATGTCGTGGAAGCATCTCGGCGAACAGTTCGACATTCACGGCGGCGGCATCGATCTCGTGTTTCCGCACCACGAGAACGAACTGGCGCAATCATGCTGCGCCTTTCACGAAAATCGCATGGCCAATTTCTGGATGCACAACGGTTTTCTACAGGTCGAAGGCGACAAGATGTCGAAGAGCCTTGGCAACTTCGTGACGATCAGGGAGCTGCTCGCGGATTGGCCAGGCGAGGTGCTGCGGCTCAACATGTTGAAGACACATTATCGGTCGCCGATCGACTGGACCCTCAAGGGAGTGGAGGAGAGTAAAAGGGTTCTCGACTCCTGGTACGATATTGTTGGTGATAACACTCAAGCCTCGGGCGAAGTCGACGAAGGTATCATCTCAACACTGGGCGATGATCTCAACACTTCCGGTGCGATTACGCATCTTCATGCGATCGCGTCTGGTCGACTGGGGACTTCCGGTCAGGCCCAAGTCGATATCAAGCGGAAGCTCAAGGTATCGGCGATGTTGCTTGGGTTGTTAGAGAAGACCAAAAAGGAATATCTCGAGAGCAATCCAAAGGCCATCGTTGTAAATAGGGATGTCGTGGAAGCTCTAATTGCAAATCGCGCCGCCGCGCGGGCGCGAAGGGATTTTAAGGAATCCGATCGTATCCGCGACGAACTCGCCGCCATGGGCGTTCTCATCAAGGATTCCAAGGAAGGCACTACGTGGGAGATCGCGCGATGAAACGTCCCGATACGCCTTTTCCAAGACACTGGCGCTATTACATCGCGCTGAAATGGGCAGTGATCGCAGCCGCGGTCGCCATCGCGCTCAAACTGTTTGGAGCCTTTTGAACAGGATGGGACAGAGCTTGCCAAAGGTCGCGCTGCGGCCCTATCTCGCGCAAGACACGCCCATGCTGGCGGCGATTTTCGCCGCGAGCATAGAGGGACTGACCGGCGACGACTATAGCGAAACGCAGCAGCAGGCCTGGGCGGGTGCGGCCGATGACGAGGAGAAATTTGGCAAGCGCCTCGCCACGGCGCTTACGCTCGTCGCCACGCTGGAGGGATCGCCGGTGGGATTCGCCTCGCTGAAAGGTGCCGATCACATCGACATGCTCTACGTGCACCCGGCCGCGGTCGGGCAGGGCGTGGCCGCCTCGCTTTGCGACGCACTGGAAAAGCTTGCGAAGGGACGCGGCGCCCGGAGCCTTACCGTGGATGCCAGCGACAACGCGGCGGAATTTTTCGCAAGGCGCGGCTATGAGGCGATGCAGCGCAACACCGTCTCGGTCAGCGGCGAGTGGCTTGCCAACACCACGATGCAAAAAAAACTGGACGATGCGACCAGGCCGGGGGCACCGAGATGACTCGCGAGCGGCTGTACCTGTTCGACACCACGCTGCGCGACGGCGCGCAGACCAACGGCGTCGATTTCACGCTGCACGACAAGCGATTGATCGCCAAGATGCTCGACGAACTTGGCATCGATTATGTCGAGGGCGGCTATCCCGGCGCCAATCCCACCGACACAGAATTTTTTGCCAAAAAGCCGAAGCTTGCCCACGCGCGCTTCACCGCCTTCGGCATGACGCGCCGGCCAGGCCGCTCCGCATCGAACGATCCGGGTCTCGTGGCGCTGCTGGAAGCCAAGGCAGATGCGATCTGCTTTGTCGCCAAATCGTCGGCCTATCAGGTGCGCGTGGCGCTCGAGACCACCAACGAGGAAAACCTCGCCTCGATCCGTGACAGCGTGAAAGCCGCCAGCAAAGCGGGACGCGAGGTCATGCTCGACTGCGAGCATTTCTTCGACGGCTACAAGGAAGATCCGCAGTTCGCGCTGGCCTGCGCAAAAGCAGCCTATGATTCCGGGGCGCGCTGGGTGGTCTTATGCGATACCAACGGCGGCACCATGCCGCACGAGATCGAGGCCATCGTCGCGGAAGTGATCGGACACATTCCCGGCGATCACGTCGGCATTCACGCCCATAACGATACCGAGCAGGCGGTCGCCAATTCGCTCGCCGCCGTGCGCGCGGGCGCGCGCCAGATCCAGGGCACGCTCAACGGTCTGGGCGAGCGGTGCGGCAACGCCAATCTATGCTCGTTGATTCCGACCTTGCGGCTCAAGCGTGAATTTTTCGACCGTTTTGAAATCGGCGTGACGGACGACAAGCTGGCGACCTTGATGAAAGTGTCGCGCACGCTCGACGACATGCTCAACCGCGCGCCGAACCGGCATGCGCCTTACGTCGGCGAAAGCGCCTTCGTGACCAAGACCGGGATTCATGCGTCCGCCGTGCTCAAGGACCCGCAAACCTACGAACATGTTGCGCCCGAAGCTGTTGGAAATCACCGCAAGGTTTTGGTGTCCGATCAGGCCGGCCGCTCGAACGTGATCGCCGAACTCGATCGTGCCGGCATCGCCTATGACAAGAACGATCCAAGACTGGCGCGTCTGGTCGAGGAGATGAAGGATCGCGAAGCGGCCGGCTACGCTTACGAATCCGCCAACGCCTCGTTCGACCTTTTGGCGCGGCGTACCTTTGGCCGGGTAGCGGAATATTTCCGGGTCGAGCAATTCGACGTCAACGTAGAGCAGCGCTACAATGCCGTCGGTCAGCGCGTCACCGTGGCCATGGCTGTGGTCAAGGTCGACGTCGATGGCGAAAAGCTGATTTCGGCGGCCGAAGGCAATGGTCCGGTCAATGCGCTCGACGTGGCGCTGCGCAAGGATCTCGGCAAATACCAGAAGTACATCGAAGGCTTGAAGCTCGTCGATTATCGCGTTCGTATCCTCAATGGCGGCACCGAGGCGGTGACGCGGGTTTTGATCGAAAGCGCGGACGAGAAGGGTGAGCGCTGGACCACGATCGGGGTATCGCCCAAC
>Ga0306925_10005593_pt1 | contig 11549 bp, 7 predicted proteins | sample flu12Cox44000176_FD_203755 | JGI IMG/M metagenome (GOLD analysis project Ga0306925, IMG submission 203755) | Lab enrichment of tropical soil microbial communities from Luquillo Experimental Forest, Puerto Rico - flux8day.12C.oxic.44.000.176 (v2)... | ecosystem: Environmental > Terrestrial > Soil...
TTCCGTGTCGTGATTCCAGCTGTCGCGTCGGTCATGCCGGGCGTCGAACTTACTCCGAAACTCGCGCTCATCCCTGTGCTCAACACCAGCCTGGTCTGTAAGGAAATCATTACCGGGACATACCACTGGAACTCCATCATCCTGATTTTCGCTTCCACGTGTCTCTATGCTCTTGCGGCAATTTTCCTTGCCGTGAAAATGTTTCAACGAGAGGACGTCCTCTTCCGCTCCTGAGTTTTCAACCTCCGGTGGACCACAATTCCCCGGACGAATGCTCCTATACCATTGTTTCAGCTTGACTTACGGCACTGACGCGACGTTGAGCTGCAGTAGTCCTTCGCTTTCGGAACCAGCCAAAATCGTTCCTGGACCCCCCGGTAGCAATCCGGAAAAGCGCCCTCGCTCTCGATCGCCGTCGACTCGCATCCAACTCGTGCCCCGATCGCGCGAAACGTACATCCCTCCGCCTCCGAGCGTGGCTACTTCCAGTTTTTCGCCCTCGAGCCACCGCTCGATTCGCCCTGTTGGCAATCCGCCTCCGACTACACTCCATTGAAGGCCCTCGCTCTGCGATTCATAGAGTCCCTTATCAGTTGCGAGAAAGAAAGTGGGCTGCTCGCGGCCGAGAGGGGAAGCCAGCCAACGCACTTCATTTCCTGGCACGGGCAAATCGCGCCAAACCGCAGTCGCTCCGCCATCTTTGGAGAGTCCGAGCTTTCCTTCCGCAACCACCGCTGCTTCCGAGCCACTTTCATTCACCCAGAGCGCTTGCACTGTCATGCGGCGCGAGAACGCCTTCACCGGCGTGCAGGTCCCATTCGGTTTGCAGTGCACCACGCCGACTCGCGAGTTGATGTACAACTCCAGTTGAGTAAACGCGAGCGCGCTCCCAATCATTTCAAGCGGCCTCGCCTCGGCTGATTTTTTGCCTGTGGCTGTATTTTGCTTTTCGGGTATGGCAGAGCCTGTGAGGCGCAAGGTCGACGCATGCCAGTTCTGCTTTCTGTCGTCCCAAATCCACACCTGCCCGTTCTTCAATCGCGTGAGCCAGCCCCAGGGGCTTGCGTAGGCCTCGTCGACCGATTCCATCTTAGGTTCGCTTGTTTCGCTCTTCGTTTCGATGGCCGAAGGAAGAAGTGCCCAGGTTTTTCCCGCGTCGCGGCTCTCTTGGAGATCACGGGCATTCCAGCCGCGAAGCATCAAAAGGTGTCGTGGATCGCGTGGATCGGCAATCAATTGTTTGACGACTGCGTGCGTAAAGCCGCGATCGGCTACCTCGAAACTCTCGCCGGCGTCATCACTTACGCGGATTCCCTGCTCCGTGCCCATCACCAAGCGCCCGTGGCGTCCGGCACCCGCAGGCAGTACAACGATGCTGTTCACCACCCAGTCGGTTGGTGTTGTTTGCTTCCAACTTTCTCCGCCGTCACGCGTCACCCACAGCCCTTCAGTCGTGCCCGCATACAGCAACTTTGGGCTCCCGGGATCTTGGACAATCACCTGCGTTCGCCTGGCGGTGTAGGGAATCCCCTGCAATTTCGTCCACTGCCCGCCCTTATTCTCGCTGCGGTAGATTCCGGAGCATGCGCTCAGAAAAACACGTTCAGGGTTCATTGGGTCGATACGCAGACTCATAATGTCGGAATCATCGATGAGTCCGGCCGGTATGGTCTTCCACGATTTCCCGCCGTCTGTCGTCTTCCAGGGCAAATGGTAAGTCCCTGCATAAATAATTTCGGGGTTTTGCGGGTCGATGGCCAACGAATCAACGTTTCGCAACTCCGCATCCCCAAGGGGAGAGATGCGCTCCCACGGGGTGCCGCGGTCGCGCGAACGGAATACACCGCTGTGCGTCCCGGCGAGTAGCATTTCCGGTTGGGATGGCGCGATCTCTAACGCGCGCACAGCCTCATCGCGCAATCCTAGCAGGCGCCAGTTTCGTCCTGTGTCGTCGCTCTGAAAAACGCCGCCTCCCGCCCCGGGTGCCTGGTACCACACGGCTGCAAATGCTCGTCGGCTGTCCCGCGCGTCCACGACGAGAGCGCTAACCACCGCGTCTGTGCGTGTGCCGACGCGCCCGCGCAGTTCCCAAGTATTCGCTCCGTCCTGGCTTGCAAACACGTGCCCGTCCGCCGTCCCGAGATAGAGGGTCGTGCCGCTTGCTCCCAATGAGACTACCATTCCGCCTTCGGGCCCCAGCCGGCTCCATGTTTGCGCCTCCGTGCTGGCGTTTAATCCCAGGATCAGCAGAATCCCAATCGCGACCCTTAACTGCAATCTCTGCTCCTCATCACGCTTCTTCTCGGTGACGCTCACAAAAGAAACCGGGCCCTCCGAAGGTTGCTTCGGAGAGCCCGGATTTTATTTTGTTTCAATACCCGTGACGAGTGAAGCGGCACTCGCCCCGGGCATGTCTGTTAGTATGTCGCGCCTTCCGGTACGAAGATGAACTCAACACGGCGGTTTTCCTTCTCCGCGCCCTTTTCTGTTGAGGCAGTACCGGTTCGGGTGGAGATGCGAGACGCATCGATGCCCTTTTCTACCAGGTACTTCTTGGCGCCATCGGCACGCGTCTCAGCGAGCTTGGCGGCCTTGGGTTCCTTTGGATCCGCGTAGCCAACAATGACCACCTTGGCATTGGGTTCGTTCTTCAGACGCAGGGCAACGTCGTCGCCAACGCGCTTGCAAGCGTTGTCGAAGCGTCCTGCTCCAACCTTGTTGTATCCGCATTCGCCGACCTTGGATGCCTGCGGCGGCGGTGCTGGCTGCTGTACATCGACTCTCGTGGTCGCGCTGGTGCGGCCGCCCTGTCCGTCGTCGGCTGTGCACGTCACGGTATAGCTGCCCGCGGCGAGGCCCGTCGAGTCGAACTGCACCGTCGGCCCGGAGCCACTGATCTGTCCGCCCGTGGTGGAGTAGCTGTAGGTGATTGGATCGCCGTCGGGATCGCTTGCCGTCGACTGGATGGCAACGCGCTCGCCCGCGATAATTGGGTTGCGTTCGGGCGCGCAGGAAATTACGGGCGGACGGTTCGGGCGCTTGTTGACCGCAACATCTGTAGAGCACGTCGCGGTACCGCCGCGGCCGTCGTCGACCTTCGCGTTCACAGTGTAGGTGCCGAGGGCCAGCCCTGAAGGATTCCAACGCACATCCGCGCCGGTTCCATCGATGGTTCCGCCCGTTGCGGTATAGCTGTAGGTCAACGGATCGTTATCCGGATCGCTGGCGTTCACGTGAATCCCAACCGGCTCGGTTGTTCCCTGATAGACGGAGGTTGGTGAAGCCGAACAGGCGGCCACTGGCGGACGGTTCGGCTTCGGAGGCGGAGGTGGATAGCCCCAACGCAGCACGAGGCCCGAACCGATGCGAAAATTGTTCTGCCGACCCTCGGGGTTTACAAGCATACCGGTGAAATTCGTCATTAGGTAATCTGCTTCGAAGAAGCGCCAAGCAAGATTCTTCATCAGAATCACGTCTAGGCCCCCGCCTGCCGCCAAGGCAAACACGTTCTCGCTACCGCTGTTGCCGGTCATTTGCTGTCCCGCGTGCGCGGCACCGAACAAAACTTCAACAAACGGCACGAAGTGGTCAAAGTGCCGCCAGTTTAACCGCGGACCTGCCATGTAGGTCTGCCAGCCACCCGAGATGGACTCGAGCGCGTAGGTCACCGACCCGTCCGGGTTTTGAATCGGCGCACCAAAGATCTGCCGACTGAAATGATAGCCACCGACCTCCGCGGTCAGTCCCAACCATTTATTGGCGTTGTAGGTGAAAGAACCGGTCGCGCCATAGTTGTTAAAGTTGTTAAACGCCTGGGGACAGAAATTTATGTACTGGAAAAGCCCAGCGACTTCCCACTTCGGCGTCAGCAATCCCCACGCGTGGCGGTTCCAGGGATTATTTAGCCAATCTGACATCTCATCCGGGCGCGGCGTCGCGGCTGCTGGCATCGCGAACAAGGAACGCGATGCTGGAGCGATGCTGAAATCGCTCGCCGTGGCACTTGGCGCCGCCGTGCTTTCCGGCTTTTCGTTGGACTTACCTGCTGTGCTCGCATCCTTCTGCTGCGCACAGAGTGGCAGGGCTAACAACGCGCCCATCACCACAGTTGCACACCAATTGCGCATAGTTTCCTCCCTAAAACGTACCTGAGAATCCCTTGATTTCCACGCGTCTTCCTTTTGGACCGCCTGCTGCGCTGGACGGAGAACACCGGTTTATGTCGCAGCATTCGCCTTGTTCTGAATTCGGGGCGGTTCCGTTTCAATGACAACTCGCTCAACGCGAGGCACGGATAGAACAAGTCGCTGTGGCCCAAAGCATAGTCTACAAATTCATCATTCTGCAAGTATTTCGTACGGCTGCTCGGGCGCCTAACCCGGCACTCCTTTTGCGCTTAATTTAGCCGTCTTTTGGAGTGCTTTCTCTCTTTTCCTTGCGCTAGAATCGCTTTCCTTGTGACGCCTACTGTTCCTCTTGACCTGGTTTGGGCTGGCCATCCGCGCTCGATCGCTTCGGCTCTGTTGCGCTCGGAAGGGTTTAACGCGCTCGTGGACCCCGGCCCAGGCTCCACCCTTGGCACGCTTCGCGAACACCTGGCGCGCCATGGGCTCCGCATTTCCGACTTGAACGCCATTCTTCTGACACACATTCATCTTGATCATGCCGGCGCAACAGGATCGCTGGTTCGGGAGAATCCGCAATTGCGCGTTTTCGTTCATTCTCGCGGTGCCACACACATGGCTGATCCCTCCAAGCTTCTCAGCAGCGCTTCGCGGCTCTACGGCGACGAGCTGCAGCCACTGTATGGAGAGTTCCTCGCGGTGCCGCAGGCGAATCTGCAAGTTCTTGAGGGTGGCGAAGTCCTTTCGCTTGGCTCGAGGCAACTTCAGGTGCTGTACACTCCCGGACACGCTTCGCATCACGTAACGTATTTCGACAAGGCAGAGAGCATCGCGTTTGTGGGCGACACCACCGGCATTTCCATCGAGGGGCATCCATTCGTTCTTCCAGCCACGCCGCCTCCCGATGTTTCACTTGAGCTGTGGGACGCCTCGCTCGATTCGATCTCCGGGCTTCATGCGCAGCGACTCTTCCTCACGCACTTTGCCTTCTCCAATAATCCGGAGCGCCACATCGCTTTTTTTCGCGAGATCCTCCACCGCTGGTCCGATCTCGTCGGCAAGCTCCTTGCCACCTCGAGCGATGAAGCCGATGCCATCCGCGCTTTTGCCCGTGAAGTGGGCCGAGACGCAGCTCAATCCCTTACCCCGGAGGAGATTTCGCACTATTTCTTCAACGGTGCGATCCACTTCTCGTGGCAGGGCCTGGCACGTTATCAGCGCAAACGAGAAGCGCCCGCCGCTTGACGTTGAACGGAACTTCCCAGCCGCGAATTGCGCACATCGAAATATGGTGCGAGTGAAAGGAGACGCCATGTCTTCCATCTTCGATTCACACCTAAACGGTTCTGGGTTGCGGTTGCTTCAGTTGGCGGTATGCGGCAGCACTCTTATGGTGAGTTGCCTGGTCCCGGTTCACGTGCTTGCTCAGCAGGAAAAGGCTGCTGGCGTTGTTTTGAATGGCGAGGCTTCGGCTAAGGATGTAGGCCTGCCGATTTACCCTGGTTCGCGACGCCACAAAGAGAAGGACGAGGATTCGGCGGGGGCAAATTTCGCGCTCTGGGGGGCGGCTCGGGCACCAAGCTGGTGGTCTTGAAGATGGAGTCAGACGACTCGCTCGAAAGAGTTGCTGATTTCTACAAGAAGGCGCTTGCGAAATACGGGAGAGTCCTCGATTGCTCGCGTCCGGCCCCTGCGGATGCGGATTCTTCCAAAGCCGATTCGAAGGCGCTCACATGCGGCGACGATAAGCCTGAAAAAGGCGGCGTACTGCTTAAGGCGGGGACAAAGGAAAATCAGCGCCTGGCTGCTGTCCAACCAAATGGCAGCGGCTCTGTCTACCAACTGGTTTACCTGGCCGGGTGGAGTAATTCCGAGAAGAAGTAACGCGAGGCTGTGTCGAGGTCGTTTACTCCGCAGCGCTCCCCAGGCCGAACTCGCGATGCGTCGTGTTCAGCGCGGCCTTCACCTTGCTTTCTTCAATGACGAAGGAGATGTTGCTTTCGGAAGACCCCTGCGCGATCGCGATGATGTTGACGTTTTCCCGGCCCAGGGAATTAAAGGTGCGTCCTGCAACCCCCGGTGTTCCGCGCATGTTTTCGCCGACTACGGCTACGATGGCGATGTTCGGATCGACGGTGATATGTTCCACTTTTTGATGCGCCAAGTCCTGCGCGAACTCTTTCCGTAGCGCCTCGACCGTTCGTTGCGCGTCGGAAGCAGCGACGATGAAGCAAATGTCGTTCTGCGAGGACGATTGCGAGATCAGCAGGACATTTGCGCGCACTTCCGCAGTTGTCGAAAACGTTCGCCCCACCACGTCGGGCAAGCCGACAATTCCTGGCCCGCCTACGCTGATCAGTGTCACGTCGCGGATCGCTGTCAGGGCTTTTACGCCTCCGCCGATGCTTTGGCCCTCTGGTGTTATTTTTGTTCCCAGCTTCTCCGGAGCGAAGCTGTTGCGAATCCAGACGGGAATTGCTGCTTGGACCACCGGTTTCAGGGTCTTCGGATGCAGTACCTTGGCGCCGAAGTAGGCAAGTTCCGCGGCCTCGCGGTAAGAGATTACGGGGATGGTGCGCGCCTCAGGCACTAGTCTTGGATCGGCTGTCAAAACTCCTTCCACGTCGGTCCAGATAATCACTTCCTCCGCATCCAGGACCGCGCCGAGAATCGTCGCCGAATAGTCAGAACCGCCGCGGCCCAATGTCGTCAGCTCGCCGGAACGCGACGAACCAATAAAGCCCGTAACCACCGGCGTAATTCCCCTCTCGAGCAACGCACCGAGTCGCGCTTGTGATCGGTCTCGGGTCAAATCCATTTCCGGCTCGGCACCGCCGTGGAATCCATCGGTGACGATCAGTTCCGTTGCGTCGACTGCCTCGCTTGCGACTCCAAGTGCCCTGAGCTTTGCCGCAACCAGGGGCGCGGCGAGTCTCTCCCCCAAGCTCGAGATCGCATCGAGCGTTCTCGCCGTCAGTTCACGGAGCAGCGCCGTCCCTTCGCAAAAACGCCTGCCTTCCGTTAGGACTTCCTCCAGCTTTTTGCGCACTGCCGCTTTGTGGCCATTGTCGTCCAGCAAAACTTGCAAGGCAGTCTCATGCTGAGCTTGCATGGCGTCCATCAGCGAGGCTGCTACTTTCGCGTTTCCCGTTTGCGCGCTTTTCGCCGCCTCAATCAGCCGGTTGGTAACACCGCTCATCGCCGACACAACGGCCACGCATCGCCCCTCGGCCGCTCCCTTGGCGATGATCTGCGCCGTCCGCGCGATGCACGCCGCGTCCCCTATCGAGGTTCCACCAAATTTCATGACTCGCAGCCGGGTCTTCATCTCGGTCCGCACTCCACCGTCGTTTTGCAGTGAGACAAAACTGCTGATGTTCTTATTGTAATGGTTCGAATGCCGGTGCTGATTAAGAGAAGGCAGGAATGTGGCTCGGCTTGTCTTAAGAGCAAGCGCACACACATTGACGCACAGTCGGTGAAGCGGGAGTTCGGTCCAAGGAAGGAGTTTGGAGCGACTTCAGTTGCAGGCTTATCGACTGGCCGCGGCCTTATGGGCTTTCACCGCGTGCGACATGCTCTCGAAGTCGAGTCCTCCGATCTTCGAGACATACTGACATCGCTGGCACGATTGCTCGTGCCTCTCTAGCAGAGCATAGGTTTTCACATACTTTCCCTGAAGCTGCTCGAGTTCAATGCTCATGCTCCTGCCGCTGACATTGTCGCGGTAGAGCTGGGTTCGCCTGCGCTGCCAGGTCTCGAGTGCTCCGCGACATTCCTGTAGCAAGTTCTCGTAATCCGGGCAGACTGCAGAGTGGGGTAATACTGGCACCGTCATGGGGACCCCCCTTCGCGTACCAAAATGTTATCTAGACAGCAACCAATGCGCCATCAGGGAAACACCTGATACGTCCGGTCCTTACGGCAGAATGGTACCAGCCCTTCCGCACCGATTAGTACGCAAAATTTTCACGCAAACCATCGAGTTCGGTAATTCTTACCGCTTCAGTCATCGCTTTTTCTTTGCCCCAACGCACGGGGGTTGGTGCAGGACCCTTCATCGTCCACGCCGCCTGGAGGCGAAGAAATGGCGGTACTCCTCGACCCAACGGAATGATCGTTCGGTGTCTAGCGCCGAAGCGGTCCTTAACTTCCACGAACCGGCAAGGGCAACCGGCTACTCGCTCGAAGTATCATATTCGCGAACGGATGGCTTCAGCCTATGGCCTACGGCGTGACTCGAGATCTCTCTTTGTCACAGACCCCTCAGCTCCCCGGGCCGTTTCTTCTGTTTGTGTTCTTGCTATTCATTTTCGGAAGTGCAACTTCGTCGGCTCAAGAGCCGCTTTCTGAGCAAAAAGGGGACCCCGGCGTTCTGAAGGGTATTGTGATCAACAGCGTCACGCGTGCTCCGGTGAGCCGCGCTTTAGTTCATTCTCTCGACAACCGCTTCGCTACTTTAACCGATGACCAGGGGCATTTTGAGTTTAGGATTCCGCGCACAGAAAATCAGACAGGCGGGTCTGCCTCCGCCGAGCCGGCGCCTGTCCTTGTTACGGCATTTTCATCAGGAGCCCTGGCGAACCAGGTGGCAGCTCAGTTGGCCTTTCAGGTCAATGCCATTTCCTTTCAACTTCGCGCTCGAAAGCCGGGATACCTTACGGACACCAACGTGCCCGAGTTTGTCGCCAGCGGCGATGAAGGCAATGAAACGCTCACGATCGCGTTGGTCCCCGAAGCCCTTCTGACCGGTCGCGTGAACCTCCCCTCTGAGGCAACCGTCGATCGAGGTCAAGTTCAAATCTACCGCCGGGAGGTGCAGGAGGGGCGCGGAGGATGGGTGCAAGCAGGTGTTGCGGCGACTGACTCCGAAGGCGAGTTTCGCTTTGCCGATCTTCCGGCCGGGGAATACAAAGTATTTACGAACGAAATTCTCGATCGCGATCAGATGACATTCGATCCGCGCGCTCAGCTCTATGGCTTCCCGCCGGTGTACTACCCGAATGCCAGCGATTTCGATTCGGCAACCGTTATCCAAGTGGCCGCAGGAACGACCTCTTCCGTCAATCTGACGCCCGTGCGACGGGAGTATTACCCGGTGCGAATCGCGGTGGCCAACGCGACACAAGGAACCGGGCACAATGTTTTGGTCTTTCCGCAAGGGCACAACGGCCCCGGCTACTCGCTCGGATACAGCGAGCGGGAGCGGGTGATTGAAGGGCTTCTGCCTAATGGCGCCTACACCCTCGAGCTAGTATCGTTTGGTCAGGGCGCGACCAGTGGTCAGATGAACTTTTTCGTGCGCGGCGGGCCATTCCTAGGCCGTTCGATTGGCCTTACACCCAACAGCACGCTTAGCGTGGTCGTCAAGCACGAGTTCGAGAGCGGCGAGAATCCTGCCGTAGCGGTTGAAACGCTCAGCGAACAGCCTCAAGTTCAACGGAACGCGGATTCAGGACGAGATGTGCAAGTCAATCTAATCCCGTTGGAGGAATTCAGGCCGCAGGAACCTATCAGTCCGGTGCACCCAGGGAGCGGAGCCGGCGATCCGACACTTGTGTTTGAAAATGTGACGCCGGGCCGATACCGGATCCGCGTCCAGGCAGCCAAGGGATATGCGGCAGCGGTGACAAGTGGTGGCACCGACTTGCTCCGTCAGCCACTGGTAGTTTCACCGGGCGTGGCCAATCCCGCGATCGACGTCACGGTGCGCGATGACGGAGCCCACGTCCAAGGAGAAATTGAGCACTGGGCGGAGGAAGCAAAAACGCGCGGCAGTTTCAACGCTCCTGGATATCCGCCGGCATGCGTGTACTTCGTGCCAAAGACCGGGAGCGGAGGGCAGTTCCGCGTTGCCTGGGTCAGTGACGGAAAATTCGAGCTGTCGCAAGTTGCGCCCGGGGAATATGAGGTGCTCGCGTTCGATCGCCAACCGCTTGACCTTGAGTATGAGAACAGCGAGGCAATGCAAAAATATGAAGGTCAGTGGCAGGGTGTGTACTTGGGTCCTGGCGCGAGGGAAAATCTGAAAGTGCCTCTAATCAGGATAGGTGAATGATCGAACGAAGCCATATTTGCTCTTTTTGTGCCATGTGCTTTGCTATCGCTCTTTTTCTGATATTCCTCGCCTCTCTATTGCGAGCACAGGCTCCAAGCGCGTCGCAGAAAGCACCGAGTACCTACACAATCTCCGGAACGGTGGTTAGCGCTGCGACAGAAACGCCGCTCGCTCAAGCACGGGTCACACTAATCGACACAAACAATTCCCGGAATGCTGCGTCGCTGCTAACAGGCGAAGAAGGCCGGTTCACTTTCCCTCGGCTGGGACCCGGCAAGTACTCGCTGCAAGGAAGCAGGCGCGGCTATCTCACCTCGGGCTACCAGCAACATGAACAATTTTGGTCCGCAATTGTAACCGGCGAAGAGCTCGAGACGGAGAACCTGGTGCTGCGGCTAATGCCAGCGGCGGTGCTCTCCGGAAAAGTTCTCGATGAAACAGGCGAACCGGTACGGGGCGCGGAGGTCAAACTGTACATGGAAGAGCACGCAAACGGCATGACGCGTGTGAAACCGGCCGGAAATACGCAGACAAACGATCTTGGCGTCTTTGAGTTTTTCTCCTTGTCGCCGGGAAAATATTTTGCCGCGGTGCGCGCGGGACCCTGGTATGCCGTGCATCCGCCGTTCTCAGCCCCCGGTAACACGGGGTCTCCTCCAGTTCTTGTCGACAAATCGCTCGACGTGGCTTACCCAATGACCTATTACGGTGGAACGACGTCTTCAGAGGAGGCCTCGCCTATTCTCATTAAGGGAGGCGACCGCGAGGAAATCGAGATCAGCCTCGCACCGGTCGAGTCGCTTCATCTCCTCTTCCACATTCCGGAAGAGGGTCGGCAACAAGCCTTTCAAGTGCCGGTCCTCGAAAAACATGTGTTCGATTCGGTCGACTATATTCCGGTCCAAGGTGTCAATCCGATCTCCCCCGGAGTAATGGAATTGACCGGCGTTCCGGCCGGAAAATACACGGTGCGGCTTCCCGCCGGGCCAGGACAGGCCGCTAAGTTTACCGAAGCGGACATTCGCAACGACGGCCAGGAATTAGAGACCAATAAAGCAGAGTCCACCGCAAGCATGAAACTGACGGTGCACTTGCCAAACGGCGAGCCCCTTCCAAAGCAACTCGCTCTTGGACTGCAGGACGACCGAGGACAGATAGCCGCGTTCAGCCTGGTCGGCGCTGACGGCCAAGTTACGTTTGATGATCTTGCCGCGGGAGGCTACAGAATCATTGCGGCGCGCACTCCGGAAAAGGCTTACGCCGTAGGGCGTATTTTGACGGAGAACGGACAGGCTGTGGGGCCAAACGTAAACGTAAGCGAGGGCGCGGAATTGCAATTGAACGTTGCGCTGATTGAAGGAGTTGCG
>Ga0306925_10005596_pt1 | contig 11548 bp, 13 predicted proteins | sample flu12Cox44000176_FD_203755 | JGI IMG/M metagenome (GOLD analysis project Ga0306925, IMG submission 203755) | Lab enrichment of tropical soil microbial communities from Luquillo Experimental Forest, Puerto Rico - flux8day.12C.oxic.44.000.176 (v2)... | ecosystem: Environmental > Terrestrial >...
CATTTCGTCGCCAGCGCGCGAGCCGCCTACGTGCCCGCGCCCTTGCTCTTTGCAAATTTTGCGCATACAATTGTTGGGCCTAATCTATCAAACCCAATTAACTATTGGGTATAGAATGGCAATTAGCAGTACATCTTTCGTAAATGGCCAAATAGGTAACCCGAACGGCCGTCCGGTCGGAAGCCGGAATAGACGCACGAAAGAAATCATTGATCTAATCATAAAATCCGAGAACAAAGACCCTTTAATCACGCTTTCTGAAATCAGCTCCACCGATCCCGATTCAGCTATTCGTGCCGCGGCCGCGAATATGCTCGCACCGTACATGCACAGCAAGATGCAGAGCACTCCAGCTCCCAGGTTTGTGGAGGAACTCGATATCCTCACAGAGTTCACCCACTTGAGCGACGCCGAAGCATTCCTCGCCAAGATTGCTGCCCTGGTCGCGCGCGGCCAATTAGATATTCAGTCCGGCCTCGAGCTCAGCGCGCTCGCCAAGAACTGGCTCGACAGCCAATACACACGTGAAGAGCTCAGCCTCAAGCAAATCAACGCCGGATCCACCGAGCACGAGCAACGCATCGTAATTTCGGGCGGGCTTCCAACGATGCCCGGACTTGAGGGCGTGCTAATGCCGCAACTCAACGGCCACGCCACCAACGGCCACGCCGCACTCGCCGCGCCTAGCGATGCTGTGCCGGCGATTGAGGCTGCTCCCAAGGCCCAAGACCCTGAACCTCCGCCACAGGACCCCGAGCTATGAGCCTCGCCGCTACGTTCAGGCGCACCTGTTCAGTTTGCCTGACTGATTCGCGTCGTCCAAGCCATGCGCTACTCGCATATGACGGTAATATGGTAGCTTATGCGAAACTTTGAATTTATGCATGGACTACATCTAGTATGACCGCAAAATCAAGGGCTTAGACCAATGGTCAAACCGCCAAAATGCGCTAAACAGCCTGCTAGGTGCCGCAGGTGCGCCCCCACCAGCCAACGCACCAGCGCCCCGCTAATGGGCGGCGCGGGGCGGTTTAAACGGGGTGCACGCCCGCCCTGCCACGCCGCAGGCGCGGCTATACGGGAGGCTTGATATGGCAGACGCGAATAATCCCTTTCCTCGCACCGTGGCTAGCATCACCAGGGAGGGCCGTGGCCCGCAGACCCACGCCTACAACGACCCCAACCTGAGCCCGAAGGAATTCCTGCTAGCCGTGATGCGCGATCCCTCGCAGCCCATGGCCACGCGCATCACGGCTGCACGTGATGTCGCTCCGTATTTCATCGCAGCTCCAAGGCCCGTGGTTCAAGGTCCCACTATCACTATCGTAATTGGCGGGATCGAGGACCGCGATGAAATCAACGCGAATTCACAGTCTTTTTCCGAAGATCGTTCCTATAACCATCGCCCATTCTGGACGACCCCCGGCCCTTCGTACATTGAGAAGACTTTCCCATCCCCTAATACTGAAACCCCTTCTAATACCCTTTATTCTGAACCTCCTTCCCCTACCGACATTCAGCAGATTGCAGCCGTAGTCCATCGCCTGCGGCCCGACCTTGCTCACCTCCCAATCCCTACCCCGCATTTATGCGGATGCGGACACTGGATATTTGGCCCTTGTCCTCTAGGCGAACGATGTCGTGACGGATCGAAGCTGAACTGAGAACTAACAAACCAAGGACCGGGCACCATGACACTCATACCTCCCACGCAAGAGCACGATACCCGGCAGAAGCAACTCCGCGATCTCAACCAGGAGCACCGCGATACTTTGGAAGCCCTGAACCACGCCGAGGCCAGTATTGTCCGGGCACGCAAGCTCAATGACCTCAACTACCACCGGCGACGAAAAGCCATCCTCGCGAACGGCCACGACGACAACGCAGAGTGACGCACATGACCTACGATGCACGCCTCGCAACGCTTGAACAAGTTATGACCCACGATCCCTTCGAGGTAATCGACACCCCTTGGGGACGCATGGAGGCGTGGCGAGCCAGTACCATCGCCACTGGGACAATGGGCGCGCTCGCCCAGGTCGCCGCCATTGTGAAGAATGATGCTGCTGCGCTTGAGGAAAAGACCGCCGCTCTCGACGCCAAGAAGTCCGCTGTTCTCTCCACGGTGAACAGATTGCTCCGGTTCATGAGCCGCGTTGATGCTCTAACCTCTCGTGTTGAAGCAATGGAAGAGAAACGCAAAGCGGACGAAGCTGCACAACGCAAGTTCGAGGAAGAGCCTCTTACATTGCCTCCCGATATTCACGAGTATCAAACGCGCACTCCTCCGGCTGAGATCGGAGACGAAGGCCACGTGCCGGGAGGCGAGTTGCACGATCTTCCGCCCAAAGACGAAGAACTTCCTGAGCCACCCGAAGTTGAGAGCGACGCTGGCGGTGTTCCTCTTTCCTACGGCAACGTGCCTACGTCGTACGTGCGCGGCGCACCCAAGGATCAGGCCGGTGATCTACCAGAGGCACTCGAACAAGGCCTCCCGGAACCGCCGCCTGAGCCCCGAGGCAGCGCGGTTTCGCAGCCCGTCTCTATCTCTCTTAACAAGGTATGAGCCATGCCATCCGAACAGGAACACTTCAACGCGGCACGCAAGTTCCAAGAATTCTACGATAACACACTCCGTAAGGTGGGGATGCGCGCGCCGCAGCCGACGCTCGGGCAGACAGTCAACGACTATCGGCGCGAGACACTGCGCACACTGAAGCGCACATTGCTTCCCCAAGTACACGAGCTCTACAAGGTCAATTATCGTGGCCTCCCAGCCGATGTCCTTAATCCCTTTGAGGCACAGCTTCTCAGTGCCGTCGTTGTCGAAGCCAATAACCCCATTCACGTTCCTGTCGGCGAGCTGCGAAAGATAGAAGAACTCGACGAATACGGAAAACTCAAAACCATTCGCTGGATAGGCCAGGAATCTTTTGTGAAGCAGATGGGAAGACCCGGCCGGCGAGTCACATCATTTTTATTCGACCGAACAGCTTTAAGGGGATGAACCTCACACTGCGCACGTATGACCAGATGAGCGTGCGCCAACTGCACCGGATCGAGGCCTTTTATAGGAACAGCAGACTGAAGGTATGGTCCGAGCACCAAAGCCGGGGAGACGGACCGGGGGCGACCATTGTGCGCCGCGCGCAGGTGCATTTTGCGCCACCGCTTTTAAATGAGTCCGCGCTGCCACAGCCGTAGCCGCTGATGCGTTTAACGGGGCTGGCGGGTGCGGCATAGGGCGGTGCATTAACGCGCATGGGCGGCCATTTAAATGGTTCGGATGTAATTTCATGACTCTGAAAACTTAATACGAGAGCAACTCAAAAGACAACTGATTTTCCTTTCAAAGGTATGACGGGTGTACAATAGCTTTATTTCACCTCTTACTCGAATCCTCATCAAAGAATTATGCAGTCCTGTTGGCCGACCCAGCCCGGAAGCAAGGTTGGAAGTGGACAACCAAAATCCCCTGGAGCTTCAAACTGTCACGTCGTCGGCTTGCCAAGCCCCAGCCTCTTGATGAGCCGATCAACGTCCGCGTCGAAAGTGCGGTACTCGACGAATTCTGCCTGTCTGCGCACCAACATTCTCATGTCCTCCGGCAGCTGATCCTCTTCGGGCATCGGCGCTCCTTCGAGTAACACCGGCACTACAGGAATGGCGCGAGAAAGGGCCGCGCAAATCTCGATGCGGACAAAGTCTTTGGGATTGTCGAGCCGTCGCCGCCCCGTCTTGGGGTCAGCGTTTCTAAGCCAACCAGGGCCAATGAGCGCAAGTACCATCTCGGACGCTTCAACCTGGTGTTCCAATATCTCGACGAAATCGGCGCCCGGGGGGATCGAATCGATGTCTATGAAAACCTGCTCGGGCGGCAAGTGGCGCTTGAAGGACTCGTAAATCTGACGCGCTGGCCACTTGCTGTCTTCGCGGCGATAACTGATGAAAACTTTCGTCAACGCGGCCGGCCGATCACGCGCGGATGAAAGCGCAATAAACTCTCGAATATCGTCGATTGCCAAGTCGCCAGGATCTTCCAGCAACGCGCGGCCGCGCTCAAGCTGAAAGCCTGAAGGGAGCAGCAAGTCTTTGCGTCGCGCCTGTTGCTCCCAATCAGCCTTGGCTTGCAGGATTGCTGCCCGTGCGCGCAGCTTCTCCCAGTTGGAATCGATCCACACACGCAAACGTGGCCAAGTCCGGATCAGCGCCTCGTGGGTGACTTCAACTGTCGGCCGCCCCGTACGGTCATATTGCGTCACCAACAGCCGCGTCCGCCGGCTGGCGAATTGCTCCACGACCCTGAGCAGTGTCGGTTCTGAGGGCATCCATGCACGGGCACGAGTGTCCCCCTGTCCCTCGCCCGGCGTGACGAGTCGAAGAAAGAGCCGGCGCGCCTCCTGCTGTTCTTCGGCAGAAAGCGCCTCAAAGGTGCGCTCCGCGGTGACCCGAATGGCTTCTCGCACTCCGCCGGAGCGGGTATAGGAATCGCCAGTTATCGTGCTGCCTTCGCGCAGCTCCCAGCTTTCCTTGAGGGCATACTGCAGGAGCGGCAGCATGCCCTCGTCCTCGCCAGCCTCATCGAGGATCCGCTGCACTAAGCCCGGCGGATCGAATGCAAGTCCGACTTTTTTCGCCGGCTCGACGATGGTGCGCTTCAGTTCGGAACGAGGCATCGACCCTAGTAAGACCTGTCGCGTCGACAGGAGCGATCGGACCTTCGAGTGCGCAATCAGAGGGTCGTAGAACTCGGCGCGCATGGTCGCAGCCACTGCAACCGGCGCAGTTCCCGCTGCCGTCAACATTAAGTCGATGAAACGATTGACATCGGCAGCATGCTCGGTGAATCGCTTGTCACTGCTCGACGGCGCTTGGGCGTAGAGTTCCTCCCATTGGTCGATATACAATAACAGCCGATCGGGTTTTCCTTCTGCCAATTCCAGATCTTGGCGGATCATGTGAGACAGTAACTCGGGGTCACCCGTCCTTAGCGCCTCCACCTCGCTGGTGATTTTTGCTGCGTACTCTGCCGCGCCCTCGTTGTGTGCACGTGGATTGAAAGCCGCCGCCAATGACCCCAGCGGATTAGGTCCAGGCCGCAGTGACAGTACAGTCCAGAACCGGTCGCGCTCGCGCCGCAGGGCCGGCATAAGGCCGGCGTAGACGAGCGAGGACTTGCCGCTGCCGGATCGGCCCACAACCATTACGAACCCGTGCTCACGCACCTTGTGCACCAGCTGGCCAATCGCGCTGTCCGGCTCGCTCGCGCTCCCGCGGCCGAAGAACAAGGTGGAGTCCTCTTCTCGGAAAACATCGAGCCCGCGGTATGGACAGACGGCCTCGTGCGCCGCTTCAGCCGGCGTTCCTTCGCCGCGGATGGCCGTCAGGAGGTCCTCGAGCCTGTCCGGTGCATCGAACACACTCGTGACGTGGGAGAAGTCAATCCAGGTGGGAGCGCGGAGAAAATCAAATGGGGGGTCAATCGTGGTCTCGGGCAGGATCACCGGCACGATCGGGAAGGCCGGATCGCAGGTCTGACGCATAGAGGCGAGTTCACGTTCGTGTTGCTGTGTGTTGCCGAGCCCGCGCGGCCCGAGCAGCACGATCACGGCTCTGGCTGCGCCGATGGCCTGTTCCAGCGCGCGACGCCAAGGCAGACCCGCCGCTAAGTTACGGAGGTCAAAGAAAGTCTTCAGGCCCTTGTCACGCAGGACCGAATCGATCTCTGCCGCGCGGCGCCCGTCCGCGCGAGAGTAACTGACGAACACGTCGTAGGTATCGTCCGCCACGGTAAAGCCCGTGCGTGCCAAAAAACAGCGAACGATACTCCCTGAACCTCAGGTTAGGAAGTGGCTCGGCGGCCGCCCGACGGCTGACGACCGCGCTGGTAACAACCATACCAACGCAATTTCTCCGATTGGCACAAATGGCCGCACGGCTCGCTAAACATCTGCTTTCGGGGGCAATGCGGGTGTGAGCTATGCGATTGCCGGACAATCGTGATCTATGAGCGCACGGCCTAATTCGGCGTACCCAAGGCACATCTTTCTAACACCTACGCGTTGTGTCACACTCCGGCCTGTATGAAATCAAGCGTCATCGTTAGGGACCTCGAGACCGTGCCTGACCTCGGCGGGTTCGCAGCCGCTGATGATCTTGTCGGCAAGTCCGACGTGGAAGTGCGTGAGGCCATCGGCGCAAATTCCCCAAGCACATCTACCACTCGATCGTCTGCATCGGAGCATGTGACGCTGCCGGAATAGCTTCATGTACTGATCTTCGTCCGCTGCGCAACGAAATCTGGGACGTGGGCGGCTCCAGGGGGTAGGATTTGTACCTGTTTTCCATCTTTCGATAAATTTAACATCCGGTTGTCATGGAGCTTTCTTAAGAGCCTCTTAAAATACGCCCTGTCTTTGCACTCGATCCATTCCAGCAATTCTTCAGTTCCCACGGAGCCCGTGCTGGACGCGATTAAAACTAAAATTTGATCCGAGAATGAGACACTGGGGTCCAGCACTCTCTTCAAATCACCACTCTGCCAGATAAGGGGAATTCGCCTTTCTGCCAGGCTCTCTACAATCGACTGAGCTTCACTTGTCGTTAGGGTGTGAAGGACGCGGACAAGTTCCGCCATGATCCAATTGCACATGGATAACACAACTGTTGCATCCATATGATTGGGGTCGACATCGCCGCCCGCATGCCCAACGCCTCGATTGTTTCGTACCTCGTACAACGCCGGCAACATTCTTGGTATGAGGATCTGAAAGCTTCGCGGCTCCAATGTGTTCGACTCTAGAGCACGACACGCTGTCGGAAAGTCTTTAGGTTTAATGGGTTTTGCTGAATAGCTGCCGGACGCGTGCCCCAGCAAGATTGAATAGACAACTTCACAGAATTTGCCGCCGCTCAATTCCGACGGCAACCAACGGTGCTCAGCATAATTCTGGACAATCTGCTGATACTCGTCCAGCAACGGATCGCGCAGCCCTGCCGGGATTGCAGCTAGTGCGTTCTTTGGGGTCACGTTTGATGACCCAGCTCCCTAAGGCCGTGGGGCGTAATGAAAAAGCCGCCACCACCTTTTTCACAGAAGCCCTTGCTAACATTTTGGTTCAGACAATTAGCTGCATTTGTGAGCTTCTTCTGGTGGTTGTCGAGAAGAGCTTTGGTGACGGCTTTGGTCGTCAGTGGAGTTGTTCCACGCATGCGCAACCAGTCCGCTGTCGCTAGAAATCTCTTGGTCTGATTTGTTTCGCCGCCCTTCGCCTTGATGTGACTTGATAAGGGCTCGGGTTTATCGGCGCCGCTCGTGCCCTCGACAGGAGTTTGAGCTTCGGGTGTCACGCTCGGCGCGTGCAACTCGCTTAAAGTCGGTGCTGCGTTTAGAATCTTATCAAGTTGTTTCGCAAGCCAGTCTTCTTCGCCCTCACCTGAGAACGAGAGACTGCCAAACGTAAACTCAATCTTCGCGTTCGACATTTGATTGCGTCGCATCAGAACCGAGTGATTCGCATTTTACACACGTATCCCCATCAGGCATAGGCCGACGGCCACGCAACGAGGGCCGCGAATTCCTCTACAATCGTGCCGCCCCGCCGCCGCAAATAAAACGGAGACCCACTCTCCCCGCGCCACGACGACGGGTGTCGTGGCAGGGGGAGGGGGTTGTTGTGCCGACGCGGTTGATCCGCCCCCATTGAAGTGGTCCGACTTGAGGTATGTCTTCGACATCGAGGAGGACTGCAATGGCAAGGAAACGATACAAGCCTGAAGAGATCGTCGCGAAGCTGCGGCAGGTCGCTCGAGAACAGCCGGCTGCGCAAGGCAGTCTCCGATTTGACGCTGGATAAGCGGCAATACGGCCGCTATGGCTATCGCAAGATCCCCGAACTGCTGCGCCAGGCGGGCTGGACAATCAACGACAAGCGGGTCGAGCGTATCTGGCAACGCGAGGGGTTTAAGGTCCCTCATAAGCAGCACAAACGCGGCAGGCTCTGGCTGACCAACGGATCTTGCATCCGGCTGCGTCGGGCGAGGTCGCAGAGGCCACACCGGTCAACTTAATTGCTGGGCCGCAAAATTTCTCCGAACAATGTTGTCCACATCCGTGACCGTCACTCGTCCGCCTTCGTCATCGTCGTGCGCTCCTCCCGCTGGCTAGCGCTTGGTCCGCTGCGTGCATCTGTTCAAGCAATAAAGCAGCGGACTCGTTGCCTCGCGCTTCCAAAGCTGACATGCCGCCGATGCCGCCGAGCGCGAAATGGCTGACCGCCTCAAGCATCTCCGGCAGTCGTCCCGCCACCCGCTCGACGTGGGGATTGAAGCGGTGGTAGGCACCGCCAGTTACTTCGGCAAGCGCCCTGAACGCACCCTCGGTCCGCCCCGAGCGCCCTTGCTGGAACAAGAACAGTCTTGTTCCCGCGGCGCGCAACTTCTTGGCGGTAGCAATCGCAGCATCGAGGTCGCCGTGAAAGCTATCGCCAACGACGACGACAGCCTGCACGGGGCCTTGTCGTGTTTCGCGTAGCGCCCGTTCGAGGATGTCGCTGGTCTCGATGTAGCAGCCGCATCGGCAGTTAGTCCGGGCGTGGTCCATGAGGTGGCCCATGTCGTCAGGGTCCGTCACCCAGCGCGTCGCGATGAGGGGTCGGGTCTCAAGCGCACCCTCTGGCCCGTAATAAGCGAACCGGATGGCGATAGGCCCCGCTGCAAACATTTCAGTTTGGAGCGTTCGAAGCCGATCCCACATGAACGTGTCATCGGCTTCAGCTGCTAAAGCGAGGATAATGCGTGGTTGATCGTTCATTTCATTTCTCCCTTTTAGTCGGCGGTGGTCAGCCGTGGTCACCCGTTAACCGGCCAACTTTTTTTGGCGGGTCTCGCCGGTAGCGCGGCGTGCGCCCTTCGGGCGTGCGCGGTCGGATATGTTTGAAGCCCAAGCGCTTCGTCAGGATGGTGACAACCCGCTTCTGATTGGACTGCATCTCTTGTTGCTTGCGGTCGAGGTCGAGCGCGTGTTGCAGCACATCCCGGAGGGTGACGTCGGTCCGATCCCCCAGCCATTCGCGGATGGGTTCCTCCCAGGGATCGGCGGCGTAGCGCTTCGCCTGCTCCTCGGTCGCGAGTGCTTCGAGTTGCGGCGTTTCCAACCACCACGCCGCATCCTGCCTGAATAAGTGCATCGCCTCGGCCCAGAGTTGGTCGCGTGCCTGTAGCAAGCCGTCAACGTCGATCATGCCGACGCAAGCGACTGGCCAGAACCGTCGCGCGCCGGTTGGGTCTCGCAGATAGCGGCCGTCTGCGGGTGGGTTGATGGTGGCGGCAAATACACATTGCCTCGGCAGGTTGATTGTGTGCTTGCCATAAGGCGGGCGAAAACGATCGTGACGGCTGGTTATGAACCTCTTTTGCGCTGACGCCGTAGCCCGCACCAGCGAGTCCATCTCGGAAATCTCAATGAGCCACACGCCTGCGGTTTCAATGGAGGCATCCTTGGTGCTGACAGCACTGAGCCGATCTGTGAACCAGTCGTCGTGGACGGCAAGCGTCCGCAACGCTGTGGACTTCAGTTTGCCCTGCGGGCCTTCGAGCACGAGCATGTGGTCAGCTTGGACACCCGGCTCAAAGATGCGAGCAACCCCTGAAATCAACCATCGAGGTCCGATGGCGCGAATATATTCGGTGTCCTCGGCGTGCAAATACGTTTGCAGCCACGTTTGCAGGCGCGGCTCTCCATCCCAAACGAGCGCGTTGAGATAGTCTCGCACCGGATGGAACGGGTTGTGTCGAGCCGCTGCCTGTACTGCGCGCCCCACGTCGCCAGCTGATGGGCTAATACCCTTGTGCTGAAACCAAGCTCTCGTCTGGGACTCATGATGATCGGTCCAAGGTACGTCGGTCCATGCTGTCCCTTCCAAGGGCGGGGGCCTTCTGATAACGACCCGCGCAGCGAATTCGTTGTAACCAAGCACCCTTTTCCAATCCGGCCCCTCTCTCAGGATCAAGATTAAGTTTGCAATGATGGGTCTGATCTTGCCGTCCTTGTCGTCGAGGATGAGATCGTCGGTCCAATCCGGTTGCTTTCCGCGCCCGCCCCGCAGTGCCGCTTCTTGCGTTTTCTTCAATTCGGCAAAGCGGTTCTTCAGAATCAGCTTAAGACCGCCTGCGCTGAGACCGCGGAAATGCTCCTGGCGGTCGCCAATCGCAGGATTGAGCGCGTCGCGGATCGCCAAAGCAACCTCGGCAATGTCCACATTGAGCGTCAGGCCGTGTAACGCTTCGATGGACTTTGCATCAGCCACTGCCTTGTCCAGGCCAAGCCTCTTGAGCACCGCATCGGCCCAGTCGAAAAGCCGCTGATCGCGCTGCGTCTCAGCGCGTGCGTGCGCATCGGCGTCTTTGTCTTGTGACGCCGGAACCGGCAACTTCACGATCTTGTCGTCGGCCACGGCTCAAACTCCCGCGCAGAAAAAAGTTTGAGCGAATACGGGTGACCACGGGTGACCAACAGCAGGCATGAACCACCTCACGGGCGCGCGTGAGGCGCGACCCCGGCGACTTGTGTTGACCGTGAATGCGATTGAGCACGCGCATCGTCCCACATGCCGCGTTGTGGTCAAATTGTTCGCGGTCTGTTCTAGGGATGTGGACCAGGATTGAAAGCGCGATGCGGAGGCCTCAGAAGGCTGCGTAATGCGCTTAACATGATAATTCCGCTACCAGCCCAAGGCCGCACATCTGCGGTGATTTGCGTCGGGGTGGCATATCGACAAGTGCCTGAAATTCCTCAGCTATTTTGTGCAAGAAAATTCAGGGTTTAGCGTCTATCCGCACACCTCACGCCGCAAGAGGGGTGTAGGTCCTTAGGCGTTGTGGTCGATGATAGTTCGGCCGGGTATCCGCCGAGGGGCTTGTTCTGTGCCGATGGCACCGCGCAATGCTGATGCTAGAGCCGCGAGATCATCGTGAACTGCACGGCGGTCCGCGTGCGGGCTGAGTTCGATATTGATATTCAGCACCACTGGTGTTGGCTCAAATGGCGGGACAACTTCCGCTGCTCGCCGATGCCGGTGGTAGAACCTTACGAACGTTGCGAGCGCGCCCGAGGCTACGACCCAAGCAGAACCCTTCAGCCACTCATGGAAATCCATGGGATGTGGGATTAGTTCGGTGCCATTCCACCAAAACAACATTCCACACCCAATGCTGAACCAGATGCTGGCCCGGATGAAATTGCCTCTGATGAGATGGCCGACCGCGTTGAGCCATGCGACGACGCTGATATAAAAAGCGAGCCAATAGAACAGGACCACGGCCATGAGGAATATCGCGACTGGCCACATTTTCCTATCCTCTCACCGACACCGAGTGTTGCACCAACGAAACCCGGCAAACTCGCCGCAGTATGTTTGGCATTGTCCGGCCCAAGCTGCACTCGCCAATAGCATCAACAGCGCAGCGACCCCGATTAGAAGCTTCGTTTTCATTAGACACCTGCCGTTGCTGAAAGCCGCGATATGGTGGCCTGCGAAACACTGAACGT
>Ga0306925_10005599_pt1 | contig 11547 bp, 11 predicted proteins | sample flu12Cox44000176_FD_203755 | JGI IMG/M metagenome (GOLD analysis project Ga0306925, IMG submission 203755) | Lab enrichment of tropical soil microbial communities from Luquillo Experimental Forest, Puerto Rico - flux8day.12C.oxic.44.000.176 (v2)... | ecosystem: Environmental > Terrestrial >...
AAGCAGGCGCGGCGTGATTGTCGACTCGCCATAGTCCTGTCCGATCCAGCCGCGCGGGCGCGTCCCGCCGGTGCGCTCGATCGCGTCGAGTGACTCCGAAATGGCGGCGCGTTCTTCTGCTTCGCTCATCTCGCTCGACAGCATGCGCGTCGCGAACGTGCCGTGCGCGGCGAACTCGTATTCTCGTTCGCGAAACTGCCGGACGAGATACGGGTATCGCTCGCACGCACCCGCGTTCGCCGCGACCGTCACAGGCATTTCGTGGCGCCCGAGCAGGTCGAGCGCGCGGACGATGCCGACGCGGTTTCCGTACTCGTACTGCGACCAGTTCTTGTAGTTTGGGAACAGACCGCCGATCACGCCGTCGTGGCGTTTGTCGTAGACCGCCGTCTTCGGCGGATCGATCTCCCACGCTTCAAAATAGAGGAAGAGCACGAACGCGACGCGTGCGCCGCTCGGCCAGCGCAGCGTCACGCGATCCGGCCGCGGCAAATGGAGATAGAGCGTGTGGTCCGGACCCTCGCGGCGTTCGGTCATGCGAACTCCGCGAGATGCCGCTCAAGGAGCGGCAGATAGTTCGCACTGTACCAGTCGGCGATCTCCACGCCGGTCGCGGCCCAGACGCGGTCGTGCGACGCGATGTGTTTGAGGATCGCATCGAGATGCCGGACGCGGTGCGGCTGGCCGAGAATGAACGGATGGATCGGGATGCACATCACGCGGCCTTGTTCCCCGCCCTCGGCGTAGAAGCGGTCGAACATCGCGATGGTCGCATCGGCGAACTCGGCGCTCTCGACGTTGCCGCGGAAATTGATGCCGTCGTTGATGTCGAAAGAATACGGCATTGCGATCAGGCGGCCCGCGCGTGTCGCCAGCGGAAAAGGCTGATCGTCGAAGCCAAAGTCGCAGATGTATCCGATACCGGCCTCCGCCACGAGGTCGGGTGTGTTGAGTGTCCACGTGCCGGCGGGCGAGAACCAGCCCAGCAGCTCACGCCCGGTGAGACGGCGATGCGTTGCCACGCAGTCGGCGATGATCGCCCGCTCTTCGTTCTCCGGCAGGCCCCAGAGATAATCGGTGTTGTAGATGCCGTGGCACAATACTTCCCACTTGCGCGCCTCGCAGGCTTGCATGATTTCGGGGAAGCGCTCGTAGACCGCGAGGTTGAGCGAGACGGTGCAGGGCATTCGATAGCGGTCGATCACCTCGAAGGTGCGCCAGATGCCGATGCGGTTTCCGTATTCGGCACGGCTGTAGCCGAGCACGTCGGGATGCGGCGTCCGCGGCCAGGGGTCGCGCATCTGGCCTTGGCGCGGCAGGTATTCGTAATGCTCGACATTGGGCACGAGCCAGAGTGCAACGCGCGCGCCGTTCGGCCATTGCAATCGCGGCCGCCGATCGATTGGCGAATAGATGAGGCGGTTAAGTTGCACTTTGTGTTCCGGCCTCACATGTCGATCCGTCCAATTGTACATTAAACGACTGGGCTCCAGCGTCACCGCGTATCGTTCGAATCTCCTTCGATGAAAACAACCGGTTAGGCCAGGGCCGCGTGTGGATTCGCTGACGCTGGCGCTGCGGCCTTGACGCAGGCGGCGACGTGGTCGGGCGCCACCGCGGCGGGCGGCGGCACCGCCGCGGTGCAGTCGGCGACCGCGTGTTGGCAGCGCGGGGCAAAACTGCATCCGGGAGGCAGCCGGCGCAAATCCGGTGGGCTTCCCGGGATCGCCTCGATGTCCTTATCGCGCATGTCGCCGTGCACCGTCGAAGCCAGCATGCCGATCGTATAAGGGTGACGCGGGGCGAGCAGAACGTCGCGCGCGCTGCCGTATTCGACGATCCGGCCGGCATACATCACCGCGATGGTGTCAGCGACCTGCGCAGCGACCCCGAGGTCATGGGTGACGAAGATGACGCTGGTGCCGAGCTCCTTCTGCAGCTCGCGCAGCAGGATCAGGACCTGGATCTGCACGGTGGCGTCGAGCGCGGTGGTCGGTTCGTCGGCGAGCAGAAGGGCCGGCCGACACGAGAGCGCGACCGCGATCATGGCGCGCTGGCGCAGGCCGCCGGAAAGTTCGTGCGGATAAGCCTTGAGTCGCCGTTCCGGCGACGGCACCTTGACCCGCTGGAGCAGATAGAGCGCGCGGTCGAGCGCCGATTGGCGCGAGCAGCTTTCGTGCCGCATCACCGTCTCGGCGATCTGTTCGCCGATGGTGTAGACCGGATCGAGTGCGGTCATCGGTTCCTGAAAGATCATCGCGATCTGCGAGCCGCGGATGTCGGTGAGCTGGCGCTCGGTGAGCGCCATGATGTCGTGCTCGCCGACCCGCATGCGCCCGGAGATCACTGCGCGACGGCGCGGCAGCAGGCGGATGAGCGCCCGCATGGTCACCGACTTGCCCGATCCCGACTCGCCGATGATGCACAGCACTTCGCCGGGTTTCATGGCGAAGGATACGCCGTTGACCGCCTGAACCGTCGCTTCGCGGCTGACGAACTTTACCCGCAGGTCGTGGACTTCGACGAGCGGCCGCTCGGCGCCGCCCTTCGCGCTCATGCGGCCCCCATCGTTGTAGCGCCTGCCTCACGCCCAAGCGGCGAGCGGCCGGCGCGGCTGTGGCCGGAGGCCGCGTCCTCCATGTGGCAAGCCGAGACATGCGTGTCGCGGTCGGCCCACGTGCCGAGTGTGGGCGCGCGTTCGGCGCAAACAGCCTCGGCGAACGGGCAGCGGGTGCGGAAGCGGCATCCCGAGGGCGGATTGGTCGGGTTGGGCGGATCGCCGGTTATTGGTGCTTCGTCGACGCGGTCGTCTGGATTCATGCTGAGCCGCGAATCGAGCAGCGCGCGCGTGTAGGGATGGCGTGGGCCCAGATAGATTTCTTCGACCGGACCGATCTCGACGATCTGGCCGAGATACATCACCAGCACCCGGTCGGAAATGTACTGCACCACGTTGAGGTCGTGGGAGATGAAAATATAGGTGAGATTGAAGTGGCGCTTGAGCTGGCGCAACAGATTGAGCACCTGCGCCTCGATCGACTTGTCGAGCGCCGAGACCGCCTCGTCGAGGATGAGCATGCGTGGATGAAGCGCGAGCGCTCGCGCCACGTTGACGCGCTGCTTCTGCCCGCCCGACAACTCGTGCGGATAGCGCGCCCCGAACAGGTCCGGATCGAGCCCGACCTTCTCGAGCAGCTCGCGCGCAACCGCGCGGGCCTCCGCCCGTGGCAGGCCGTGCACGCGCGGGCCGTAGGCGATCGAGTCCTGCACCGGCAGCCGCGGGTTGAGCGAGGAATAGCTGTCCTGGAAAACCATCTGCAGATTGCGCCGCAGGTCGCGCAGCGACAGGCCGCCGCTCTCGCCGATGCCCTCGCCGTCGAAAATCAGCTCGCCGGAATCCATCGGGATGAGATGCATCAGCAGGCGCGCGAGGGTCGACTTGCCGCATCCGGATTCACCGACGATGCCGAGCGTCTCGCCCTTGAGCACGCAGAAACTCACGTCGTCGACAGCACGCACCTTGGCGACCGGCCGGTTGAGCACGCCACCCAGGATGTCGAAATGTTTGGTGACGCCGGCGGCAATCAGCATGGGCTGCGCTTTGCCGCCACGGTCGCGCGGATCGCCCGGTGGCACGGTTCCAAGCTTCGGCCGGAACGCCGGCGCATGCGCGGCCATGAGGTCCCAGTGACTCATATGCGCACGTCCATCGCGTGGCGCAGGCCGTCGCTCACCAGGTTGAACGAGAGCGAGGTGATGAAGATCGCCGCGCCCGGCAGCGCGCACACCAGCGGCTGCACGTAGATCGCCTGGCGGAGGGTCGAGAGCATCAGGCCCCAGTCGGGCGTGGGTGGCTCGACGCCGAGGCCGAGGAATGAGAGGCCGGCTGACAGCAGCACCGAGACTGAGATGAGGCTTGAGGCGTAAATGAGCACCGGCGCGAGCACGTTGCCGACCACGTGGTGCAGAATGATCGAGCCGCTCGATGCGCCGCTCGCCCGCGCGGCTTCGACGAAATCGAGGTGGCGCACCTGCGTGGTCGCGGTCTCGGCGATGCGGCAGAGCGGCGGGACGAACACCATGCTCAGAGCGATCAGCCCGCTGTACATGCCGCCGCCCATCATGCCGGAGATGGCGATCGCCAACAGCACGGAGGGGAACGCGTAAAAAATGTCCATCGTGCGCATGATCAGCATGTTGAGTTTGCCGCCGACGAAGCCCGCGACCACGCCGAGCGTGCCGCCGATCGCGGTGGCGACGAGGACGGGCACGAGCCCCATCAAGAGCGACATGCGGCCGCCCCAGATCAGGCGCGAGAGCATGTCGCGGCCGAGTTCGTCGGTGCCCAGCCGGAAGTCGCGGAAACCGATCGGCTTGAGGCGGAACGCCATGCTTGTCTTGAGCGGATCGAACGGCGCGATCAGCGGCGCCGCGATCGCGGCGAACACGATCATCAGAATCACGGCGAGAAAGAATAGCGTGACGTAATCGTAGCGCAGGCGGTTGCCGACCGTGCCCCAGTAGCCGCGCACCGGCGTCGCCGGCGCGGCATGCGCAAAAGCGGGGCTGAGGGTTGTATCTGTCATTTCAAGTCCGCCGAATCCGGGGATCGATCGCGGTCTGCAGCAAATCGACCGCGAGGTTGGTGGCGACGAAACACATGGCGAGCACGAGGATCGCGCCCTGGAGCACCGGGATATCGCGAGTAAGGATCGCCTTACTCAGCAAAAAGCCGGTTCCCGGCCAGGTGAAGATGGTCTCGATCAGGATCGAGCCGCCGACCAGATAACCGAACTGCAGGCCCATGACCGCAAGCACCTGCGGAAACGCATTGCGCACCGCGTGGCGGAGCACCATCGTCTCGGGGAGACCTTTCGCGCGCAGGGTCTGCACGAAATCATTCGCCAGTACCTCGGCGATCGCCGCGCGCGTGTTGCGCATGATGATGCCGAGCGGGACCATCGAGAGCGTGATCACCGGCAGGATCGCGTATTTCACCTGCTCCCAGTTGAACAGACTGAACGTGTCGGAGCCGGCCGAGCCCATGCCGGTCGCCGGTAACAGGCCGAGCTGCACCGAGAACACGATGATCAGCACCATGCCGAGCCAGTAGTTCGGCACGCTCACGCCGACGACCGACACTGCGGTGAGCGCGCGGTCAGCGGGGCGGCCGGCGTAATAGCCGGCCAGCGTGCCAAGGACGAATGCGAGCGAGAACGCCAGGAGTACGGCGCCGAGCGAGATCACGATGGTGTTGGAAAGGGCGCGGCCGACTTCGCTGATCACCGGCCGACCGGTCTGCAGCGAAGTGCCGAGGTCGCCGGTGACGGCGCGCAACAGCCACTTGGCGTATTGAATGGGCACCGGCTGGTCGAAGCCGTAGAGCTTGCGCAGGTAGGCGGCGTCGGCGGGCGACGCGTCCGGCGGCAGCAGGTTCACCATCGGGTCCCCCGGCGCTAGGAACACCAAGCCGAAACAGATCACCGTGACCCCGATCGCGATCGGCACCGCATAGAGGATTCGCCGCCCGGCATACGCCCACATGTGCTAGTTCGATTGTAGGGTGGGCAAGGGCGGCGAAGCCGCCGTGCCCACGCGGACTATTTGCTTGGCAAAGGGCGCATGGGCACGGCCGCCTGTGGCGGCCTTTGCCCATCCTACGAACATCATCACTTCCCCTCCACGATGCTGATCGGCGTCAGATCCTGGAACCAGCTCTGTGCCTGCACGAAACCTTTCACCCGCGGCGAGAGTGCGCGCGGGTTGAGATCATGCGTAACGAACAGCATGATCGCGTCGCGGTTGGCGATTTCATGGATTTTGGTGATCAGGATGTCGCGCGCCTCGTCGTCGAACGTGCGCATCGCCTCGGCGGAAAGATCCTCGACTTCCTGATTGAGGTACCAGCCCCAGTTGCCGCCCGACGGCGCCCATTGCTGCTTCGTCATGAAGCGCAGCAGGCCGAACGGCGGGTCCTGGGTGGCGCGGCTGATGTTGATGCCGCTGTATTGCGGATATTTCTCGCGTCCCTTGAGACCGACGTCGAGCAGCGTGTTCCAGTCCATCACGTCGAGCTTGACCTTGAAGCCGACGGCTTCGAGCTGCGCCTTCACCAGCTCGTTCATCGGCAGCGGCTGCATCTGGCCCGAGCCCGAGGTCGAGATTGCGAAGGTGAGGGCGCAGGGATAGCAGCCGGCCTCCTTGAGCAGCGCCGTCGCCTTGGCCGGGTCGTATTCGTATTTGACCGGGTTACCGTAGAGGCGCGCGGTCGGCGGATAGATCGCGTAGCCTTCCTGGGCGACGCCGCCGAGCAGCTCGACCATCTCGGCGCGGTTGAGCGCGTGATTGGCGGCGCGGCGCACGCGCACGTCGTTGAACGGCGGTTCGACGAAATTGAGCTGGTAGTGCCAGTTGTGCGGATAGGGCAGCGTGATCAGCTGCATCCCCGCGCTCTTGAGCCGCGGGATCGTGTCGGGCGAGGGCGCCTCGACGAAGTCGACCTGACCTGCCAGCAGCGCCGCCGCGCGCGTCGTCGGCTCGGGCATGGGAAGGAGCACCAGGCGGTCGTCCTTGGGTACGCGCGCGGGGTTCCAGTAGTCGGGATTCTTCGTGAGTTCGAGGCGCTCGCGCGGCACGACTTTGTCGAACTTGTAGGGACCGGTGCCGGCGGGGGCCTTGGCATACGCGGCGTTGTCGAAGTTCGCCTTCTCGGCCGCGCACTTCGACATCATGTACCAAACGCTCATGTTGTACGGCAGGAATGAGTCCGGCGTCTTGGTGTAGATCGCGACCGTGCCGTCGTCGATCTTCTCGGCACGCTCGACGTTGATCGAGCGCGCCCGGAGCCGGGCGTAGTGCACCGGGTTGAAGCCGGGCGTCTTTTCGTCGATCAGCCGCGCGATATTCCACACCACGAGGTCGGCATCGAGCTTGCAGCCGTCATGAAACTTCACGCCCTGGCGCAGCTCGAACACCCAGCGTTTGTTGTTTGCCGGATCGATGCCCCATTTGACCGCAAGGCCCGGCGTGAGCCCGGCTTCGCGGTCGGAGCGTGAGAGGTCCCAGTTGATCAGGGCGTCGTAGAGCGACCAGCCGACGAACCGATAACCCTCGAAGCCCTGATCGGGCGGGCCGGTCCAGTCGGGAATGTCGCCGGCGGTCATGGCGACGCGCAGCACTGTCTCCGCCTGCGCCGGCAGCGCGACAATCGCCGAGGCGAACACCATCGCCGGCGCAACAAACTTCGCCGTCATGCTGAGGAGCGAGGCGCGAAGCGCCGAGCGTCTCGAAGGATGACGGCTGAGAGCATGAGAGGTCGCCATCATCTCACCTCCTCACTTCGTTGGGGCGCCGACCGTGATCGGCGTCAGGTCCTGGAACCAGCTCTGCGCCTGGACGAAGCCCTTGACGCGCGGTGAGAGCGCGCGCGGGTTTAAGTCATGCACGATGAACACGCGGCCGCCGTCCTCGACCACGATCTCATGCATGCGCTGGAGGATTTTCGTGCGCGCCGCCTCGTCGAAGGTTGCCTGCGCCTCTTCGGCCAGGCGATCGACTTCCTTGTTCTCGTACCAACCCCAGTTGAGGCCGACCGGCCCGCGGTTCGCGCTGGTGAAGTGTTTGACGAAGCCGGATACCGGATCGCCCACTTGCAGACTGACGTTGAGCGCGTCGACGTTAGGGAGCTTCTCCCAACCGCGGAAGAACGACTCGAGCAGCGTGTTCCAGTCCATCACCTCGAGCTTGACCTTGAAGCCGACCGCCTCGAGCTGCGCCTTGGCAAGCTCGTTCATCGGCAGCGGCTGCATCTGGCCGGAGCCCGAGGTCGAAATCCCGATGCTGATGCTGCACGGATAGCAGCCGGCTTCTCTCAGCAGCGCCTCGGCCTTCTTGGGATCGTAGGTGTATTTCTTCGGGTTGCCGTAGAACGCCTGCGACGGAATGAACACGCCGTAGCCCTCCATGGCGACGCCGCCCAGCATGTCGACCATCTCGGCGCGGTTGATCGCGTAGTTCGCCGCTTGGCGCACGCGCGCGTCCTTGAACGGACCTTTCACAAAGTTGAGCTGATAGGTCCAGTTGTGCGGATACTGCAGCGTGACGATGGTCATGCCGGCGTCGCGCAGGCGCGGGATGGTGTCGGGCGAGGGCGCCTCGATGAAATCGACCTGGCCCGACAGCAGCGCGGCGGCGCGCGTCGTCGCCTCCGGCATCGGAATCAACACTAGGCGGTCATGCTTCGGAATGCGGTCCTGGTCCCAATAGTCCGTGTTCTTCACCAGATCGAGCCGCTCGCGCGGCACTACCTTGTCGAATTTGTAGGGACCGGTGCCGGCCGGCGCTTTGGCATAGATCTTGTAATCGTAGTTCGCCGCCTCGACCGCGCACTTTGAGATCATCATCCAATAGGCCATGCTGTAATAGAACATGGCTTCCGGCGCTTTCGTCTGAATGGCGATCTTATAGTCGTCGATCTTCTCCGCCTTGACGATGGTGTTGGAGCGCGCACGCTGGCGCGCGAAGTGCAGCGGATGAAACTGCGGCGCCTTGTCGTTGGTCAGGCGCTCGATGTTCCAGATCGCCGCGTCGGCGTTCCACGGACAGCCGTCGTGAAACTTCACGCCCTGGCGCAGCTCGAAGATCCACTTTCTCTTGTCGGCCTCGTCGATGTACCACTTGGTGGCGAGCCCGGGCCTGAGCACGGCCTCGCGGTCGCCGCGCGAGAGATCCCAATTGATCAGCGAATCGTGCAGCGACCAGCCGACGAAGCGCAGCCCCTCGAACCCCTGGTCGGGTTGGCCGGTCCAGTCGGGGATGTCGCCGGCAGTCATGGCGACCCGCAGCACCGACTCGGCACGGGCCGTCGTCGAGACGCTCGCGCCAAGCAGCAGCGCGAGGCCCGCGGCGCGCAAGAATTTCCGGGTTGGGATCGGCATGCGAAATCCTCCACCTGCGACCCGGCGGCTTCAGTGCTGCAAGGGCGATGCCACTTTGACTACCGCACGGCGGACAAGAACCTAGAGGCCGTGCCGACTTCCCCTGCTTAATTCTTGCTTCGTGCTTGCCCAAATAGTGTGCGCCCACCCCGCCTCTTCCTGGCGTAGGTTGCGTGCGCCGGTCCCGCCCCCTCACCGCAGCGAACCGCCATGACCCATCATCATCTCGCCGCCAGCGTGCAGAGTTGTCACTGGGGCTATTTCGATGCCACGCGAGCGCCCGCCCTCACGATCAAGAGTGGCGACCGCGTCACCATTGACACCGTCTCAGGCGCGCCCGGCTTCTATCCGAAATCCGGCTTCCACGTGCCGCCCGAACTTTTGGAGATTCACAAAGCCAACCCGGGCGATCCGCTCGGGCCGCACATTCTCACCGGACCGGTGGCGGTCGAAGGCTCCAAGCCCGGCCAGGTGCTCGAGGTGCGGATCCTCGAGATCAAGCTGCGGCAGGACTGGGGCTACAACCTGATCCGGCCGCTCGCCGGCACCTTGCCGGACGATTTTCCCGAGCCGCGGCTGCTCAATATTCCGCTCGATCTAACACGCAACGTCGGCAAGCTGCCGTGGGGGCTCGAGCTGCAGCTCGCGCCGTTCTACGGCATCTTGGCGGTCGCGCCGCCAAAATCATGGGGCCGCATCACTTCGATCGTACCGCGCGCCCACGGCGGCAATCTCGACAACAAAGAACTGGTGCCCGGTGCGACGCTCTATCTACCGGTCTTCAACGACGGCGCTTTGTTCTCCTGCGGCGACGGCCACGGTGTGCAAGGCGACGGCGAGGTCTGCGTTACTGCGATCGAGACAGCGCTGCAAGGTACGTTCGAGCTGATCGTGCGCGACGATCTGTCCTTTACCTATCCGCGCGCCGAGACGCCGAGCCACTACATCACCATGGGAATGGACCCGGACCTCGACCAATGCGCCGTGATGGCGCTGCGCGACATGATCCGCCTGATCCGCGAGCGTACCAACCTCTCGGCCGAGGACGCCTACACGCTGTGCAGCCTCGCCGCCGACCTGCACGTTACGCAGACCGTCAACGGTTCGAAGGGCATTCATGTGATGCTGGCGAAGTCGCATCTCGCCGGTGACGCCTAGGGCCCACAGAGGCACAAATGCGACTTCGGGAATGTCCGCTCCTACTTCCGCTTCTGGGGGTAAAGCGGAAAACATTTGCTCGCTTTGAGTTTTACCGGGTTTGACCCATGTGAGACATCACGTTTTCAATCTTGTCGGCCAGCAGTCGTGCTTTCGCTGCTGAAACACAGCTGGCGCGCAACGCCAACGCCTTGCCTGCCTTCGCTGTTGAGCGGAACGATCGCCTCAACGGCGGACTGATGGTACTGCCCACATAGGCAAGCGCCGGGTTCATCGTCGCTGCGGTCTTCTGCTCTTGCGGCGCGACGACGATAGACGCATGTGCCTTCAAATCACCTGAAGAGCAATCTGCACGACGTCGGCCTCGCGCATCGTGGTCATGTGGAGCCCACTCTTTTTGAGCACCTTCAACATCGGTGCATTTTCGGAGAGAACCTCCGCGATCAGTTGCTTAAGCCCCGCAGCGCGAGCAACAGCAGCCAGATGACGCATCAATGCCGCGCCCACGCCTTGCCCCTGATACCGATCGATGACGATGAAAGCGACCTCGGCCGTGCCCGGCTGCACGACAACGTAACGACCGCCGCCAATGATGACGCTTCCCGTCGGTTCCTCCGCCCACGCCATCAAGGCAACGTGATCGACGAAGTCGACGTTCAGGAAGAAATCTCGCTCCTTTTCCGAGAAGCTGCGCTTTACAGTGAAGAAGCGCCGATAGAGTGACTGTGAACTCGTGCGGGCAAGAGCTGATTCCAGATCAGTCCGGTCGCTTGGTTTGAAGGCGCGGATTTCCACGCGGCGTCCGTCGCGCAACGCCTCGATCGCTGAATAGTTGGCTGCGTCCACCACCTTCCCGATGCTCCGGGTGGATCATTTTTGCTTTCGCCGATCAGCCTCCAGACGCAGCCGTTGCGCTCGCATGCGCCTAATGTCCTCGTCAAGCGCGGCCATTTCTTCCTCGCGCCGCGCATTCTTCGACCTGGAAGAATCGCTGCTGCGTATTTTTTCCAATACTTTCTCAACAGGGAGCTTGGTGGTGTTGGCCATAATAGAACCTCTCGGCAGGAAAGGCCCCATAACCAAAGGAGCGCGGCCTAGTCTGCCCCGAAATTTCCAACCCAGCCAGCGCCATCGTGCGTCACCTGCCCGCACGAGTTCGGGGGCGGGAAAACCCTGACGCCACCCCCAAGCTGCAGTTGGGTGACGCGTATCCCATGCCGGTCAGTGCGGGTGCCCGGAGCGGCTTGGCCGGTCGGGTGCAAAGATGGACGGATGCCGTGGTGCCGCACCATAGTAGGGGACCTGGGTCGAAGCATGGTTTCGGCCGCACACGAAAGGGCGGCAGGTGACGCGGACGGTGAAGTCATTGACCCGCTGGGTGCCGGGGATCGACATGCTCCGGCGCTATCAAACGGCGTGGCTGCCGCACGACATTTTCGCTGGGCTCGTACTG
>Ga0306925_10005600_pt1 | contig 11546 bp, 18 predicted proteins | sample flu12Cox44000176_FD_203755 | JGI IMG/M metagenome (GOLD analysis project Ga0306925, IMG submission 203755) | Lab enrichment of tropical soil microbial communities from Luquillo Experimental Forest, Puerto Rico - flux8day.12C.oxic.44.000.176 (v2)... | ecosystem: Environmental > Terrestrial >...
CACATCTTGTGCCTCGATGATTGTCTTGCCACAACCATCATGACACAACCGGCTGAAATCACTCAATTCATTTTCGGTCAGCCTCTAAGGTAGTTATGATTCTTCGAGTCCTCCCAGATGCTGAAGCACCTCGAACGGGCGGAGGTCGAGCTCTCGATCGAGCAGCCGGCCTGGGGCCAGGTCCGGGTCTCGGAAATGCTGAAGCGGCAGGGCCTGTCGATCTCGCCGGCCGGGGTGCGCTGCGTATGGCAGCGCCACGATCTGACCTCGAGAAAACACCGTCTCAAGGCGCGCGAAGCCAGGTCGCGCAGGATGGTGACCACTGACAGCCATATCGGCTCACACAGCCAACACCGTCTGTCCGATCATGTCTCAGCTAATACACCTCATGCTCTTCCCGCGTCAGTGAGGTGACGATAAAGCGCGGATTGGCTTCGCCGCCCGCCCACTCCGCCTTGGCGACGACCCGCCGCTCGCGGCTCCAGCTCTGGCGCGTCTGCCAGGTGAAGTCTTTGAAGCGGGGCGCCGGTTTTTCGATCTTTTGGCTCTGCTCTTGCGCCGCGGCGAGTTCGCTCTCGATCTCCCCGACCAGCCGGCTGTTCTTGGCCAAGCCAAACACAAAATCGACGCTGTTGTCCTCACACCACGCCATCAACGCCTCGCGGGCAAAGCCCGAATCGGCGCGCAGCAGGATGCGCACCTGCGGCCAGCGCCGACGGATCTGGGTGACGATCCGCGCGATCTCTTCGACGCTTCCAGCGCTCGCGTCGATGTTGGCCGGTCGCAGCTTGGCGGCCAGCAGATGCCGGCCGCAGAACACGTAGAGCCGCAGGTAGCGCTAGCTGTCGTAATAACCGTGGAAGAAACGCCTCTCCTGATGCCGGTGCAGCGGGTCGTCGGTGGCGTTGAGATCGAGGGTCATCCGCGGTGGCGGTGTCCTATGCGCTTCGAGAAATACATCGACAAACAACCCCTCCATCGCCGCCGCGTCATGGCTGATCTTGTGATAGCGGGTCGGCTCCTCCCGGCTCAATTCCAGCCGGTTGAGCGTCGATTTGCCGGCCAGCGGCGGGCATCCGCGTGCCGAGCCTCAAGCTTGCCGCCGAGCACCGCCATCACCGGGTCGTGCGGCAGCTGGTCGTGGTCGAGCAGATCCTCGTAGCCCAGCGCAATCCCCAATACCCGCTGACCCAAGCCCGCCACCATATGCACCACCAGGTCGACCACACGGTAATCGGTGAAGCAGCCGGCAAAGCGCTCGATCAACCGGATCTGCCGGTCGGCGGCGCCAAGCAGCATCGCCCCGGCCTCCGAGGTCATCGTACCACCGTCAAACGCGCTACCACCTTGCGTCCTTCAACAGGCGCAAAGCCAAACAGATCCGCGTTACACTCTGTCTGCATCGGGACCCCCCTGATCCTGAGATAAGCCGTTTGTGCAACGCGATTTTCTAAGATCTAGGGCCCCGATGCACCTACCTCTTTGAGAAATGCGGGCTGGCTCCTCTCAAGCGACCGCGCGGCGTCGAAGGCCATGGACGCCACACGCGCGGCCGGAGTGCCGCTGTCAGCGCAATCCGCCATGCCGTCGATTGCTGCCGCGACCGCACCAACCGCAGATCACATTTCCACCGGTCTCGCTGCATCATGGCGCCCCCGCTCCGGTCCCTTGACCCAGACGGGGACGCGGCCGCATCCAAAAAATAACCCGGGAGGCCTTGTGAGGTTTGGTTGCACGAGCATTCTTCGTTGCGCCAAACTTATCTGCCGCTCTAGGTACATCGCAAACGCCGGGGGTCCTCATGTCCGAAGCACGTCCTGATACCGCACCTCCGGCAAGGCCATCAGATTTACACAAGGACCCGTCTTGACTTCCGGGTGTTTGTAACGGCTGGAAGGCAAGCTGCGCCTCTTGAGGTCGACGAAGCTGTAGCCTGCCGCGGTGAGTATCTCGCCGATTTGGTCGGGGTTGTAACCCTTCTCGGCAACGCCATAGGGGAGTGCTCGAAGAATATCACCGGCGCGAAACGTCGAACCGTATCTCGGGTTCCACGCAGAACCTCTACCTCATATCCGTCGATATCCAGCTTTACAAAATCGATCGATTTGAGGTCGACCTCGGAAACAAGATCATCGAGCGTCCTGACCACCGCTCCGGTCGTCGCCTTGGCGACGCCCGCGTGTCCGGCATGAGCACCGCTGGGCGTATCGAGCGGCCAGAAGGACGCGCTCTCCGCCAGGGCCGCTTTCCGACTGCCCATCAACATCGCTTGCAGCGGGAGGATTCTCCCTGCCAATGCCGGATTGAGGCCGATGTGCTTCCGCCACCGCTCACAAGCATACCGGTCGGTTCTGTTGCACGCGCCCCGATCGGGCCGACTTGGGCGGCGAGCGGCATAGTGTGCGCCTCAATGTTGGCGCCGATATCGATTACGATGGCCCCCGCGTCGATCATACGCCGACAGGGCACGGTCATCTTTCGCTCGAAGCCCCCAAAAGAAAGATCGAGAAATCGTTGCCTTCGCGAAGATCGAGTTTCCAGCGCAAACCGTCACGCCGACAAAAGTCGACGCGCCTTATCCTATCAACCTGCGTCCGCCCATCACGACGCGCTTGGCGGCGAGAACCAGAGCGATCTTGGGTTTCGCGCGCCAAATCATCGCAACTAGCGATTCTGTCGCTCAAAATTTGATACAGGCAAATTCAAGAGGTCGCAATCCCACCTCGAGGCGACACATTGATCATTCCTTACCGCCATTACCGTTTCAGTCGAGCAGGACGAAAGACGTAAGCGCAGCGTCCGAGCGCACGACATCGAACAAGTCGGTCGCAGCCGGTCATGAGGACTAATTGTTAACGGGTTGACATTACCAGCGCTGCCGCGCAATGACGCGAGGTCATGAACATCATATCCCAGCTCGCCCGTGCTCGATTCGAGGGGCCCGTGCCTAAAAACCCCGCCGCGGCCGTTGTCAAATTCGCGGATGCCTGTCCAATGGCCATCCAGTGAGCTTTCGGGTTCCGCCTCTTCGCTATTCTGGAAAAGACTGAGTGACCGTGAAGGGTGCGGCTTTCCCTGGGTGCGGGCGCCGCCAACTTATCGAGTCAGATATGCGTTTAGCTAGTAGCACCCGAAATGTCGCTTCGTGCGGCGAGGGGACCAATCGGCTGGGCTCTTCTGGCGGCTTGCGCCGCTTACCGACACGGCTGGCCCTGAGCATAGGCAAGCTGCTGTTGTCAGGGGGTCTGGTTGGCTATCTCGTCTACCGCCATGGCTTGAACCCTGAGCAGTTGGAGAAAATTGACCCTACCTTGGGTTTCGTAACGTTGGCGATCTTTGTTCTCCAAATCGCCCTCGCCACTGTTCGTTGGCGCGCCCTTCTCACCCACATCACCGGCGCCGGTGCATCTTATCGCCACGTCATCGTTATCTATTACGTCTCCGTATTTTTTACGCAGGTCCTGCCGTCGGTCGGCGGCGATTTGACCCGTGTATTGTATGCCCGTACCCTCGGTTCGACGTCCGGGCCGATCATCATCAGCGTGCTTCTTGATCGCGGCGTGGCCATTGCTGGCCTATTGTTCTTCGCGCTGCCCTCGCTTTGGTTCCTAGCTCAGTTTGATCCGGCACATACCGTCCTTCGATCGGTAGCAATAGTGGCGGGAAGCGGCCTCGCGGCCGCCTATGGCGGTTGCCTATTAGCAAGGACCATGCGGCATTCGCGAATATGGACGGGTCTTCCGCAGTGGACCCGGACCCTCATCGCAAGCGGTGACTGGTCACTAACCTCTCGCACCGGACTATGCTACCTGATACCGCTCTCCGCGTTCATCCATCTCCTCTCGGTTGCGGCCATCTTTTTAGTAGCCCACGCGGTGCAGGTGCCGCTGACGCTTTCGATGGTCCTTGCCATTGGGCCGGTTTTCGTACTGGCTCAGGTTCTGCCGATCTCCATCGGAGGCTGGGGCGTACGCGAGGCCGCCGCTATCACGCTTTTCCCAATGACCGGGATAGACGCTACATCGGCACTTCTTGTGTCCATCATGTTCGGCATATTGATATTCTTGGCAACACTGCCCGGTGTTCTGTTCTGGCTGACGCTCAAGGATTGATCCCAGTCGGATGACCCCTTCGCGCCAATAAGAGCCACTCACCAACACATCGGCCTTGCTGCCTATGGTGCGGCTGCTCGAACCCGCGTGATGAAGCAGCCGTGGGTCCGACACCTGTTTGTCGCTGCGTATTCGATCTACAAGACCTGGATCGAATCGGGGCCGGTCGATCGGTTAAAGGAGTTTGTGGCGCCGGATCGACGGTTGTCGATGTCGGAGCGAACGTCGGATTTCTCATATTGAAATTCGCCAGTTAGGTCGGCGAACGAGGCCAGGTCATTGCCATTTAGTCCGACCTCGAAAATTTCGAAACTCTTGCTGCAAGGCTCCGCGCTGCCGGGTTGGGACAGCGCGCTCGATTGCATCAGGCCGCTGCCGCCGAAGAGCCCGGGCAGGTGCACCTCCGGCGCAAGAATACGGATCTTAAGGCTGTGACATAAGGCCGTGCCAGGCGCCAGGCGCTCGTCAACCAGCTACTATGGGCAACTGGGGGGTGGCGCTGGGGCCCGAGGTGGTCGCCCAGATCCCACGAGCGGATCGTGCAGATCGCGCACGACCATCGGGTGGCGGCCGGCCGGCGCATGCGCGTCGACACCACCGTGGTCGAGATCAACATTCACTATCCCACCGACAGCAACCTGTTGGGCGGCGGGGTGCGGTTGCTGACCCGCACGATGAAGAAAATCATCAAAATTTCCGGCGCGGTAGGAGCCAAGCTGCGCGATCGCAGCCGCAGCGTCAAACTGCGAGTGCTGGAGATCGCCCGCGCGGCGCGCGCCAAAGGCCCACCCAATCGCGCGAGACTGGCGCAGGCCTACCAAAGATTACTCGGCCGGGTGGTGGAGCAAGCCAAGCGCTTTGCCAAGCAGATCGGCGACGGCGTCAAGCGGGCGGCGGAAGGCTCGCGACAAGCCGTGCTGGAAGGGTTGCGTCGCGAGCTGGACAGCAGGGGTCCCGCTGGTGCAGCAGGTGATCCGCCAAACCAAGGCTCGCGTCTTTGCCGGCGACACCCATGCCGAATGCAAGATCGTCAGCCTGTTCGAGCTCACCACCGAAGGCATTCGGAAAGGCAAGGCCGGCAAGCCAACCGAATTCGGCAAAATGGTCAAACTGCAGGAGGCGGAGAAACAGATCGTCATCGCCTACGAGGTCTACGATCAGCGGCCCAGTGACCAGGACCTACTGATGGCGGCCATCGAAACCCATCAGGCGAGGCTCGGGCGCACGCCGCACCTGGTGGCCGCCGATGCCGGGTTCTATTTAGGCAAAAACGAGGCCGCCGCAAAGGCCAAAGGCATCAAGCGCGTGTGCATCCCCCACCGCTCCACCAAGAGCCCAGAGCGCAAGCGCGAGCAGAGGAAGCGCTGGTTCCGCAACGGGCAGAAGTGGTGGACCGGCTCCGAGGGCCGCATCAGCGTGGTCAAGCGGTGGCACGGGCTGAACCGCGGCCGATACAAGGGCGACGCTGGTATGAAGCGCTGGGTTGGCCTTGGCGTGATCGCCGATAATCTGGTCAACATCAGCCGCGCGATGGCCAAGCAGCCCGGGCCGTAGCCCCGGCCATTGCCCGCATAATACCCGACACGCTCGTCGGATGATCGCGCGTGCCCAAATTCTGGCGCCGTCTCTTCAAAAACGTGCTTTTTGCGCCGGAAAGTAGCTAGGATCCCCGAGCGTCTTGTCGAAGAAGCAAAACCCTCCGAAGATGTCGCCATTCCCGGTGAGAGGGTTTTCCGGGCTATCTTGGCCGGATGGATTTCAAGGAGCGATAAGCTTGGCTATCTTTGATCTTTCAAAGAAGCGAGTCTGGGTAGCCGGCCATCGCGGAATGGTCGGCTCGGCAATTGTACGCCGCCTGGCGCAGGAGGATGTCCAGCTGCAGACGGTTGACCGGAGCGTCCTCGACCTGCGTCATCATCCTGACGTGGAGACTTGGGTCCGCTCGCATCGGCCTCAGGTGGTGGTCCTCGCTGCGGCCAAGGTCGGCGGCATTCTGGCGAACGCCAACTATCCGGTCGATTTTCTCGAGGATAATCTCGCCATCGAGCTGTCAGTCATCGGAGCCGCCGCACGCTGCGGTGTGGAAAAGCTGATCTTTCTCGGTTCCACTTGCATCTATCCGAAATTTGCCGATCAGCCGATCCGAGAGGAGGCCCTGTTGACCGGCGCGCTCGAACCCACCAACGAGTGGTACGCCATCGCCAAGATTGCCGGTCTCAAGCTGGCCCAGGCCTATCGCCAACAGCATGGGCTCGACTTCATTTCCGTCATGCCGACCAATCTCTACGGACCCAACGACAACTTCGATCTGCAGAGCAGCCACGTATTGGCGGCTTTGCTGCGCAAGGCTGACGACGCCAAGAGCACGGGCGCGGATACGATTACGGTATGGGGCACCGGAACGCCGCGTCGCGAGTTCCTCCATATCGATGACCTCGCCGATGCCATTGTCTTTCTGGCGAAAAACTACTCGCAGGAAGAGCACATCAACATCGGTACCGGCGAGGATATTTCGATCCGAGATCTGGCTCGCCTAGTCTGCGACGTCGTAGGTTTTCGCGGCGAGATAAAATTCGACACCAGCAAGCCGGATGGGACCCCGGTCAAATGTTCGGATGTCGGCCGGCTCCGGGGTCTCGGCTGGTCACCGATGGTCGACTTGCCAACCGGGATCGAGAGGACCTACCGCTGGTATCTCGATAATGCCGGCCAGCTTCGCAGTTGAACCGGCTCTCCGCCCTGTCATGCTATAGGATTTACCCCTGCGTCGGTCGCGACGTCTGATAGTTTGCGCAACGCGCAGTCATGAATGTCATATCTCAACTGGGCCGCGCTCGCATCAAAATCTCGGAGCGCAAAAGCGCCATCCGCCAACATGCCGATCGCATAGCGGGCGAGCGCGACATTTGGGTGAGCAAAAACGGTGCCTATTATGACCAAGATCGGCAGTACATGAGATTTCTTGTCGCGGCGGGCGCACGCGTGCTCGATCTCGGTTGCGGAACCGGTGACCTTCTGGCGGCACTGGAGCCATCGTTCGGTGTCGGTGTCGATCTGAGAGCTTGTGAATGTTTTGCGGCTCACTCTGGATTTGGTAGCAAATGCTTGCGATACGCGATCGGTTGTGGTCCCTTGCCCCATGGCACTGGTTGCGAGGGGGCAATATCCGAACCGGGATGCCGGTGCAGGCCGCGGATGAGCAGCTGGAGATTGTAGCGCCGCTGCCGCGGCTGCGGGAGCCTTAGCGCGATCAGCTTGAACTGCGGGTGGTTGTTGGATCACCCGGCGCGTGCGGCGTGGGCGTTTGTCGAGCAACTGGATCTGAGCCTGGTGCTCGACGCGGTCAAGGCGCGCGCGGGCGGGCCGGGTCATTCCCCGGCCAGCCCGCAGGTGCCGATGGCGCTGTGGCTTTATGCGACGATTGACGCTGTGGGCAGCGCGCGGGCGCTGGCGCGGCTGTGCGAGAGCCATGCGGCTTATCAGTGGATCTGCGGCGCGGTGTCGATGAATTATCACACTGTCGGATTTTCGGACTGACCATGTAACCCTGCTCGATCGTCTGCTGGCGCAGGGAGTGGCAGCGCTAGTGGCCGAGGGGTTGGTCGAGTTGGAGCGGCTGGCCCAGGATGGGCTGCGGGTGCGCGCTGCGGCAGGGGCGGGCTCTTGCCGCCGCGGACCCTGGCCGGAGAAGCTGCTGCACGACGCCGAAGCCCGCGTCACGGCGCTGAAGGCGGAATCGGAGCGCGACCCGGCGGCGGCGCGGGAGCGGATGAAAGAGCTGCAGGCCGAGCGGGCGCGGCGGACGAAGACGCACAAGCAGGATACCGCCAAGCAGAAAGAACCACGGGCCTCGACGACCGATGCCGAGGCGCGGGTCATGAAGATGCCCGACGGCGGCTATCGTCCGGCCCACAATGGACAGTTCGCCCAGCGGTCCGCAAACCGAGGTGATTGTCGCAGTGGATATCGACACCACTGGCTCGGATCACGGCCTGATCGGGCCCATGCAGGAGCAGATCGACAGACTTACGGGCTGTCGCCAAAGCCGTACTTGGTCGATGGCGGCTTCACCAAACTCGAGGATATCAAAACAGCGCACCCCACGAGCATCGAGGTGTTTGCGCCGCCGCCGAGCAATAAGCACGCGACCGACCCGTTTACGCTGCGCAAGGACGACGGTCCCGGAACCACAGCTTGGCGCCAGCAGATGGCGAGTGCGAAAGGCAAGGCGATCCACCGGCAACGTGCCAAGACCGAGTGTGTCAACGCCGATCTGTGCAACCGGGGTCTCCAGCGCCTGCTGCTGCGCGGGCGCGACAAGGTGCGGGCGGTGCTCCTGTGGTTCGCGCTGGTCCATAATGTGATGCGCGCTGCGGCATTGCGTATCGCCGCGGCAACGGCCGCGGCTCCGGGGCGAAGTGTGCCGCAAACATGCCAGGCTACAGCCTAAGATGGTGCGGCAGTGTGGTGGCCCCAGAACGGTTGCAGTCGTGCCCGGCCCGCTTCTCCCGCCATCGCGACGCCGCCGCCTTGGCCACTCCAGCCCCTCTTCGTTAGAACTATTCCAGTAATGCCTCATGCCAATAGGTTCACAGGCTCTGAGCTCTGCAATGATCGATCGCGCGCAATCCAAACTCCCCGATCTTACCTTTTGTGCCGGGCGATGCGGAGGACGATGGATTCCTGACGACGATCGGGGGCCCGTTCGACTACATCGTCTTGTCCGATACAGTCGATCTTCTCGATGACATCGAGACCGCCCTCGGTGGTTTGCGCCGGCTGTGCACGCCCGACAGCCGTCTCATGATCGCTTATTATTCACCGATTTGGGAACGCTGCTATGGGCAGCCACGCGCCTTAAGATGAGGATGCCGCAGCCGCCGGTCAACTTTATTTCCAACACCGATTTTCTCAACATCATGGATATGTCGGATTTTTGAAGCTGTGCGCATCGAAGCTCGTCAGCTCGTTCCTCGCAGAGCTTTTGGCTTGGGTCGGCTCATCAATCGCGACATCGCCCTATTGCCGATCATCAACATGCTCTGCTTGCGCACCTAAATCGTCGAGGGTCCAAGCGCGCCGCGACGCTTCGGTTAGGCGTGATCATCCCTGTCGCAGCAAGCGCGGGAACATCGAAGCGGCGATCGAGCGCCTGCCGCGCTTCGCACCGCGCATGGAGGTCGTCTTCGTAGAAGGGTCATTCGACCGATTGCACGTATCAGGAATGTCTCAGGGTGCAAAATCTCTACGCCGGCTACTAGGCCATCAAGGTGCTCAAGCAAACAGGCAAGGGCAAGGGCGACGTCGTGTGCAAGGCTTCGATGCCGCTATTGGCGATATCCTAATGATCCTCGACGCCGATTTGACGGTACCGCCGGAGGCATTGCCAAAGTCTTATGCGGCGATAACGACGGACGGGGCGAGATCGTCAACGGGACCCGTCTTGTATATCCAATGGAGCACCAAGCCATGCGCCCCCCAATTTTATCGCCAATGGGCTGTTCGCCGCCGTATTCAGCTGTCTGATCAATTAGCGCTTCACCGATACTCTGTGCGGCACCAAGGTATTGACCGATACGGCCTATCGAAAGATCGCTGCGCAGCGATATTATTTCGGTGATTTCGATCCCTTCGGAGACTTTTATCTGATCCTCGGAGAAAGCAAAGAGTAGTTTGAAAATTATTGAAGTCCCGATCCACTACGGCTCGCGCACCTATAGCGAGACGCAGATCTCGCGCTTCCGCGACGGCTGGATGCTGCGCATGATGCTGTTCACATTCCGCAAGCTCAAGGCAGTGTGATGGTTCAAGCAGCGGCGACCCGGAGCATCGTGCTCGATCCGCGCGAGGTTGAGCATGACCGCATTTGGTCAAAAAAGCCTACTCTGCGCATGCTCTATGGGGATTACCACAGTCGGTTGATGAACGCGTGCCCGGCAGGTCGAGTTCTTGAGGCCGGCGGCGGAACGGCGCACGTCAGAAGACATTCTCCGATGTTTTCTCCGTCGACATCCTGCCGTCCCTGGGCATCGATACGGTTTGCGACGCGCATTGCTTGCCTTTCCCCGATGCTCAATTCGCTGGGATCATTATGATCGATCTATTGCACCAGCTTGAGCGGCCAATCGGGTTTCTCAACGAGGCTGCTCGTGTGCTTCGCCCGGGCGGAGTACTCGCGATGATCGAGCCGGGCATGTCGCCGGTTGCCTATCCATTTTACTGGTATCTGCACCAGGAACCCGTGGACATGCGCAGCGATCCCTTTAAATCGATGCCGGCAGACCCGTGGCGTGATCCGTTTGACGCCAAGCAAGCGATTCCGACGCTTCTTTTCAGTGCCGACAACCGACAGCGCTTGCGCGAGCTGGTCCCCGAATTGACCGTTCGTCGCGTCGATTGGCTGAGCCTGTTCGCCTTTCCGCTGAGCGGCGGCTTCAAACCTTGGGGTCGGTCCCCGTTGCGGCTTGCCGCGGGGCTCGTCAGATTCGAGGACATGCTGCCGGTGGCCGTCCGGCGGTTTTGCGGGTTTCGCCTATTTGCCACCTTGGGAAAGACCGAATAGACACCGTCCACGGCCTACACCCGAGCCGGATGATCCGACGGCCCCTACGCTGTTCCTTCCCGGGTCCGAGCCGGCTATGGTTAGTCAGTATCGCGCGAACGGGAACCCAGATGACGAACAAGGTTGCCCTGATTACCGGCGTGACCGGCCAGGACGGCGCTTATCTTGCCGAATTGTTGCTGCGCAAGGGCTATGTCGTCCACGGCGTCAAGCGCCGCTCATCCTCGTTCAACAGCGAGCGGATCGATCACCTCTACATCGATCCACACCAACCCGCCGTACGCTTTTTCTTACACTATGGCAACATGACCGACGCGAACAACCTGATTCGGCTGGTGCAAGAGGTGCAGCCGACCGAGATCTACAATCTCGCTGCGCAGAGCCACGTCAATGTCAGCTTCGAAACGCCCGAATACACCGCCAACGCCGATGGACTCGGCACTTTGCGTCTCCTCGAAGCAATCCGAATTCTTCAGCTCGAAAAGAGCACGCGTTTTTATCAGGCTTCGACCTCGGAGCTCTTTGGCAATGTGAACGAAATCCCTCAGCGCGAGACGACCCCCTTCTATCCGCGCTCGCCCTATGGTGTAGCCAAGCTCTATGCTTACTGGATCACCGTGAACTACCGCGAGGCCTATGGCATCTACGCCTCCAACGGCATTCTATTCAACCACGAAAGCCCGATTCGCGGAGAAACCTTTGTAACCCGCAAAAATCTCCCGCGCCGTGGCGTCGATCCACCTAGGGCTGCAGAATAAACTCTACCTCGGAAACCTCGACGCGAAACGAGATTGGGGACACGCGCGCGATTATGTGGAGGGCATGTGGCGCATCCTCCAGCAAGAGGAGCCGGACGACTTTGTCCTTGGCAC
>Ga0306925_10005602_pt1 | contig 11544 bp, 14 predicted proteins | sample flu12Cox44000176_FD_203755 | JGI IMG/M metagenome (GOLD analysis project Ga0306925, IMG submission 203755) | Lab enrichment of tropical soil microbial communities from Luquillo Experimental Forest, Puerto Rico - flux8day.12C.oxic.44.000.176 (v2)... | ecosystem: Environmental > Terrestrial >...
TCGTGTTCTGGTTCGAACTCGCGTTTAAGATGGCGGTCACCGCTTTGTTTGTCAGCGTCGCAACCGTCATCGCTGAAAGATTAGGTCCTACCGTCGGAGCACTCGTGGCGACGCTGCCAGTCTCGGCCGGGCCTGTTTACGTATTTCTGGCGCTCGATCACGACACAGTTTTCATTTCTGCAAGCGCCGTTGCAAGCCTCGCGCTGAACGCGGCGACCGCGATTTACCTAACGATCTATGTTTTGCTAGCGCAGCGCCACACGATCTGGATCAGCTCATCATTGGCATTTGCCGCCTGGCTCGTGGCCACTTTGCCGCTGAGTCTTGTCCACTGGGCCGCCTGGTCGGCATTCGCTCTCAACGTAGTTGTTTTCGGCTTTTGTTTTTTCATCGTTGAGCCATTCCGTCTCGTACGGATGCCGCCAACGACACGGCCCTGGTACGACTTTCTAGTCCGATCGACCATGGTGGCTTTACTGGTCGGTGCGGTGGTGACGCTAAGCTTCCGAATTGGTCCGGCAGGAAGCGGCGTGCTCGCGGTGTTCCCAGTGATCTACACGAGCATCATGTTCATCTTGCATTGCCGCGTCGGCGGTCCCGCAACGGCTGCCGTACTGGCGAACGCCATTCCCGGCCTTGCCGGATTCGGTGTGGCATTGCTGACGCTGCATCTCACGGTCGTGCCACTCGGCTCAGCAACGGCCCTCGTGTTCGCCCTTGGCGTTTCGGTTGCTTGGAATGCCGGTGTCTATGCGATACGGCGCCACCAAGTCGCCAACGAGGTCATCGAATGACTTCATGTCCGCTTTTGGCACAAAGCAGACATGCCCGTCGCCTCGCTCGATGTCTCCTTTCGGGGGTAAAGCGGACATGGCCTAGTGACGGCGTGAGGTCTGCTAATGACCCAAAGCGGACGTTCTGCGCGATCGGTGGCGAATTGTTCCGTGCATCAATCACATCTACACTGACCGTCGCCAACATAGCGGAGCTGCACCATGAAACACTTGATTCTGGCTTTCCTCGCGAGCGCCGCTTTTGCTGCGTCATCCCCTGCGTATGCGGCCGTCAAGACTATCGTTCTGGTCCACGGCGCTTTCGCCGATGGTTCCGGATGGAAGCCGGTGGCGGATATCCTCCAGAGTCACGGTTACTCGGTACGAGTTGTCCAGGAGCCTGAGACGAGTTTCGCGGCAGACGTGGCTGCGACGCGCCGCGTGCTCGACAAGGCCGGTCCTTGTGTGCTGGTCGGCCACAGCTATGGCGGGATGATCATCAACGAAGTGGGGCCGCATGCCGGCGTCAAGGCTCTCGTTTTCGTGGCGGCCTTCGAGCCGGATGTTGGGGAGAGCGTTGCCGATCTGAGCGACAAAATGCCGGCGGCCGCCAAAAGCGTCGGACCAGTAGGCGACGGCTTCCTCGCCGTGGATCCCGATGCGTTTGCAGCCGATTTCGCGGCCGATGCGCCTAAGCCGGTCGCGCGCTTCATGGCGATCTCTCAGGTACCGGTTGCAGGTGAGGCATTTGGCGCCAAGGCCACGGTTGCAGCCTGGAAACAAAAGCCGAGCTACGCCGTGATCTCCAAACAGGATCGGATGATCAACCCAGACCTTGAGCGGTTCATGGCGAAGCGGGCCCAATCGCAAGTCATTGAACTTCCGGGCAGCCACGCAATCTTTCTTTCGCACGCGCGCGAGGTGGCAGCATTGATTGAAAAAGCGGCTACGGCAGCGAAGTAGGCCATCGTTTCCCAATGTCTGCTTCTGACACAAAGCGGACAATGCCGTGGCGCCGGCCGATGTCCGCTTTTGGGGGTAAAGCGGACATAACTCATAAGTACCGCCTCGTCCGTTTATGACCCAAAGCGGATAAAGGTCGGATTGAAATCCCGCAGCGCAGCAGCCTCCTGCCACATCGTGTGCCGACACGGGCGGGGTCGGCACAGCGCCCCGCCTCGATTCAGAACGATTCAGTTCGGCCCCACCAAATGCGTCAACAACAGCACTGATCTCCGGTGCAAAAGCGGTATAGTTTGTGCGGGTCTAGTGATGCCAACCGTAAATCTAACAAGGATATTGTCCGAGGCAGGAGGGATATCCTCCGTAGGAATAAGGCTGTCCTCCGTAGGAATTGGGATATCCTCCGTAGGAATAAGGATGTCCTCCGTAAGCACGTCTGTAAGCTCGACGATAGACCCGGCGAACGTGCCGACGGTTGGGTCCATAATACTGTGCATTAGCATGTGACAACGTTAGCAGTGGCACCGCAGGGCCCACATTCCCTTGGGACCATTGAAGCGAGAAGGGCACCGCAGCCAATAACGCGGCACCACCGACGATCCCAAGCATACTGAGCTTTTTCATGATCGTTCCTCCATGTGATATCGCGCCCATATTGAGGCACCGCGGCGCGTGGATGTCCATACGGTCCCACCTGCGCGCATCGCGCAACAGCGCCCAGTTCTCAACGATTTCGCGGATTGTCAGTCTTTCCAAGAGCTCCTTTGCGCTCGCCATTTGCTTCCCCTCCCATTAGACAGGAAAACGTCGATGAGGAATTTTCGAGCTCGCACTGATGCCAAGGCGTGGACTCTTAGGGAACGGCTCGCCTCGCCCCAATCTTGGCGGCCGGGGCTTCCTTTGTGCCTCAGTTGGCGGCCTCGCGCGTTGACCAATTTCTTTCCACCACCCGCGCGCCTTGCCGCAGCGTGATCCGCGCCGCTGGCCAGCGCGCCACGGTTGCCCAGTAGGTCGCCACAGCCACCTCGAAGTCGTCCACGCCGGCGACGTGCTCGACAATGCTGTCGCCAGCATCGTCCCAGATGTCCACGCGGAAGGTGAAGTGCGTTTTGGTTTTCATGGGCAAGCCCGACTCGACTCGCCCTGGCCCGGCGCTATTTATACGCCATGTTGTTGCGTCCTGAGTATCTCTTCCAAAAACTAGACCGCCCGCTGCCGACCAAAGATGGCGGCACGCTGCGCACGGTCCTGGACGCTCGCACCTACATGCTGGGAATATCCGAAGCTCGGCAGCTACGCGCGCAATGACAACGGGCGGCGGAATTGCTGCTTGAAGAGGCCGACGTGACCGCTCTCAGAAAGCAAGTCGAGATGGCGCTATTCTATGATGCGAAGCTGGATGTATCGAAAGTCCCGGTGAAATGAAGACGCCAAGCTTCGGTTGACTTTTGCGAGTGGAGATGTGCGCAAGGACCGCGCGTGCGACTGTTATCGTCGGGCGGCTACTTCCTGGCCTTGCATAGCACCTGCACCCCGCTGAATATCGCATCAGCACTAGGATGCTCCGATGGCGAACGACGAGCACGTCGCGATGCTCAAGAAGGGCGTGGACGCCTGGAACGCGTGGCGTGACGAGAACCCCCTCAGCAGGGCTGACCTCTTAAGGGCGAACCTCAGCAGGGCGAACCTCAGGGAGGCGGACCTGTTCGTGGCGAACCTCAGCGGGGCGAACCTTAGGGGGGCGGACCTCGAGGCGGAACTGACCAAGCCTTAACGTGGGCAATTTGATCCTAAAGCGCGCCTCAGTGAGCCGGCCGTCAGGCGAGTGGGACGATGACGACTTCGACGTGCTCGCCGATGGCGTTGTCGTTGGCCGCGTCTTCAAGGCCAATGCGGGGCCAGTTGGCTCGCCTTGGATGTGGACGCTGGCCTTCGGATATCACGAAGATCGCACGCCGACCCACGGCAACGCGGCGACGCGCGAGGCTGCGATGACGGCGTTCGCAAAGAGTTGGCGGAGGGAATGACAAGACAGGGAGAACAGCATGCGCGCGATCGGTCTTGTTTTGCTCAGTATCGCAATAATGGTTTTGCTGCTCACCGACGCTGACGCCAAGCGCCGGTCGAGCGCGCAAGGGAGCCAGGCGGCGGGGGCCAGCGGAAGCTGGTGCGCGACCTATCCCGATCAGGGCCTCAACGACAACTGCAGCTATTCCTCGTTCAACCAGTGCTATCAAACGGTCCTGGGCCGCGGTGGCTTTTGCCGACCGAATCCGTTTCCAGGGACGGCGTATGGGACGGGACATAGCTGGTCGTCAGGTCCGCCGCGCTAGAGCCGCGCGCGGGTACGCTGAGACCCGCGAGGCTGCCATGACCGCGTTCGCAAGAGTTGGCGACGGGAATGACCTGAACGATGTCCGCTCTTGGGGGTAAAGCGGACATCGGACGAAACCGCTGGCTGCTTTGGTCCGACGCTTTTGACCCATAGCGGACATCGAGCGTGACTATCGCGCTATAGTTAAAATACGAAAAGCGCCACGGAACTGCTCGCGACCGGTCTGAGTTATGAAGGGGTAAGCCGGCCCAAAAAGTCCATATTGTTTGCCGGCCGAAAGTTCAGTGGGAGGATTGATTGATCATGGCAGCGACGCGCGCCCCCGTCGGACCAATCACAGCAGCATCAATGAAGGTGGCGCAGATTCCTAAGCCGGGAGGAGAATTCCGTCACCGCCGCCAAAGCGGTCGCGCATGCCACGCTCCGATTGTGCAGCTGATGCTTGAAGAGCGGACCCTTCGCGCGAGCCGGAGAGCGCGGCGCTTCTCGTTCAACGTGACGATTCCATCCGCAGGAGCGAGCGGCGCGGACAACTCGTCGTTATAGCTTCACGGTTTAAACGATAGCCGCAACGAAGTAGGGAGAGCGCACATTACAGGGAAGTCGATTCGCACACGACGGGTTATGGAACGGGGATGCGGAATGACTGCTGGGCCCCTCGGACCCCCTCGCGGACCCGCGCAGGTAATCTCCGCGAAGCCGAATCTATGCCGGTTCGCAGTCTCGACAACGATGATTATTATTGGGTGCGCACGAAGTGAGCTGTCGATTGAAAATGTGCTGCGATCCGGATCTTTAATCCCGTGGCTTGGCTTTTCGTCGATGACGCGGAATGGTAATGCGCGCGCCAATTTTTTTAAGAAGTCCGCCCATGTCGAAAAAGACTGTTTCTCCCCAAAGCCTCTTCCCTTGAAATGCCATACCACCAAGGCGCGAACCTTGACGTACTTGCCAGTTGGTGGATGGCCGAGAAACTTCCCGAGATGGGTTCCGCTCCACTCGTTTTCGGTAACAATGGTGTTCTCTCCCACGGCAAGTAGCCGCTTGACGCGAACTTTGAAGTCGGGAAAGCCTGCCCAATGTTGTTGGTAGCGCTCGGCGACCCGTTTGGGACCTCGAAACGGCTTCGGCACGGCAGCAACGTCATTGAAACAGTCGCTGGTCATGCCGGCGAGTAATGCCTTCATATCGTGTGAGCTCTCGGCCTTAATGTGCTCGCGAATTTCGGCAAGCCTCTGACTCCGGAGGGTCATGTCCTCACCCTTTTTAGTTGAGCGGCGATGATTGGCAAGGAGGGATGGGTTATCTGAACGCACCGTAACGGCTACGCAACACAATTCTGGCTTTCTTGCATCTGCAAAGTCCAATATCGTACACAACAGGTTGTGACAACTCGGTCGATTCAATATTGCAGCAGTCCCGCAGAGTGGTCTGCGCACTCAAGCGGCGACACGACTCGGTGAAGGGACGCTGAAGAGGGAGGACACCAATGACAAGGCGATTGCAGGCTTTTTTGCGTGCTCCCTCGCGGCTCGTGTTCATAGCTGGTTTCGCCTGCTTCCCATTTGGATCGGCACCGGCCGAGGACATTAAGATTGGAGTCTTGGAGCCGTTCACTGGACCATGGGCGAAGAACGGGAACGAGTCTTACGTGGCGATGGAAATCGCGCGTGATATGATCAACGAAAAAGGTGGCATCAGAGGCGACAAGATCGCTTTCATCCGAGGTGATGCGCCCGATCCCAGCGCCGGCAAAAGTGAGGCCGAGCGGATCATCAACCAGAACGGCGTCAAGCTAATCACCGGCACATACGCCTCGCCACTTGGAATCGCGATCAGCGCAGAGGCGGAGAGGCAAGGGGTAGTCCATTGGGAGACGATCGCGTCCGCCGACGTCATCACCAAGCGGGGCTATAAACACGTCTTCCAGGTGGGTCCGGCCGCGAGCCGTTACGGCACGGCCGCGCTCGATTTTACCAAAGAGGAGCTCGCGAACAGGCTCAACAGGAAATTCGAGGATTTGCGTATCGCGTTGCTCTGGGAAAACCGCGCTTTCGGTACTGCGGTCGGCAATGGTGTCCGTGCCCGCGCCAAAGATCTCGGCATCAACCTGATTTTTGATGAGGGCTATGATCAATTCATGACGGATATGACGCCGCTGGTGCAGAAGCTCAAAGATGCTAGACCTGATGTGCTGGTCGTGATTTCGTTCATCAACGACACGGTTCTATTACACCGGAAGGCCAAGGAGCTCGATTTCAACGTTCCAGCCGTGATCGGCGTCAGTGCCGGGCATTCGGTGCCAGACCTGAAGGATTCGATTGGTACTGCAGTCAATGGCCTGTTCGTCAGTGATTTGCCGGTGCTGGTGAATCCGAACTCCTTACGGCCAGACGTGCAAGCGGCCGCCGAGGAGTTCAACAAGCGGTACGAAAAGGTTCAACGCCGTGTACCGGCCGGCCATGCCGTCGCCTCGTTCGCGGCGCTGTGGACGTTGTTCAACGATGTATTACCGAAAGCCAAATCGATTGCGCCCGAAGAAGTGCGGACCGCAGCGCTGTCGATGGACCTCCCGCCCGGCAGCTTGATTAATGGCAGTGGCTTGAAGTTCTCTAATTTCGATTTGCCGAACGATCCAAAAGATGCGGGCCAGAACATCCGCTCGTCGATTGGCGTTTGGCAATGGCAGAATATGGCCGCTCGCCAGGTCTACCCGAAGAATCTGGCGACCAACGAGATTGCAATAGTCCCGTTACCGGATTGGTCGAAGCGCTAAGTTTCGGCCTGGGGCCAAGGCTGGCAGAGGGTGATGAGTACGATCGTTCAACTGCTCGTCTCCGGCATCATGCTGGGGGGCATCTACGCAGTCATGTCGATCGGCCTCACCTTGATTTTTGGCGTCTTGAAAATCGTCAATTTCGCCCACGGCGAATTTCTCATGCTCGCCATGTATGTGGCGTGGGCGGTCGTATCAGCCACAGGGATAACGACCTACGCGGCCATGGCCATTGTTACTCCGTTGCTGTTTGGCTTCGGCTTGCTTGTCTATTTCCTGATTGTTCGACCCGGTATCGAAAAGCCGCATTTGGTCGTGGTTTTCGCCACCATGGGCCTTTCGATCGCGATGCAGAACCTGGCGCTTGTTGCCATGACCGCGGATCTGCGCGACGTGCCGCCGTTGTTTGGCGGCACTCCGATCAAATTCGGGCCACTCTACTTTCGACTCGAGCTGCTGCTCGGTTTCCTGATCAGCATGGCTATCACACTGGCTTTGATGATCTTCGTGAAACGCACCTATGTCGGGAAAGCCATCCGTGCCACGGTGCAGGATCGTGACGCCGCGATGTTGATGGGCATTAACGTGCCTCGACTGTTTCTTCTGACATTTGCCGTCGGTTCAGCTCTGGTCGGTATCGCCGGCTGCATCATGTTGCCGCTTTATTCGACCTTTCCGACGGTCGGATTGAATTTTGTGTTGATCGCTTACGTCGTCGTCGTCCTGGGCGGTATGGGCAGCATGGAAGGAGCTTTCCTCGGCGGCGTCTGCATAGGTATCGTCCAATCATTGAGCGGTTACTACGTTGCTCCAGCATACGGTCAGATGTTCTATTTTCTGGTTTTCCTACTCGTGATGATCTTCCGGCCGAATGGGCTGCTCGGGCAGCGCGGGGCCGCAATGGTTGGAATCAACGAGTGATGGGTGCGGGACGAATCGCTGGGGCTGAAGGAATACAAGCCATATCGTTTTCGGTGGCGCCCCGGCGCGGCGCAGTGTCGATCATAGAAATAGTGGTCCTTGCCTCCTGCATCGTTGCGGCGGTTGTTGTGAGCAACCGGTATGCCGTCGACATCATGATCCGGACATTTCTCTGGGCAGGTTTGGCGCTTGCGTGGAATATCGCCGGCGGCTATGCGGGCCTCATTTCGTTCGGCCATGCTGCGTTCTTCGGGATTGGCGCGTACACGTCTACAATTCTGCTGTTGAAATATGGCGTGCCACCGTGGTTTGGAATGCTTGCAGGGGCCCTGATCGCAGGGTGCGCAGGCGCACTATTGACGAAGGTGTGCGCGCGTCTGCGGGGCCCGTTTTTTATCCTCTCGACCTTGGCAGCCGGCGAGGTGGTTCGAATCGCCGCCCTCAATTGGCGGACGCTCACGGGCGGCTCGGAGGGCCTCGAAATCCCGCCGGTGCCGAGCGTTGTCGATATGGTGTTCAAAAGCCAGTGGCCATACGTGACGATCATGGTTGCGTATATGCTCGCCATGTTCGCCTTATCGGCTTGGATCGAGCAAACACGATACGGCTATTACCTGTTTGCGACGCGCGACGATGAAGATGGCGCGTCAGCGATCGGCATCAACCCCAGCCACACACGGATTGCAGCGATGGCGGTATCAGCTGGGACGACGGCGATCGGGGGAACGCTTTTCGCTCAGTACTTTCTCTATCTCGATCCGACGCATGTCATCTCGCCCGATATTTCATTTCAGTTCGCCCTGATCTGCGCGGTCGGCGGCCTCGGAACGGCCAGCGGGCCGGTGTTCGGTGCGCTGATCATTGTGCCGTTATCGGAGCTGTTACGCGGTTTGCTGTCTCAATCAACATCAGGCCTTCACCTCGTCATCTATGGCATCATCGTCATTATCGTCATTCTGTATTTCCCGTCCGGCGTTTCCGGCGCGATTAGCCGCGCGGCGTCAAAGCTCTCCCTGGCCGCCGGATTTGCCGCCCGTGTCCAAGCTAAGAAAATGTGATGCTGAAACTTGATGCTGTCGGCCGCCAATTCGGGTCTCTATGGGCCGTACGGGACGTCAGCTTCATCGTAGAGCCCAGCGAGATCGTCGGGATCATCGGGCCAAATGGCGCCGGGAAAAGCACCCTCTTCAATCTTATCGCCGGGGCCGTCGTCCCGACGGCCGGCATGATTCGGTTTCTCGATAGAACCATCGATTACGGGAAGCCATATCAAGTCGCCCGCCGTGGCCTTGCACGGACATTCCAGATTCCAAAACCGTTCAAGCAGCTGACCGTGCGCGAAAACGTCATGCTCAGCGCGTTGCGGCGCCACCATACGCCTCGCCAGGCAAACGCTGTAGCGATGGCGACTATGGAATTCATCAGGATCATCGAGCTAGCCGAAGCGTCAGTGGCAAGTCTCACCGTCGGCCAGCTCAAAAAGCTGGAGCTTGCCCGCGCGCTGGCGACCGAGCCAGTGTTGCTGCTGCTCGACGAAGTCATGGCCGGCCTCACGCCGCCAGAAATAAAGGAGATGATGACTGTGATCGGAGCGTTGCCAAAGCGCGGCATCACGGTCGTTTGGGTCGAGCATGTCATGATGGCGATCATGAACGTCGCCGAACGGATCGTGGTGATGCATCAGGGTCAGATCATCGCCCAAGGCACGCCCGCAGACGTTTCCAAGAATCCCACCGTTATCGGCGCCTATCTCGGCGAAAAATATGCCTATGCTGCGCGTTAACAGTTTGTCTGCTTTCTACGACCGCACTCAGGTCTTGCACGAGATCAACGTGCGAGTCGAAGAGCGGGAGATTGTCGGGCTCGTTGGCGCCAACGGGGCAGGCAAAACGACGACCTTGCTGAGCATTATCGGCCTCACGACCCGCACCGAAGGCGAAATCTGGCTGAACGAAGAGCGCATCGATCGTTTGCCGGCGTACGAGCGAGTTCGGCGGGCGATCGTCCTGATCCCAGAACGACGGCGGCTGTTTCCGTTTATGACCGTCCTCGAAAATCTCGAACTGGGAGCTTACCTGCCGGGGCCGCGCGGAAATTGCAACGCCAGCCTAGAGATGGTTTTCGATCTGCTGCCCGTTCTTGCCGAACGTCGCCATCAGATTGCGGGCTCGCTCAGCGGGGGAGAGCAGCAGATGTGCGCCATCGGCAGGGCGCTGATGAGTCGCCCGCGACTTCTCATGCTCGATGAGCCGACGGAAGGCCTCGCGCCCCTTTATGTCGAGCGGTTATTCGATTTGATCGTGCGCCTGCGGGATGACGGCATCACCATTCTTCTGGTCGAACAGAATGTCGAGCATGTCTTGAAAGTAGCCGATCGCGGTTATGTGCTGGAAAACGGGCGGATCGTCCTGCAAAACTCCGGACAGGGTCTTTTATCGGACCCGCGACTAAAGACCGCCTATCTCGGCCTTTGAGGGACCATGATCACCGACATTCACGTCCACCATGTGCCCGAACCATTCGCGCGGTTTATTGAAAAGGCCGCGCCCTATCTCATGCATCGCGATTCGGCATCTGGCGAGATGATCACCCTCAATGTGGGGCCGTTGAGGTACGGGCTCAATCGCACGTTCTTTGACCCGGACCGGTTGATCAAGCGCATGCACGAAATGCGGGTGGACCATGCGGTCCTTTCGCTCGCTACTCCATTTGTGAAATTTGACGTCCCTGCAAGCCTCGGAATCGAGACGGCCCAACTGTACAACGATGAAATTGCGAGAATGCACAGAGCAGCGCCGGACATGTTCGACGGATGGGCGTTCCTTCCGATGCAGGACCCAGCGGCGGCGGCCAATGAATTGCGCCGGGCCGTGCGCAATCTTGGCTTGATCGGTGGATATCTGCCGTCGAACGTCAAAGGACGCTATCTGGATTCGGAAGAATTCGCGCCAATTTTCGAAGCCGCGACCGATCTGAATGTTCCGCTTATGGTTCATCCATCCAATCCGCCGGCCCGCGACCGGATGGGCGATTACGAATTAGCTGTCGTCAGCGGGTACCTTTTCGATACCACGCTCAATATCTTTCACATGATCTTCGGCGGGTTATTGGATCGATACCCGGGTCTGCGGCTCTGCTGCACGCATCTCGGCGGCTTTGCTCCATTGTTGCGAGCGCGTATGCAAAGAGAGCTCGATACCAATCCTGTGCTTGCCGCCCGCCTCAAACGTCCGCTGACGGCCTATTTTCAATCGATCTACTATGACACGATCTGTTTTGAGCCGGTGTATTTGCGCGCTGCCCTTGAATCCGATGGTATCGACCCGGCACACCTCGTTCTCGGTAGCGACACACCATTTCCGCTGGGGGAGCCAGATCCCGTCGGATTTATTCAACGGTCGTTTCGCGGCCAGCGCGGTGAGATAGCTGAGGCCATCCTTCATCGGAACGCGAGTAACCTGTTCGCGCCTCGTACCAGCGGAGTAATGCGATGAACCTGCGCAAGCTCAGTTTGACCAAAGAGACAATCTTTGCCGATGTGGGCCGGCCGATCAGCCAGCCCATTACTCGGGCGGTGGCGGTGGCCGTCGTCGACAATCCGTTTGCGGACCGGTTCGTTGACGATCTGTCGCCGCTATTTGCAGACGGGGCCGAACTCGGCCGACGGGTCATGCCTGACCTTGCCAGCCTCCTTTCGCGCTCGGCTGTCGCCTACGGGAAAGCGGCAATTGTCGGGGTCGGCGGTGAGATCGAGCATGGCGCAGCAATGCTCCACC
>Ga0306925_10005605_pt1 | contig 11543 bp, 7 predicted proteins | sample flu12Cox44000176_FD_203755 | JGI IMG/M metagenome (GOLD analysis project Ga0306925, IMG submission 203755) | Lab enrichment of tropical soil microbial communities from Luquillo Experimental Forest, Puerto Rico - flux8day.12C.oxic.44.000.176 (v2)... | ecosystem: Environmental > Terrestrial > Soil...
TAACGAAGAGCGGTAAAGGGTATCGCGCCGGCCAACTACTGCGTGCCAACCGTCTTGCCGGCTATCAGGCAGTGGAAAACGGAGACTGGCAGTTCCTGATGTGGGACCGCAATACCCTCCGACCCAAGATGCCGAAAGGCAGCGTTGGTTATCGCTGGGCCAACCGGGAAACCGGTAAGTGGAACCTGCTGCTGGAAGATGGACTTGACGATTCAACCATCGATCCGCAGTTGACGTTTCTGGATGCAGGCGACGGTGTGGCGAGCGTCGAGTTCGACGACTTTGGCGAAGCCCGCAACGTATTTCGCGAGGTACCGATCAAGCGGGTCCAGCTTGCTGATGGCAGCGTCGTAACCGTAGCTACGGTTTACGACCTGTTGATGGCACAGTACGGTGTGGCCCGAGGGCTGGGCGGCGATTATCCAGCCGGCTACGACGAGGAGAACCAGGCCTACACCCCCGCATGGGCGGAGAAGTACACCGGCATGAACCGCGATGTGATCCTTCGGTTCGCGCGCGAGTGGGGCGTAACCGCGGAGAAGACGAACGGCCGCTGCACGGTCATCATCGGCGCCGGAATCAATCACTGGTACCACGGCAACCTGATGTACCGCGCGGCGATCCATGCGCTGATGTTCTGCGGCTGTATCGGGGTGAATGGTGGCGGCTTGGCGCACTACGTTGGCCAGGAAAAACTTGCGCCGGGCGAGTCGTGGAGCGCTATTGCGTTTGCCAAGGATTGGTATGCAGCCTCGCGGCTGCAAAATGCGCCTAGCTGGCACTACGTAAACACAGACCAATGGCGCTACGAGCGCGAGTTCACCGACTACCATACGGTGCCAATCCACTCGAACGGTCTCGCACATGGGCATACAATCGACCACCAGATCCGGGCAGTGCGGAACGGTTGGCTGCCGTTCTATCCGCAATTCAACAAGAGCTCGCTTGAAATCCCGCGCGAAGCTCAGGCGGCAGGCGCGCAGAGCGGCGAAGAGATCGCGCAGTACGCCGTTCAGCAACTCAAGAACAGGGGCCTGAAGTTCTCGGTCGAAGATCCCGATGCCCCGGAGAACTGGCCGCGCGTCTGGTTCGTCTGGCGCGGCAATGCGCTGCTGGCGAGCGCCAAGGGCCACGAATACTTTCTCCGCCATTATCTCGGTACCCACAACAATGCCATCGCAACGGACGATATCGCCGGCGGTTCGGCGAAGGAAGTGAAGTGGTGGGAGCAGGCGCCACAAGGAAAGATGGATCTTGTGGTGGACCTGAACTTCCGCATGGACACGTCGGCGCTCTATTCCGACGTTGTCCTGCCGGCAGCCACCTGGTACGAGAAGGCGGACCTCAACTCGACCGACATGCATAGCTTTATCCATCCGCTGTCGGCGGCAGTGCCACCTGCATGGCAGTCGAAGTCCGACTGGCAAATCTTTCGGGAGCTGGCGAAGAAGTTTTCCGAGCTGGCGGAAAAACACTTCCCCGAGCCGGTGAAGGACCTGGTAGCGACGCCGCTGGCGCATGACTCGGCGGCCGAGATCACGCAGCCCGCCATCAGGGATTGGATGGCCGGCGAGATCGAAGCGGTGCCTGGTAAGACCATGCCGGCGCTGAAGGTCGTCACCCGAGACTACAAGAACCTCTACAACCAGTACATTTCCTTCGGCCCGCTCGCGCGCCAGAGCGGGTTGGGCCAACATGGGACACACTACGAAATCCAGGACGAATACGACACCGCGCTGAAGTCGCTGCCCGCGGTCGAGTGGGAAGGGGAGCGTTATCCCTCGTTGCGCGACGACGCCGAGGCCTGCAACATAATTCTTCGTTTCGCGACGGTCACCAACGGCGAACTCGCCTGGCGCTCCTACAAGAACATGGAGAAAAAGGTCGGTTTGCCACTGGCACATCTGGCGGAGAAGAACCGCGGCCTTCGAGTGGACTACAAGGCGTTGCAGGCGCGCCCGCAACGCTTGCTCAATAGTCCGATGTGGTCTGGGCTGACAGAAGACGGGCGCCCGTATTCACCGTTCACGTACAACGTGGAATCGCTGGTACCGTGGCGCACCCTCACTGGACGACAGCACTACTATCTCGACCATCCGTTGTACATCGCGTTCGGCGAGCACCTTCCGACCTACAAGCCGAAACCGTTGCCGGCGCAATACGCCGATCTGCGCTTCAGCAAGGAGGTCGGTCCGACCAAGATGCTGAACTATCTGACGCCGCACGGAAAGTGGCACATCCACTCCACCTACGGCGACAACCACCGCATGACCACGCTCTCGCGGGGAGTGGAACCATTCTGGATCAACGACAAGGACGCCGCTGAGATCGATATCGTGGACAACGATTGGGTCGAGGTGCACAACGACCATGGAGTAGTAGTGACAAGGGCGGCTGTGAGTGCGCGTATTCCGCGGGGCGTTTGCATCCAGTACCACTCGCCGGAGCGCACCTACTCGGTACCAACTTCGCCACTGCGTGGTCACAAACGGGCCGGCGGCCACAATTCGCTGACGCGAATCCGACTCAAGCCGAACCTGATGGCTGGCGGCTACGGCCAGTTCACCTTCCACTTCAATTACTGGGGACCTGTCGGTCCCAATCGCGATACGCACGTGCTAGTGCGCAAGCTGCCCGAGTTGAGGTGGTAACGGGGAAGACACGAGAAACACGATTCGAAAGATTCATGACGAGGGAATTATGAACGTACGCTCACAAGTTTCGATGGTCTTCCACCTCGACAAGTGCATCGGTTGCCACACCTGTTCCATTGCCTGCAAGAACATTTGGACCGACCGCAAGGGCACCGAGTACATGTGGTGGAACAACGTGGAGACCAAGCCCGGCACCGGTTATCCCAGCTGCTGGGAAGACCAGAACAAGTACAACGGCGGATGGGAGAAAAATGGCAGCGGCCGAATTCAGCTTCGATCGCAAAACAAGGGCAATGCCCTTCTGAAGATTTTTCATAATCCCAGCCAGCCCACTATGGATGACTACTACGAGCCTTGGACCTACGACTACCAGCACCTTTTTAATGCGCCGGAGGGCGCCGACCAGCCGACCGCACGCCCTATCTCGATGGTTACCGGGGAATACATTAACATCGAAGCCGGACCAAACTGGGATGATGACCTGGGCGGCTCACCGGTGTATGCCGCCAACGATCCCAACCTGGAAGGCCTGACGCCCGAGCAGCGAATGCAGTTGCAGGCGACCGAACGGCTGGTGTTCTTCTACTTCCCTCGAATCTGCAATCATTGCCTGAATCCCGCATGCGTTGCCTCGTGCCCCTCTGGAGCCCTTTACAAGCGTGGTGATGACGGCATCGTCCTGGTTGATCAGACACGTTGCCGCGGTTGGCGTGCCTGCGTGGCGGCGTGTCCTTACAAGAAGACCTTTTACAACTGGAACACGGGAAAGTCCGAGAAGTGCATCCTTTGCTATCCGCGGTTGGAGACCGGACAGGCCCCGGCGTGCTTCCACTCCTGTGTGGGACGAATCCGCTACCTCGGCGTGGTCCTCTATGACGCCGACCGATTGGAAGAAGTGGCCAAACTTCCCAATGAAGAACTGATTAACGGGCAGCGTTCCCTGATCCTCGACCCCAATGACCCCGAGGTGATTGCCGAGGCCCGCAAGAACGGCGTGCATGACTCTGTCATTGAGTCGTCGCAGAAGTCACCAACCTATAAGTTCGTCAAGACCTGGAAGATCGCGCTGCCACCGCATATCGAATTCCGAACCCTGCCGATGCTGTTTTACGTTCCCCCGATGTCGCCGGTCATGGCCAGCAAGGAAAATGGCACGCTCAAGCACAGTTCCGGCAACCTGTTCCACGACATTGACGAGTCGCGCGTGCCCATGAAATTCCTGGCCAATCTGTTCGGCGCCGGCCAGGAAGAGAAGGTCCGCTACGCCCTGCGCAAGCAAAAAGCGGTCCGCTGGTACCGGCGCGCTCTGACCGTCGGCGATGTTGACATGGAAACTGCCCACCAGATGCTTAGCCAGGCAGATAGTTCTGTCGAAGAGGCTGAAGCCATCTATCAGCTCACGTCGCTGTGCACGTTTGAAGACCGCTTCGTAATTCCACCCATGCACCGCGAGCAGGCGATTCAGATGATGGAAGACCCGATGGAACACAAACAAAGCACAGGTTTCGGCTTTGTGTCGGCGCCGCAGAGAGGGGCGTAATGGAAGCTGTGACCAAAGCAACCAGAGTTCACGAACTGCTCGCCGAACTGGTGAAGTACCCGGAGGCAGGATACCAGGAGCATGTTGCCGAGTGCCGGTACGCACTGGCTGAAGCGCTCCCTGCTGTCGCTCCGCTGCTCAATGACTTCGCTTGGGCCACAGCTCCGCTATCAGTCGAAGATCTGCAGGAGTTGTTCACGCGGACCTTTGATCTCAATCCGGTGTGCTCGCTGGAAATCGGCTGGCACTTGTTTGGTGAAAACTACGATCGCGGCGCCCTGCTGGTAAAGATGCGCCAGGAGTTGCGGCGATATGGCCTGGTGGAGTCGGCGGAATTGCCCGACCACCTGACGCACGTTCTGAGTCTGCTTGGACACATGGAGCCGGAGCGTGCACAGGAGTTTGCAAATACCTGCGTTCTGTCGGCCGTAGAAAAAATGCTGGCTGCCTTCGCCGGCAAGGCGGAAGGCAAAGAGTCTATCTCCGCCGAGGCATTGAACCCACACCGAACCCCCTACCTCAACGTCATGCAGGCCATCGGACGCGTACTCCACTGTTTGTACGCAGAGCCGGTCGTCACGGGAGCTGCTCATGACTAGCCCTCTGCTAAACCAACTGCTGCTTGGCGTCTTTCCTTATGTGGCGCTGTTCACATTCTTTCTAGGAACAATCATGCGTTATCGCAAGGCGCCGTTCACCTATTCCAGTCTTTCGTCGCAGTTTCTGGAGAACCAACAGCACTTCTGGGGCCTGGTGTGCTTTCACTACGGCATCATCGTCATCTTGCTGGGACACCTCTGCGGCATGCTGGTGCCCTCGCACGTGCTGGCCTGGAACCGTCATCCTCTGCGGCTTTACATTCTTGAGATTTCGGCCCTGGTCTTCGGTCTGCTAACCGTGATCGGTTTACTGGGGATTATTGAGCGGCGCTTCACGAACTCCAAAGCCCGGATCGTGACCTCTCCCATGGATTGGGTCGCGCTGGCGTTGCTGCTCTTTCAGGGCGCCACCGGTATTTTTATTGCCGTCTTCTATCCCTGGGGATCTTCTTGGTACGCGACCAGCGGCGCGCCGTATCTGCTTTCGATGTTCAAGTTCCAGCCAAATATCAGCTTCGTGGCCTCAATGCCACTCGTGGTGAAGCTACACGTCATCAACGCCTGGGCGATCGTGCTAGTGACGACTTTCACTCGCCTGGTTCACTTCCTCGTGACGCCGCTGCCGTACCTGTGGCGCAAGCCTGAAGTGGTGCGCTGGTATGGCCAGCCCGGTGACAGTCCCGCACCCATGCGTAACTTTCCGGCGCCTCCGTCGCGGGCCAAGGTCTCGGGAGTGTAGGCATGGGGCGCAACGGTTCCAAGCCGGACGTATCCGCCGCGATGAAGTTACTTGCCAGTCCGTTTGTGACCAGCGTATTGCTGATCGCGTTCGCGGTGGGACTCCTGCTCCTCGCACCTAAACTAACGGCCTTTCGTACCCCAGGGAACCAGCAGGGATACGAACCTGTTCAACCCATCGCCTATTCGCACCGGCTGCATGCCGGTGAATTGCAGATTGCATGTCTTTATTGCCACTCGGGTGCGACCCGCAGCCGCTACGCAGGAATTCCTTCCGCCAGCACCTGCATGAACTGCCACCGGTTCGTGACCGCGACCATGGGTGCGGTCCGGGCCGAGGATGAACTGGCGAAGAAGGAGAAGCGCGAACCGCGTCAGGTGATTTCACCAGAGATCGCGAAGATCTATGCGGCGCTGGCGCTGAATCCGGCGACGCGACTGCCTGATCCCAAACAGACGCCGCATTCCATCGTGTGGATCAAAGTCACGAACCTTCCTGACTTCGTTTACTTCGACCATCGGCCGCACGTGAACCGGGGCGTTGCCTGTCAGCAGTGCCATGGCGCGGTGGAGACCATGGAGAAAGTCCGCCAGGACCAAACGCTGAACATGGGTTACTGCGTGAACTGCCACCGCAACGTTGACCAAAACGGCCTGGCGGGATCGAGCGCGTCACCCGTGCAGTTGACCACGTGGGCGCAACCGGGCAGGAGCGTGCATGCTTCCACCGATTGCTCAACGTGCCATTTCTAGGAGGAAAGGTTGGCTGACCAACGCAAACGATTCTGGAAGAGCCTGCGGGAGCGCAACCGCGATCCCGAACTGCTGGCTGCGTCCGAGAATGAATTCCCGAAAAAGTTGGAAACGCTCGCGGTACAACTGCAACGGCGCGACTTCCTGAAGCTCTCCGCTCTGAGCGCAGGGGTGGCCGTGGCCACAGGTTGTTCCAGAGCGCCGGTGGAGAAGGCGATCCCTCTGCTGATCGCCAACGAAGAGATCGTTCCCGGACGCGCTCTATATTACGCGACCACCTGCGGAGGATGCACCGCCGGCTGCGGTATGGTGGCCAAGGTGCGCGACGGACGTCCGATCAAACTGGAAGGCAATCCCCTACATCCGGCGTCGCGCGGTGGGCTCTGCGCCATCGGCCAGGCGTCGGTACTCGGGCTCTACGATGCGCAGCGAACCAAAGGCCCGAGAAAGAACGGTTCGGAAGTTCCGTGGGCGGCCGTCGATACCGAAATCCGTGGTCAGCTACAGAATATTGCGCGCCAGCGGTGCGCGGTCCGCCTCTTGACCGGGACCATTACCAGCCCCACCTTGAAGAGTGCGATTGGCGATTTTCTTAAGTCATATCCAGATTCCAAGCACGTTACGTACGACGCAATCTCGTCGTCGGCCATCCTCGATGCTCACCAACAGACGTATGGGGTGCGTGTGCTGCCACACTATCACTTCGAGAAGGCAGAAGTCATCGCCGGATTTGACGCTGATTTCCTGGGAACATGGATATCACCAGTGGAGTTCACCGCGGGCTACCACGCAGGCCGTGACCTGAATACAAATCCGCCGCGCATGTCGTGGCATGTGCAATTCGAGCCGCGAATGACCATTACCGGTGCCAAGGCTGACCACCGCTATACAGTCGCGCCAGCCGAGGTCGCTGCCACTTTGGCGCAACTGGCGCAGCGCATCGCGGACAAATCCGGAGCTTCCTTTAATGCTCCAGGCCTGGAAACGAGTATCCCGGCGAAGGTACTGGACGACGCAGCTAATCGGCTTTGGGTCGCGCGTGGCCGCAGCCTGGTGGTCGGCGGTTCCCAGGACGTCTCCGTCCAGGCGCTCGTCAATTTCATCAACCAAATGCTTGGCAACTATGGTTCGACGATCGATCTTGCAACCCCGTCAGCACAGAAACAAGGTAGCGACTCCGAACTGGCTGCCTTGATCGCGGAGCTGCAATCCGGGAAGGTCAGCGCCTTGTTCATTTATGGCGCGAACCCGGTCTTCGATCTTCCGCAGGGGAAGGCGCTAGCCGACATCATCAAACGCGTACCGCTGGTGGTGAGCTTCGCTCAACGTTTGGATGAGACCGCAGCGATCGCGGGCTACCACTGCCCAGACCATGATTACCTGGAGAGCTGGTCGGATGCCGAGCCGATTGCGGGAACGGTTGCCGTCACGCAACCAACAATCCGGCCGTTGTTCAACACGCGTTCGGTCCTGGAGTCGCTGGCGGCGTGGTCAGGACGGCCCAAGCCGATGTACGACATAGTGCGGGATAACTGGCGGCGTGCGATCTTCCTGCGGCAAAAGCGCGAACCGAATTTCGAGGCATTCTGGGAACGCACCGTTCAAGACGGCGTTGCACAGGTGGATCCCGTAAGCATCGCTCTGAGGCCATTCAACATGGCTGCGGTCGCGAAGCCGCACGGCTTCGAGACAACAGGCTACACGCTCATCCTTTATCCAAAAGTGGGGATGGCGGACGGCCGTCATGCCTACAACGCTTTCTTGCAGGAGCTGCCGGACCCAATCAGCAAGATCACCTGGGGCAACTACGCGAATGTTTCACCAAAGGCTGCGGAAAAGCTCGGCGTTACTGAAGGAGACACGCTGCAGATCACAGCCACCATTGGTAGCGGCCGACAAGAGACCATTACTCTTCCCGTAAATATTCAGCCCGGCCAGGACGACCGGGTAGTTTCCATCGCTCTCGGGTACGGCAGCGTGCTCTCGCGGCGCTTCGGCGACACCGGGCCGAAGTGGATTGATGCTTCCTCCAGCGTTGGAGCCGACGGACTGGTCGGATCGAACGCTGCGCCGTTTCTGAAAATGAATGGAGCGGAAATCCATTACGACCGTTCCGATGTGCAGGTCGTACACGGCGGCATGCGGTTACCCATCGCCGCAACGCAGGAGCACAACACGCTGATGGAGCCCAAACCGGCTGTGCCGGGTGCCACCGGTCCACGCGAGATTGTCCAAGAAACTTTGCTGACCGTCTTCGCCGCTGAAGCCGGCAAGCCGCAACCCAGGCCGCAACCCAGCGAGGACATCTGGCCTGCGGACCATCCGTACAACGGACATCGTTGGGCGATGGCTGTCGATCTTGCGGCGTGTACGGGGTGTTCGTCGTGCGTGGTGGCCTGTCAGGTAGAGAACAACATTCCTGTCGTCGGCAAGGACGAGATGCGCCGCAATCGCGAGATGCAGTGGCTCCGCATTGATCGCTACTACGCGGAGAATGTCGACGGCCAGGTGGATGTCGCCTTCCAGCCGCTGATGTGCCAGCAGTGCGACAACGCTCCCTGCGAAACCGTATGCCCAGTATTGGCGACGGTGCACAGCGACGAGGGCCTGAACCAGCAGGTTTATAACCGCTGCGTCGGCACGCGCTATTGCGCCAACAACTGTCCATACAAGGCGCGCCGCTTTAACTGGTTCGACTATGCCCACACAGATCTTGTGGAGAACCTGGTGCTCAATCCTGATGTCGCAGTACGGACACGCGGCGTGATGGAGAAGTGCACCTTCTGCGTGCAGAGAATCCAGGAGCAAAAGATCTCCGCCAAGGTGCGCGGCGAGGCCATCGCCGACGATGCAATACAGACCGCGTGCCAGCAGTCATGCCCGGCGCAGGCAATTGTCTTTGGTGACCTGAACGATCCCAAGAGCAGGATCACCCGACTGGTGCAGTCGGGCCGCAGTTACCGCGTGCTCGATGAGTTGGGAGTCGGACCGGCTGTGGCGTACCTGAAGATCGTGCGCAACCGTGAACAAAGTGAAGGAGAGAACAATGGCTGAAGTCACCCCGGGAGTGCGCCGCCCGTGGATCCTGGGAAACAAGTCGCTGACCCAGGTGTCAAATGATGTCTTCTCGGCCATGGAAAGCCGGCCGAGCGCGGCGTGGTGGGCGGCGTTCCTGGTGTCCTTCACGGTGATGGTGATTGGCTTTGCTGCAATTGCTTACGAGATTCGCACGGGCATCGGTACTTGGGGATTGAACCGCACAGTAGGCTGGGCATTCGACATCACGAATTTCGTCTTCTGGATCGGCATAGGACACGCAGGCACATTGATCTCGGCAATCCTCTTCCTTTTCCGGCAAAAGTGGCGCACTTCGGTGAACCGCTCGGCGGAGGCCATGACCATTTTCGCCGTGATGTGCGCCGGTTTGTTCCCGCTGATCCACATGGGTCGCCCCTGGCTTGCGCACTGGATGTTCCCCTACCCGAACACGCGCGGTTCGCTGTGGATCAATTTCCGTTCACCGCTGGTATGGGATTTCTTTGCTATCTCGACGTACTTCACCATCTCGTTGACGTTCTGGTACGTCGGCCTGATTCCAGACCTGGCGACCATTCGCGACCGCGCCAGTTTGAAAGGCCTGCGCCGCACTCTGACTGGCATTTTCGCCCTGGGATGGAACGGCTCCTACCGCACCTGGCAGGGCTACGAGATTGTGTACCTGTTGTTGGCCGGCCTCGCCACACCGCTTGTTGTCTCGGTACACACCATCGTGAGTTGGGACTTTGCCACCGCTGTGCTGCCGGGTTGGCACGCCACCATCTTTCCGCCATATTTCGTGGCTGGCGCAATCTTCTCCGGACTGGCAATGGTGCTGACCTTGATGCTGATCGCGCGCAAAGTCATGCATTTGGAGGACTACATCACGGTGCGCCACGTTGAGGCGATGTGCAAACTCATCATCGCCACCGGCGGCATCGTTGGCCTCGCCTATCTCACCGAGTTCTTCACCGCGATGTATTCCGGTAACCGCTACGAGATGTTCGTGTTCTGGAACCGCGCTCTTGGGCCGTTCTCGTGGGCTTACTGGACGATGGTGACCTGCAATGTCGTAAGTCCACAGTTGCTCTGGTTCCGCAAGGTTCGTACCAACCTGGTCGCGGTGTTCTGTCTCTCCATCGTGGTGAACATCGGAATGTGGTTTGAGCGTTTTGTCATCATCGTGACTTCCCTGCACCGGGATTTTCTGCCCTCCAACTGGTGGAACTATTCGCCCACCATCATTGAGGTCTTGACGCTTCTGGGCAGTTTCGGACTGTTCTTTACTGCGTTCCTCCTTTTCTGCCGGTACCTTCCCGTTATCGCCGTCGCCGAGGTGAAGGGCGTCATCGGCTACACCAGCATGAAGCCCTCCAGCCCGAAACGTGAGTTGGAGCGTCCGAGAGAGTGGGCTGAGTTTCCCACTGAGGAGGTGCCTGCATGAGCCGCCGCATCTTTATTGGTGTATTTGAAAACGAAGAAGACACCATGAACGCCGTGTCGGCCTCGCGCGGGAAAGGCCTGACTGTCGTCGATGTCTTTACTCCCTACGCCGTACATGGCTTGGAGAAAGCCATGGGTCTGGAGCCCTCCCGGCTGCCTTGGGTTTGCCTCGCTCTCGGTCTGGCGGGTGCGACCCTCAAGGTCTGGTTTGAGTTCTGGACCACGGCCGTCGAATGGCCGTTGAATGTCGGCGGCAAACCCTGGAATTCTCTCCCTGCCTTTGTGCCGGTCACTTTTGAAGTGATGGTCTTGTTCGCCGGTGTCAGTACGGTGATTGCTCTCTTTATTGCCGCCCGGCTATGGCCGGGGAAGAAGCCGGCGCTTCCAGTACCCCGTGTCACAGACGACCGTTTTGCGGTGGTGCTGGAGGAAACCGATGCCACCTTTGACAAGGATGAGGTCACCCGTATGTTCCACGACTTTAACGTGCTCCAGATGGAAGAGCGGGCCGAGTCCGAGCAGGAGGTACGTTGATGCCGCGGCGCGCAGTTCTGAATCTAGTGTTGTTGCTGCTGACGGCAGTGGTGCTGCTCGGTGGCTTTGCTTTGCATTGGGACCCCGCCAGGCCGAATTACGAATATTTCCCAGACATGGCGCACTCTCCCCGATATGACACCTTCTCCCGGAACCCTGTGCTGCCCGGCCGTGAGACGTTGCAGCCTCCTGTTCCAAGTACCATTGCCCGTGGCTACCTACCCCTGCATTATTCTCCCGGCAAAG
>Ga0306925_10005606_pt1 | contig 11543 bp, 11 predicted proteins | sample flu12Cox44000176_FD_203755 | JGI IMG/M metagenome (GOLD analysis project Ga0306925, IMG submission 203755) | Lab enrichment of tropical soil microbial communities from Luquillo Experimental Forest, Puerto Rico - flux8day.12C.oxic.44.000.176 (v2)... | ecosystem: Environmental > Terrestrial >...
GAAACCACGATGTTGCCGCGGCGGCGATCCATCTTGAGGATCTGGAACGGCTGGGAGACGTTCATCAGCGGTGTCACGTCGCGGATCGGCCTGATGTCGACCTGGGACCGCGGCAGGAACGCCACCGCACCGTCGAGGTCGACCGTAAAGCCGCCCTTGACCTGGTTGAAGATCACCCCGGTGACCTTCTCGTTGCCCTGGAACGCCTTTTCGAGCTTGCCCCAGCTCTCCTCGCGCCGCGCCTTGTCGCGCGACAGCACGGCCTCGCCGAGCGCGTTCTCGACGCGCTCCAGATACACCTCGACGGTGTCGCCGATCTTGATGTCGTTCTGCCGGCCCGGCCCGTTGAATTCGCGCAGCGGGACCCGGCCCTCGGTCTTGAGGCCTACGTCGATGACCGCGAGATCCTTCTCGATCCCGACCACGGTGCCCTTGATGACGTTGCCTTCCTGCAGATTGCCGGACGTGAACGAATCTTCCAGCAACGCAGCAAAATCTTCGCGCGAAGGCGCGGCAGCAGCTAAAGCCATGAAATCTCCTGTGCGGTCCGCCGGCAGTTGGATCAAAGGGTGCACCAACTGCTACGGGCCGGAGGCTCCGCGGGCCTCCGGACGCTGCCGGACTAAATCCAGCAGGCCGGCGTCGGACCGAGCATTTGGTACGGGTGACTATTTTCGCCAGGCCCCGCGAAGAAGCAGGCGAGCGGGCGATCCTCCACATGCGAAGGCGATGTTGACCCCGCCTCCGGCCCGCTCGGGCGGCTTCCACCTTGTCGGCGGCGGCCCGGGCACGGCCGATATAGCGGAGCGGCTGTGCCCCGGCAAGGGATGCGGGGTGACAGGGGCAGAATAATTGCGGCTCCGCAAAGGAATGAGGCGCCGCACCGGCAACGGCCTTCGCCCGGGGGTGCCGGCGCGTTAACTTCAATGGCGGGAAGCTTTTGGGGTGGCTGCACCATCCGGGTAGAATCGCCGCCATGTTCTTGGCGAGCCGAGTCGTCCGATGAGCCAGCCGATCCGGCCTGCCGTCAGCCTTTGCATACCGAGCTGCCGCCCCGACGGGCTGCGCAAGCTTTTGGAGCATATCGCAAATCTGGACTACCAGGGGCCACTGAGCGTGATCGTCGTCGACAATGACGCGGATCGCCCCGGCGAGCCGATCATGCACGCGATGTCGAAGTTTCCGTTCCCGCTCAGCAGCGTGGCGGAGCCGTGCCGCGGCCGGACCTACGCCTACAATGCGGGCTTCGCGGCTGCGAGCCGCGTTCCCGGGACCGATTACGTGGCGGTGCTCGACGACGACGCGTACCCATCGACCGCGTGGCTGACCGAGCTGACCGTGGCGGCCCTGCGACACGAAGCCGACATCGTCGGCGGGCCTGTGCTCCCGGTGTTCGAGGATCCCGGACACTGGCTCGCCAGCAGCGGGCTCTATGCGCCGCGGCGCTATGTGACCGGCCCGGTTGAGATGATCTACGGAGCCGGCAACATGCTGATCAGGCGCGACGTGCTCGCGCACTATCTCGACGGGCCGTCGGCCCACGCCTTTGCCGGCGGCGGCGACCTCGATTTCTTCAGCCGCTGCCGCAAGGACGGGCGCTCCTTCGCCTGGGCCGACGACGCCCGCGCGTTCGAGACCGTCCCGCGATCGCGCACGACCGTTTCGTGGTTGCTGCTTCGGGGATTTCGCAGTGGCACCGACGGGACCCGCCTCGATCGCAATTTCGCGCAAGGGATCGGCGACATCGCGTGGCGTTGGTCGAAAGGCGCTGGCCTCTTCGCCTGCGGGATTGCGCTGTTGCCGTTGGCCGCCCTGCGCGGCCGCTGCGCCGTCGTCGGCAGCCTGGTGGTGGCGGCGCGAGGCGTCGGCCGCATCGCGGCCGAGTTCAACCTGCTCTACGAGGAATACCGCTGACGCTTTCGTAGGATGGGTTGAGCGAAGCGATACTCATCTGGGCCCGATGGGTTTCGCGAAGAGCTCAACCCATCCTGCGGAAGTGCGCCCTACTTCTGCGCGTTCTTGGCGCTGGAGATGCGCCAGATCGTGCCATTGGCGTCCTCGGACACGAGGAGTGCGCCGTCCTTGGCGACGGCGACGCCGACCGGCCGACCCCACACCGTCGCATCGTTGACGACGAAGCCAATGGCGAAGTCCTCGTATTCGCCGGTCGGCACCCCGTCCTTGATGATCACGCGGATCACCTTGTATCCGGTGCGCTTGCTGCGATTCCACGAGCCGTGCTCGGCGGCGAAGATGTTGCCCGAATATTCCGGTGGGAACTGTTGCCCGGTGTAGAACGTGATGCCGAGCGAGGCCGAATGGGCCTGGAGCAGCACGTCGGGCACCGTGATCTTGTCTTTGAGGTCGGGCCGCGCGCCGCGGTGACGGGGATCTTCATTGGCGCCGAGGTAATACCAGGGCCAGCCGTAGAACGCGCCTTCCTTGACGCGGGTGATGTAGTCGCTGGGGACGTCGTCGCCCAAGCCGTCGCGCTCGTTGGTGGAGCACCAGAGATCGCCGTTGGGACCGACGGCGAGGCCGACGCAATTGCGGATACCCGTCGCGAAGACGCGGCCATTCTTGCCCTCCGGCGTGAATTCCAGGACATCGGCGCGATCGGTCTCGATCCCCCAGACAGCGCCGAGCGGATGCTCGGCGTTCCACTTCGCGAGTTCGGCGCCATCGCGCTTCCCGATTCCTTCGGCGACGTTGCTGGCCGATCCCACCGAGACGAACATTTTCGTTCCGTCGGGCGAGAACACCACGTCGCGCGTCCAGTGGCCGCCGCTGGGAAGCCGCGCGACCACCGTTTCGGCCAGCCCGCGCGCCTTGAGGTCGCCATTGGCATAAGGGAAGCGCACGACCGAATTCGTGTTCGCCACGTAGACCCATTGCGGGTCCGCGCCCGGCGGATAGAAGGAAACGCCGAACGGCTGGTTCAAACCCGTGGCGAACACCTCCTTGCGCGGCTCGCCACTCTCGGACGGACGCAGCAGCCGGATGCGGCCGGAGCCGCTCTCGACCACGAACACGTCGCCGTTGGGCGCGACGCGCATCTGGCGCGGTCCTTCCAGCCCGGCGGCGAACAGGCTCACCTGGAATCCGGGCGGCACCACCGGCTTTTCGGTGCCGGTACGCGATGCCACCCGAACGAAGCTGGCGCTCGACGCCGCCTGGTTCGCGGCCGGCAGATCGGCTGCTCGGATGTGACGACGCAGGCCGGGCCGATCGGCCCGCCAGTCGGTGAAGGCCGCTTTGCCCTGGAGAAGCCGCGGACTGTCCTGTGCCGGCGCCGGCCCGGCGAGCGCCGTGCCGAACACCATCGCGGCGCTGAAACTCAACAAGCAGGCTCGATTCTTCATGGCTGAAACTCGCATTGGGGATGGTGCAGGATAGCACGGGAATATGTCGCCTTGCGCGTAACTCTCAGGCGAGGCTTAGGGTTCAGGGCCTCGGTGTCACGGTCGCGCCGCAATGCGCTCCAATGTGGCTGGGAGGAGCGTTTTCGACGTGTGATGACGTTACAAGCCGGCTACAGTCGAAACACGAACTCCATGTTTGAAACGGGGGGCCGATGAAAATTCGCCAATTCCCCGCCGCCCGGGGTGTCCTTACCGTTGCGCTCTGGCGCGCGCCACGGGTTGACGGCCCGTGAGCGCGGAGCTGCGCCCGATGCAGACGGACCAGGCGCCCCACCTCGTGGCCGGCCGCGCCTGCGGTACGTGCATGATGTGCTGCAAGGTGCCGGCGATTGCGGAATTCGCCAAGCCCCCGGGGGTGTGGTGCCGGCATGCCGTTTCCGGTAAAGGCTGCAACATCTATGCCGACCGGCCCGTCTCCTGCCGCTCCTTTTACTGCCTGTGGATGCAGGACGAGAGCTTCGGCCCGGAGTGGAAACCGGAAAAGGCGAAGTTCGTCGTCTACGTCCAGAACAACGGCGCCAATCTCCAAGTCGCCGTCGATCCGAACTTTCCCAATGCCTGGACCCGGCCGCCGTTCTACGCCCAGATCAAGACCTGGGCGGCCGAGGGCGCCGCGCAGGGCCGGTTCGTGTTCGTGCGCATCGGCATGCGCATGATCGCGCTGTTGCCCGACCGCGAGGTCGATCTCGGCCGCGTCGAGGCAGAGGATGATATCGTGGTGTCGCGGCAGCCCGGGCCGGCCGGGGTCGCCTACGCGGTCGAGGTCAAGAAGCGTGCGCCGGCCGCGGCGGGCGAATCCGCAGCTCCGCCCGCCCGCAGTGCATGACGCCCCAGTTCACGGCGCTGTTTGCATTAGACGCGGCTATTTGCACAAAGCGCGGGTGACGAAATGTTCCAGCGTGCAAACGCCCTCCGGCGTATTGCGGCTCGAGGAACGGTATGGCGGCTGGCACTTCTCCGAGGTCACGAAATCGACGCTGGTGCCAGTGGCAAAGCCGCGGGCGCGACACAACGCCTCGGCGGCGACCCGGCAGTCGGGAGCGCCATTGGCGGCGAGGAGGCATTGTTCATGGCCGCTGGCGACGCCCGGTACCGGCAGCATGGTGACGCCGGCCGCGGTTTCACTGCTGTAGCCATCGCCTGCTCCAGCACTGCCGTCACGAACCATCATCTCGAAAAGTTTCAGAGTTTTCGGACGAGGTCATGCCCAAACCACACACCGTTCCGAAGCACGTCAATGAGCACAAATTGCGGCGCGGCATGGCCGGCCGGATCACAATAGGCTGGATCAGAAACAGACGGGATCAGAACAGGTACACCGCCGCGATGATCCCGGCCAGCAGCACGGCGACGCTGACGCCGAACCAGAAGCCCAGGCGCTTCTCGATGATTTCACGGGCCTGTGGACCGTAGCGGTTGAGCACGAATGCGGCGAGGAAGAACCGCATACCCCGGGCGATGACCGAAAACACGATGAACAGCCCGAGGCTGTAGCCGGCGAACCCCGAGGTGATGGTGACGATCTTGTAGGGGATCGGAGTCACGCCCTTGAGCAGGATGATCCAGGTTCCCCACCGCGCATAGGCTTCGCGAAACGCCTCGACCTTGTCACCATAGCCGTAGAGCGAGATCAGCCAGTGGCCGATGGAGTCGTAGAGATAGGCGCCGATGACGTAACCGAGCACGCCGCCGGCGACCGAGGCTACCGTGCAGATCGCGGCGTAGGACCACGCCTTCTCCGGTCGCGCCAGCGACATCGGGATCAGCATGGCGTCCGGCGGCACTGGAAAGAACGAGCTTTCCGCAAACGACACCACCCCCATCAGCCACAGCGCATAGGGCTTGTGGGCGGCGGCGATGCACCAGTCATAAACGCTTCTCAGCATGGCGCGCTTGCATATAGGCCATGCCCGCCATTGTCCATCGACGAGAACGGGCGCAGACGAATACCCCGCGCAATCTCGAAAGGCGGCGGCGCACCCGATCAGACCGCCGCAATCATCGCCGATGGCGCTGCCGCCGCGCCGACGGAGGTGCGACCTTCGCTCGCGCCTTGGCGAGCATGTGCCCCTTCAGCAGCTTTTCGGCGATGCCGAACAGCCGTTCACGCCGCTCCATTTCCTTCCAGACCTCGTTGGGGCGCACGCCGGACGCCGCCCACACCACTACGAGATTGTAGAGAAGATCGGCGCTTTCGCGCACCACCGCATTGCGATCGCCATTCATGGCGTCGATGACGACCTCGATCGCCTCCTCCGCGAGCTTCTTCGCGATCTTGGAGCGGCCGGCGCGCAACAATCGCGCGGTCCGCGATTGCCCCGGATCGGAATCCTTGGCGTCGAGCACCGCATTGTAGAGCCGGTCGACCGAATCAGTCATTCGCTCAGATTAATCGCATCCGCGTGATCGGCAAGTTGACGATCGTCACCGGTAAAATGCGACCGGCACTCCTAGGGCAGTGTTTCCGAGGTTCGAATCATATCGATGTCATCGATCAACCTCGTCCTGAGGAGCGTGCACCAAAGTCGGGCCTGCCTGACTTTGGCAACCAATAGTGCCGAAATCGGCAACAGCCGATTTCGATGCACGCGTCTCGAAGGGCGGCCACAGGCGAGATCGCGCCATCGTCCATCCTTCGAGACGCCGTGCTTTGCACGACTCCTCGGGATGAGGTCTACCGGATCGCCCGGCCGCGCTTTCCAGCTACAGCAGCTTCATCCGCGCCACCTGGGCGCATTCGTCGAACACTTTGAAATAGCCCTGCACCAAGTTGCTGCCGACTTCGAGGGGGTGCGGCTCGCCGGCGCGCCGCGACGCCAGCATCCTGATCTTGGAGGCCGCGTTGTCGAATTCCGATTGATTGGTCATCAGCACGGTGGCACCGGCGGCCGCCGCGACGGCCGCAAATTTGCGCGCCGAAGCGATGTAGGTGTCGAAATGCGGCACGTCGTTCACGAAATTGAATTCGGTGCCGCCCGGAAAGGCGACCGTCAGTGGTTTGCCGTTGTCTTTCACCTGGAAGATCAGGGAGAGCGTCCCGGGCGTATGGCCGGGCATCGGCACCACCGAGACGGTCCGCCCGCCGAGCGTGATGTCCATGCGATCGGTGACGGAAATGTCGCGCTTCGGCTTGCCGTTGGGAAACGACTTGACGGATTGCTCGATCGTGTCCCAGTCGCCCGCGCCGATGACGATCCTCGAACCGAAGCGGTCCTGCATCAGCTTGGCGCCGCCGACCTCGCCGGAATGGGCATGGGTAATGATGACGTATTTCACGCTGGCAGGGTCGAAGCCGAGCTTCTTGAGGCCGCCGACAATGACGGGCTCGGTTTCATACTCGTAAGTCGTGTCGATCAGGATGATACCTTCGCTGGTGGTCAGTACCCACGACGAGCGATCCTTGGTGCCGACGAAATACACGTCGTCGAAGACCTTGGCCGGCTCGGTGTACCAGCGGGCCCGGTCGGGCGGCGGCGGCGCCGGTGTCGCGTCTCGTGTCGCGGTGTTGCGCGGGGCGACGCAGAGCGCGCCGAGCAAGCCGCGGAATTCGAATCCGCCGGCCTTCTTGGCAGCCGCGAGATGGGCGTCGATCGAATTCGGAGCAGGCTGCGCGCCAGCCGGCGCGATGCCGATGATGGCCATGACGGCGAGCGCGAACGTGGAATGACGATTCATCGCAAACTCCTGATATCGATGCCGCCGGGCGGCCGTTGTGCCTTCAGAGTTGACCCCGCCCCAAAGCTACACCGCTCCCCGGACAGGAGGAAGGGCGCGCGCGCTACGGACAGCGAACGCGGCCGGGGTGCGGGCCGCCCGCGCGCGCGCCGCGGCTGCCGTCACCGCTGGGGTTGCTTGAAATACCGCAAGTCCGGCGGCGCCTGGTCCTTCTTGGTGGGCATGAGCGAGCCGTCGCCGCTCAGGAAATAGCCTTGGTGGTCGATTTCGACATCGCTGTTGCCCTCGGCACAAACCTCCTCGATCCATTCCGGCTGCTTGACCGGCACGCGGGTATAAGTCTTGGTCACCGACCACGGCCGGGTCAACGCGTTATCGATGGTCGTGATCTCGTCATAGAGAATGTTCGGATCGGCCTTGTCGGAGTAAATCCGCTCCTTGAAGATGCTCTGATTGTCGAAGGCCAACGGAATCCCCGCCGGGTCGTAGGATCGCGGACCTTTGAATCCGCGCGTCTCGACTTCCAGTACGTCGTAGCGGCCGTCGCCGTCGGTGTCGATCCAGTGGCCGATCGAATAGCCGACGAAGGTCGGGACGATGTTCTTGGGCCAGTCGCGCCCGTCGGTGAAGATGCGGCGGGAGTCGTGGATGTGCTGGATCAGGAAATTGGTCATCTGCGGCGTCACGACAATTTCGAACGGGACGAACGTGGTCATGACTCGCGGCATGCCGGGCGATAGGCATGTATAGGTTGGGTCGGTGCCCTGTCCGCCGAGGGCCTGGTCCTTGACGTTGGCCTCGTAGATGGCCTGATATTCCGGCGTCAATGGCGCCTGCTGGGCGGCGCCCGGAAGTTTGGTCGGGTCATACGAAGGCTGGCCGACGATGCCGGGCACGGCGACGCGCCGCCACGCACCCTTCCAGTTCGGATATTTCGATTCATCGAAAGCCAGCGCGCCGGCGAAGGTCCCGCATAGTGACGCCGCGAGCACGACGGCGCCGATCGTGGTTCGATAATGCATGATTGCTCCCCATGTTTCTGGTTCAACGTCTTGCAGGTCCGACCGCATCGATTTCGACGTTTGCAGCTTCCGCGTCGTTACTTCTTCGGCTGAGTGAAATATCTCAGATCCGGCGGCGGCTGGTTCTGTCTCGTCGGCATCAGGTGGCCGTCTTCACCCACCCGATAGATCTCGGTGCCGATGCGAAGGAATGGAATTCGCTCGTTGCAGATATACTCGGGCCAGTCCGCCAGTGGATCGAGGGTGCGCCGGTAGTTCTTCATCACCGTCCATGGACGGGTCAATGCATGGTCGGTCACGGTGATTTCGTCATGCAGGAGGTTTCGATCGGCCTTGTCGAGGTAGATGCGCTCCTTGACGACGGTCTGATCGTCCTCGTGCAGCGGGATGCCGCTGCTGTCGAAGACACGCGGTCCCTTCAAGTGGCGGGTTTCGGATTCGAGCACGTCATAGCGGCCGTCCCCATCCTCGTCGATCCACCTTCCGATGGAATAGCCGGTGAAGGTCGGCGCAACCGTCTTCGGCCAGGCGCGTCCGTCGGTGAATATCCTGCGATGGCTTTCGTGGATGTGGTCGATCAGGATGTAGGTGGTCTCCGGCAGCACGGTGATCTGCATGGGTTCATAGGCCTGCATCATCATCGGCATGCCCGGCGCCAGGCAGGACACAGCTTCCACATCGCCGAGACCTTTGGCGGCACGTTCGGCGAGGGTGGCCTCGAATTTCGCCTGGTACTCGGGCGTCAGCGGCGCCTGTTGGCCGCGGCCTGTCGGCTTGCCCGGATCGAACGGAGGTAGCCCGACGGCTCCGGGGACGATGGCCCTCGTCCACTGTCCGTTGAGATCGGGATAGATCGCGTCGTCGAAGGCCCGCAGCGCGGCGGTCGACATGCACAACGCCGCCACCGTCACCATCGCCGTTGCGACCGAACCAAAGTATTGCATGACGTTCCCTCCGATTGCTCGACCGTCATTGCCGCGGGGAGCAATCTTTTGCCGGTAGGATGCCTGCTTCGGGTGCTGCTGCCAAGCGCAGACATGCGCCATTGGCCCATTGGCCCCTGTCGCCCCTGCGGAAACCTTCCCGGCGCATTGACCGTGCTCCCGCAAGTCGGCAACATCCACAGGCTCGCGCAAATTCCAATCCGTCGCTGCTTTGGGAGAAAACCATGAATCGAATTCTGTCCCTGCTGGCCATCGGCGTCTGCGCCAACGCGCTCACAGGCCTCTCGGTGTTGGCGCAAACCGCGCCGGAAGTGACCCTCACGCGCCTCGACTGCGGCACCAGCGGCCCGCCGACGGATGTCGGGCAGCGCTTCACCGACACCTATTCCTATAACGGCGTCAAGATTCAGCTGGTCTTCAGTTGCTACCTCGTCAAACACGGCGACGATTACCTGGTGTGGGACAGCGGCCAACCCATGAGCGCCGGCGCCGTTGCGCCGAAGACGAGCCTGGTCGATCTGTTGGCGCAGGCCAAGGTGAAGCCCGAGCAGGTCAAGTATGTCGGCATCAGCCATTATCATGGCGATCACGTCGGCCAGGTGGCGTCGCTCCCGAAATCGACCCTCTTGATCGGCAAGGGCGACTGGGACGTGATCACGGACCCGAAGGCGAATGCCGCCGCCAATCCGGCGGCATTTACGAATTGGACCAGCGGCGGCGGCAAGGTCGAAGCCGTGCCGGTGGACAAGGATGTGTTCGGCGACGGCACCGTCATCATGCTGAACACGCCGGGGCATACGCCGGGCCATCACAGCCTCTTGGTCAAGCTCAAGGATGCGGGCTACGTGCTGCTCAGCGGCGATTTCGCACACTTTCGCGAAAACTTCGAAACCAGCGGCGTGCCCATTTTCAACACCGACCGCGCCGCGACATTGGCTTCGATCGACCGCGTCAAGAAGATCGCCGCGAACCTGAAGGCCACCGTGATCATCCAGCACGATGCCCGCGATGTCAGCAAATTGCCGGCGTTCCCGGCAGCGGCGAAGTAGCCCGCTGACATAAAACGCTTACCGGAGAACGGACGGCGCGGCGGCGGCCTTTCCCCACCGCCGCGGTGGTGCCTTTTTGTCGGTCATGCGTGCACGCTATCGGGAGCCGAAGAAGACACCGATGCCATGAGAGAAGCGTTCCAGTTGGGACTTTATACGTTCGGAGAGCTTACGCCGAACGCGCAGACGGGCAAGACGATCGGCGCCCGGCAGCGCCTGGCCGATATCCTCGCCGCGGCGAAGCTCGCCGACGAGGCAGGTCTCGATGTCTTCGCGGTCGGCGAGCATCATCGGCTGGATATGTCCGTCTCCGCCACGCCGGTCGTATTGGCGGCCATAGCCGCGAGGACGGAGCGCATTCGCCTCGCGAGCGCGGTCACCATCCTGAGCACGGCGGACCCGGTGCGGGTGTTCGAAGACTTTTCGACGGTGGACTTGATCTCCGGCGGGCGCGCCGAACTCATCGTCGGACGTGGCGTGTTCACCGAGTCCTTTCCGCTGTTCGGCTACGATCTCGCCGACTACGACGATCTGTTCGCGGAGAAGCTCGCGCTGTTGCTCGAAATCAATGCTGCCGAGCGCGTCACCTGGCAAGGCCGTTTTCGGCCCGCCCTCCATGATGCGCCCGTGTCGCCGCGCCCGGCACAAGGCCGGCTGCCGATCTGGGTCGGGACCGGCGGCACGCCGGCCAGCATCGCGAGAGCCGGCGCGCTCGGATTGCCCTTGGCGCTCGCCAATATCAGCATCCCGCCGGCGAAGTTGGCGCCCATGAGCGATCTCTACCGCCGCACCGGAGTGGAAGCCGACCACGATGCGGCGGACCTCGCGCTGAGCATCGCGACCCACATGCACGTCCAGGACAATTCGCAGGATGCCCTGAACGATTTCTATCCGCATTATGCCGCCTATTTCCGCAACCACACGCCGGCGCATTTTCGCACCCAGGTGATCACGCGGGCAGACTATGAGGAACGCGCGAGCCCGCGGGGGGCGCTGTTCGTCGGCAGCCCGCAGCAGATCATTGACAAGATCCTGTACGAGCGCGAGCTGTTCGCCCACCAGCGCTTCCTCGCCCAGATCGACATTGGCGGCCTGCCGTTCGCGGGCGTCGCCCGGGTCATCGAACTGTTCGCCACCAAGATCGCGCCAGTCATCCGCAACGCGGTCGGCGGCGGATCGAAGGCCGTGTAGTCCGCCTCACCGGCGTCGAAACCGCTCGTCTCGCCCGGGCGAGGGTAGGGGATCGTGTTTTCTGCAAAACAACCCCATGCAAAGTAGAATTGCTCCGTCGCGCCCGCTCCCTCTCCCGCTTGCGGGGGAGGGCTGGGGAGGGCTGGGGAGGGCTGGGGAGGGCTGGGGAGGGCTGGGGATGAGCTATGAAAGGGGTCTCTGCGGCCCGGTGCGCAGCGGCCGCGGCACTGAGAAGGTCGA
>Ga0306925_10005609_pt1 | contig 11539 bp, 11 predicted proteins | sample flu12Cox44000176_FD_203755 | JGI IMG/M metagenome (GOLD analysis project Ga0306925, IMG submission 203755) | Lab enrichment of tropical soil microbial communities from Luquillo Experimental Forest, Puerto Rico - flux8day.12C.oxic.44.000.176 (v2)... | ecosystem: Environmental > Terrestrial >...
CTCGACGCAGCGGGCGAGGAATGCTTCGTCCCCAAAGATCCCCCGCATCGCCGGGGTGCCGAACATGTCGGCGAAGATCGCGGAGTCGAGGACGCCGATCGCCATTATCGGGCGAACGCGGTCCAACCGCGGCCGTCCAGGCGCTCCAGCGCCGGGAAGCGGTGCTTGTAGGCCATTTTCGGGCTCTCAGCGATCCAGTACCCGAGATAGACAAAAGGCTGCCCGCGGCGTCGGCATTCCTCGACAAGCCAAAGAACGCTCCAGATCCCGAGGCTCCGCTTTGCCTGATGCGGATCGTAAAAGCTGTAGACCGCGGAGACCCCGTCATCGAGGAGATCGATCAGCGAGGCCGCCACCAGACCTCCGCCACCGTCGCGAAACTCGGCCACGGCGGTCCGTACCGGGGTGTCCTCGACCATCCCTCGATAATCGGCGTAGCGCATCGACGCCATGTCACTGTCGCCGTGGCGCATGCGCTGATAGGCTGAGAACAGTCGAAATTGTTCCGGTGTGGCGCGCGCGGCAACGAGACTGCTGTAAAGGTCCTGGTTGGCGTTCCGCACGCGCCGGGTCGAGCGGGTGTCGCGAAAACGCTCGACGGCAATCCGCACTGGCACGCAGGAGGCGCAGCCGCGGCACGCCGGCCGGTAGGCGAAGCGGTGACTGCGCCGGAAACCCGCACGCGAGAGATCGTCGTAGAAAGCTGCGCCGCCGCTCTCGTCGAGCTCTACGATCAACTTGCGCTCGGCGCGACCCGGGACATAAGGGCAGGCGACCGGCGAGGTGGCAAAGAATTGGCGGAATGACCCGACCAGCAAGCTATCCATTGCCGCCACGCGCGAATTTCGCCGAACTTGCTCTCGTTTCGGGCCGGTTTCCGACTCCGGCACAAAGTCCATCGCACTCCTCTCCGCGCCGCGTTTCCGGTCGGCTTGTGCTGCCAAGTATGGACGAAAGCAACGGACGGTACCAGCCCTGGGCAGTTCGGTCCCGGCCTCCTCTTGCCGATCAATGTAGCGGGCCGGCAGTCCAATGGAAGCCCGTGAGGATGTTGTTATCAAACTGGCATTCGACGGCCAAATCGCGTCTTAGAGGTCCTTCTGGAGGGATATCGCTCCTGACCCCCTCGACGCGGGCAATGATCGTGGTCAGACCGGTCGCCGAGGCTTCGCTCTTGCCGATCTCGATCGTCGCGCTTGGGAAGGCGCGCTGCATGATGTCAGCGCAACGCCCCGCGAGACCGACGTCGCGGGTAATGCCGCATCCGGTCCCGAGACTACAGACGAGGCAGACGGCGACGGCGGCCGGGTCAAACCGGAGGTGTCGCATTGCGATGATATTCCTCGGTGAGCGCCCCGGATATCAAATACCTGCTGACCGGGACCCGCTAGACCGGATGACGCCGGCGACGACAAGCGGGTATCTTGAAGCTCGCTTGGTCGTCTCACTTCTAAACGAGGAATGCCTCGACTTGAAAGACGCGTCACGGCGCTTGAATAGGATTCGGCGCAAGGTCTACCGGGAAACCCCGACGGCTACCGGATCTCCCAGTCGGGGGACAGCTTTGGCGCTGTGGCGAGCCTTCACCAAAAAGGGCCTTTGCTGTTGGTGCTACGAATTCGGCTTATCAAGCAGCATCACGCACACTCTGACGATTGTCGAGACGGATGGTGTCCTGCAAATCCACGACGCGTTTTTCAACCTGACCTACCCGCTCGGTTTCCACGACGTGCTCGACGCGCTTCGGGACGGAAGACCCGTCGCTGCAAAAACCGAGATCCGCGACAGGAAAATTTACATCATGGACCCGGCCTTTGAGCCCGAGGCTGCGGTTCGCTGGCTCGAGGCGAAAGCGAACCGAGAGCTTGCTCCGATTGATGGCCTCCGCCGGTTTGAGGTGCTTTGGAACGTCGAGGCGTTTATTGCAACTTGCCCCGGCGTCGAGGCGGCATACCAAGACCTTGAGGAGCGGGGTTATCCTCGAGATTTACGCTTCCTGATGCTGCACCCGATAGAGATTTTCGACGGAGAGAAATCGCACCGCGATCTCGGCACCATGCCATTGGTTGCCGACCGGGACTTGGCGTCGCCGCTCGCCGCGGCCCGCGCCGCGGTCAGGCGAGTGAACCGAGAACTGGCGTCTGAACGCGAGCGTGGCGCGGAAAAGGACGCGGCAATTTTCCGGCTCGAAGGCGAACGCGGTGCAGCGCAATCCGGCTTGGCTGCAGCATCGACTGAAGCCCGGCGCCTCGGCGACCAGATCGTGCAACTGCGTGCGGCTCTCGATGATGAGACGCGGCGATTTGCCGCCGAACGACAGACGCTGTCGCAGGCTCTGACAGAAGCCGAGGCGCAAGCTACTGCCTCCCGCGTGGAGACCGCGGCGCTGAGGGCAGAGCTGACGCGTGCGCGCGCGCAATGGGACGCAGAACGGACCGCATGGGAATGCTCGTCAGTAGCGTTGCAAACTGCGGCCGGATTGTGGGTCGATCAAAGTTCACAAGCAATCCAAACGGCGCGGTCCGCGCTGAATGCGGCCGAGAGCGAACGGCAACAGGCCATAGCGGATCGGGATCGCATCCGGGCCGACCTCGCGGCCCGACTCCACGCCTGGGAACACTCTCGCTGGCGCAAGTTCCGTGCCTTAGTTATGCGAGCGCTCGGCAAATCAGCTCAGAGCAGCGCCGACGCGCGTTAATTAAACGTGCTACGAGACGAGCGAGCTTAGACCGGAAAGGCGCGGCGCACCAGCGCAGTGCCGGCAAGCACATCATGCAGGGTGCGCTTGCGCCGGTTGAACAGCTGCGAACAGCAGGATCAGCGAGCGACTCGCCCCCGACGTAATGTAGAAGAGAGCGGTCTGCGCCAGCGCCTGCAAGAACCCTAGACGGCCGCCGGTTACCGAGCGGAGTTCGACATCGAAGCACCGCATTCCCCAGGTCGCTGATCGCGGGCCGCTCAGCAAGAGAGTGTGATGGACAAGCGGGATCAGCCCGAAGAGAAACCACTGCAGCGGCGCCAACAGCCCGAAGCTGATCATCGAGAGCACGAGGAAGACGATCCAAAACAATATGGCGAGTACGCCGATGCAGCATAGTCGATGAAATACGCCAGGGTGCGCCGCCACAGTACCCCTTCGTATGCCTCAGGCAGCGTTGCCCGGTCGAGCTACTCAAGGGCGAGCCCCGCCCGGAGCGGATCGTCGTTAACGAGTTCGCGGACGCGGAGACCGCCCGCCGCTGGTACCGTTCCGAGGAATATCAGCGTGCGCTGAAGATCCGGCAGGCCGCCTCGCGCGGACGGTTGTTCGTGGTCGAGGGGGTAAGCTAGCCGTTATTTGCGGCGTGCTGGTCGTCGGCTGAGCTCAGCAATAACTGCGTCGGGAAGCCGGCCGCCACCAGTGCGCCGATCAGCACCTCGACATGGCGCCGGTTCTGGGTTTCGACCACGACATCGAGCTCGGCGCGTTTGACCGAGGTGTCATGGAACAGGCGCTGGTGGTGTACTTCGACGATGTTGCCGGCGTGCTTGCCGATCACCCCCGACAGGCGCGAGAGCGCGCCGGGCACATCGGGCAGCTCGCAACGCAAGCGGACTAGTCGACCCTCACGTACCAGGCCGCGCATCAGGATCGAGGCGAGCAAACGTGAATCCATATTGCCGCCGGTAATCACGATGCCAACCTGTCGGTCGCGAAACCGCTCGGGTGCGGCGAGCACTGCGGCGAGGCCAGCAGCCCCGGCGCCCTCGACGACGAGCTTCTGGCGCTCGAGCAAGGTCTCCACGGCGCCCTCGAGCATGACCTCGTCGACGAGTCGGATCTCGGATACCAGCGCCTTGACGATATGGCGCGTCAGCTGGCCCGGCTCCTTGACCGCGATCCCCTCGGCGAGCGTCGCAACAACAGCCGGTGGACCCGGGTCTTCGCCGCGCAGCAGGCGATACATCGAGGGATAGAGCGTCGACTGGACGCCGACGATCTCAATCTCCGGCTTGATCGCCTTGGCGGCGACGGCGATCCCGGATATCAGGCCGCCGCCGCCGATCGGCACGACGAGCGTATCGAGATCCGGCCGGTCGGCGAGGAGCTCCAGCCCGATCGTCCCCTGGCCGGCGATGACATCGGGATCATCATACGGATGGACGAGCACGTGCCCTCGTTCGCGGGCGAGCCTGTCGGCGGCCTCGCGGGCGGCGCTCAGGCTGTCGCCCTCCAGAACCACGGTGGCGCCGAACGCCTCGGTGCGGTCGATCTTGATGAAGGGCGTGCCTTCGGGCATCACGATCGTCGCCGGCACGCCAAGCCGGCGGGCATGATAGGCTACACCTTGGGCATGGTTGCCGGCCGACATCGCGACAACTCCGGCGCACCTTTGAGAGGCGTCGAGCGTCAGCAGCTTGGCGAGCGCGCCGCGTTCCTTGAACGAACCAGTGCGATGCAACGTCTCGAGCTTGAGGTGGATTTCGGTATCGGCGAGCTCGGATAGCTCCGGAGCCGCGATCGCAGGCGTGCACGCGATTGACTCTGCAATTCCGGCGGCGGCACGACGAACCGCGGCGACGGTAACCGGCAGATCGTTCATCGCCAGGACCCCAAGGGCTCTGGCATCAGGACAAGCGTGGCGACGGCTTTGGATCGGCCCGGTACGAGCCAAGTGAAATCGCGCCATAGCTGTAGCAGATCGGCGAAGTGACCGGAGAGCGGATTTCCGGATTGGCCGGGCGTGATCATCATCGTCGATCCGTTTGGTGCCGCGAGATCGGTGATGATCCGCAGCCCGGCGCCGAAACGCTGCGCGAAGGGCCGGGCATCGTCCCGGATCGTGCTCGGGCCGCGGTCGAGCGTGTCGTATCCGCCCGAGGTCGGGATCGAAATGTCGAGCCAATCACGCAGCACCCGGATCCGGCTGAAGACCGGGTTCGCGAACATTGCGACATGCGCCCTCCCCCACCGCCATTGCGCCATGTTGGCCCCGTAGACTTGGCGCAGCCGTCCGAGCGCCGTCTTGAGAGAACCCCTGAGACGCACGGCGCAGCCCTGGTGCCCGGGCTGATTTGGGTCGTCGCACCAATCCTCGTGTTCGGTCAACACCGCCTCCATGACCCGCGGCCTCAAGTCCCAGTAGCCTGCCACAGCGTCGCCGAGGCGATCGAACAGGATCTCGCGGCTGAATTCACGCAACCAAGCCGTGAACAGCAGCGGCTCGACCTTGTCCCGGTCCATGTGGAAGTCCCAGCGGCGCAGGCGACGGATCGCCTCATCCGACGCCTCGTCCGAGGCGCTGATGCGCGTCATTAGCGGGACCAGGCGCTGGGACATCTGGGACAAAGTATCGGCCTCAATGGTGGCGCTCGATGCGGGTGTCTGCACTGGGGTCGCGGCGAGCAGATCCTCGATCCGTTCCGCGCGGTTCGGCAGATCCCAGTCGCGGCTCAAGAAATAAGGGTAGCCGACCGGCACGATCTTGTTGTTGGCACTGATGAAATGACCTGAAGGCGGGTTGATCGCATTGGGCAGCTTCACAAATGGGACAAACCCAACCCAATCGTATTCGCCGGTCCAACCCGGCGCCGGCAGCCAGCCTTCGCCGCTGCGTCGGATCGGCACCAGCCCCGGCGCGATAAAGCCGATCGTGCCATCGATATCGGCATAGACGATGTTCTGTATCGGTCCAACGAAATTCCGCAATGCCTCGCGGAAGCTCGGCCAGTCGGTCGCCCGGTTGATCTCCCACAGCGCCTCGGCGCCGCGGTCTTCCGGGATCGTAAAGGTCGCGGCCAGCGCGAGGACAAATCCCGGATCGGCCGCCGACGGGGGCAGCACATCGGACAGTACCGGGCCGTGCCGGGTGGTGCGGATCGTGATGTCGACCGGTGCCTCGCCGCGCACGAGGATGGTCTCGCGTCGCGACACGAACGCCGCGCTCCCTTCCGGGGTCAGATAGCGACCGGGATCGGCCGGATCGATCCGCTCGACGAAGAGATCCTCGACATCGGCCGTGGTTGTCGTCAAGCCCCAGGCGATCCGCTCATTGTGGCCGACCAGGATGAACGGGCTGCCCGCAGCGGTCCCGCCGGCGATCTCATGCTGCGGCGTTCGTAATCGGGCGAGATACCAGAAGCCTGGCGCGCCGAATTCGAGATGCGGATCGTTGGCGAGGAGCGGCTTTCCACTGGCGCTGTGTCGCCCATCGACAACCCAGTTGTTCGAGGCGTAGATCGGGCCTACGACGGGCGGCAGTGCCGCGTAAAGGGTATCGAGCGACAGCCGGCGATAGATCGGCAACATTTCGGACAGCGCCGTCGGCGCATCCTTCGGATATTCCGGATAAAGAAAAGCCAGATCCGCGGCCGGAACGGTACGAGCCATCCGAGCGCGCAGCAATTCACCGCGGTAGTTGCCGCCGAGCTGCACGGCCATCAGCTTGCCCCAGACGAGGCTGTCTGCCGGCCTCCAGAGCTCCGGGGCAAATCGCAGCAACTGGAACTCGGGGGGCAATGCGCCGCGGCGCGCCGCCACAAGGGCGTTGACCCCGGCCGCATAGGCCTCGAGCCCCCGCTTCACCGTCGACGACAGAAACGGGATCTCGGCCTCAGCGGCGCGATAGAGGCTGAGGACCCGCATCTGCCGGTCGATCGTAACCGCCTCCTGCCCGAATATCTCGGCGAGCCGTCCGGCGCCGTAGCGGCGCTGCAGTTCCATCTGGAAGAGGCGGTCCTGGGCGTGGACGAAACCGAGCCCGAAGGCGGCGTCTTCGTCGTCCTGGGCGTTTATCAGAGGGACCCCGGCTCTGTCGCGCTCGATGCGGATCTCGGCTTTCGGCCCGCGCACGACGAGGCTGCCGTCGGCCTGCGGCAGGGACGACAGCAGATAGAGGTAGAGCCCGCCGCCGAGGACGAGGAGCAGCGCAAACAGGCCCCCGAAAATGCGCCGGATCACGGCGCCCCGCTTATCCCGATATTCCTCCGGATGCGTTACTGAGTTTCCCTGCCGGACAGGGAAAACACGGGAAAAAATCTCATCGGCTCCGACATCCGTCGAGAAAATATCATATATTTCATTTCCTTACGTCTCCGCCTAGACGCTTCCAGGACGCCCTGGCAGGGGTATTTTGACAAATTTCTGACGACTGGGCCCGGCGGGACGGCTGAAGCGAGGTATAGCCGGGAAAGCGGCGGCGGATTGTCACTTTGCTCCTGCGATGCTCTGGATCACGCTGGCCGCGGCCCCGCGGCTATTATCGAAAGCAGTATACGTTATGATTCTGGCATCAAGATGGCGAAACGAGGGGTGGCTGGGCTGGGGTGGTATCAAAGGCCGAGTTCGCGCAGTATATGGTCGTGATCGGCGTCGAGATCGGGGGCGCGAGGGCGCGTCGGCGGGTCGGCGAAACCCGAAAGCTTCATCGGGTTGCCGGCAAGTTCGAGCGGACCGGTCACCGGGTCGTCGACGCTGATCAGCATGTTGCGGGCCGCGGTCTGCGGATGAGCGAGCGCCTGCGCGATGTTGTTGACGGGGCCGCACGGCACCCCAGCCGTCTCGAGCAGCGCAATCCAATGGTTGGTGCCCTCGGCGCACAGCACGCCTTCGAGCTCGGCCCGGAGCGCTTCCTGGTGCTGATTTCGCAATGCGTTCGTCTCGAACAGAGGATTCTCGGCCAGGTCGGCTCGGCCAAGAGCCTGGGCGAGCTTGACAAAGAGTCCGTCATTGCCGGCCGCGATGATGATGTTGCCATCCCGGGTTTCGAAGGCTTCGAACGGGGTGATCGAGGGGTGGCGCGCGCCCATCGGGCCCGGAACCTCGCCGGTCGTCGTGTAGCGCATGATTGCGTTTTCGAGCAACGCCAGCTGGCAATCGAACAAGGCCACATCGACCTTCGTCGCCTCGCCGGTGCGTTCGCGGTGGAGGAATGCGGCGTTTAGCGCGACCGCGGTATAAAGGCCGCCAGCGAGATCGCCGACCGATGTGCCGACCCGCGTCAGGGGCATTCCCGGGTGGCCGGTGATGCTCATGATGCCGCCGAGACCCTGCACCACCATGTCGTAGGCCGGGTAGTGGGAGTAGGGCCCACTATGGCCAAAGCCCGAGGCGACGGCATAGACGAGACGGGGATAGCGCGGGTGCAAGGTCTCCCAACCGTAGCCGAGCTTCTCCATTGTGCCCGGGCGAAAGTTCTCGACCACCGCGTCCGCTTTGTCGAGCAGCCGCTCGAAGATCTCGCGGCCGGGCGGCGATTTGAGGTCGAGCGCGATCGACTCCTTGCCGCGGTTGACCGAGACGAAATAGGCCGATTTGCCGTTCTTGAACGGGCCGTAGTGGCGCGCGTCGTCGCCTTGCTGCGGCGGCTCGACCTTGATCACGCGCGCCCCGAGCTCGGCGAGCAGTAAGGTGCAGTACGGGCCCGCGAGGATGCGGGAAAGATCGATGATGGTTATGCCGGAAAGCGGCCCCCGCTGAGCCATAGTTCGTTACCCTTTTGCGACACCAAACCCGGTCAATAGCGTAGAGCCCTGCCCGCCGGCAACCCGCGCGCACCGAAGGTTCAGTGTGCGTGGCCCAGACGCTCATGGTCGAACTTGCCCTTGGCGATCGCGAGATGGTGCGGCTGATGCATCGAACCGCTCACCAGGCGGCCGATAAAACCAAGGCCGCGAATACACCGGACTTCCTTCGAATCGATCGCGGTGGCCCCCGCAAAGACACTTCGCCGATGTTCAACGCAAAGCGCGGGCGCGCTGAAGTCGGCGGCGCGTCCTCGGTTTGCTGCACCTAGATCTCGGCCAGCGGAGACTATCGCGACGTCCGAACAGCGTGGAAGGAGCGCCACGGGTGTTCAGTATTGACGCTTATGAAGGCGGGCCCCTTGTGTCAGGAAAGAACAACTGCGCGCCATCTATCTTGTAGCCGGCGATCGTTTCTTGTCCGGTCGCCGAAATCAGCCAATCGATGAACTTGCGACCGAAATCTTGTTTTACATACGGGTGTTTTGCAGGATTTACCAGCATGACACCGTATTGATTGAACAGTCGCCGATCACCTTCGACGACAATCTTTAGGTTCTGCTTGTTCTTGAAGCTGAGCCAGGTTCCGCGATCAGACAGCGTATAGCCGTCCATCGCGGCAGCCATGTTGAGCGTCGGACCCATTCCAGAGCCCGTGTCCCTATACCAGCCTGCCTCGGCTCGCTTGGGGTCAATATCGGCTTCGCTCCACAAGCGCATTTCGGCCTTGCTGGTGCCGCTGTCGTCGCCGCGTGCGACGAAGGGTGCTTTGGCATCCGCGATCTCGCGGAACGCGACCACGATGTCCTTTCCGCCATCGACATGCGCCGGGTCGCCTCGCGGACCGACCAGGACGAAGTCGTTGTACATGACATCGCGACGGTCGAGCCCGAACCCCCGCTCGACAAAGGCCAGCTCTGCCGCTGTGTCATGCACGAAGACGACATCGCAGTCGCCGTGCTCGCCGATCTTGAGCGCTTGTCCGGTGCCGACCGCGACCACCCGGACCTGGATACCGGTCTCTTTCGTGAACGCCGGTAGCAGATAGCCGAACAGCCCGGATTCCTCGGTCGAGGTCGTCGAGGCGACGGTAATGAACGGCTGCTGCGCGACCGCCGCCGATGCGGCTAACAGGAGCAGGCATGAGGCGACGCACAGCCGAACCCAGGCGGTCATATCGCCGCCGCCCTCCTGGCGGTGTTGCGGACGAACTGCGCGGTCGCATTGATCGCCAGGATCAGACTCAGAAGGATGATGCCGAGACCGAGGGCAAGGGCGAGATCGCCCCGGCTCGTCTCTAAGGCGATGGCGGTCGTCATCGTGCGGGTGACGCCCGCTATGTTGCCGCCGACAATCAGGATCGCGCCGACTTCGGCAGCCGCCCGGCCCACGCCGGCAAGCACCGCCGTCAACAGGCTGAAGCGCCCGAGCCACAGCAGCGAGCAAACCGTGCGGACCCGACTAGCGCCGTCCAGGAAATAGAGGTCGCGATATTCGCGCCAAAGGTCTTCGAGCATCTGCCGCGCGACTGCAGCGATGATCGGGGTGACAAGCACCACTTGCGCGATCACCATCGCTGTCGGTGTGAACAACAGCCCCAGGCTCCCGAGGGGACCGGAACGCGACAGCAGCAGATAAACGAACAAGCCCGCGACGACAGGCGGCAGGCCCATAAGCGCATTCACGACCACGGTCGCTGCGTTCCGGCCCGGAAACCGCAGCACGGCGAGCGTCGCGCCGAGCGGCAGCCCCAGGATTGATGCCAGAACAACCGCGGTGAGGCTGATGCCGAGCGACAGGGATACGATCGCAACGAGGGTGGGGTCGCCGGACAGCACTAGCTGCCAAGCCGCAGCGAGGGCATCGAGAAGGTCGTGCACAGGCGAGCCTCTTGAACATGTCCTCGCCTAATTCAGCACATTGGATCATCGAGCCCGATATGGTAATTGTTGCATATCGCGGTCCGCTGGTCCGTCCTCTGGCGGCTCATCGACCATCAGGGCGCGCAACCGCTCCATGTCCGATGTCACCGCCGCCGCCGCGTGGTCCTCCATAGCGCGATAGAGGGCCAGAACCTCACGCCCCGTCGCGGTGAGCCGGGCACCACCGCCGCCGATGCCGCCCTTTGCGGCTTCGATGAGCGGCTCGCGGAAGCAGGCGTTCATCGTTTTGGCGAGCAGCCAGGCGCGACGGTAGCTCATGCCCATGTGCCGCCCGGCGGCGGCGATCGAGCCGGTTTCGCTGATGGCTTCCAGGAGCGCAGCCTTGCCGGGACCGATCGCGATCGACGACCCGAGCAAGATGCGAATGTGAGGCTCCAGTCTACCATTCATCGGGCACCCTCCACGAGCTGGACGCCGCAGCAGATAAGTCGATCCGGGTGTCGTTACCGTCCGGCCGTTGCCGTCCCATAGTTGCTTGCGACGACCCCCCGGGGCTATCTTTTGCTCATCGCTGTTGAGGCGAGCTGATGAATCATCGATCCGAGGACGGCGATGACGAGGCCGACCAGCGGAGGTCGGCCGCACTGATCGGTTTGATCATCATCCTTGCGCTGGCCATCGCCGGCGTATGGCTGGTTCGCGAGCTCCGGGAGAAGTCCGCGCTGGAGGATTGTCTGATGTCGGGGCGCACCAATTGCGCACCGATAGAGACGCCTTCACGCCGATAGCTCCGGCCTGGCATCAGCCTTGCACTACTGAAAATCCGGGCTCACTTATAGAGTTTGTCTATGATAGATGTTCGCGGTTTAATCGGCCGCAAAGCCGGGAGGTGCTCCGAATGGTGAGGCGTTTGATCGGTGGAGCCGCGATCTTCGCGCTGGCCGCGATGGCGGTAATTTTGTGGTTGAGCATGGATAAGCGTGTGCCGCAAGCGGTAGCACAGATGCCAGGCCAAGCAATCCCGGTCACCGCCGGAACCGTCGCCATCGAGGATGTCCCGGTGTTTCTGCACGGCATCGGTACGGTTCAAGCCTACAATTCGGTAGCGATCAAGAGCAGAGTCGACGGCCAGATCGTCAGGGTCGACTTCAAAG
>Ga0306925_10005611_pt1 | contig 11539 bp, 8 predicted proteins | sample flu12Cox44000176_FD_203755 | JGI IMG/M metagenome (GOLD analysis project Ga0306925, IMG submission 203755) | Lab enrichment of tropical soil microbial communities from Luquillo Experimental Forest, Puerto Rico - flux8day.12C.oxic.44.000.176 (v2)... | ecosystem: Environmental > Terrestrial > Soil...
GAGAAACACCAGGTCAGAGACTTACGCTGGTCCCTGGCACCCAGCCCGCAGAAGCCCCGAAGACGCTCGCGTGCCATTAGCCTCGGGGCCGCGACGGGCCCCGGAGGCGATGCTGACATGGTCAGTATGGCCCTGCTCGGGCTCAACGTGAGCGTCGATCGCGTTGATTTACCGCAGATCATGGAAATGCAGGCCGTCCTCACCGATCGCGTGCACTGCATGCGGCCAAGACGCATGACGGCTGAAAATTCCCACGCCGCAGCGGCTCGCCTTTGGGACCTGGAAAGACCAGCGCACCGCGGTCATCAGCGACGAAGACTAACGGGTGCTCGCGCCTCGATGCTGAGTCCGGTCAGTGCACGGCAATGGTATACATCGACGCCGTCGACAGGCCCAGCGGTCCCAAGGCAACCGAGCCGGCCGCAAAGGTCTTGCTAAATATTTCGTAGGTGACCGGGCCGGTGCCCGTCTCGGTCAACCCGGTGTCCGTCCACGTGGAGTCGAGCCACGCCGGTCTTCCGGCCCTCTGGTCCATGCCGACGAAAACCTCGGCCTGCTGGTTGATGGTGAACGTCACAAGCGGATTGCCGGTGAACGCCTTCGAGCCGTTGGCGTCGCGGATCCAGGTGTCGCCGATCAGCTGTGACGGTGCAGCAGTCAGGGTGTAGGTGCGGTCGCCGTAGAGGACGTTCCCGACCTGAAGGTTCTGCTGGACCGACCACATATTCGCACGGGTGGTGTCGGCTACCGAGAGGTTGGAGATCACGACCCCACCTGTCGTGCCCGTGGAGAAGGTGACCTGCACCTGATTGCTCGTGCGGGTGGTTGCCGTCGAATCCACAAAGCTGGCCTGGATGGTGTCGGTGCCGGCGGTCGGGCTGGCGACGGTGAACGGGGCATGGCCGGCGCCGTCGGTGACGACGCTGGCGGTCTGGCCGGCGTCGGGCCCGCTGAGCACGCTGAAGTTGACCGTGGTGCCCTTAAGCGGGTTCCCGGATCCATCGAGCACGGTGGCGGTGACCGTCTGGGAGACGCCCGTGCCGGCGGTCTGCGCGGCGGGGGCCAGGGTGATCGACGGCGGACCAGGCGGCGGCGGCGAGGTCGACCCGGTCACCTGGACGTGGTCGAACGCCGCCGTGCTCAGTTCACCAATGTTGTGTGACGTGTCGAACAGCCCGATCGTGACCGGGTTGGTCATGGTGATGGTGGTGGTGCCGATCTTGGTCCAGTTCACCCCGTCGGCGGACAGCCACGACGTGAACGTGTTGCCCACCCGCTGGAGCTCCAGCCATTTGTTGGGGTTGGTGAATCCGGCCGGGTAAGAGGTCGGCGTGGCCGACTTCGACCCCGAGTACTGCATCCGCACGCCGTGACCCATGGAGGGCGTCACCGGCGGCAATGGGCTCAGGCACCCGTTGGGGGTGCAGCCCACCCCGTTGATGTTGGGAGTGTTTTGGCTCACGTCCGGACTGACCAACGCGTCCACAAAGGGCGCCCCGGCCGTGGCCGACTGCTTGATCATCACCCCCGCCTTGGCCCACGAGTTGGAGTTCGTCTGGTAACGGACTCGGGCGATGATCGTCCCGTCCCCGTTGAGGGTCTGGTAAACGTAGTGGAACTGGTCGTTCGACCCGAAGACGTCAGCCCCGGCGCCGTCCATATAGAACGCCTGGTCCCCCGGCGCATAGTCGGCGCCGCCGGCCAAGATGGGCGCCCCCACATCGGTGCTCTGCCACGGCGAGGGCATGGCGGCCTGCACGGTGTCGTAGTTGGCGGTGTAGCTGGCCGCGGCGGCGGTGGAGGTGAAGGAGTCGGTCAGCGCGCTGCCATCCGCCCAGCCGGGGAACCGGTAGCTCGTCCCGCCGATCACCTGCGCCAGCGGCATCCCGGTCAGGATGTGCTTGACGCCAACCACGTCCTGGGTGCTGTAGGTGCCGGTGTGCCAGGCGCCGTCCACGAAATACCCGGTGCCCGGCACGCTGCTGCTCACCGACCAGCTGGTCAGGTTCGGGTGGATGTCCTTGGTCACCACCGTCTGCAGGCCGGCCGAGTCGGTCACGGTGAGCGTGATCCGGTAGAAGCTGCCGGGGACCTGCGACACATCATTCGGGACCTGGAAGCTGCCGGACGTGCTGCCGGTGGCGGGGCCGTAGAACGGGTACGGCACCTCGGCGGAGTACGTCGGCTGGGTCACCCCGTTGCTGATGAAGTCCGCCTGCCACGTGTAGTCGTAGCCGGGCAGCGTGCCGTCCACCGGGTCGGTCGCGGTGCCGCTGAACGAGACCGTGTCCCCGGCGTTGTAGGTCGACGGTGCGGTGATCGATGCCGTGGGCGGGCTCGGGCCGACCACCACGGTCGTGGTCGAGGTGGCGGTTTGGCCGCCGCCACCCGTCACGGTCAGCTTGACGGTATAGGTGCCGTTCGCGGAGTACACGTGGGACGGGTTGGCGGTGGTGGAGGTGCTGCCGTCACCGAAGTCCCACGAGTAGCCGAGCGCTTGGCCGTACGGGTCGGACGACCCGGCGGACGAGAATTGCACGGTCAGCGGCGCCGGGCCGGCGTTCGGAGTCGCGGCTGCCTTCGCGGTGGGGGGGAAGGGCCCAACGGCTGAGATCTTAGAGAGGGTGCCTTCGAAGACGCTGACGAAGTAAAGGTTCCCGTCCGGGCCCTCCGCCAGGTCGGCGATCGTGCCCGCGTTGCTGTCGAACACGGTATCGGAGGTCTCGGTCTGGTAGCTCGGGTCGAACGTCACTGCTTCGATGTCCCGGCGGTTGTAGTCGCCGACGAAGACCACATGGTCGTAGGCCGCCGGGAAGGTGGAGCCGGAGTACGCCGCGATGGCCGAGGCCGCCGCGTCGGTCGGGAGATGGCCGTAGGCGTAGGTGGGGTTAGCGTAACCACAGCTCCCGCAGTTGCCCTCCTTGATCGGCCACCCGAAATTGGCCCCGGGCTGGATGGTGTTGAGGTCCTCCCAGTAGCTCGATCCGGTGTCCTCGGTCATCGCTTGGCCGTTCGGCAGGAAGGTGAACCGCCAGGGATTGCGCAGACCATATGCGTAGATGTACGGCACCGCTCGGGGGACGTTGACGAACGGGTTGTCACTGGGGACAGATCCGTCGAGGTTGAAGCGGAGGATCTTGCCGTAGATATTGGTCAGCGTCTGCCCATTGCTGATTGAGGGTACGTTGTCCCCAACGCTCCACCACAACTTCCCGTCGGGACCGATTTTCAGGTCGTTACCGGCATGATCGTAAGAACCGCTGCTTCCGTCCGGCAACTGGACCTGGTTGCCTCGGTAAAGGACCTTCTCACTGGACGGACTGGCGACACCGTTCACGACGGTGAACCTCGACAGCTGCGCGTAGGGTTGATTTGGCCCCGCGCTGGTCGTGACCGGGACTGTGTAGGAGGCGTACAGGTAACCGTTGGTAGCGAAGTTCGGGTCAAGCGCTATCCCGAGCAATCCCGTCTCGCCGACGTTGAAGACGTTCAGCGTGATCACGGGGGTTGGAAGGATTGCTCCGTTGCGGTAGATCAAGATCGTGCCGGCCTGCTCGGCGACGTAGATGTCCCCATTGGGAGCGAATGCGATCGCAATCGGCTTCTTGAGCCCTCCGGCTAGCTGTGTCTGAGCAAATCCTGGCGCAATGCTCGGGCTGACCTTGTCCGTCGTGGTCGCTGACGCGCTGAAGGTCGAAGAGGACTCCGAGCCCGACACGGCCGCCGTGTCAGACAGCGTCGATCCCGCTGCCGCCGTGACAGCGCCGGTGATCGTCACCGACCACACCTGTCCAGCCCCGAGGCTCGCCGCTGTACATGTCACCTGGGGAGACGAATAGGTGCAGCTGCCCACGCTGGATGTCATCACCGGAGTGGTCGACTGCCCGGTCCCGACACCGTTCAGGGCGTCGGTCATGGTGACGTTTGACGCGGTGCCGGAACCCACGTTGCTGACCGTCACGGTGTAGGCGACAGCCTGGCCCGTGGCGACCGGGTTGGGCGTGGCCTGCACGGAGATTGTCACGGGACCCGCGGCGGCACCGGCGGGCGAAGCGATCGCCGGCACCGTGCCCAACGTTGCCGCAAGCATCACTGGCGGAAGAAGTGCCCTTGACCACCGCGCCTTGATGAAGCGTGTCATCACGAGTCCCTTTCGTGCTGCTATCACCGTCGTGCCCTCGAACAGGTGGTCGACCCGCAAAGTTCTCGCTGCAACGGCTGGAGTCCGTTGGGCATGCGGGGTCGCTGGAGCTTCCCAGGTTCTTTGACCGCCCAAAGGTTGACGCGCAACGAGGGTGACCGGTTGACCGTTCGTCAACAACTGGTGCGACATATCCGCCTTGAGCGAGCTTCAGGCGTTACCGGTAACCTTGTCGTCGGCAGCAGCAAACGGCAGCAACCGCATTGCCCTCAGGTGTCCGAGATTGCCCGATATCAGGGCTCTGATGCTTGAATGGCCCGTATTGACATTCCTGGCCCTCCTTCGTATCAAGGGCGCACGATGACCGGAACGGGCACGGCAGGGCTTGCCAGCGATCATGACCGGCCGGGCAACCGATCTTTCAAGCTGGGGGACGAAACCCGCACCGTGCCCCGAGATGCCCCCGGACGGCCCTCAAGCACCAACAGCCGCCACCAGGAGCAACCCGCGAACATGCAGGAACCACGTGCTTTCGGCGGGCGAGCAACGCACGGGAAAGCGCTCGTAATGACGGCGTCGCTCGGCGGGCTCGTTGCATGCCCGATTGGTAAGGGCGCTGGCCGATCAGGGTCCGATCACCTGGTCGACGCCGAGATCAAGGGCTGGTAATCGCGTTCACGGCAAAGTGGCCCGGGGCGACGATGTTGACGTGGCTGCCGTAGGTGAGGACGTCACCGTTGTTGATGAGGCCGCCGCAGCCGGTGACGTTGTAAGCATGCAGGTTGCCTCCGCGCCGGAGAGTCTGGAGTTGGCCGGCGTTGTTGTAGAACTTGAAGCGGGTCATTCCGTTGCCCAGGGCAGGGCCTGTGCCATCTATGGTTGCGGTGCAAGCGGCGCCGGAGTCCGGGGAAATGGTGGCAGAGATATGGGTGATCGCGCCGTAGACGATGCTGGTGCTGGCGTCATACCTGACAGCCCGGATCCCCATGTGCGGATTGCTGAAGGTGATCCCAAGCTCGATGCCGGCCGGGCCGCCACAAACAAGTGGCCCAAAACCGATTTTGCCAATGGGGTTGGTCACGCCACTGCCGCTTTTGAAGGTGCCCGCTACAGACAAACCATTACAACTAAACACGGTGCCGGTCGCGGTATCGGTCAGGTAGGAAAAATGCGCTGCCGCAGGGGTCTCGAACGTCCCTCCCGGCGTGACCGTCCAAGTCACCGTCGCCGCGGCGACCGGCGTGCCGCCCAAGCCCACTGCCAATGCTGACACGCCCGCTGCCAAGACGGTGCCGAACATGTGCCTGCGGATGTGAACCAACGTCTCCTCAGCGGTTGCTCCGGTGGAATCCGCCGCCGACCGGCCAGGCGGCATCGGCCGAATCCTCCCACGGCTCCGAGCGGAGGAGTACACGGCTATCCGGCCCGGGTGGCAGCATGCCAGCGACCTCGCGGGTTGCGGCCGGTACTCGGGACAGCGGCGATCAATGGCCGCCTCGAGCACCTGCGCGGCTCCGCCCTCGGGTTCCGCAACCGCACCTACAACATCGCAGAGCCTGCTGGAGACCGGCGGGTTCAGGCGGCGACTATGCCCCGCCCTCGGGTACGCCTCTGCGCGCGGCGGCGCTCGGGACCAGCTACGCGCGAGCGATCCGGCCGCGGGTGACGTCGGGAAACCCGGCAGCCCACCCTCAACCTGAATCCCGGCGGCTACCGGTTCGTCGTTTGCGGCGGAGCTCCGTGCCCGACTATTGTTCACGCTGAGTTCGGTCAGGAGCGCTGTCGCAGCGCACGGTCTAAGGAGGTGAGTCCGATTTTCGTTCACAGTCGGGTGCTCACCCCTTCACGCTGGAGCCTGTAAGAGCTTCGTCGTCATCGGTCCTTGGGCGCCCGCATCTCGGATGCCCTGAAGGGGACCAAGACATGCCGCAATTTCACGAATCGCTCCCGCCGGCCGGGGGCCAAGCCCAATCCTTCACGCTTGACTCGGTGCGACGTACGTCGCACCCGCAGGTGGCCCGCAACGTTGCCCTGGTTCTCGGTGGTGGTGGGGCTGCCGGAAATGCGTGGGAGATCGGTGTCATAGCAGGCCTGGCCGACGCTGGTCTCGACATGACACAGGCCGCCGATTTGGTGGTCGGCACCTCGGCCGGTGCCACCGCGGCCGCGCAGGTGCGCAGCGGTATACCGGCGGCCGAACTGCTGGCCGCGGTGCTGTCCCCGCCGATTCGGCCGGCCGGACAGAACCGGGAACGGCCACCGTCGCTGCCGATGGCCACGGTGTTCGAGCGGATGAGGGCCATCGGCGCCGCCGCCGCCTCGGCAGCCGATCTACAACGTGCGATGGGCGCGTTCGGGTTGGAGAGCGACTCCATACTCGGACCCGCGGCGGGACAGCGGCGCGCCATGGTCGCGGCCAGGTTGCCTCGCCCTGACTGGCCGGACCGGCCGATGATCGTGACGGCCGTCGATGCGCATACCGGCAAGTTGGCTGCGTTCGATCGCGATTCCGGCGTCGACCTGGTGGACGCGGTCACCGCGAGTTGCGCGCTGCCCGGTCTGGTCCCCACGCACAGCATCAACGGCACTCGCTACATCGACGGTGGCGTCCGCTCCACCGACAACGCCGACCTGGCCTCGGGCTATACGAACGTCGTGGTGCTCTCGCCACTGGGCGGACGGAGCCAGATACCAACCGAACGGGGCGCGGACCCGGCAGGCCAGTTTGAGGGCGTGCGCCGACGACCGGAATGGGGCACGGACCTGGCCAGCCAGGTCGAGGCCCTGCGCAAGCAGGGCAGCCACGTCGAGGTGATCACACCGGACGCCGATTCCCGAGCCGCCATGGGCACGAACCAGATGGATCCGGCGACCCGCATCCCCGCCGCCCGTGCCGGTTTCGCCCAAGGCAAGCAGGAAGCGATCCGCGTGACGTTCCGCTGACAATTGCACGCCGCCCTCTATGGTGACGTCGCCAGCCAGGTTGTCCAACCAAACCGGGTGGTGGCGGTAGCCAGGACGCGGACGCCGTCGACGGGGGTGACATACGTCGGAGTGCCTCCCTGGGCGGGCGCGTTGCCCTGAGTGGACATGGAGAGTTCTTTCGTGAACCACAGCCGTGCCCGCGCGCAGCGGTCGAGCTGGTCGCCGCATCAGGCCCAGCCGACGCGTCGCCTCCGGCCGTGAGCGGCTGGTGCGGCATCATGCGCTCGGAGCTTATGCGCCGTGGGCCGTCCCGTTCCGGTACGGGGCCAGGAACGCGGTCAGTGCGGCGAGGGTTTCCTCCGGAGTTTCCTCGGCGACCCAGTGGGCGCACCCGGGGATGACCAGGGTCTGCACGTCGTCCGCAGCGAGCTTCATCGCGTCCGCGACCTGTTCGCCCAGGCTGTACTGGCCGCCAATGCCCAGCACAGGCAGGGTTAGCCGCCGTTCCTTCCGCTGCTGATTCTGCGCGATGGTCGTGTCGAGCGCGCGGTAGATCGCGAAGCTGGCATGTAGGGCTTCATGGCTGGAGGCCAACGTATTCACGTAGTGGCGAACCGCGTAGTCAGGCAGCTTCATCGCAGCCTTAGACGCGAACTGCCAGCCGAAGTAGATCTCTTCGCGCCCGGTAACTAGCTGGTCGTTGACCTCGGCGAGCCGGTTGAAGGCGAAGTGCCACAGCGCGTTGTTCAGCCGCCCGGGCGCGAACAGCGGCGGTGAGGGCGTCACGCCTGGGAGCGGGGTCTCGGCGACGGCCAGGCAGGCGAGCCGGTCGGGGTGGTCGGCGGCCAGGGCGTAGCCGATCCACATGCCGGTGTCGTGACCGACCATGGCGAACCGCTGGTGTCCGAGCGCGTCCATCAGGGCGACCATGTCGCCGGCGAGGGTGCCTGTGTCGTACCCGTCCGCGGGCCTGCCGGACAGCCCGGTACCGCGCTGGTCGGGCACGACGACGGAGAAGTCGCGGGCCAGCGCCGACATCACTAGCCGCCACGCATACCAGGTCTGGGGCCAGCCGTGCAACAGCAGCAGCGGGGGGCCCTGGCCGCCGCTAACCACGTGCTGGCGCAGCTCGCCAGTGGCGACGTACCGGCTGGTGAACGTGCTAGTGAACCCCTCCGGAAGGTTCGGCGCCCCGGAGACCGAGCCGGGCCCTTCTGGAGTGGCCAGCTCGGCCGAAGATGAGCTCATGGTGATCCCCTTCCCGAGACGTTGCGGGCTTTCGCGGCGGAACGCCGGACAGACGATCCACCTGAGACCGGGCAGGTGCTGACGGTTCCGACCCCGACCCTGCGGACACCGAACGGTCCCTTGCGGATCAAGGCCCAGCAAAGGCCGAAGTCACCGCCAGCATCTCTCCGCCTTGTACCGCTGGCAACGGGTCGGAGCATGCCGAGGGTGGAAATCGTCGCCCGCGCCGACCGTTACGTTCAAGACTGGCTCAAGCTACGCTCGGATATCAAGATCACCCACTGCAGTCTGGTGTGGGCCTTCAGGTGATCGGTGCTGTGATCAGTCCATAGTGTCGGCGGCCCTGCCGACTTGGCTTCGGGACGAAGCGGCCATAGGTCCGGAGTAGGTTCCCGCCCTCGACTCGGACGTGGGCTCTGAAGCGCCTGTGTGTTGACGGGCCTGACGCCGCCTCCCTACCCTGCCGCCATGCACCTGGACAAGCTGTGCTCGCTGGAGTTCCGCTATCTCGACGCCCACTTTCCCAAGCCCTACGGGGACGAGAGCGGGCCGGGCTGGGGCATCGGTGAGGGAACCGTGTCCGGTGCGCGGCTGAGCGGGACGATCAAGTGGTCCAACCACCCCAGCCTGCGCTGCGATGGGGTGGCCCTGCCTGATTTGCGGGGCGTGATCAGCACCACCGACGGGGCCAAGGTGCTGGTCAGCTTCACCGGCCGGACAGTCTTCGTGCCGCGGGGAAACGAGACGGTAGGCCGTCAGCTGCTGATGGCGCTGTTCGAGTCGGACGACGAGCGGTACGCCTGGCTCAATAGCGAGGTCTGTATCGCTGAGGGCATCCACGATCCGCAGAACCCGCCGAGCCACACCGAGGTCTACCTGTGCACGAATGACCTCATGTGATTCTCGGGCGCCGGTTCACCCGCAGCCTTCAGCCGCGAGCACTCACGGCCGCCAACGGTCCCTCACGCGCACTCGACCCGGCAGGTCAGCGGGAACATCGTTCCTGTTCAGGAGATTCCCGTACCGTGCGGAGAGACGCGCTGAGCTTCCACAACGTAGGGGCTTTCTGGCCGGTGCGTTTTGGTGAAGGCTGGGGATAAACCTTTGGCGGCGGCCAGGTAGTCGTAGGGGTAGGGGTGTCGAGCTGCCGGAGGTGGGGGTGGAGGCCGAGGGTGAGGGGTTTGCGCAGTTCGTGGAGGCGCGCCAGCGGGCGCTGCAGCGGACGGCGTGGCTGCTGACCGGGGATTGGGCGCTGGCTGAGGATTTGGTGCAGACGGCGCTGGTGCGGTCGTGGCCGCGGTGGGAGCGGATCCGGCGGCGTGATGACCCGGAGGTTTATGTCCGCCGGGCGATGGTGAACAGCTGGGTGAGCTGGCGGCGGCGGCGGTGGTGGGGCGAGCGGGCCACCGGGGCGGTGCCCGAGGTCCCGGCGGCGGGGGATGTGGCGGCGGAGGCGGCGGTGCGGGTCACGGTGGCGGGGGCGCTGGGGTCGCTGACCGCCCGGCAGCGGGCGGTGCTGGTGTTGCGGGTGTTCGATGACTTGCCGGAGGCGCAGGTGGCGCAGGTGCTGGGCTGCGCGCCGGGGACGGTCAAGGCGACGCTGGCCCGGGCGGTGGCCCGGTTGCGCGCGGATCCCCGGCTGGCCGGGCTGATGGATCGGGAGACCCAGTGAACGGGATGGAGCAGCAGTTGCGGGGCCTGCTGGAGGCCGCCGCCGGGGAGCCCCCGCACCGGGTCAGCGCGGCGGCGGTGCGCCGCCGGGTGATCCGGCGGCGGGTAGCGGAGTTCGCGGCCGGGGCGGTGGCGGTGGCCGCCTTGGCCGTGGTCATCCCGGTGGGCATCGGGGCGCTCGGCCGCGGACCCGGGCCCTCCCACCCCGGCCCATCCCGGGTGGTCACCTCCCCGGAGTACGGGTACACCGAGGCGCTCCCCCCGGGGTGGCGGCTGGCCCGGCCGGCCACCCGCCCGTGGGACGGGAGGGGCGGCCCCGGTTACGACCGGCCCGTCGTGGACCTGTTCGCCGGGCCGCACGGCATCGCCGCCTGGACGATCGCCGCACCCACAAACCAGAGCCTGGCCGCGTTCACCAGCGCGACCATCCGGGCCTCCCGCGCCGCCCACCCCTGCTCGCCGCCGCAAACCAGCCAGGGCATCACGATCGGCGGGGCACCCGCCCGGCTGCTGGGCATGACATGCCCGGCAGGCAGCGGCTTCCTGGTCGAGATCGCGGTCACCGTCCACCACGGCACCGGGTTCGTGTTCGCATCCCAGCACCAGCCGGGGACGCCAGTCCACTATCCGGCCGACCGGGCCGCCTTCCGCAACTTCCTGGCCGGCATCCGGCTTCGACGGTAAAGGGCTCCCAGTCAGCATCAGCCACTGGAATTCCGGTGGCGGCGGCAACATCAGAAGGGAAGAGGCGATCATGAAAATGCCACGAATGAGCGTCAGAACACGAATCGCCGCGGCAGCGGTGGCCGCGGCACTCGCCGGCGGCGCCACGCTGGCCACGGCGGGCCCTGCGGCGGCGGACAGCGTGACACCGGCCCAGCTAATGGCGGCCGGGTGGACCTGCATCCAGCCGCACCTGAACCCGGCGCTGCAGCTCTGCGCGCCACCCGGCAAAGGCCTGCCGCCGCTGCCGGGGACGCCCGGGTTCGCCAGCAGAGCACCGTCGTATGAGTTCTTGGTGTTCGAGTTCGCGACCGGCGCGTTCCTCGGCACCGACCACTTGCTCCGGCCCGACATCTATCAGAACGGGACGCCGCCCTGCCCGCAACAGCCCGGCGGCCAGTACATCTACATCCCGCGCAATGACATGTGGTCCTGCAACAGGCTCGGCTTCGACCCGTCCTCCTGACAGGCGCCGGCGCCTGCCGGAGAGGATCACTCAGCGAGCAGGGGCGGGATCACGCCGCCCCGGCTCGACGCCAAACCGGCGGATTGGCCGTTCGCCAGTTCCTGCAGCTAACACGCACCGCCATTGCGTTACACGCAGCCCCCTTCTGTCTCGCCCTCATTAGGGCACAGAACACACGCCACCGAGGAGACCACCATGAAATCGATCACCAAGCACCACGCCAGCGCCCGGACTCCTGGGCCGGGGCGCCCGGCGATACACCCCGCCCGCCGCCAGAGGCTGCGCCTAAGAGGCCGCGCGCACGCGGCATCGGCTGGCGCAGGGCTGCTGGGCGCGGCGGCTATCGCCGCCGTCCTGCTCGCCAG
>Ga0306925_10005613_pt1 | contig 11538 bp, 5 predicted proteins | sample flu12Cox44000176_FD_203755 | JGI IMG/M metagenome (GOLD analysis project Ga0306925, IMG submission 203755) | Lab enrichment of tropical soil microbial communities from Luquillo Experimental Forest, Puerto Rico - flux8day.12C.oxic.44.000.176 (v2)... | ecosystem: Environmental > Terrestrial > Soil...
AACGCGCGTGCGGCTGACGACACGACGCGCAGGCTCCGGGCCAGGTTCCCCCGGTGGGGCATCCTGTTCGATCCCATGGAAAGCGTTTGGGTCGCGGTCCGTGGCAGGCGGACGCTGGTCGCGGCCAGCAGCCCGGAGAAGCTGACCGAGCAGGTGGAGGCGGCGAGCCGGGGCGAGGCCGGGCCAACTGAGGGCGACAAGACCCAGACCTGGCGTGCCCTTCGGAAGTACGCGCAGGGCTAGCGGCGCTACGCAGTTCATCCGGGCCCGGCATCAGCGCCGCCTGACATCCGTCTTTTGGGCATATTGCCTGCAAGTGAGGCGGTGGCTGGCTAGAGTGGCGCGGTAATGACCGGCCAGTGGCGGCGGGGGTCCCCTTTCGGCGGCTAATGATGGTGACACGCTCTGCCTCTCCCGAACTGCCGGGACTCGAACCGGCCGGTCCGCGTCTCCTGCTGGCCGTGGCGCGGCTGCCCGGTGGGGCAACGGCGTTCCTGGCCGACCTGAAACGCTGGTCCCGATCGGCGACCGGGCGTGCGGCGGGCCTGTTCGCGGTGGTCGCCGGGGCATATGTGGTAGGCGCGGAGCTGGCGTGGCACGACTTCAGCTCAGGCCTGGCGTTCGGTTATCCGCCGTCTGGTGTCGATGTGGCGGTCCTGCTGCTGGTGGCGTGGAGCCGATGGCCGGTGGTGATCGCCGCGATGGTGGTCAGCGAGACCGCGGTCGACCTGCAGCATCACCTGACGCTCGCGGTGGCGCTGACGGTGGCGCTGGCCAACGCGGTAGAGCCGGTGGCCGGCGCGTCGTCCGTCCGCTGGTTCTGCGGAGGACGGCGGCCGGACCTGGGGACCCGTGTCGGTCTGGGCTGGTTCGTCTTGGGCGCCGCGGTCCTCGGACCGGTGGTGGGTGGGCTGATCGGGGCCACGGCGAGCTGGGCGAGCAGCGGCGGCTGGTGGCCGGGGCTGCTGCTGCAGTGGTGGGCCGGGGACGGAATCGCGGTGCTGGTGATCGGCGGCACGATCTTGCTCTGGGCGCAGCGGCGGGCCCTGGTGTCCTCGCGGTGGTTCGGACTGATGCTGGTGGTCTTGCTCACGGCCGGGCTTTCGTTCGTGGCGTTCCGCTTTGACGATCCGTCCAGCCTGCTGTTCCTGCCGATCCTGGCGTGGGCGGCGTTCCGGCTGCGTGACCTGGGCGTGGTTCTGGCTGGAGCCGCGTTCGCGGTGGTGGCCAACTACATGACGGCGGCCGGGTACGGCGAGTTCGCGGACCTGGGGCTGTCGTCCCCGGCTTCGGTGGCGGTGACGCAGGCCTATATCGCCGCGGTGGTCCTGATCTGCTGGGTGCTGGCCCAGGAAGTCGCGGACCGGACGTCGGCGGTGCAGGACCGGGACAGCGCGCGGCAGGAGCAAGCGATGGCCGAGGCCCGGCGGGAGGCCGCCGAACTGGGCGCGGTGCTGGCCGACGCCGCTATGGTCAGATCCGTCGCTGACCAGGTATCAGCCGCGGTCCGCGCCCGGCTGGACGCGGCGCGGGTGGTGATCAGCGTGCTGGCCGCCGACGGACGCCGGTTCGAGCCGCTGTTGGGCGGTGACGGCGCCGCGCAGATGACGGTCGATTCCGAAGCGCCGGGACCGAGTGCGGTCCGGGATCGCGCTCCGGTGTACCTGTCTGACGCCGGGATCGAGTCCGTGGCCGCGCTTCCGCTGCTCACCGAGGTCGGCGCGCTCGGCTATCTCGGCGTGTGGTGGGCCGGGCCGCACGAGGCGACCGCCGTGGAACGCGAGTACCTGCGGAGCATGGCCGAGACGACGAGCCGCGCCCTGGAGCGGGCCCGGCTCCGGGAGGCCGAGCGGCGCGAGCACGCGCGGGTCGAGACACTGGCCGACCTCACCAGGCTGCTCGCCGCGGCGCTGACTCCCGAGGCGATCGGCGAAGTGGTGGCCGATTGCCTGTGCGCCGTCGCGGGCGGCGCCGACACGCTATGCCTCGGCGTCGTCAGCCAGGACGGCCGGCGGCTGGTATGGATCACCACGCCCGGTGAGGCCGGGGAGGTCCGCGAACCGGCCCCGGACCTGCCGATGGACGTCCCCGCGGCCGCGACCGATGCCGCCCGCACCGGCAGTCCGGTGATCATCCGGACGCCCGCCGAGCATGAACAGCGCTATCCGGGCACGGCGATTCTCGCGGACGGATCGAGCTGGCTGACCTGGCCGCTGTGGGCGGGCACGACACCGGTCGGCGCGATCGGCCTGACGTGGCGGCATCCCCAGCAGTTCGAGCCGGGGCAGCTCGCGTTCGTCGCCGCCGCCGCCGATCTCGTCGCGCAAGCCCTGGTCCGCGCCCGCGCCTACGCTGATGAGCACGCGATCGCCGCCGTCCTGCAGCGCGCGATCATGCCCGCGGCGGCCGCGGTGATCCCCGGCCTGGAGATCGGGGCCAGCTACCGGCAGGCCGGAACGACCCAGCAGATCGGCGGGGACTGGTACGACGCGCTGGCCCTGCCGGGCCAGCGGGCCTACCTGGCGGTCGGCGACGTGGTCGGACACGGCCTGACCGCTGCCGAGGACATGACCCAGCTGCGCAACGCCGGGCGCACCCTGGCCATCGCCGGCTACCAGCCCGCCAGGATCCTTGACGAACTGGCGCGCGTCACCGACTGGGCGACCAGCGGGCAGTTCGCCACTATGGCGGCCGCGATCATCGAGCCCGACGTATCCCTGGTCACCTACGCCACCGCGGGCCACCCGCCGATCCTGATCCGCAGGGCCAAGACCGGGACAGTGGAGATTCCGCTGCCCGCCGCGGGGCCAGCCCTGTGCCTCCCGGGCGACCTTCCGCAGTACACCCAGGGCCAGACGGGCTTCGACGTCGGCGACATCATGCTCATGTACACCGACGGGCTGATCGAGCGGCGCGGGGAGGATCTCGAGGAAGGCATAGCCCGGGTCGCCGAGCGATTGCAGGCCTGGCCGCCCGGCGTGCCGCTCGGCCGCCTCTGCGACGAACTGATCGCGTGCCTGGGCGCCGAACCCCAGCTCGACGACATGTGCGTGCTAGCCGTCCGCCGGCTGGGACCGGACCGGCCATGACCAAGCGACGTTACCCGCTCAGCTGCCGGGGTCGGGTCGGCCTCGGACGGCGGCCGCGGCCTCGCGCTGGCTGAGCCGGGCGCCCGAGGCGAATGCCTGGTCGAACCGGTCGGTGCCTAGTGCCTGGCGGATCCGGTCCGTCAGTTCCTCTTCGCCGCGCCGTAGCAGCGGCCAGGCCCGCCGCCCGGCGCGCCGTCGCAGGCCGTCGGCCGCCCCGGCGGCCAGCGCCGCCCGCTCGGGGTCGCCCTCGGCCAGCGCCAGCCGGGCGAACGCGATCAGGCACAGGGCTACGTTGCGGCTGACCCGGATGGCCAGGCTCAGGTTCAGCGCCTCGTCCAGCAGCTCCCGGGCCTCGTCCAGCCGGCCCTGCAGGACGGCCACGGTGCCCAGCAGGCCCCGGGACCAGGCGGCCAGCCAGTCGTAGCCGAACCGGTCCGCCAGGTCGCGCATCTGGCCCAGGTAGGGCAATGCGGCATCGTAACGGCCCACGGCCGTCTCCGCGCCGCCGAGGGCGGCATCGGCCATCGACGTCCAGAATGGCTCGTCCTGGGCGCGGAACTCCTCCAGGCTCGTCGCCGCTGCCCGCCGGGCTCCGTCGAAGTCGCCGGTGATCGGTGCGGTCCAAGCCAAGGCCAGCTGGCACACCGCGCGCAGGAAGGGATCTTCGACCGTGTCCAGCAGCGCCACCAGGCGCTGGCGGGCGGCCAGCGTCGCCGCGTCGTCACCCGTCTCGGTCCCGGCCGCCGTCGCGACCCACTCCAGCTCGGCGCCGGCGGGCGGGCGGAGGCCAGGGGCTGCGGGCAGCAGTTCGCCGACCCAGACGTTGGCTTCGTTGATGTGGTCCCGCAGATACCAGAACGTCCACAGGACCCGGAATAGGTGCGGCAGCGGCGCCTGGTCGTGAGCCAGGTACCAGCGCACGGCGCCGGCCAGGTTGCCCGCCTCGGCCTCCAGCAGGTCCAGCCACTCGCCCTGCCTGGCGCCGCGCAGCGGCTGGTCGGCCTGCTCGGCCAGCGCCCGGTAGTATCCCGCGTGGCGGCGCTCGATCGCGGCGGTGTCGGGCCGGGCGGCCAGCCGCTCGGCCACGAACACCCTGATGATCTCCAGCATCCGCGACCGGGGACCGGGGGCGCTGGTGTCCGGGTAGATCAGGCTGTGCCGGGCCAGCGCCTCGGACAGCTCCAGCGTCTGGTCCTCGGTCAGGTCCGCGACCTGAGCGGCGGCCTCGAGGGTCCACCCGTCGGTGAACACCGCCGCGGTCTCCAGCAGCGACCGCTCCGCCTCCGTCAGCAGGCCCACGCTCCACTGCACCGTCGCCCGCAGGGTTTGCTGGCGTTCGGGCAGGTCCACCGCGCCGGTCCCCAGGGCATCCAGCGAGGCCGCCAGCCGGCGCAGCAGCGCGGCGGGGTCCAGCAGCCGGGTCCGCGCGGCGGCCAGCTCGATCGCCAGCGGCAGCCCGTCCAGGCGCCGGCAGATCTCGGCCACCGCCGCGGCGTTGTCCTCGGTCAGCGCGAAGCCGGGGCGCACCGCCCGGGCCCGGTCCACGAACAACGCCACCGCCGGCGAGGCGGCCAGCTCGGCCAGGTCCACGCCCGCCGCGCCGGGCGGCGTGCTGGCGGGCAGCGGCAGCGACGGCACCGGGTACTCTCGCTCGGCGGCCAGCCCCAGCGCCGTCCGGCTGGTGGCCAGGACCGCCAGCTGAGGGCAGCGGGCCAGCAGCTCGGCCAGATCGCGGCCGGCCTGGACCACCTGCTCGAGGTTGTCCAGGATCAGCAGCCAGGCGCCGTCAGCGAACCGCTCGGCCAGGGCCTCCAGCGGCGAGCCGGCCCCGGCCAGCTCGACCCCGGCCGCCCGGGCGACGCCGGCCAGCACGAGCCCGGGATCGGCGACCGCGGCCAGCGGCACGAACACCACGCCCGCACCGAACCGGCCGCGCATCCGCTCGGCTACCGCCACCGCCAGCCGGGTCTTGCCGATCCCGCCCGGCCCGGTGAGCGTCACCAGCCGCACCCCGGGCCGCCCAAACCAGCCAGCCACCTCGCCGATGTCCTGCTCCCGCCCGATCAGCGAGGTGGTGACGGCCGGCAATGGCCGAGGACCACGCGGCCCGCCCGGCGCCGAAGGTGCCGCCGCCGCGGCCAGATGCCCGGCGGCGGCGAACCGCTCGCTTAGCAGCACCGCCAGGTCATCACGCACCAGCCGATCCAGCTCGGCGGGAGTCCGGAAGTTCCGGTAGGAGGCCGAGGCCTCCTCCTGAATGCGGGCCAGCAGATCGGCCAGCCGCGGCTCGCGGCCGGGCGCCGGCGTCTTGACATACAACAGCCGGGGCAGACCGCCGGACAGCTGGAACTCCTCCTCCAGGCCGGAGACCTGCGCGCCCGGGGCGAGCTGCCCGTACCGCTGCCAGTACAGCCCGATGAACACATCGCTTTGCGCCAGGTACTGCTGGTACACCTCCCGCGGCGGGTACGGCCGGGCTCCGAGCTCAAACATCACCGGGGTCAGGCGCAGCGCCTCGATCGCGCGCGAGACAGCCCGCCGCTCCTCGGCCAGCTCGCCCAGCGTGGAACTCACGAACACCCGCAAACGCCGGTCCGGAGTCTGGATGACTACCTCATCCCGCGCGCCCTGGCCGGCCGCTCGCCCCTGATCAGGGCCCACGATGCAAGTCTGCAACCAGGCACGCCGGCCAGCAACCCGCACGGAGACACCAGCCCAGCCTAGGGCCGGCCTAGCGCGCAACTTCCGCCATCGGCACCGGGATTCCTAGAGCACCGGCCAGGGATTTCACGGGTTGCGACGCCCCGCCCGGAGTGCGACGCTGGCCATACCAGCCAGCAGATCAAACCGGCGGGGGGCCTGGCCCCGCAGCGCGGACGCCGGCCATGCCCGCCATGGGAGGAAGCCCCATGGCTGAGAAAAACGCCCTCATCGTCTACGCCGCGGCGTACGAGACTGTCGAGGCCGCGCTGGCGGACCTGGACGCCATCGAGCAGCTGCACAAGGACGAGATGATCGGCCGGTACGACGCGGCGGTGATCGATCAGGAGCACGGCAAGCCCCACGTGGTCAAGCGGATGGATCGCCCGCACATCCGTGTCATCCCCGAGTGGTTCGGGGGCGGGACCCTGCCCCGCAGGGAGCTCCATGAGGCGGCGGAGCAACTCACGGCCAACCAGGCCGGGCTCATCGCGGTTGGTGAGCCATCTATCGAAAAAGGACTCGATAAGGCGTTTACAGGTGCGGCCAGAGTCGTGAAGCGCACCGTGGAGGCCACGACCGACGAAATCACCAGCGAGCTTCAGGAAGCGCTCAAGGAGGCAGACATGGTCGACATGCACCTCGAGGTTGACATCATCCCCGTGTCCGACGTCGATCGAGCCAAGCAGTTCTACCTAAGTTTGGGCTGGCGGCTCGACGCCGACGACGCCCCGCTGCCCGGCCTTCGCATCGTCCAGTTCACGCCCCCGGGGTCCGCGGCCTCGGTCACGTTCGGCACCGGACTCACCTCGGCCGCGCCCGGCTCGGCCGAGGGCGGGCTGATCGTCTCCGACATCGTAGCGGCCCACGACGAACTCACCGGCCGTGGCATCGACACCATCGACATCTGGCACGGCCCGCCGTTCCCGGTCGAGGCACGGCAACCCGGCCCGGACCCCGAGCGCACCAGCTACGGGTCGTTCTGCTCCTTCGACGATCCCGACGGCAATACCTGGCTCGTCCAGGAGGTCACCACGCGGCTCCCCGGCCGAGTCTGAGACGGCATCCGCATCCACGGCGGACCTGGCCAGCGCGGCCCGCTGGCTGCAGGCCTCGATGACGTGAGCGCGCGTTTCCGCGGAAGCGCCTTGTGAAAGTTTGCACAAAGCGTCTCCGCGGAGACGTCATCAATGATCATCTGATGGGAAAGCATCGGGCGAGGAGAAATCGCTAGTCTCCCTCAAAGGGAGGTGACCGCGGCCTGATGAGGATCACCGGCGACGGGGTGCGGCTGGCGGCCAGCGATGTGGCCAACTTCCTGGCCTGTCAGCATCTGACGCGGCTGGACCTGCTGATGGCGCGGGCCGAGTTGTACCCGCCTTATGCGTCGGATCTCGGATTCCGGGAGCTCGTCGAGCGGGGGGAGGCTCACGAACGGGCCGTACTCGACCGGTTCCGGGCGGACGGGTGCCGCGTCGTCGAGATCGCAGCGGGACCGGAGACCGATGCGGCGCAGGCGACACTGGACGCCATCGGGGCCGGGGCCGACGTGATCTACCAGGGGGTGCTCCAGGCGCCGGCCCTGCTGGGCCGGCCGGATTTCCTGGTCCGCGCGGGATTGCTGGACGCGCCGGACGGCGAGCCGCGCCCGGCGGGGATGCACTACGAGGTGGTCGACGCGAAGCTGGCCCGGTCGGCGAAGGGGCGGGCCGTGGCGCAGATCGCGTTCTACTCGCACCTGCTGGCCGAGGCGCAGGGGATCCGGCCGCGCTGGATGTACCTGGCGCTGGGCACCGGGTCGTTCGTGCCGCTCAAGGTCGACGACTACGCGGCGTACGAACGGCAGACGCGGCGGCTGCTGGGCGAGTTCATCGCGGCCGACACGGGCGAGAACCCGCCGTCCGTGCCGTATCCGGAGCCGGTCGAGCACTGCGTGATCTGCCGGTGGCGCCAGTTCTGCGCGGCCCGCCGCCGAGCCGACGACGACCTGTCCCTGATCGCCGGGATCACGGCGGGCCAGCGGAAGGCGCTGAAGGCGACCGGGGTCACGACCCGGCGCGGGTTCGCCGGGCTGGCCGAACCGCCCGCGGTGAGCCGGGCGAGCCGGGAGTCTCTCCGCGGGGCCCAGCGCCAGGCACGGCTGCAGGTGGCCAGCGAGGACGAGGGGCGCATCACCTACGAGCTGCTGGCTCCCGAGCGGGGCGCGGCGGGCGAGCCGGTCCCGAACCGGGGGCTGCTGGCGCTGCCGGAGCCTTTGGCCGGGGACCTGTTCTTCGATATCGAGGGCGCCCGTTACTACTCCGAGGACAACACCGAGTTCGGGCTGCAGTACCTGTTCGGCGTCGTCGACACGGCCGAGACGGACGCCTCGGGCGCGCCTGCGTACACCCAGATCTGGGCCTTTAACCGAAACGGCGAGAAGGCTGCGTTCGAGCGGCTGGTCGACTTCATCACCGAGCGCCGCGAGCGGCACCCGGGCCTGCACGTATACCACTACAACCATTACGAGCCGACGGCGGTCGATCACCTCACCGAGCTGCACGAGACCCGTCAGGACGCCGTGGGCCGGCTGATGGGACGGTTCGCCACCCGCGAGGACCAGGTGGACGACCTGTTCCGGCTCGGGGTGTTCGTCGACCTGTACCGGGTGGTGCGGCAGGGCCTGCGGGCCGGGGTGGAGAGCTATTCCATCAAGAAGCTCGAGCCGCTGTGCGGCTACGCGCGGCGGGTGGACCTGGGGCAGGCCACGGTCAACCTGATCGGGTTCGAGGCGGCGCTCGACGACGGGACCGCCTCGGGCAACCCGGGACGGCGGGAGATCGTCGCCGGATACAACGAGGACGACTGCCGGGCGACGCTGGCGCTGCGGGACTGGCTGGAGGAACGGCGAGCCGAACTGGCCCGGCGGCTGGGCCAGGATCTGCCCCGGCCGGTCGTGGCCGAGGCGGCCCGCGCCACCGAGGATCCCGAGGTGACCCGGATCAGGGCGGCGCTGGTGGACGGCCTGCCGACTGACCCGGCGGACCGGACCGGCGAGGACCGGGCCCGGGCGCTGCTGGCCGATCTGATCGACTGGCACCGGCGCGAAGCCAAGCCGGCCTGGTGGCGGTACTTCCACCTCCGCACGCTCAGCGGCCAGGAGCTGATCGGCGAGCCGGACGCCCTGGGCGGCCTGGCCGACGGTTACGTCGTGGGCTCGGTGAAGAAATCGGTGCTGTACCGTTTCTCGTTCCCGCCGCAGGACCACCGCTTCTCCCCCGGCGACACCGCGGTCGATCCCGTCACCGGTAAGGGCTGGCCGGTGTACCGGGTGGACGACGCGGCCGGCACGATCGACCTGAAGATCGGCAGCGGCTATGACGGCCCGCGGCCAGGTGCGCTGATCCAAGGGGGCCCGCTCGATACGCGGACCCAGCGGGACCGGCTGCGGGACCTCGGCGACCGAGTGGTGCGCGAGGGCCTGAGCGGCCAGGACGCCGCGATCGCGCTGCTGTTGCGCCGCCGGCCCGTTGCGGCCGGCCCGTTGCGCAGCGCGGACGAGACGGCGGCCGCGGCGGCGGTCCGGCTCGCCGTGGCGCTCCGCGATTCGTACCTGCCCATCCAGGGACCGCCGGGGACCGGTAAGACGTACACCGCGGCCGAACAGATCCTCCAACTCATCGCCCGCGGCCGGACCGTGGGCATCACCGGCCCGTCGCACGCGGTCATCCACAACCTGATCTGCGCCGTCCGGGAGCACGCGGGCGCACGCGGAAGCGTGCCGCGCATCGGCCAGCGCGCCGACCACGATAATCCCTACCTGCACCGCGATGCCGTATCGATGAGTTATGACCAGCTGGAGCGGGCGCTGCGCGACCATGACGTGGACGTCGCGGCGGGCACCACCTGGCTGTGGTCACGCCCGCAGTTCGCGGGCAGCGCCGACACCCTGTTCGTCGACGAGGCGGGTCAGCTGTCGCTGGCCAACGTCCTGGCCGTGGCCGGCGCCGCGGCAAACCTGGTGCTGGTGGGTGATCCGCAGCAGCTCGCCCAGCCGAGCCAGGCGACGCACCCGCCGGGGGCGGGTGTCTCCGCGCTGGAGCACATCCTGGGCGGCCGCGACACCATGCCGCCGGACGCCGGGCTGCTCATCGAGCAGACCTGGCGGATGCACCCCGAGCTGTGCCGGTACACCTCGGCGGTCTTCTACGACGGGAAGCTGACCTGGATGGAAGGGCTCGAGCGCCAGGCGATCCTGCGCGACCGCCCGCCCAGCGGATCGGGTTTGCGGGTCCAGCCGGTCCCCCACGAGGGAAACACCAGCGCCTCCCCGGAAGAGGCCAGCCAGGTGGCACTCCTCGTGCGCGGCCTGCTGGACAGCGAATGGGTGGACCAGCACGGTGCCCGGCTCTCCGTGACCCCGGATCAGGTGCTGGTCGTCACGCCCTACAACGCGCAGATCAGGGCGATCCAGGAGGCGCTGGCGCAGGCCGGCTGCCCGGCCGGAGTGCAGGTCGGGACCGTGGACAAGTTCCAGGGACGCGAGGCAGCGGTGTCCATCTACTCGATGGCGACCTCCTCGGCCGACGAGGCGCCGCGCGGCCTGGAGTTCCTGTTCGATCCGCACCGGCTGAACGTCGCGACGTCTCGGGCCAGGGCCATGTCGGTCATCGCGGCCAGCCCGGACCTGGTCCGCGTCTCATGCCGGACGCCGCGTCAGATGCTCCTGGTGAACGCGCTGTGCCGGGCTTGGGAAGCAGGGGAACAGCTCAGGTAACCGAGGGAGCGTGGCATGGATTTTGATGCGTACGAGCGCAAGCTGTGGGCGGGGCGGGCGGGCGCCTACGAGCGGGGATTCGCGCGGCTGACCGCGCACACGGCCGGGCCACTGCTGGATGCGGCCGGGGTCGAGGCGGGCACCAGGCTGCTGGACGTCGGGACCGGGCCCGGCGTGGTGGCCGAGGCTGCGGCCGCGCGGGGCGCCCGGGTGACGGCCGTCGACGCCGAGCCCAGCATGGCTGACGCGGCCGCGCGCAACGTGCCCGGCCTGGACGTGCGGGTCGCCGTGTTGCCGGATCTGCCGCTGAACGACGGCGAGTTCGACGCGGTGACCGGCAATTTCGTCATCAACCTGGTGGCCGATCCGGCGGCCGCGCTGACCGAACTGGCCCGGGTGCTGCGGGCCGGCGGACGGCTGGCGCTGACCTGCTGGAACTACCCGCCGGCGGCGGTGCAGAGTATCGGTACGGAAGCCATCGAGGCGGCCGGGGTGCCCTGGCCGGACGACATCCCGGTCCCCCCGTTCCGTGAGTACAGCTCCCCTGGCGCGTTCGAGGCCCTGCTCGACGGGACGGGCTTCGTCGAGGCCATAGCGCGGCGGGTGAGCTGGGAGCACCGGGTAGATCCCGAGGAGTGGTGGGCGGATGTCTACCTGTCGCCTGTGGGCTCCAACGGCCTCGTGATCGGACGGCAGGACAGCGCCACCGTCGCGCGCATCAAGACCGAGTACGACCGCCTGATCGCGCGGTACGCGGTTGACGACGGCCAGGTCGCCCTGCCGGCCGTCGCCATCCTCGCCAGCGGGACCCGGTGAGTCGGATGTCGATTATGGCCGGCCGTCCGCGTAGGTAGGGTGGACCGGCTCACTTTGGAGGCACGATGAAGTACGCGCTGCTGATCTACGGGGCCCAGCTGATGCCCGAGGCCCTGGACGCCGAAACCCGTGCGACGTGGATCGAATACGCCCGGGCGGCGAAGGAGGCTGGCATCC
>Ga0306925_10005615_pt1 | contig 11536 bp, 12 predicted proteins | sample flu12Cox44000176_FD_203755 | JGI IMG/M metagenome (GOLD analysis project Ga0306925, IMG submission 203755) | Lab enrichment of tropical soil microbial communities from Luquillo Experimental Forest, Puerto Rico - flux8day.12C.oxic.44.000.176 (v2)... | ecosystem: Environmental > Terrestrial >...
TAAACTACTCGTTCGGCTGTCGAAGCTCACCTTAGGCACGATCTTGCGCGGGCCGGGGGGCGCAGGATCACTTCCGGATGGCACAATCCGACCTTGCTCCGATAAACGCCAAGCGTTAATGGCTAACACCGTGACTGATGTCACGCGGCAGTGCAAGAAAGCCGCGTACGCGGCAGTCATTCCACAAACTGGCAATGGAAGAGTCGCGTGTGATCCGACCAAGGAACAATGGCAGGCGCATCCCCTAGAGCGACCACAAAGCGTCTGCTTCGCAGGTCGCGTGCTCCGAGCATACCTTGACCTTCGACCTATGCTGGCGTATCCTTGAACTGTAGAAGCTTGAGGTATCGATGCCCTCTCCACGTTTCCCCATCCCGCAAGGCACGCTGGACATGCTGATTCTCCAAATCCTGTCGCTCGAACCAGCCCATGGCTACGGGATCGCCCAGCGGCTGGAGCAAATCTCGCGCTCGGTGGTCCAGGTCAACCAGGGCTCGCTCTATCCCGCCCTTCACCGCCTGCAGCAGAAAGGCTTGCTGCGCGCCGAGTGGAAAGAATCGGAAACCGGCCGGGAGGCGAAGTTCTACTCCCTTACGCAGGCCGGGCGCCGCCAGCTGGCCTTCGAGAAGAATAGCTGGGCGCGCCTCTCCGGTGCCGTCAGGCTGATCTTCGAGGAGGGCAGCCGATGATCCAGCTCTGGAACTGGTTCCGCCGCGGGTCCCTGGAGCGCGGCCTCGACCGCGAGCTGCAATATCACTTCGATCGCCGCGTCGGTGACCTCACCGCGTCCGGTATTCCCGAACCCGAGGCCCGCCGCCGCGTCGCCGTCGAGCTCGGCCTCGCTCAGGTGCGCGAGGAAGTCCGGGATGTCTGGCTCACCCGCTGGTTCCGCGATTTCCTCTACGATCTTCGCTTCTCCGCGCGATCGTTCCTCCGCAGCCCCGGCTTCACCGCGGTGACGCTGCTCTCGCTGGCCCTCGGCATCGGGGCTACCACCGCCATCTACTCGCTGGTCGATCAGGTGATCCTGCACGCTCTGCCTATCAAGGATCCCGCCCGCGTCGTCCTTGTCGATTGGGACGGCGATCACGTCGCCGGCGGCTTCGGCTCCTGGAACCTCATGTCCTATCCAATCTGCCGCGACCTCCAGCAGCAGAGTCAGTTTTTCGACGGCGTTCTCTGCCGCGCGGAAATCGACGTGAATCTCGCGGCAGGCGGCGATCCGAAACCGGTTGCTGCAGAAATCGTCTCCGGCAGCTATTTCCCGGTCCTCGGCGTCGGCCCCTCCCTCGGCCGCGTCCTCGAGGCCGAAGACGATGGCGCCCCCGGCGCCGGCGCGGTCGTGGTGCTCTCCTATAGCTTCTGGCAGGCGCAATTCGGAGGCGCGCTAGATGTAATCGGCCGCAAGGTTCTAATCAACAATCACCCCATGACCGTCGTTGGCGTGGCCGCCGCTGGTTTCGGTGGCGTCGACGTCGGCGCCGTGCCCGCCCTCTGGCTCCCCGCCTCTATGTATGCGGAGGCGCTTCCCGGCGCGGAGGATCTCCTCAGCAGCCCGATCCGCTGGATGCAGATCCTCGCACGCCTCCGCCCCGGCGTCAGCCCGGCGCAGGCGCAGGCCGGTCTGCAGCCGTGGTTCAAGGCCTGGCTCCCGGACAACATGCTTCGCCCCGGCTTCCCAATGATTTCGGCCGACCGCCGCCGCGACTACCTGGGATCCACTCTCACACTCACTTCCGCGCCGCAGGGCCATGCGCCGCTCCGCCGCAGCCTATCCGAGCCGCTTTGGGTATTGTTCGCCGCCACCGGCGTTCTACTCGGCCTCGCCTGCTTGAACGTTGCCGGCCTCTTCCTCGCCCGCGGCTCTGCACGGGGTCGCGAGATTGGCACCCGCCTCGCCCTCGGCGCTTCCCAAGGCCGGATCGGCCGCCAGCTCCTTGCCGATAGCCTGGTGCTTGCGGTGGCAGGTGGTGTCCTTGGCGCGTTCGCGGCTCCGCTTGCTATCCGCGGACTCATCGCGTTCCTGCCGCAGGACCTCGCCGCCAGCGCCCTGCGCGGCACCCTCAGCTTTCGCCTGCTCACCTTCGCCTTCTTCGCTAGCGTAGCCGCCGGTCTCTTGAGTGGCCTTGCTCCCGCCCTCCACGCCGGCGGCGGCACCTTGATCAGCTCGCTCCGCGAGCGCGCCGGAACTGGCTTCGGTGACGTCCGCCTGCGCAAATACATCGTCACTCTACAGGTGGCTTTCTCCCTCATCCTCGTCATCGGCGCCGCGCTGTTCCTGCGCACGCTCTCCAGCCTGCTCGCGAAGGGCCCCGGCTTCGATACCGCGAGCCTCGTCTCCTTTAGCCTTGAGCCCAGAAAGAACGGCTACTCCGCCGCGGACTCGCACCGGCTGATCGAGCGCATCCACGATGCCGTCCGCGCCCTGCCCGTCACACGTGATTCGGGCATTGCCCGGAACGAGCTTCTGACCGGCGGAAGCTGGAGGAACGAAGTTACCATCCAGACCGATCGCCGCTACACGACCGATCGCGGGGTCGACCTCAACGCTGTCAGTCCTGGTTTCTTCTCCACGCTCAATGTTCGCCTCCTCGCCGGCCGCGATTTTGACCAGCACGATTCCCGTCCAGCCGGCGAGCCAGACCGCCCTTGCGCCATCGTGAATGAAGCGTTCGTGAAGCGCTATCTTACCGGCCGTGATGCCCTGGGAGTACGCATCGGCGTCGGCTCCGGCCCCGACGTCAAGCCAGACGTCCCCGTCGTCGGCGTCGTGACCGACTTCAACTATCGCGGCCTCCGCGCGCAAACGGAGCAGGCGTTCTTCCCGATCTCAAGCAAGAACGAGGACTTCGGCGCCGCCTTCTACGTCAAGCTCCGCGGCACTCCCGAGCAGGCCTTTCAGGTGATCCGAGGCGTCGTCCGTAACGCCGATCCGCAGTTGCCTATCCTCGGGCTCCGCACGGTCGAAGAGCAGGTCACCCGCTCCCTCAACACCGAGCGCATGCTCGCCGCTCTCTCCGGAAGCTTCGGCGCTCTCGCGCTACTGCTCTCGCTCATCGGCCTCTACGGCGTGATGTCGTTCGTGGTCACGCGCCGCACACGCGAAATCGGTATCCGCCTCGCGCTTGGCGCCACGGGTGCTTCCGCCATCCGCCTCATCCTGCGCGACGCCGTCATCATGATCGCCACCGGCATAGCCATCGCGCTCCCTTGCGCCGCCGCCCTCGGCAAGCTCGTCCAGTCTCAGTTGTTCGGAGTCACTGCCACCGATCCCGCGACCGTTGCCGCCGCCGCACTGGTCCTCGCCACTGGTGCGCTCGTGGCAGCATTCATCCCCGCATGGCGAGCCTCGAACGTGAGCCCTACGGACGCCCTGCGGCTGGAATAGCGCAACCGCCGACGCTTCGAATCCGGTTTGAGGTAGCTGAGGCCACGTTGCAGCGTCAGTGAAGATTAGTCCTTCCTAACGCCGCAGTATCTACTAATCTGAGGTCGGGTCTCGCGGGCCATCGGAGCCCCCCTGGGTAAGATTACTCGCCGCTCCGCGACTCTTCGCACCTATCCTGAACTGGACCAAGGAGAACGTGGACACTCACTCAGTCCGTCGTCCACGCCTTTCGCAAGGACTGCCAGCAAATGAGTGCACAGCCGAGTGAAAGAAACGCCTCGTGGATGTCGGCCCGCTTTTCATACCGCACGCGCCAGCGACGAAACTGATTGAGCCAGGCAAAGGTGCGCTCCACGACCCACCGCCACCGGCCCAGGCCACTCCCATGCTCGGTGCGGCGCACGGCGAGCCACGGCACGATATGCCGCGCCCGCAGCCCGCGCCGAATGGCGGCCGCGTCGTAGCCGCGATCCCCGAACACCCAGTCCGGCCGCTGCCGGGGTCGCCCACGTGCGCAGTGCAGCGGGGGAATCGCATCCACCAACGCCAGGGCTTCCTGCGAGTCGTTCCGGTTCGCGCCGGTCAGGCGAACCGCGAGCGGCACGCCCCGTCCATCGCAGATCAGGTGGCGCTTACTCCCGCGTTTGGCCCTATCCGTGGGATTCGGCCCGGTCCGGTCACCCCCGTGCACCGCGCGGATCGAACAACTGTCCACGACCGCCCGCGACCAATCAATCTGGTCGTAGCGAGCAAGCCAATCCAGGAGCGCAAAGTGGATCAGATCCCACACGCCTGCCACTTGCCAATCGCGCAGGCGCCGCCAGCACGTCATCCCAGATCCGCACCCGAGTTCCTGCGGGAGCATCTGCCAGGGATTGCCGCTCCGAAGGACGAAGACAATGCCGGTGAGGCAGGCGCGATCAGAGACACGCGGCCGCCCACCTTGTGGTCGTCGTGGTGGAATCGGCAAGAACGGCTCGACAAGATCCCACAACGGATCTGGAAGCAGGGCGGCGGCCATAGCCGCTCACGCTACGTCGCCCAAGAGGATCAGGTTTGAGAAGTTTTGTTACAGACTCTTACTTAGTTGTTCCTTTAACCAGAATAGTGCGTGAATAGGTAGCCCCAAACTACGTTGGCCAAGCGGTAGGTTAATGCCAATTCGCGACCGCCGGGTCCTCCCGGGCTGCGAACTTTTCAAGGCATCCTCAGTTCTACTTCATCCGGTCCGCTGTATTTTAGGATCGGTCTTCCTTCCTACAGGGGCAAAGGCCTGTCGCGGTGATCACAATTTTTTCGGCTGAACCTTCACCTTTGGCTGCACGTCAGGGAGAACCGGAAAATTGCGATTCTTAACCCTTGTTCTCTGAATCGGTTCTTCGCAACCACACCTGCCCGGTACCTTGCCAATCACACCTCGCAACAAAAACCTCTCCAAGGTGTTTTTATCCTTGTACGATGCAATGAGGGACCCACGCCGCAACCCACCCCAGCTTACCTGCGGCCCCCAGCTACTTTCACGAATCAACGGAGGTAATCCCCGCGGCGCTTCAGGAACGCGGAGAGAGGCCGAACATGAAACTCAACTACAAAACGTGGATAGGAATGCTGCTGCTCGCAGGCACACTTTTTGCCGGCGCACCCGCAGCGTTCAGCCAGGTCTCAATCGGAATTCAGATCGGTGCACCGCCCCCACCGCGAGCGATCGCCGTTCGCCCGCCATGCCCCGATCCGGAAGATGAAGAGTTCGTGTGGATCGACGGCTACTGGTATCCGGCGGGCGGTCATTATTACTGGCACCGGGGCTACTGGACGCGTCCGCCGTATGTTGGCGCGGTCTGGGTCGTTCCACACTATGACGAGGGCCGCTACTACGGTGGCTACTGGCGAGGTTCGCACGGGCGTTTCGAGCACAATCATCACTGGGACCATGACCGCGATCGGGACCACGGTCGCTGGCACGAAGACAACGGCAAGCACAAAGGCTGGTACAAAAAAGATCGTGACGACCAGGATCGCGACTAAAAGATTGACTTAATCTCGGCGGGCCGCTTTTTTTGAGAAGGTGCCCCGCTTCCTTTTTGAAGCAGATTTTTGTCTTGTCTTGAGGTTTGCAGAACTGCCACCGGCCAAGCGACCCGCGGAACTCAACGAGGGGCAACCCGAGAAGCGGGGCGAGAACCCCGCTTCCAGCGACAGCCGTGCCTTCGAAGATCCGCAAGATGGTGTCGGAAGGGATGAGGCCGCATAGAGTCTGGCGTGGTTGGCGCTGATCTGGGTTTGTGTCCGATGCCGGCCGTCAGGAGTGTCGCAGTCCAACCTAACGCCGTAGGGGGCTGCAACCAGGTCGCAACTTACGGATAGCCGTCACTCGGAACCTAATTGATGGACGTTCGGGGCGCGAAGTGTTCGAGCGTCCGTTGCAAAGACAACGATCGTCGCGCCAATAAAATAGAGGAGCGCAATGATGAGATGTTGCTGGCCTCCGTCTGCCGGGGTTGGGATCAAACCTGCAGCCAGATTGTGTCCTAAGTGCGCAATCATCGCGATGAAAAGATTGCCATTGGTGTTATTATACATCCAGGCATAAATCAGCGACGTCGAAGTCAAGCGTATGTAGGTCGCTACTGCGTCAATTCCGCTGACATTTGACAACCCACCTGGCAATACCACATACCACAGGTGCCAAGTGCTCCATAGAAGTCCGATGAAGACACTCGTCGCAAGCGCTCCACAGCGCGCTTGCAGTCTCGGTTGTGCAAAGCCACGCCAGCCGGGTTCCTCCGCGAACAGCGAACCGAAGATGATGAAGGCCAAACCGCCGGGACCGGAGAATGAAGGCAGGACCATCCATTGAGTGGGCACTGTGCCGAGTCGCGCCGCATTCAACGCTTTTGCCGCCAGCAAAAGGAGCACAGGCCCGATCAGTGCGATTACGTACCAAATTGCAGGCACACGCCACATGCCTAGCTGCTTGAAAACGGAACGCAATCCTCCAGCGCCAGGATAGATCAGGACAACGAGAAGCGCTGCTAGTGTCGGGGAGCAGGAAGTCACCAGCATGCCCATCAACACCAGCGGCAAATGCGGCGTGGACTGAGACACTCCGGCGAGATTCAGGCCCTGGAGTAGCAACGGCAGTCCGCCAATGACAGTAAGGGTACACAGGAGCACGACCCAGGCGATGATCTGGCCGACAGACGAGCAAGGCACAGGACTTGTTTGCGAGCGGGCAGCGGCTGTCGTCATTCAAAGGCCCTCGCTACAGAAAGTAGGCAGATGATAATGTCCGATCTAGTGGCTGGGCAAGCGACAGCACAAGCACTTACGGGTGCGACGCGGGAGTGGTTTTTGGGCGGGCCGCGAAGATTCGACATGGACAAGTGGCACCCATGTTGAACCTCAGGGATAATGTCCCCTTTTGTCCTCAATAGAAATGTCCCCCTAATAATAGGACCTCCAAAAGGAGGTCAGATTGGGGCGGACAGAGATGAGCAAGAAAGAGTTGGGAAGGGTGGAAGCACAGCGCGATCAACGCGATTCGGACTCTTGACAATTTGAGCTGCCGGGGACACCATAGTCGCGCTCTAGCGGTTGTCCCCACCTATGGGCAATACCCTTCTCTGGATTCCCTCCGAAGGAGAAGCCATGAATCTTCCTAAACTTCCGACAGTTCCAATCAAGCCAAGAATAGCGGCACCTGTGCAGTATCGCGGTCACCAACACTTTGCTGAGCGCCTGCTAAACCGCAGAGGGTTCCTTGAAAAAACCGGCTTGACCCTCGGTGCGCTGGCCGGCTCAGGACTGCTAACAGGCGTGTCACGCTCTGCGGTCCTTAATAACCCTGGCTCAAGCATCGGTAACGGCCGCAAAAGCACCACCTCGGCCACACCTCTTCCCATACCTGGAGGATTGCAATTGCTCGGCCCATCGGGGCCACTATTCCATTTATTCCTGCCTGCGACCGGAGCTGAGCCCTCCACAATCACAGACTTCAATGGGTTCGTCGGGTGGGCCGCTGTCGGAGGCATGGGCACACACACGCCGGTCGGAGAGCCAGCGTCCCATCTTCCGTTCGAATCGGATGTTCGCTTCATGCTCGGGGAGTTTGTCGGTGCGGATGGACGGAACCACCATGGAGCCTTTGCGTTCATATGACTGGACGTGTTCACAAGTCCCGCTGAGGACATGCAAATTCATGACTTCAATCCAGGGATAACGGAAAGCGGATTGTTTTGGACGATCGCGATTCCGGCAGACTCAATTTCCGTGAACTTCGCGGCCGGTAAGGCTTCGTTTCAGGCGAGCGATATTGACGTCGAGGATTACCACGATGTGGTCAACGCACTGACCGACGGCCCCTCCGTTCCAGCAACAGTCTCCTGGGACATTCAATGGAGTCATGCCATGGGCCGGACAAAGATCCGTGACGTGGAAAATAACTTTGCCGGGGATTTTGTGCAGACTGTCGCGCAGACAGTCTGGTCAGGGGAGACAGCGACGGCACAGTTCGTTTCCGATCCCGCCGGGACGTCCGTAAACGAGTTCTCCTTGCTCGCTCATGAGCGTAATGGGGCCTTCTTTTCCTAGGACAGCCGGTGGCCCGCGCGAATGGTAACGAATTTGGCTGAGTTGGCGAACACTAAGCGGGCAACATTGCGGCTGGGCTTGGGCGAGATCAATGACTCCAGGCCGCAGAAACAGTGCGGACGGCCAATATGCCCAGCTCAGGTGGACAATCTGAATTGATCCGCGAAAGCGTCTTGTAGGAAGCAAGCGGCCGGCGCCTTCCTCCGGTTGACGGGCAAACAGCAAACAGGAAGGAACCGAATTACTTCTTGTTAGCCGACCAACCGCCAAGTACAGCTCATTGCTTCTGGGTGAATCACTTGCACTTGACATTAGTGGTGCTTAAGCACTACTCAAGTAACTATTTTGGTGGTTGACCCAAGACGAAATCGAGTCCGCGCCGTGTCCATGATTTCAAGTCGCGGTCCGAGCGATAACCGGGAGGAGCGACGTAGACGAATCCCTTCATAGAGCGGCCGGTAAAGTCCATCGGACGTGCATGAGGTCGACGAAGAGCCTGCTCAAATCCGTCGGGTCCCGTGCGAACGACCAGGTCTTTGCCGACGATCCCGCAGCACATATGCCCATTGATCATGAAGGCCAATCCGCCAAACATCCTCTTCTCTTTGACGGAGTACTTACCGCGGAAAAGAGGACGAAGTCGCCCAGCTAGAGTTTCATCAAAAGGCATGGTTCACACACGCGTGTTGCTGCGGAGTACCGTCTCATCCGAATGGGTTTTCGTCAGCACTGCGCCCGTAGATTACTGGAACTGGTACATCGAGCAGGCGAAGATAGACCGACAACTGACCGCGATGATGATACCAGTGATTCAGCATGATCGAGCGCAGCACGGCGATCCGCGGTCTGCTGAACAGTTCTTTGCCACGCATCGTAAGACGCCAATTCGCGGCCGCGACTTTCTCGGTCATTGAGCTCAGGTATCCTCCACGGAGCGGATACTTTCTTCGAGGGCCGTATCAATCTCCACGAAATCCTTCGGTTCCGGCGGATTGAAGTTGGCCTGCGAGGCGTCGAACTCATCGAGTTGAGTCAGTTTTGTCAAATTGCCCGAGATGGTCGCAACGTGAAGGGCTATTTGCCCAAGCGACATCGATTTGGCGTGTGGTCTCCAGGATAGTTTGTCAGCTGGCAGTCGTTCGAGTACACGCTTGGTAGTAACGGCCTCTTCGCTGAGTTCATTCAACATCGCGTTGGTTGTCTGACTCATACCACTACTCCTTTCTTCCGATTCGTTAATGCGACTACACGAGCTTTGCACCCTTAGGCGGGATCGGTTCACCCACGGTTTGATAAAACCAAATCTGATATCCGAACGGGTCCATGACGGTGAACGTGCGATCCCCCCACCATTGATCCGTCAGAGGCGAAGTGACTTTGATTCCCTTGGCAGCGAGCTCCTTGTGGTACGCATCAACATCCGAAACTTCCAAATAGATCTCTACAGGGCGTTTGGACGAAGTTGGGCTTGTTCCTTGCGTGGGCTCTTGTGGCCGCATCAGCATGACCTTGGCCCCGCCGAGTGTGACTGTGCAAAAGTCGAGTTGACCGTCTTTGCCGAGCATTCCCATCATGTGACCGAAACCGAGTTGATCGACGTAAAAAGCACGTGCCTGATCCACGGAATCAACCGAGATCATGGGCATGAGTTGCGAGTTTTGCTTCATTAAGTCCTCCTGAACGCTTCTTGCAGACTAAGGGAACTAGCAGCTTGCTTTCAACTACTCTATGGAGTAGAAAACTATGGGATGCGCTGGCAGGATCTCGACTTGCTGGAAGAAATCGGGTTGACGCTCTACGAGCGAAAAACTCTGGCCACGCTTATGGTCCAGGGTCTAGCGGATGCCGAAACGCTGTGCCGAGAAGGGGAAGTTCCTTCCTCAAAGATCTACCTGGCAATGGAGAAACTAGCGCGACTGGGTCTGGCGGAAATTCAGCCGACACGGCCTCGGCTCTACTCCGCGCTTCCGGGTGACGAAGTCGCAGATCGCCTGATCGGTATTGCTCGGCAGAAGGCAGATCAGTTTTCCGAGCAGACTGAGAAGCTAAGAAAAACGTTAGCTTCTCATCGGGAGCGCATCCGGGGGCGGAAGGCCTTTGTCGATTTGGCGCTAGGTGTTGAAAGCCACGTAAAGCGTCATTTGACGCATTTGACGACCGCGAAGAAACGCGTCTGGTCTTACTTGGAGTATGGCGACCTAGCTGCGATCGAAAAGCTGACAGAACATGGCTTTCCGATTCTTCGCCGTATCTCCCGCAACACCACCGAACAACAAGTTGATCATCGGGTCGTTTTTGGCTTTACCTACCAGACAGCTCCAAAGCTGGTCAGTTTTCTTCGCAGGTACAAGACGCAGCTGGAACCCGTCACCGGTGTTCGTTACTCGGGAGAACTGGGACATCCGTTTCATGTCGTGGATGATGATCTGGTCGTGTTGTCCTTGGATCATCCGTTTATTCCTGAAGGACGATTTGCGTCGCTCTTGGTCCGAGATCAGGAATTGACCGAGAAACTTGCAGACGGATTTCAGCGCCTGTGGTCAAAGGCGATGAAAAGCCTGCGAGAGATCGATTTCCATCCGAGGGGGTGAATGCCAGAGGCTCCTCTATCTGGGGCAGATGACGGGCAATCCTGAAACTATCCCCAAGGAATGCTTTGACGCTTGATCGATGGCTTGGAGGCCATCGATCATGAAGCACCGACCAACTTCTAGAAGGCGACGTACGACAAAATCACAAAATCCGTGCTGCGCCTACTAGCTCTCGAACATGCTAAAACCGCAGTCTTGAATACCCTCACTTCGCCGGACGCGCAGCGCCTCGTTCTTGTCGACCGTGAGGGTCGGATCGCGATCGGCCATGCTGGAGTTGTCGATCCATTGGTCTTCGAAGCCGACATCAACGCGCTGCCGAATAGGTGAGCGTGAGGTTTATTTTGCCCACAGTTGCGAATTCGTGCCGATAAGTCGGCTTGTGTCCGGCCATCCCGACCGGATTACGGGCAACTCTTCCGTAATCGCGTTAAAGGAAGGGTTGCCGACCACCCGGCCGGAACACGGAAATATTGACTCCAGACCGCCTCGATAAGTCGAATGGACTGTTAGCAACAACTGACTGAGGACGTATGTGGGAACACGCGGCTTCCTCTTGCGAGTCGAGAACCTATTCCAGCGTCTGCCGCGGTTCACTCCTCGCGCAGCAGCCTCAAAGGATCAACCGACAAGGCGCGCCGCACTGGCATCCACGTAGCCAGCAGCCCGAGCAGTGCCATAGTCAAAACAACACCAGCCAATACCAGCGGATCGCGCGGAGTGGCCTGATAGACAATGTGCGCGAGCACCGGGCCGGCTATAATTCCGAGGAGCAATCCTGCGGCCGAGCCAAAAGCGAGTAATTTGAATGCGCGTCCTAGCGCCACCTGTAACACCTCCTTAGGCTGAGCGCCGAGTGCTATACGAATCCCCAGTTCCTTCAGCCGCTTGCTTACGGAGTACGCCGCCATTCCAAAGACGCCAGTTATAGACAGCATCGCGCCCATCACGCCTAGCACGCCCAGCG
>Ga0306925_10005618_pt1 | contig 11534 bp, 14 predicted proteins | sample flu12Cox44000176_FD_203755 | JGI IMG/M metagenome (GOLD analysis project Ga0306925, IMG submission 203755) | Lab enrichment of tropical soil microbial communities from Luquillo Experimental Forest, Puerto Rico - flux8day.12C.oxic.44.000.176 (v2)... | ecosystem: Environmental > Terrestrial >...
TTCGCGCCGGTTCCCCTGCACGACTTGATCTTGTCCTATAGGCAGCTCGAAGGACACGCGCACGGGCCTCAAGCCCGTGTGTGCGTGTCACACACACAGGGGGTATGGGGGATGTACGCCACGCCTGTTGTACGCTGATACACGCCTGATACGCGGGGTGATGTACAGCTGATGTACGGGGGCTTAATGCTCCGGTTCCGGTGGCTGCTTCGGCGGCCCCGCGACGATTTTCGCGGCGGGGCGCGATGGCCGACCGTAGCTTTCGACGTGGATTTTATTGTCAGCAAACAGGCGTCGCATGGCGTCGGCGAGGTCTTGGTTTCGTAGCCCGTTTGCCTTGGCTTCTGGTTCCTGGGCGAACGATGCTGGCGCAAAGGAGGTCCGCGCTTGTCACCAACGATGCGGCCCTGTCGGCGAAACCGCTCAAGCAATTCTAAGAACACTTCGTTTGCTTTTGCGTCGGCCGCGTATTTTTCCAGCAAGCCAGTCTTCGGCTCGGGGACAAAAACGCCATTCTTCCAGCGCAGGGTGATTGTTTCCGCCACCGGCCCGTAGTTTGACTTCATGAATTCAAGCTGGCGCAAGTTGCCGTCCCCGACTTTCACGCTTTGCATATAGGCGCGGGCGCGAACACTGTTGTGCCAGGCAGTACTGCCGCTTAGGCCGCTACCGCTGTTGATCCCGGTAAGACTTGGATGAGCAGCAATGATCACGGCAGCATTGGCGGTCATTGCTATGCTGCGTAGAAGGCCGATGAATTGTCGAACTTCGGAGCGATCATTTTCGTTGCCAGCGAAGATGTCTGCTGAGGTGTCGAGGGCAATTAACTTAGGCCGAATGTCACATGCGGTTTTTGTGAGCCTCTCGAATAACAAGGTCGATTTAATGCGGCGGTCGCGGTCGGCGTAGCCGAGCACTGCATCCTGTCCTGCGAGCGCGAGGATGTGAAGATTGTCCTTCAGCTCAGCTAGCGAGGCGCCGAAGTGTGCCGCTATGGGCGAAAGGCGGCGATGCAGCTCAACCTCTTCATCCTCGGCGTTGAGGTAGATAGCAGGTCCAGGTTCGGGCAGCGTCCCCAGCCAATCCCTTGCCAACACATGCGCGGCAGCGAGTTGCATAAGGAGAATGCTCTTGCCGACGGCTCCCTCGCCAGAGAGGAGAGCGACGTTACGTAGTGGAAACCGATCCGGCACGGCCCAATCGCGCCGCGGCGGCTCGGTCCTGCTCCACTCGTCGATGTCGCAGAACGCCAGTGGCGTAACCGCCGCGCCCGCCTCGCGGTCGTTATCTTCGGGTTCGATAAAGGTGAACTTCACGAGCGCTCCTCATTCGCGGAGCGTCGCGGCGAGGACGTCGTTGAAATCGCTGAGGCCCGGTTCAGGCATGGCTATACGCACGCGTCGCCCAGCAGCCCGCCAGCGCTTGGCGCACAGCCGGATTGTACGCGCGCTTGCCTCACCCGCTTCGCCAAGAATAATTAGCGTCTGTGTGTTATCGATCACGGGCAGGAAGGAAATAGCCCCGACACTGCCGAGCGCCCAGACCGGAGCAAGTCCTAACTGGCGCGCCGCCATGCACGTCTCGACGCCTTCGCCAACAACCAGCTCTCGCGAGGGCCCAATCTCATCGAATTTGATCGCGGCGCGCCTGACTATGCCAAGCATTCGACGACCCCGCTTGCTGCCGTCGGAGTTCAGGGCAATCCGCTGAATAGCCGTGATGACGTTGTTGTCGATATTGCGAAAGGGTGCGATCAGCGCCGGCACGTAACTCGTTTCGCCGGTGACCTCATCTCGCCACGGACAGCGGGGGTGATAGCGCAGCACGCAAAGGGCAAGACCCTCCGGCAAGTCGAGGCGGCGTTGTTCCTTGAGATATTTTTCGGCGAGCCCTCTGCGCGGATCGACGGCCTCGTGCCACATGCGGCGAGCATGCTCGGCGCGCATCTGCTGATCGTCATCGAGCGATTGCGGCTGATCGTCTGCATCGGCTGCAATGGCGGACAAATCCCATTTATCGATACGCTCCCTTGGGATCATGCGGCGCTGGCCGTCGCCGGGCTGCCACGGCGGAAGCTTGAGCACCGCGCGCACATGATCGCGGCTTTTTCGCCAATCGTCGCCGGCGTGGCTGAAGATCAAGAAACCATCCGGAGCCCGGGGGTCAAGTCTAACGGCCAGTGAGCGGTCATCCATTGAGTGTCCCGGGCCCGGTGCAAGGACGGTATTGGGTCCTGCCACTTGTCCGTCGAGAGCAGCGGCCACCGTGCGAGCGTTGATCATGTTGGCTGATGCCGCTGTGTTAACGGGGTCCGAACGATGCGCCGTCGTCCTCGGCTCGCTCCTTGCTCTCGCGCACGAGTTGGTTCAACTCGGCGTCGCTATAGGGCGGCGGCTCATTTCGGTCACTGCCGTGCTCAACCTTTACATTACGTGACGCCTCCGATCTCACTGTAATGAAATTCGGCATTGGTGGCGGCAGTGAGCGCTTGACGCCGGCGGGGCGGTCGGTCCAACCGATGATATCGAGGATCGGCGCGAATATACGTTTGTTTTTGTTGTTGAAGTAGCTGTCGTTGTCCAACTCGACGACGGGTAGCGTCGCGCCCGCGCGCTCTCGTCGTTCGGCGACGAAGGCGTTCACGAGCGAGCCAACGGCTCTAGTGCCGCCGTCCGTTGTAGTAGAGAAGATAAACGTTTCGCGGGTCTCAGGATGGAAAAGGGGCAGGACGGCAACCTTTTTCCATGGGTCTTCTTGCTTTTCGCCCCAGAGCCGCTCGTCGGTGTCGCCCAGGTCTTCGCGCCTCGGCGCTGGTATTCGATCGGCGACACGAACGACCGCATAGATTGGCTTGCCATCCTTAAAGCTCAGCCACCCTTTCATTATTAATATCGGCCACGAGTTTTTTCCCGTTCATGGGCGTATTTTTCTTGCCGGCTGTCCATTCTCCGGATTCGCCGTTGCATTTGAGAACTGTTGCCTCGAAGCCGCCTCGAGCCGAGATTTCGTTGCCGAATTCCTCAAATGTTTGGAGATCGAGACTGTTTGTCGATTCAAGTTTGTTGGTAGTCATTTTCTTGGTCCTGTGCCGTCAGTGGATTGGAACGCAACGGCCGACGACGGCGTGTCGGCGATGCGAGATGTTGCTGTAGGACGAACGGGTAATGTGCATGCTGTTGGTGGGATCGTTGCGTGATCCCGGAGCGGAAATGTGCAAAGAGTTGGCACCGGGCGTTCTGCGAAATGCCGCTGGCGAAGGCAGTGGCGCTAGCGGGTCGGTTTGAGCCGAATGTGATCGTATTCCTGCGAGGCTTAGGATCGGTCGCGTAGATTGCGGGATCTTCTGATTTTTATTTAGCTCCGATGCGCTGCTTCGCAGGGGCAGTGGGTCGGAGCCTTTCATTTTGCGTCAGCCTCTCTGGCGAAGCGGTGGCGACGCAACCAAGCCCGAAGGTCCTCATCGAGCACCAACGAGCGTTTACCGATTTTGACGATTGCGAGCTCACCATCACGGATGGCGGCGTACACCTTCGTTCTTCCAAGCCCGGTCGAAGCAACCACGTCGGCGATCGACAAGGAAATGGGCGCTATCGTCTCGGTGCGGGACGCCATGGAGAGCCTCCGTGTTCATGTTGAACTTCGGAGACCATGGCGGCACGTTGCGTAGAGATCACGTCACAGGAATTACGCGGCCTGCGGTATAATTCTTGTGGTATCGGCCGTCAGGCGCGCTCTCTCACGTGTTCAAGGCTTCGACCAAGAGCGCCGTCAGGGAAAAAGCCTTTGGGCGGGAGGTGGACTCGAAGGATCTCTAGAGCAGGCATCAGCGTCCCCTTCCATGTTGTTCGAGGCGCGCTTCGATCGCGGTAGTGCGTCCATTTTCCGCCTGTCCGCTGTGCGATCTCGTACAACCGCTTCACAAAATTATCGAACGCCGGATTTCCGCCGGCACCCGTTGGATGCCCTACCTGGGTAAAAAGCGGGTATGCGCGTTTTTCAGCTTCCGCGGTCGCGGCGATCAGCGTCGCCAGCGAATGTCTATATGCGGTCAATCGCGGCAGAAAGCCGGGGTATAGGGTTTGCGTGTCAAAGGTTGCGTGGTCAAGCGCCACGTCTAGTAAGCAGCCGGCCAACGCCACGCCTGCAAGTTTGTCAGAATTGACGTCATTGCCTTGCAGTTTTCCAAGAGTCCGATCGAGACCCTGTGCCGCTCGCTGCACCGCCATTAAACGCCGCTTGAAATCGGATACTCGAAATGTCGGAAAGTGCTGCAAGATGATCCAATTTCCGATGTACGCTTCCTCCAGAGCGAGCGCTATTAAGTCGCGAAATTGTAAACGAGAGCTCTCTGGAACACGCGCAAGCTTGGCGAGCTGGAAAGCAGCATCGTCCAGCGACCCGGGCTCGCCCGAATAGCGAAGCTCGTCTTGCATACGCCACCGCAGGCGCCCGCATAAAGAACGGCGCGGCGACCAGATGCGGTCTCTGGTGTTCGGTGATCAGCCTAGCCGCGCCTAGATGAGATTATGTGCCGGAACGCAACTCCACAACGTTGGAGGCCGCCCGGCCATCCGTAACGATGGCGGTCAAGTGCCGCGCCCACCGCTCCAAGGCCAACCGCTTCTCCTCACGATAGGCGAAAACATTATACGTCCGCTCCAGTTGCGGCATCGCGTGTCCGATCACGCGCTCAGCGATTTCGTAACGCACCCCAAGCTCGGCTAGGCCGGAGCGCAGGGTGCGACGAAGATCGTGAAGGCGCCAATCTTTAATCCCGCTTTCACGGTCAAGCCGTGCCTTGATTTGATGAACGGTCATCGGGCGTTTGCCATCAATCGTGAATACAAATGCGCCACGTCGCCGCTGCGAGGCGATGATTTCTGCCGCGAGCTCGCCCAGCGGTATCTCGTGTGCTCGCGCAGCCTTGGTCCGCTGAGAGGGTAGGGACCAGAGGCGCCCTTCGAGGTCGAGTTCGGTCCATTGCATGGCCCGTGCTTCCTCGCGGCGACAGCCGGTCAGCATCAACGTACGCACGAAGCTGCGGCCGGGCTCGGAAATACGATCGAGCGCTTGCCAAAGGGCCCGCAGTTCGTCGTGCGACAGAAGGCGCTCGCGCGGCTTTTCCACCTTCCGTCGCTTCGTCGTCACCGCCGGGTTGGTTTCGATCAGCTGGCGCTCGATAGCGTAAGCAAAAAGGCAAATGAGCGTTTCTCGCACCCGGTTAGTCATATGACGCAGTCCGCGGTGGTGTTGGACTTTGTCCAACAATTCGACGATGTCGGCCTGTCTGATTTCGCCGATCAGGCGATGCCCGAGTGCTGGGAAAATGTGGTTATGCAGGCGGCTCTTGATGTCCCGGTAGCTCTTGAGAGCTTTGACGTGGGCAAGATAATCCTCAGCGACATCGCGCACGGTCCGTGCACGGGCCTCGGCCATCCGCCGCTCCTCGGTCTGGCGTTTCTCCGCCGCAGGCAGGTCGATACCTTTCGTGGCAGCGTCGCCGATGTCACCAGCGCGCCGGCGGGCGTCAGCGAGACCGAGGACAGGGTAGGGGCCAAGAACACTCGATCGCTGCGCCTGCGCCCGCGGCCGATAGCGGAACAGCCAATAGCGCATTCCCTCGGGGTTCTTGGTGCTGGCGGGATTGATCCGCAGGCTCAAACCCCTCACAACGGTGTCGGTGATAATGAGCCGGCCGCCGATAGCGGGGGGCTTGCGGGTTCGAATGAAGCGGTCGGTGAGCTTGATCTTCACGTCCGTATTTTCCTTCGGCTTCTCGCCAGGTACTCACCAGGTACTCACCCGGTACTCAAAAGTGCTCCGCAAGACCGCGAGCAAGAGCGAACATGCGCGTTCAATATAGGCGGGTAAGTAAATGACAAACAAGCATATTCCATCGACGGTGGTGAACGTGGGCGAACAACCCCGAACGAAACCTATGCTGGTCGACAGTCATTGCCATCTCGATTTTCCCGACTTCGCCGACGAGCTCGATGCGGTCGTGGCACGCGCCCGCGCCGCCGGAATCGAGCGCCTGGTTACGATCTCGACGCGCGTGCGTCGGCAAGCGTGGCTGCTCGCGATAGCGGAGCGTTTTCCCGAGGTTTATTGCTCGATCGGTACGCATCCACACTACGCGCATGAAGAAGCGGACATCGGCGCGGCCGAGCTCATCGCCTGCAGCCGCGCTGAAAAAGTCGTGGCGATCGGTGAAGCCGGCCTCGATTATCATTACGACAATTCGCCGCGCGAGACGCAGCAGCGCGGATTTCGAACGCATATCGCCGCGGCGCGTGAAACTGGTCTGCCGCTTGTCATCCATTCGCGCGATGCGGACTGCGACACCGTGCATATTTTGGAAGACGAAATGGGGAAGGGCGCGTTTGCCGCAGTGCTCCATTGTTTTACGGGCGGCCGCGAACTCGCCCGTCGGGCGGTGGCGCTTGGACACTTTATTTCTTTCACGGGAATCTTGACCTTCAAGAACTCGGAGGAGTTGCGGTCTATCGCGGCTGAGCTGCCGGCGGATCGCATTCTGGTCGAGACTGATGCGCCTTATCTGGCGCCTGGCAAATATCGCGGCAAGCGCAACGAGCCGGCCTTTGTGGTCGAGACCGCAAAAGTCCTGGCCGAGGTCCGCGGCATTTCTTTTGACACGCTCGCCAAAGAGAGCACAGCCAACTTCTATCGCCTGTTCGCCAAGGTGCCGTCTCCTGCGCTCGTTCAGTCGGCAGCGAGCCAGCAAGCGCCGGCGGCGCCTCAATGACGCTTAATTTCACAATTCTTGGCTGTGGTTCTTCAGGCGGCGTGCCGCGGCCGGCCTTGGGCTGGGGCCATTGCGATCCGAACAATTCCAAAAACCGGCGGCGGCGAACGTCACTGTTGGTCGAGCGGCGCGCGACCGATGGCGTCACCCGCGTCCTTGTCGATACGTCGCCGGATTTGCGCGAGCAGCTCCTCGATGCTGACGTCGATTGGCTTGATGGCGTGTTCTATACGCACGAACACGCCGACCACACCCACGGCATCGACGATCTGCGCTCGCTGTTCATCAAGCGTCACCAGCGCGTCGACGTTTACCTTGACGCGAGCACTGCCGCGATGATGCGCAGCAGGTTCGCTTATTGTTTCCAATCGCCACCAGGAAGCGGCTATCCGCCGATCGTGACCGAGCACCGGCTGACTGCCGGAGTGCCGGTGACCGTGGCCGGGAAGGGCGGACCGGTCACGGTGCTGCCTTTCTTGCAGGAGCATGGCGACACTAACTCGCTGGGATTCCGGTTCGCAGGGCTTGCTTATTCCTGCGACCTCAGTGGCATTCCATCGTCAAGCTTTGACGCGTTGGGCGCACTCGAGGTCTGGATCCTCGACGCCCTTCGTTACACCCCGCATCCAAGCCATTTCTCCGTCAGTGACGCGCTGCGCTGGATCGACCGCATCAAGCCGCGGCGCGCGGTCCTTACCAATCTCCACGCTGATCTCGATTATGACGTGCTCCGCGGCAAGCTGCCGGTCCATGTCGTGCCGGCATTCGACGGCATGACCCTGACGGTTGCGGAAGGCTCATAAAATCACCTCTAGCGGAATGTGTTCCATAATATCTCTTATGCGAATCGGACGTTCACGTCGGCGCTTCACAAGGCCGCATAACACCCTGCTCGCAATCACCAGATTCCGGGAACCAACCTCCAGCGCACGCGGCGCGCATAGTCGGCATAGCCGTCCAATCGAGTCTGCAGCACGCGATCCTCGTGGATCACGCGATAAAAAAGAAATGGGAAACTGATCGCCACGAGAAATGCGGCGGCAAGCCATGAGCCGAGCGCGACACCGCTGGCCGCCAGGATCAAGATGCCGGCGCTATAGCCCGGATGCCGGACAAAAGCATATGGCCCGCCCGTGACCACGTGTTGTCCCCGATCGGACTGGATGCGCACGACCGAGGAGAAAAAGCGGTTCACCATCATCGCCCAGAACACCAGCGCATAGCCGGCAACGATGGTGAAGAGGCCGAGCCCTTGGAGCCATAGCGGCACACTATCGCTCCAATGCAAGCGGCCCCGATCAAGCCCGGCGATGATCCAGTGCGTGAGGAGAACGACGTTGAGAACGCGCAGCCCGAGCGGAGTCGGTCTGCCGCCGGGCCGCATGCGCTCTTGGAGAAGACCACGATCGAGCAGCGCGAAAGCGGCGACAAAAACCGCGACGAGGATTGCCCAATAAAGCCAAAAGGTCGGTATGGCGAGGCTGCCCGCCGAACCGAACAGTGCGGCCGCCGCGGCAATGAGCAGAATGATGGCGCTACGATAGGCTGAAACGGGCATAGTGCCGCTCGCGGTGATTTTTCAACTTTGATAGCGTCCACGCACCTTTCGATCGATACTGTGATAGTGAGGACTGTATCAGGAATTTCAGCGATGGACCCTTCACGCGACATCGGGCGCCTTCTCGAGATCATGGCGGCGCTACGCACGCCGGAAACCGGCTGCCCTTGGGATTTGGCGCAGAATTTTTCAACCATCGCGCCCTACACCCTGGAAGAAGCCTACGAGGTTGCTGACGCGATTGCACGCGACGATCTCGCTGATCTCAAGGACCAGCTTGGCGATCTTTTGCTTCAGGTCGTTTTCCACGCCCGTATGGCGGAAGAACAGGGCGCCTTTGATTTTGGCGACGTGGTGCAAGCGATCACCGAGAAACTCATCCGCCGACACCCTCACGTTTTTGCCGATGAAAAGTCGCCGACCCCGCGCGCTGTCGAAGGGCTATGGGAACGTATCAAAGCGGAGGAAAAGGCAGCGAACAAAACCGGCCAGACCAGTGCGCTCGCTGGAATCCCAGTCGCGCTCCCTGCTCTGTCCCGCGCCCTCAAACTGCAGATGAAAGCAAGCAAAGTTGGCTTTGACTGGAACGATCCGCGCGCAGTGTTGCGGAAAATTCGCGAGGAAGCCGACGAAATCGAAGCTGAACTCGACCGGTCAGAAGCAAACAAAACGGCGACCGCGGGCGAGGTTGGCGATCTGTTGTTTGCCGTGGTTAACCTCGCGCGTCACCTCGATGCAGATCCGGAAGCGGTGTTGCGGCAGACCAATCTGAAATTCGAACGGCGTTTTGCAGCGATAGAACGTGCACTCGCGGCCCGCGGCAAAGCCCCGCAAGAGGTAAGCTTGGCCGAAATGGACGCCCTGTGGAATGAAGCGAAGGCAGCCGAATAAGCCTCCGATTAATGCCCGGGCGTGACCGCTGATGGGATGGAGAACCTGGCCCTGAGCCTTGCCGCCTTGTCGGGATCGGCACGAACGGTCATGGCGATCACGCCGTTTTCATCGACCGATTTGCTAAGGACTTCGGTATGACGATGAAGCCAGCTCATGCTCGCCCCGTCAGCCGGATCGAGGCGAAGTTCGATGACCTCGCGGTTGGCGGCAAGCCGTGTTTCGATGAGCTTCGCCAGATCCTCAAGCCCCTCCCCCGTGATTGCCGAAACCAATACCGGACGATCGGCCGGCGCACGCCGTTCAGCAACGTTTAGGAGACGTTCGCGGGTGGCGGGGTCGAGCCGGTCGATCTTATTCCACACCTCGAGTAGTGAGCGCCTATCGTTGGCCTCCTTGCGCGACTCTATACCGAGCTCGCGCAAAATTTTCTCAACGTCGTGCAATTGCGCTTCCGCATCCTCGTGAGAAACGTCGCGGACATGGAGAATCACGTCCGCCTCGACGACCTCCTCGAGGGTGGCACGGAATGCGGCAATCAACATGGTCGGCAAATCGGAGATGAAACCGACCGTGTCGGACAGGATGATGCGCGCGCCGTGCGGCAGCGCGACAGCGCGCAGCGTCGGGTCGAGCGTCGCAAACAGCATATCCGTGGACAATACGCTCGCCTGTGTCATGCGGTTGAACAACGTCGATTTGCCAGCATTGGTATAGCCGACCAACGCGACAATCGGATAAGGCACGCGCCTTCGACTGACCCGGTGCAGCGCGCGGGTGCGCTTCACCGTTGCGAGTTCGCTTTCGATTTTAGCGAGCCGCTCGTCGATCATGCGGCGGTCGGCTTCGAGCTGAGTTTCGCCAGGCCCGCCGAGGAAGCCAAAACCGCCGCGCTGGCGCTCGAGGTGGGTCCACGAACGAACCAGCCTACTTTTTTGGTAAGTTAAATGCGCATGCTCGACTTGCAGCGCGCCTTCACGTGTGCGGGCGCGGCGGCCGAAAATCTCCAGGATCAAGCCGGTGCGATCCAGGACTTTCGCATTCCACTCTTTTTCCAGATTACGCTGCTGCACCGGCGACAATGCGCAATCCATCACCACGATGCCGGCGTCGAAGCTTTTGACGAGACCAGAAATCTCTTCGACCTTGCCCTTGCCGAGGAAAGTTGCCGGCCGCAGCGCATTAAGCATGACGATGCCAGATTGTTCGACGTCGAGATCGATGGCGCAAGCAAGGCCGATCGCCTCATCGAGTTTTGCGGCCGGATCTCGCTTACCTGGATTGAACGCGGCTCGGCGCAGGATTGGCTCGATGACCACTGCCCGGCCGGTGCTGGCACCTTCTCCGCGCCCGTCCTTCGCCGCTCGAGCGGACTGTTGCGGCGCCAATGGGCGCGTGTCGCGGCGGCGCGGCTCCAATCGAATCTATTCCCCGGTAGGCGCTTCCTCGGCGCCTTCGAATAGCTGCACCGGGTGGCCCGGCATGATCGTTGATATGGCGTGCTTATAAACAAGCTGCGAATGCCCGTCGCGACGCAGCAGCACGCAGAAATTATCGAACCACGTGACGACGCCCTGCAGTTTCACGCCATTCACCAAGAAAATGGTGAGTGGGATTTTGTTTTTGCGGACGTGATTGAGAAAAGTGTCTTGAAGGTTTTGTGCGCGGTCGGCTGCCATGGCCGTTGTCCCGTTCTTTGTGCCGCGAGCCCCTGCCCCACGGTATTTTCTTGGCCTTTTACAAGCGTTTTTCTCTCTGCTTTCGTTCCTGCAGAACCGGCCAAACTTGTGGCCGACACGACTATTAGAGGGCGCGGCGGGCAGCGATGCAAGCCCAAGTTCGAGGCGGCTTTTAGCTTTATCCGGCCTCGGCGTAACGGTGGTAGGCGCGCCTAAGCGCGATTGCCACCGGGCCGGGCTTGCCGTCCCCGATTACCCGGCCATCGACCCGTACAACTGGCAGCACAATCTGGCTTGCCGACGTAATAAAAGCCTCGCGCGCCCCGTAGGCCTCCTCCAGCGTAAACGCTCGCTCTTCGACGGTCAGGCCATCCGCCTTTATGGCATCGAACAAAACGGTACGGGTGATCCCTCGCAAAATCGCGTTGTCCGCGTGTCGGGTAATCAATGCCCCGGCTGACGTTACGATCCAGACATTGGCCGAAGAGGCCTCCATCACCATGCCATGCGCATCGACGAACCAAGCGTCATGCGCGCCCTGCTCCAGCGCCGCCTGTCGCGCCAGCACGTTAGGCAATAATCCGATCGTCTTGATGTCCACGCGGCCCCAACGATTATCCGGCACCGTCACCACGGCTAT
>Ga0306925_10005622_pt1 | contig 11531 bp, 9 predicted proteins | sample flu12Cox44000176_FD_203755 | JGI IMG/M metagenome (GOLD analysis project Ga0306925, IMG submission 203755) | Lab enrichment of tropical soil microbial communities from Luquillo Experimental Forest, Puerto Rico - flux8day.12C.oxic.44.000.176 (v2)... | ecosystem: Environmental > Terrestrial > Soil...
TTGCCTCATTTGCATTCCCGCCCCAGGGATTGTGCATCCCATATTCGAGACGATTCCTTTTTGACGGGCGGGTTCCTCCCAGTAGAAGCATCACGGCGAAATTACAGAGTGGCGCAATGCAACATTGCAACATTGCTCATAGTCCCCAACGGTATCCGGTGTTGGTAGGGCCGGATCTCCGAGCCGGCCGTTTTGCTTTTCAAGGATTCTACAAGCGAGGCCGCTTCACCACGTCGGCGCTCCTCCCAACCCGACCTCGATACCTCTAGACCTCGCCGGTTCTGAGGCGCGGCCTCGCTAGGTAGCCCTTCTCATTTCAACGTCGCCACGTTCTGTCCGATCGCTCAGCGATTGGCGCGTGAGCGAGGTCCGGACCTTTGGAAATGAGTTCGGATAATGGGCTTGAAGGAAAGACAATATCTTTTCTCGAATTTCGCATCGAAGATCGAAAGCTTCCGGAGCCGAACCCGCCGTGGCCAAAATTCGAATTTCGACAGAGTCAGACTTGAAGTCGGTAACCTGAAACGCGAACACGCGCTGGTCCCAAAGCTTGGAGCCTTCAACGATGCGCTTTGCCTCCTTTCGAATCTCCTCCACAGGAACAACGAAGTCGACGTAGAGGAAAACGACGCCGATCAAGTCAGAACTATTTCGAGTCCAGTTTTGAAACGGCTTCTCCAGAAAATAGGTTATAGGAGTAATCAACCGGCGCTGATCCCATACGCGAACGACGACATAAGTTAAGGTAATTTCTTCGATGACCCCCCATTCACCCTCGACAATCACATGGTCATCAATGCGTATGGGTTGGGTTATCGCGACCTGGAGGCCTGCGATGATGGTCGAAAGTGATTTCTGCGCCGCGAGTCCTGCAATGACGCCCGCCACCCCCGCCGATGCCAGCAGGCCGGTTCCAATTTGGCGCACTGCTTGAAAATTCAGCAGCGTCGCCGCGATGCCGACTACGATGATGATAAACACCAGCAACCTCCGAATCATCTGGACGCGGGTCTCGATTCTCCGGCGCCTGTACGCGTCGTACTGGAGAACCTCCGGTCTTGACGTCATCATCGATTCCACGGCCAAGACCGTTTGGATCAAAAGGATTGTATTGGCGATAACGCCGGCGGTCGAAACGATCTGGTAAGCCGCCTTCTGAACAAGATCAGGAGGCTGAAGCATATAAATCGTTGCCAAAGCCGCGCAGAGGAGAACGTTGTACTGGAGCGCCTTTCCGAGCACCGGAAACGCTCCGTAGTACCATCGGCTTGGCGATCGTTCCCTAAACCCGTTGAGCCAGTGTCGGACAAGGCGAACAATCCGCAGGCAAAAGCCGAGCACAGCTGCGAAATAACCCAAACCAGCAATTTTCGCGGCAAGGGCGAAAGTTGGAAAGCCACCAACCGCAAAGCCGATATGGGGAAGAATCGGGACTGCGGCAAAAAAAGCTCCCGTGAAGATGAAAATGCCCGTTAACGCTTTTCTTAGCGCAAACAGGATCCCATTGCGCCAGTAACGCTCGGTGATCGGTTTGAGGCGCCACAAGCAGTGGAATTTGAAGATGACAAAGCCCGCCAATGCGGCCAGCGCGCATCCCGCAGTGAAGGTCAAAAGAAGCAGGAGAATCTTGGCAGGCGCCATCCCAAAAAGCACCGGTTGTCTGCTCCAGCCTCCAAGCACACCACTGAACTCCAAAGCCAAAACATCGATATAATTGGAGAATCGCTCGGCCAGATCCTGAAGAGTCGAAACAAATCGAGCACGAGCGTGTTGGACCGCCGGAACCTCCGTAACAGCATCGCGATCCTGCGGCGCAACCGCAAGCCCGGGAACGGTTCCCCACAACAGAACGGTCATGGTGCTAATCCTCAGGACCCAGAGTCGCAAATACAAAAGTGGGAACCGAGGCGGACAATAAACCCCGCAAAAGCTATTTTTGAAGCCGATCAAATTGATTTTCGAGCACAGCACCCACCGCTGCGGCAAACGCCGTCTCGGGTGACGCTTCCGGGCTGACGAACCTCGCCGCAGCGATGGCCGCAGCGTTTCCGTGACGCATCGCCACACCCGCCCCTGCCCACGATAACATCTGCACATCGTTCTCACCGTCCCCAAACGCCAGAACCTCTTCGGCGCGTATGCCGAACTCCGCTGCAACCTTAGCCAGCGCGGTGGCCTTGTTAATACCGCGCGGCATGAATTCGAGATTCTCCTTTTCCGTCGAAAGCAGGTCGACCTTTTCTCGATACAGCTCCGCCAGCCGGGGACGAGCTTTCCCCAGTATCAAAGGATCCCCGTACCAGACAATTTTCAGGGCTCGCCGTCCGTCTAGTTGGCCCAGATCGGCGAGCGGTTCGGTCTTCTCGCCGACGCGCGATTCATAAAGCTCGATCCACTCGTTATTCCTTTCGGCGACATACAAATGGTCCAGGTGATAATAAATCACTCGTACACCTGCGTTTGCTCCCTCCTTGGTGATATCTCGTGCCACCGTTTGCGGAAGGAAATGAGCTTCGATCACATTGCCGCTTTCCCCATCCCGAATCAGACCACCCTGGCAGGCGATTATTGGTCCGTCCAATTCAAATTGGCGTTGGAAGCGAATGCTGTTTTGATGACGCCGGCCGGAGGCTATCACCACCTTAACCCCATGCGCGTTCAACCGGCGCACAGCGGCAGCGTTTTCTTCACTGACATTCTTATCCGGACCCAGGAGGGTTCCGTCCAGATCAATCGCCGCCAGCCGATACCGAAAGCTCATTCAGACTTGATCCTGGGTTCAGGGAACTATGAGACTTGATTCCCGAGAAGAGCGAACCTCGCGGGATCCGACCGACGCTCCGCAGTTCACACAGAGGTAGTCATATATTTCTCTGTCCGGCAAAATCAATAGTAGCCTTTCCCGGACCGGGTGGGTTGCACGGCATTTTTGGCAATAAAGCGTCGACGCGCGAAGTGACTTAAATCGATTCATGAGCTGTGCAATCTAATGGCTGACTATGGCTTCCGCTAAAGGTTGGCTCAAGGAGCAGAAACGTCAACGTGCGATCTTCTCGGCAAGCGAACTCGGAGGTGGGTGTCAGAGCTCACGGAGGGACGGATTCACCCTCCGTGCCCCGTTTGTCCGGCTGCGAGCACGCTTGGCCTATCCCGAAATGTCTGTGGTCTCCGCTTCGTTCACTGCATCGATTAATGCGCGAAGCCGCCCAAAATTGCGCCGGTGCGGAGTCGCAACCAATCGGGGCAATCGGGCCAACTCGGGTTCGTTCTTTTCCTGTTTAAGCGCTGCGCTGGCTCGGATCGGTGCCCTCTCAAAGAGATCTGAAAACAGTTCATTAAGATGCGCAATAGCGTCCGAGCTCAGTTGCCTCTGCAACCGGATGACAAGCTCAGGCCCGACCCATCGATAGGAATGGAAGTTGCCATAAAATGCGAGAACCTCGGCAACCGCATCTTCTATGTCATCGGTGATGCGAAACAGATTCAAATCCTCGGGGGAGATCAATCCCTCTTCCAGAAGATGCCTCCGCAAGAACTCGGTCCAGCTTTTCCAATAGGTTCCTTCTTTTTTATCGATCAGAATGACCGGGATTATCCTGGCTTTGCCAGTCTGCATTAGCGTTAGGCATTCAAACCCTTCGTCCATCGTGCCGAAACCTCCTGGAAACAGCGCGATGGCGTGGGTTTCCTTGATGAAATTAACTTTCCGCGTGAAGAAATAGTTGAAACTGACAAGTTTTGGGTCGCCCTCAATAACCTCGTTGGCCTTTTGCTCGAACGGCAGGCGGATATTCAAACCGAAACTGTTTTGGCGTCCTGCTCCCCGCTGGGCTGCGCCCATGATTCCGTCTCCGCCGCCGGTGATGATCATGAATCCGCTCTCGCGCATCAGGGACGCAAACCGTTCCGCAGCGCGGAATTCTTCCGTGTTCGAGTTAGTTCTCGCAGAACCGAAGATCGCAATTTTGCGGCTACCCTGGTAGGGGGCAAAGGCCTTAGAGGCGAGACGAAGTTCCTTCAGTGAGCGATTGATCAGCTTTAAATCTGCAACCGGCACAGCGTCGCTACCCATGCGCAAAGCCGTCACAATCATTTCTGCGATGAGGCCGTGCGAATCCCGAACCCCCCAATCGGCTACGAGCTTTTGGATCCGGCTATCGAACTCTGGATTTCCGGACGACGAAAAAGATGTCTGCAGCGCATGAATACCGCCGGCTGTAAAATCTTGCACGAGCAGATCTAGATCCAGAACAGAAGCTTGTCCAGAGCGTTCGGAATCTTGCGGTCGCCATCCGGTTTGGAGTTCGGAGTTTGGGGTTCGAGGTTTGGGGTTCGGGGTTTGGAGTTCGGTGGCGCAGCAGGCCACCTTCAATCGTACTCGTTGTCGTGCTCGTACTTGAAGGAATCGTTCGCCGTTCGCCGTTCACTGTTCGCCGTTCGCTGTCCGCCGTTCACTGTTCTGACTTCTGAGTTCGTATTCTGTATTCTGTATTCTGTATTCTGTATTCTGCCTCCTGCTGTCTTCTTTTCCCATTCCCCTCAGGCAGCGGATGTGCTATTTGCTGCGATTCTCTCATGATAGTCATCCTTAAACCGGGAACGGCAAAAGAACAGATTTCGGAGGTAGCTCAGGAAGTCCAGAAGCTCGGATACACACCTCATCCCATCCACGGCGAGCTCCAGACGGTCATTGCAGCCATTGGAGACGAGCGGACCCACCATACCCTTGAGTCCCTTACCGTTCTTCCGCAGGTCGAGCGCGTTTTACCCGTCCAAAAGCGCTACAAACTCGTCAGCCGGGAATCCAAGGCCGAGAATACCATCATAGACGTCGACGGAGTGCTGATCGGAGGGGACAACTTTGTCGTGATGGCAGGCCCGTGCAGCGTCGAATCCGAAGAACAACTCATGAACACCGCAAGAGCCGTGAAAGCCAAAGGCGCACGAATTTTGCGGGGAGGCGCTTACAAACCACGAACTTCTCCCTACGAATTTCAGGGCCTGGGTCGCCAAGGGCTGCGGCTGCTCGAGCTCGCGAAGAAAGAAACCGGGCTGAAGATCATCACGGAGGTGCTGAGCGAGCGGGATGTCGAGCACGTCTGCGATACGGCAGATGTTCTGCAGGTAGGCGCTCGAAATGCCCAGAATTTCCAGCTCTTGATCGAATGTGCCAGAAGCAGAAAACCAATCCTGCTGAAGCGCGGTATGAGCGAACGGATCGAAGAATGGCTCCTGGCCGCCGAATATATTCTTTCGCAAGGCAATCCAAACGTTTTGCTGTGCGAGCGCGGCATTCGGACTTTTGAAACTTACACACGTAACACACTGGATCTGGCGGCTGTCGCAATTGCCAAAAAGGAATCGCATCTCCCAGTCATTGTCGATCCCAGCCAGGGGTGCGGACGTGCCGACCTCGTAAAAGTGTTGTGCCGCGGCGCAGTAGCAATTGGAGCCGACGGCTTGTTGGTCGAGGTCCATCCACATCCCGCGGAAGCCTTAAGTGACGGGCAGCAACAGGTTGATTTTGAGGTATTTTCCCAGTTAATGTCCGAATTGCGCCCGTTTCTGAATGCAAGCGAACGAAAACTCGTCTAGAATCCTTCAAAAGCAAAACCGGTCGCAGATGAGTCGAGTTTTTCCGTTTAGTGCACCGATGATCAGATGGGTCTTGCTTTTCAAGGATTCTATGCGAGGCCGCTTCACCCAACCGATGTGCTCCCACGCAGCCTTGCTACCCCTGCACCTTGCCGGTCTGAGACGCGACCTCGCAAGGGAATGAAAGCACATCCGGGCTTAATATGAACATCGGTGCTTTTCATACGCATGAGTCACGCGTTTGATATAGCCATTATTGGCGGGGGACCCGCCGGAAGTTCAGCGGGTACGCTTCTCGCGCAGGCGGGTCGAAGCGTGGTCATTTTCGACAAAGAGAAATTTCCACGGTTCCGGGTAGGCGAATCCATGTTGCCGACCAGCCTCAACACCCTCGAGCGCATGGGGGTGATGCCGAAAATCGATGCAGGCGGATTCCTGATTAAACATGGAGGCGAAATTGTTTCCGCATGCGGCAAACGGGTTCGATTCTACTTTCGTAATGGGCTCAAGGCGAAACGCGCAACCGCGTACCAGGTTATCCGGTCTGAGTTTGATAAAATCCTTCTTGACCATGCCGCCGCATCCGGATGCGACGTGCGCGAGCAGGCGCCTATTGGTGCTTTCGAAATCGACGACGAGGGAGTAACGCTCCATCCTGGAGACGGCAAAGATTCCGTCCGCTCCAGATATGTCATCGATTGTTCCGGGCGCAATTGTCTGATTGGTACACGGTACAAACTGAGACAACCGTTTCCTAACCTTCGTAAATTCTCGGTCTTTGCCTACTATGAGGACGTCGCCCGACACGAAGGACCCGACGGAACCTTGACGCGCATGGTCCGGGCAAAGGATTGCTGGTTCTGGATGATCCCGTTACAAGGCAGGACCACCAGTATCGGCGTCGTGATGGACGCCGAAAAATTTCGTGAACTGAACAAGACCCCGGAAGAAGCGCTCGCCGACTGTATTTCGGAACACCCTATGGTGAATGAATGGATGGGCTCTGCAAAACGGGTGACTCAGGTGTATGCGACCGGTGATTTCTCCTATCGAAACAGCAGGTTGGCGGGCGATCACTGGCTTCTGGCGGGAGATGCGGCAGGCTTTGTTGATCCGGTGTTCAGCAGCGGCGTTTACTTGGCTTTGCTCTCCGGCGAACTGGCCGCCGACTCCCTGAACAAAGTCTTAGATCAGCCGCAAACGCGGGCAAAGGCATTTCGCTGCTATGAGAGGCGCATCGGCCGCGTTCTGAACGTTTATCTCCGATGGGCCTCCGCGTGGTACACTCAGGAGTTTATGGAAGTATTTCTTTATCCCAAGGAAATGCTGGAAATTGTCCCTACCGTAAGCGCGGTTCTATCGGGAAATGAGATCAGGGATTTCGGTATGCGATGGCGTCTCTGCATCTTTGACATCCTTGTGGCTCTTCAGAAACGAACCTCCAGAGTTGCGCCCCGGCTTACATTTACCCCGAAAGCTTCATGACGAGCCGCATTTTTGCAGCATTTCTGGCGATCATCCTGATGGGTTGCCGCTCAGTAAATGAATTATCCGGATTGGGGCCGGAAGCAAAGACACGGATCGGCCAGCTTCGTTATGCTGCGGGTGGACGTTCCGTCGTGGGCGATATCGTATTGCGAAACCTGACAGGCGGGGATTACGATCTTTCGTTTTCGAAGGGTGGCGTCACCGTTCTGGAACTTCAGGCCCGCGGAGCCAACATGACAGCCACCGGATTGCTGGCAGGAAGCGGTTGGTCGGGTGCGGCAGATCGGGCCCCTGGTGTACTTAAACCCTGGGCGATGCTGAAGGAGGTCCTTATCTATTTCGATTCCAATGCGCCCTCTGCGCAAAAACCGGGACGGTGGTACGCGTCTTTCCAGCGTAGAAACGGGAATCTGTTGAAAGCAGACATCCAGTTTTCGCACAATCGGTCGATGGCCTTCAGCTTCGCGCAATAATCCCATGCATTCGTCCACTCCGCTAACCGAGGTTCAGGCGGCCGACCTGGAACCGGCGTTGACCCGGAACGCGTGGTATACTCCCCTTACCTTTCAGGCCGCCACGTGGCTCATTGGCCATTTGCCTCGGCCCCTGGCACGTTCGATAAGTGCCACAGGCGCTGAGTTGGGATACCGCCTTTGCAACAAACGCCGGGAAGCACTGATGAGCAACCTGGAGGTGATTGAATCCGACGTTTTGAGTCGAAAGATGCTTTCCAGGAGGTGTTTTCACAACTTTTTACGAATGTTGCATGATTTTTGCGATTGTGCCGCAGGCGGTTCTGATCGGGTCAATTCCTTTATGTACGAACGCGCCGGATTTGAATTCCTCGAATCCGGACGGCGCCAAGGAAAGGGCACGCTCCTGATCACCGGGCATCTGGGCGCCTGGGAATTGGGGGGGATGGTTCTCGCAGCCAACGGATTCCCTGTCAATGTGGTAACGATGGCCGAACCCACCCATGAATTGAATGAATGGCGTCACAAGTATCGCGCACGATTCGGCATCAAGACGATCACAGTCGGCTCGGATAAGTTTGCCTTCGTCGAGATCATTCAGGCGCTGCGCCGAAATGAACTGGTCGCCATGCTGATCGATCGTCCCTATCTGAGCAGTGGTGTTCCTGTGAAATTTTTCGAGCGTTCAACCCTCTTTTCCTCGGCTGCCGCGCGAATCTGGCAGTACACGCAGGCATCGGTCATTCCCGCCTTTGTGATTCAACTCCGCCCTGCGAGGTACGGGTGCTACGCCTATTCTCCCATCGATATGGCCGCCGGTCGGACAGTCGAAGAAAATAGCCAGCGTATTGCCAATGTCTTCGAGGCTCTTATCCGACAATTCCCGGAACAATGGTACAATTTCGTCCCTATCTGGCATCATTGATTTGACAAAATGAGAAACCTGTTAATCGTCGCAACAATTGTTGGTATCGCGCAACTGGCGAATGCGTCGCCCATGGCGCAGAGCGATATCGATCAACTAATTCAAAAACTCCAGGCTCTGCACAGCAGCCGGCCCTCCCTTCAGGCGAATTTTCGCGAGGAACGGCACTTGGCGATGTTGAAGGAGCCGATCGTCAATGAAGGAAAAGTCTGGTTCACGTTGCCGGACAAAATCCGGCGGGAAATCGGCGGCAGAACTCCAAGCACGACCGTCATCGACGGAAGCAAGATGTCGATCTACTACCCGAATTACCAGCAGGTAGAGGTTTACGACCTGGAAAAACGGCCGATGCTCAAGGATTCACTGCGCGCGTTGACCGCTGGACTCAATTTTCGCGAAGTGAGCACGTTTTACCAGATTGAAGGTTCGAAGGAAGGAAACGTTTATCATATAAGCCTTACACCGAAAACCAGTTCAGTAAAAAAACTCGTCCGAAGCGTTGATTTGATCATCGACGACAATTTAAATCCGCAACGGGTGTATATCGAAGACGCTAAAGGTCAAAAAATCTCGGTTACCTACACGAACGTGCGCCGCGACGCCATTCCAGATTCAACCTTTGAGTTTGCCGCTCCTCCGGGCGCCAAAGTCTCCGCACCACTCGGCAGTTGAGGGCTTTGGAGTTTAACGATTGCTGGCGGAAGAGGAGCGGAACAAAATCTCCGCTTTTCAGGTCCCATATCATTCCGGCCACTTCCTCAGCGGCTCTAGCCCGCAAAAATCACGCGTTGTAAAAAGCGGCGCGCTCATTTCGGGCTAGAGAGCTCTTAGACAGACGCTGCGCGTCCATTTAAGAGCCTGTTTTTTTGAATGCATGAATCCGAACAAACTGTCTTTAAACTCTTCTCTTCAAAGAGCAGCGGAATTCTCCGGCGCCAGCCGGACAATTCCGCTGCCAGAGCCTGCATTGATCACAAATCCCTAGACAATTCAACGCAACTGTTGTGACTACGGCTGAGGATTTGTGATCAATGCAGGCTAGCTCGTGAGATTTACGGCCTTGGCAGTTGACTTCAAGCTTATTTGCGGTACCAGAGTTTTCCCAGGTCCTTCCTTGGGTCTCAGGATTGCCTCGTGGTGTAACGGCAGCACAAGTGACTCTGGATCACTTTGTCATGGTTCGAATCCATGCGAGGCAGCCAGTTCAAAATCAAGGATTTACGCAAAATTGCGGAGCTGCTAAAAACGGCGTGCGGCCATAGTGCGGCCAATTCTGAAGCCATAGTTTGCATACTTTTGCCGGTGCGGTTCAGGCGAAAGTAAGACCAGCATGGAGAAAGCACCTCAACGGTCGTAAAGGAAATCGGCGATTGTAAGACCCGCAATTGACCTGACGGGCTTCAGAGAATGACCGTCCTCTGCGTTCGCCCTGGTTCTCCGCCCTCTGGCAGGTGCCGATTTGGGAGGCGGCTTCATTCCATTACCTTGCGGGACTTTTGCACAAGTTTTTGGCGCCGAAGCTCCCTGGCCGTTCGCTTGGTTTGGTTTCGATAGGTGGCGGTCCCTATCACTTGCTCCTTGTCCGTTTCCTTGCCCGTGCGCCGGATGTCTACGATTTAAGAGATGCTGCTGCTGAGCGGCAACCTCTCTAGCGATCGCCTGAACGAAATTCGTGACCCCCGGCGACTGCGGATCCGCCGGTCTCAGATGTTCGGGGAAAAGTGCGACCCGAACGTAGTTGCTGAAATCCCTGTAACCAGGCCAGTCCTCAGTTCGAAACTGCACGAAGGTCAGCTGGTCAGTTCTGTAAAGCACCCTGCACGTATACGTGGCGTTCATCCACGAGCAGTTGATCCCGCACCTAAAGAGTGATCTCACTGAAATCGGGGCGCTCGGTGACCCCGATACATTCGGCCTCAATGCATCGCTTGCTATCGTTGCCGCCGAGGGATCTGCGCCGCAGCTTATCGGAAAGGTCGCCACGCTCCTGAACGGCGTGAACGCGCGTTTGACGATGCTGCAGCTCGAGAAGGGCGATCCGGCAGACATTATTCAGATGGTCCGTTGGCAGAAGCAGTTATTTCTGCGCCACCCGAAGCTATCACAGCTCGCCTGTGCGTTGAAAGTCGTGGCGGCGTCGGACGAGTTTCTGCGCGGTCGCGAAAACGGGAAGTTGACAAACAGCGCTTATCCAAAGCTTCTCAAGGAGGTCGGCGCATGCCTGCGGGAAGCGGCTGGCGCGCACGGAAGCCTCACGGGTACCGATCTGGCTACGCTCGAGAAGGAGCACCGCGCCTATTTGCTGGAACTCTCAAAGTAGGCATCTCCAGGAAGGTGGTGCTACATCTCGCTTAATTTAAGGATGGTCGCCAACTGCCTGTTTCCCTGACCATTTCACCAATTAAAGATGCCAATGGCTATGTCGTCGGGGCATCTAAGATCGCTCGCGATATCACCGAGCGAAAACTAGCCATGAAAATTTTGTTAGCCGATTGCCGACGCACTACAGCTACAGGGCTTCTCTGGTTGTCGTCCCAATGCGGGAGCCGATACCCTGGAACTTCATGACGCTGGATCATGATGTGGTGGCGGTCTTGCCCCTCCGGCACCAATCGGGTACTCAGAGTCACTGGGCTTTTGCAACGGTTTGGCAATGGCGAGCACGAATATAAATAACGGCGCGACTATTTCCGCACAGAGGGTCGGGTGCTGCGTTCCTCTGTTTTGATTACGGTTGCCGGCGCACTGGGAAGATCTGCTTCGAACAACCGAAGCACTGAGGTGCGCGCAATGAGAGCAGTTGGCTGACGTGCTGGCGAACATGCTTTCGATCCCTACCGGGTTCATCAGTACTGCTCGCCATTATACCGGTTTCTCGCGCTGGGTGAGCCGGCAAAACCGAGCTACACCGACCCACTCGGCTGCTCCAGCAACTTCTTGCGGACCTTTCGCTCATCGGTTTCCTCCGGAGCGGAAACGGACGCAGTTATGCCGTTCCAGTGAACTCGTGCCAAAATCCTTTGCCGTCGCGGCACATGATCTTGAACTTT
>Ga0306925_10005623_pt1 | contig 11529 bp, 13 predicted proteins | sample flu12Cox44000176_FD_203755 | JGI IMG/M metagenome (GOLD analysis project Ga0306925, IMG submission 203755) | Lab enrichment of tropical soil microbial communities from Luquillo Experimental Forest, Puerto Rico - flux8day.12C.oxic.44.000.176 (v2)... | ecosystem: Environmental > Terrestrial >...
CATTCTCGAGGACCACTTCAAGTTGAAAGTTGAGAACAGCGAGCGTGCACGCATACTCCGGACCGTTCGGTCAAGACTGAACATGACGGTCGACGCCAAGGCATTTCGGAAGAAATGATGGCAGGACAGTCCCACCGCTGACCATGACAGGCCCGAACTCCTTACGGGCGAACCGGTAATCACTTGAGAAAACGCCATTCCAACCGGGAACGCGACAAAGGAGTTGGCGTCATAGTCGCCCGATGCTACCGTTCGCAATAAAAGGAACGCCCGAACCCACTTGGAGGTGCTGCCATGCAAGTGCGCAAATTCGCTGGTCTTGTTCTGTGCTCACTTTGCCTCGTTATTTCAGGAGGTGCGCAAAGCCCGGATATCGATGAAAAACCAGTCTGGACGTTAGAGTACATTCATGTGATGCCCGACAAGCTTGGACTAACACTTGGCTATTTGGACCACTGGATGCATGTACGTAAAGAGGCCAAGCGACGAGGCATAGCTCTGAGTTACCACCGAATCCAAGAAGTCCAGCTGGTCACTCCTGGTTCCAAGACTGGCGACCCGAATTCCATCGTGTTGCCGACGGAGTACAAGAATCTCGCTGCATTTTCTGAACGCGAGAAGCTCTTCGCCTCGATACTCGACGAGCGCGGACCCAAAAGCACGCCGGGCGTGATTTCAGCCGCCAAGCCTGAAGAGTTGTATGCAACCGTGGATACACGTACATTCATGGAACAACCTGCGGGTCCCAACACGACGCAGTTCAAGCTTTTGGCCAAACCCTAAAGAGAGAGTCCTGGTTCAAACGACGTTACCGGAGATCGCGGAGACTGCCCTTAATCCAGACCCGCAGGCTTTAGGTCGGGATGTTCGTCGTAGAGAGGATTCAGAACCTCAAGCAATATTTCACCTAGAACCTTAGCTGTGGCCAGTCGGTACGCTTTGAACTCCTCTAGTGAGCATTTCTTCTGAACAGTCAAAATCGACCGGTCATGCGAGCGGAGACTTGGTTGCACGCGCGGCACTGCGGAAGCCTGGCAAAAAAGGCTTCAGCCCGCCGTCAAGGCGGGACTTTACCTGCAGATCGGCTGGTCGACTCCTCGGTTACCCCGATGCGATCGCCGAAAGCGATTCCGGCAAAACCTGCCCGCCATCGACTACAAGCGTCTGCCCTGTGATGAAAGCAGCCTCGTCGCTTGCCAGGAACAGCGCCGCGTTCGCGATGTCTTCCACGGAACCTAATCGCCCCAACGGCACCGACTCTATCATCTTCGCAGTGTACTCCGCGCCCAGCGCTTCCAAGCCCTCAGTGCGAATGTTCCCGGGAAGAACTGCGTTGCAAGTAATTCCATACTTGGCGAGTTCGAGCGCAGCCGAGCGCACGAACCCGAGTTGTCCAGCCTTGCTGGCAGCATAATGCGACCAGCCCGGCAGTCCGGTAATCGGTCCGGTGATCGAGGAAGTTACGATAACCCGCCCGTGCGCACTCTGCTTCAGTGCAGGCAGGCACGCGCGCACTGTAAGAAATGTTCCTTTCAGGTTGGTATCATGAACTTCATCCCAGTCTTCCTCCCGCATTTCTTCCAGACGGGCAGAGGGGAAGATCCCGGCGTTGACGCACACGATATCGATGCCGCCATGTGTCTCCAGTGCCCTCTGCGCCACCCGCTCCATATCTGGCAAAGACGAAACGTTCGCCACAGCGCCGATTGCATCCCCGCCTGTCGCACGCATCTCCGCAACCGCCATTTCCAGTTCCTCAGCCGTGCGCGCGGTGAGCAGCACTCGGGCTCCGCGCGCCGCGAATGCGCGCGAAATCCCCTTCCCGATTCCTTTACTACCGCCCGTAACAATCACCGAGCGGCCTGCTATCGAAGTGAACATACGGCCACTTTATTCCGGCGGGAACAATTCGTCGAACCGGCGGCGCACGAGCTGTTCATCCCTCGCCATGCCACCTCACGTAGCGGGCCTCAGCCGGGTGGATGGGATCTCGCGGCATAAGATGTTAGTGTGTGGGTTGTAGGCAAGTCAACGGATCCTGTCGTCTCGGATTACCTATATCTTCGATCACGGTTCGCTTCGCCCTGAGTCTTCGGGTGCCGTCTTCTCCATTCCGCTCTCGCAATACACAAATGTCGGCCTGCTTAATCTAACGAGGTCTAACCGAGTTGCACGAAAACGACGAAGCGAATGCGCGCCTTCGAGTCGTATCTTGCCCATGCTTGTAGACATCAGGAGCGGACAGAGGCTTGCCATTGCCAAAGAGAAAAGTCGCTTGATCTTTCGCAAACTTGGCAAGGGCTTCGTTCATTATCTTTGCATAAATCAATCTCACGGACGGCTGCGATTGTTTTTGGGTTTTGCAGATTTCGCCGATAGCACGATTCATTTCTGGCTCAAAAGATAAAGGTCGGCGTGACTGTGGATCTCCTTCCGTCGTTTTTTCACTAAGCGGTCCTGATGTGTGCCGTGCTGACGTTCCACACGCCCCTTGGCTTGCGGGGAATTCGCGGCAATCAGCGTGATCCCCAACTTCGCGCACATCCGCCCAAACTGGGTCACCGGCTCTTCCCCCCGCAACCGCTCCCCCGCATTCGCCGAGCGCTTGTACAAGTTCTTCCAATCCACGTACAGGGTCATCGGCACCCCCCTGCATTGCCCACGAGGTACGAATTTCCGGGTGAACCGTCAAGAAGCGGAAATCCTGAAAAGCCTTGTCGGAAGCCACATGGCGGCCCCGCTCGTTCGGAATGTTACTGGAAGCGAGAAGCGCGTCGTGTTTGCCGAAGAATGAGCGGCGCGAGATCGGCGGCGAATGTCCGCAGAACGCCGGTCAACGTAACATTCCCGTTGAAGGCTCATGCGGATGAAGAAATTGACTTGGATGGTGCAGTAGGTTGCGTCTTAGCTCCACACTGCTAGCTTGCTAGTGGCTTGGCTCGACCCTCGGCAGAGCGTCTCCCAATTCCTGCAACAGGAAGTGGTAGCAGCGGTCACGTTCGACGGCGAGCGAAGCCCCACCGCCTTTGCACCGAATTCCGGTGCGAGTCTGAGGAAGTAGCGGAACATGGCCGTTTGCGGATCGCACGGTCTTCATTCCGAGCGCCCTAGGCGAATGCATTCTGCGAATGGTTACACCTCGTTGCGGGTCTCAACATCCTTCTAAAGGCGAGTTTTCAGTAGCTTGGTCGTCGATGATTGTGCGCGACAGCGAGTGACGGGAGCTCGCGGTAGACCAAGGCGAACAGAAAGCGGCGAAGTAGAAATCGGCGGGTGCCACCGAGGCCAGGTGCCCAACGACGCGGAGCTTGTGCAATCAGCTCAACCGCCCTGCTCAATTCTGCGGCAAACTCTGCTGCCGCATGCGGGCTCCGCGCCAGATACCAGCCGAAGGCATCTTCGTATTCCGCGTCGGCGTCTTCGTGAAAACGAACCGGCTTAGCGGCCATTTGTCAGTTTGGCCGAAATGCGTTGGCGGACCTCTTCCCAGGGGATAGTTTTGGCCTTGCTCGAGTCTAGCTCGCCAATGCGACGCGCGATCTCGTCGTTCCAGGCGGCTTCGACGGCGGCGGGGTCCTCGTGCCTCTCGTCGAGACTTTCGAGCAGCGAGTCCACGAGTTGTGCGCGTTCATCCGTGCTCAGCGCCAGAGCCTTCTTCAGCAGTTCGCTTGCTTCTTGCGTCATGGGTGCAGTATACCGCCTGCGTAGGTCACAGGGAACAGCTGCTAGGGAATTCAGTCCCGTGGCTTCGCAGATCACGAAAGCGACTGCCTCCGCCTCTGTCTCGCGGGTGCACTCGGTTGTCTCAGCTCGGCGTTCATGGGTGTGAAGTAGCGGCCAGTGCGCGACCGGGAGCGAGACGAGTTCCACTTTGTGGTGAAGGCCGCGGAATGGGACTTACACGCAACCAAGGTTTGCATTGTTTTTGGCACCGGCTACCCTACGGCACCCATTAACACGGTCGGATGCTGGGACAAAGAAGATGCCGGACATGACGTTTTTAACCAAGACGACAAACCTAACGACCATCTTTATTCCGTAGACATCGATGCTCCTAAAGCAACACAAGTCCACTAGGACTAAACCGCTGCGCGGTAGGTGGTGGTGCGGAGTCGCGTCGGCTTAGCCGATCATCCTCGGTGCTGTTTCCTCGCTCCCTCCTCCACGCCTCTCTGCGAAAGCATGGAACAGCTGCTTACAGCAGCAGATTCCATTTCGCAAAGGAGCATCCATGACTTCTCTACGACGCCGCATGATCGAGGACATGCAAATCCGCAACTTAGCAGTGAATACCCAAAAATCTTACGTTGAACAGGTTTCACAGTTCGCACGGCACTTCCAGAAGTCGCCAGAATTGTTGGGACCTGAGCACATTCGGGCTTACCAGGTCCACTTGACGAATGAAAAGAAGCTTTCGACCGGTTCGATCACCATCGCCATCTCAGCACTTCGCTTCCTCTATGGAGTCACCCTCAAGAAAGACTGGTCCTTCCGAGATCTCATTCCGGCTCCCAAGGCGCCTAAGAAACTGCCCGTCATTCTTAGCCCGGAGGAAGTCCTACAGTTTCTAGATTGCGTGAGGAGCAGGAAACATCGCGCCATATTGACCACCTGCTATGCCGCAGGCCTGCGCATCTCCGAGGCCGTCGCACTCACACCTCCCACGGTCGACAGCAAGCGCATGGTTATTCGGGTGGAGCAGGGTAAAGGGCGAAGAGACAGGTACGTCATGCTCTCGCCGAAGCTCCTAGAGGTCCTGCGCGCTTGGTGGCGAGTCGAAAAGCCCAAGGACTGGCTCTTCTCAGGAGACTTCCCGGGCCGGCACATCACAAGATTTGCGGTTGAGAAGGAGTGTCAGAAGGCCCACCGTATTTGCAAGATCTCTAAACCGATCACACCGCATTCGCTTCGGCACGCTTTTGCCGTCCATCTGTTGGAACAAGGCACCGACATTCGTACCATTCAGCTGCTGCTCGGTCATCGCAGCCTGGCCACTACAGCAAAATATCTTCGCATAGCGACCAGCAAAGTCTGCTCGACATCGAGTCCCCTGGATTTGCTGCCTCGCCCTGTCTCGATGGAGATCAAGCCCAAACCGCCTGAACACTTCTAACCGCTGGGCGCGATGGGTCGCCCGAAGTTCGAAGTGGCGGACATCTTCCGTCGCTACGGCGAAGCTTATCGTCAACAGCATGATGGGTCGTTCTCAACAGCACAGCGGCGTGTCATGACTGCAATCGAGGTGTGTCGTACCGCGGCTCTCGGTGGTCATCTTGAGCGCTGCGATACCTGTGCTTACGAACGGCCCGCTTATGATAGCTGCCGCGACCGTCATTGCCCGAAGTGCCAATCCCTCGCGCGTGCCGAGTGGGTCGAGAAGCGAATGGCCGAAGTTCTCCCGACGCACTATTTTCATGTCGTCTTCTCGGTCCCCGAACAGATCGCTTCCATCGCTTACCAGAACAAAAAGGTCGTCTACGACATTCTGTTTCGCGCCACAGCTGAGACCTTGACCACCATCGCTGCTGATCCCAAACATCTCGGAGCTGAGATCGGCTTCTTTGCCGTACTCCATAGTTGGGGACAGACCTTGGTTTTTCATCCCCACCTCCATTGTGTCGTTCCGGGCGGCGGAATCTCCCTCGATGGCACCCGCTGGATTTCTTGCCGCCCGCACTTCTTCCTGCCCGTGCGAGTGCTCTCCCGCCTGTTCCGCCGATTGTTCCTGCAGTATCTGCAAGAGGCCTTCGACTCCGGCAAGTTACGGTTCTTCTCTTCTCTCGCGAAACTACAAGATCCGCAGGCTTTCGACCGTCATCTGGAACCAGTGCGCAACCTGAAATGGGTCGTCTACGCTAAACCGCCCTTCGCTGGACCACAGCAAGTGGTGAACTACGTTGGCCGCTACACCCACCGGGTGGCCATCTCCAACCATCGGATCGTCGATATCGAGGGCGGTGAAGTGAAATTCACCTGGAGAGACTATCGGCACAACAATCAAGAGAAGACCATGAACCTCTCAGCAGACCAATTCATCGGACGATTCCTCCTGCACGTCCTGCCTAACGGGTTCCACCGCATTCGCTACTACGGATTCCTTGCCAATCCTCATCGCCAAGAGAAGTTGGAACAGTGCCGCCAACTTCTCGGCATGACCCTCACACCAGAAAGTTCCTCCGACCCCGCAACACTGGAGGACTACCGTGATCGATACGAGAGACTCACGGGCCGTTCTCTGCGGGAATGCCCCGTTTGCCATCGCGGCCACATGATCCCGGTTGCCAATCTGCCGGTGGTTAGCTCTGCGCCAGCCATCGAAGACACATCATGATCCAGCTCACGCGACTCCCCATCGACCTCGCCCGGAACTCGAAGCCTTCGAGTCAACGGACTCGTCTTCTCGCACGGAGTTCTGAACCTTTTGCGGTCACCCGAGAATCACACATTCTGCCTCTCTGCAGCACCGCAGGCCTCTCCCAGCGCAGCCCACCAAGCTCAACCGAACAATCACGCACAGCTTGTTCTCTCTTTGGCTGCTCCCATTCATCAAACAAAACCCATAGGACATGGACCCAGCAGCGGTTTAGCCCTATGCATTTTTAGCTCACCGGCCCGGCTCCGATCACGTTTCCTCCCACTTACAGCTCGTGTCGCCGTGCCGTCAAGCTAAAAATGCTCTGCATTATATTCAACACTTTCTCAAGACCGAAAAGGAAATCCCCAACCATAGTGCGGCCCGCATCTTCGCCGCAGCCACTTCCATTCTTAAGGCGGGAACCCCCGCATCGGGCAGCCTCTAGGCTGCCCGCGATTGAGACGTTTTCTGCACTCTCCTTTACAACCTGTATTCACCGACTACAAGGGCCGCGCTGAAGCGCGGCCCTTAATTTTTACCGCGGACCTCTCTTCGTACATCGCGAATTGCGCCTTCCGATCTCAGGTCTTTACCTGTGTTGAATTACAGTGAATTTCTCCTCTTGACAACCAGTAGGACTGGCGTATGCTCCACTTGGATGCCAGTAGGAAGAGAGAACTTTTATGCCGGACAAGGGGACTGACGTTATACAAGGCACTTTGGACATGCTCGTTCTGAAGACCCTGGCTTTGGAACCGATGCATGGATACGGGATCTCTGTCCGCATCGAACAGATGAGCAAGGGTGTTTTCCGCCCCAATGCAGGCTCGTTGTTTCTTGCCATTCAAAGATTAGAGAGGGATGGGCTAATCGATGGCGAATGGAAGCCAACCGAAAACAACAGGCGAGCAAAATACTACGTTCTGACGCAGAAGGGACGAAAGAGACTCAGTAGCGAAACGCGAGAATGGGGCCGGCAGGCGGCAGCCATCGCCAGGATTTTGGAGGCGTCGTAAGAGGTGATCTATGTCCCTGTTCCGAAACATCACTAGCGGACTTCGATCATTGCTCCGAAGGGAACAAGTCGATCAGGAGTTGGACGAGGAGCTTCGCGCCTATCAGGAGATGGCCGCCGAGGAAAAGATGAGGGACGGCGTCACTCGGCGGGAAGCGCTTCGTGCTGTGCGCTTGGAGCGAGGCAGTCCCGAACTAACGAAGGAGGTCATCCGTTCTGGCGGCTGGGAATCGTTTGTAGAGGCGTGCTGGCGGGACCTCCGCTTCGGCCTTCGCACGCTGCGCAAATCGCCGGGGTTCACCGCCGTCGCCGTGCTCACTCTCGCCCTCGGCATCGGTGCGAATACCGCGATCTTCAGTTTGGTGGATCAGCTGGTTTTGCGGCTGTTGCCAGTCCAAGATCCGCAGAGAGTGGTCGTGTTATCCGGAGTGGGCAATTTTTATGGGGACAGCCAGTACCAGGGAGCGACCAGCCCGATGTCTTATCCGATGTACCAGGACATTCGCGACCGCAACCAGGTCTTCGCCCAGACGATGTGCCAGAGACAGCAAGATTTCACAGTCAGCATGTCTTCGGAAGCCGAGGCCGTCAGGGGCGAGATGGTTTCCGGAGACTACTTTCCGCTTCTAGGCATTCAACCGGCACTGGGACGGTTGCTTGAGGGAAAGGATACGCTTAACGCGGGCACTGATCCTGTTGTGGTCCTTAGCCATTCGTACTGGATGAATCATTTCGGCGGTGATCGCCAGGTAATCGGACGCACGATTCGGGTCAACAAATACCCGCTGACCATCGTGGGCGTAGTTCGGCCGGGCTTTGGTGGTTTGGAGCCTGGTTTGCCGACAAGCATCTTCGTCCCGATTACGATGGCGCCCGTCATCCTTCCAGACTATGACTTCGGGCGCCGCTTTCTTGACTGGCGCCTGCTCTGGACGAATGTATACGGGCGGCTGAAACCCGGTGTAACGATCGCGCAGGCAAAAGCAGGATTGCAGCCACTATTTCACCAGATCCTGGAGATGGAAGTTCGCCAACCTGACTTCCGGCATGCCACCCCATACGACAAAGAACAGTTCCTGAAAATGCAGTTGGATGTGATTCCGGGCGGCCAAGGGAATGCCATGCTTCGGCGGCAGTATCAGAAGCCGCTTTGGGTCTTGATGTGTGTGACGGGGCTGGTTTTGGCGATTGCGTGCGCCAATATTGCAGCGCTGCTGCTGGCGCGGGCGGCTGCGCGGCAGAAAGAGATCGCGGTGCGGTTGGCGATCGGTTCCAACCGTTTGCGAATCGCGCGGCAGTTGATCACCGAAAGCCTCCTGCTAGCGACTGTAGGGGCAGCGGCGGGAACTGCAGTAGCAGTTGCGATCATTAGAGGCCTGCTCGCGTTTCTTCCTTCTGAAGTGAGCGGGTACGACATCTCCAGCTCGCCAGATCTAGGCATGCTGGCGTTTAGCATGCTTTTAGCCCTGGCGACCGGGCTCGCGTTTGGCTTTGTGCCGGCGGTGCAGGGGACGCGTCCTGATGTTGCAAAATCGCTGAAAGAGCAGTCGGCAAGCGTTACCGGAGGTCAATATCGTTTTCGGAAGGCTTTAGTTGCGCTGCAGGTGGCACTTTCACTTCTCCTTTTGACGGGCGCTTCTTTATTCATTCGGACTTTGAACAATCTGCGGTCGCTAAATCCAGGTTTCCAAACACACAATGTTTTGCAGTTTGAATTGAATTTGGAATCGGTCGGCTACGACTTGAATCATGCTGATACATTCCTTCGCAACTTGGAGGAACGGCTGAAAGAAATTCCCGGCGTGGAGGCCGCTGGCGGTGCTGACGTGCCCCTCCTGTCGGGCGGCCACTGGGTTGCTCCGATGATTGTCATTGCGGGCTATCCTCCCAAGCCGGGGCAAGACATGACTGCACACGTGAACGCCGTAAGCCCCGGTTACTTTAAAACACTAGGAATTCATTTACTCGCCGGACGTGTCTTTCGTGAGAGCGATGCGCGGGAATCACTGCCTGTGGCAGTGGTGAATGAAAGTTTTGTAAAACGCTTTTTCGGCAATCGGCCGCCTATCGGCCATTTCGTCGGAAAGGGAAATGACCCGAGCACACCGGCGGACACCGAGATCATAGGCATAGTGAATGACACCGATTACGAGAACTTACGCGAAGCAGCGCCCCGCCAGTTTGCGAGCATACGAAGGTTACTGCGTGAGTTGGACCCGCAGGTGCCAATTTCAAGCCATGAAGACAGTGGAGCAACAAGTGGACGACTCACTGGCGACCGAGCGCATGATCGCTTCGCTCGCTTCCGGGTTCAGCTTGATTGCAATTGCTCTTGCAGCCATTGGGCTTTACGGGGTGATGGCGTACATGGTTACGCAGCGGGCGCGCGAGATGGCGATTCGAGTCGCACTGGGGGCAATGGCCGGGCGCGTCATTTGGCTGGTGATGCGAGAAGTCGTTTTGTTGGTGGCAACCGGCATTGCCCTTGCGTTGCCCCTTATTTTGGTTCTGAACCGTCTCGTGCGTAGCGAATTATATGGCGTTCCACCGGGCGACCCGCTGTCGATTACTTTCTCAATACTGGTTTTGGGTTGTGTCGCGCTACTTGCCGGCTACATTCCCGCGCGCCGTGCTATGCACGTCGATCCAATGGTCGCCTTGCGTTACGAGTAGGAGCCTACGCATGTCATCCTTACGGAACATGACAAGCGGCCTCCGATCACTCTTCCGAAAGGAGCAGGTGGACCGGGAGTTGGATGAGGAGCTGCGCGCCTATCAGGAGATGGCCGCCGAAGAAAAGATAAAGGATGGGATGGGCCGCACAGAAGCCCTTCGCGCAGTCCGCTTGGAGCGAGGAAGCCTCGAAGTCAGCAAGGAAATCATTCGCTCCGGCGGCTGGGAATCCCTTGTAGAAACGTGTTGGCAGGACCTACGCTTTGCCGCGCGCATGCTGCGCAAATCGCCAGGCTTTACGGTTCTTGCCGCGCTATGCTTGGCGCTTGGGACCGGGGTGAACACTTCTGTTTTTGCGCTTCTCGACTTCACTATGCTGCGCCCGCTTCCGGTGCCAGAACCTAATCGCATTATGTTGTTGAGCCGTGCCGGCGATGCGCGCTTTTCCTATCCTGATTACTTGGCCTATCGCGACCGCAGCCAGACTTTCGCCGCGCTCGCCGCCAGTTTTCCGACGGAATCCAGCCTCGACGCCAACGAGCAGAGTCATTTAACCAGCGCGGAAGCCGTTTCCGCCAATTATTTCGAAACGATGGGCATCGCTCCTCTCATCGGGCGGTGGTTCACAGACGAGAGCGAACCGGTGGCGGTGCTGAGCTACTCGGCGTGGCGAAACTATTTCAATGGCGACCCGAGCATTCTTGGCAAAAGCGTGCGGTCTGAAACGCAGTGGTACACAGTGATTGGAGTTGCCTCGCCCGCCTTCACCGGCATCAACGCCCCGATCCAGACGGCGATCTGGGTGCCCTTGCACATGTGGGCCAGACAGTATCCCCAGCGGGCCGAGCATCTCCTCGATCGCGCGCACCCGTCACTAGACGTAATGGTGCTCGGACGTCTGCAAGAGCACGTCACTCCTTCGGAAGCCGCGGCCAACCTCAATGCCGTTGATGGGGAACTTCGGCGAGAGACGCCGGCGATCTCGGAAGCCACGGCAGCGCCTCTGACCGTGGAAATCATCCATGGAGCACCCAGCCCGTTTTCGCGCCGCGCCGCGGCTCCGCTGGACATTCTTTTCCTTGGGGTGGGCAGCATCGTTCTTCTGATTGCTTGCGTGAATGTTGGAAATTTGCTGCTCGCCCGCGGCATGGCACGACAGCGGGAACTCTCCTTACGCGCGGTACTGGGCGCCGGTCGGGGGCGGCTGCTCCGTCAGCTACTGGTAGAGACATTCCTGCTCTCGCTGCTTGGTGTCGCAGGTGGGCTTGTTCTGAACCAGTGGTCGAATCACATATTGAACGCCGCGGTCGGCGCGCTCCCGGTCGAGGCCCGCGTTGCCATTCACCCTGATCTGTCTCTCAATTCGCGCGTGTTTCTCTTCGCGCTGGGTTTGTGCTTTCTGTGCACTTTGTTGTGCGGCATGCTTCCGGCGCGGCGTGCGGTGCGTCGCGATGTCTATTCAATTCTCAAGGGCGGCGAAACGCCG
>Ga0306925_10005624_pt1 | contig 11529 bp, 13 predicted proteins | sample flu12Cox44000176_FD_203755 | JGI IMG/M metagenome (GOLD analysis project Ga0306925, IMG submission 203755) | Lab enrichment of tropical soil microbial communities from Luquillo Experimental Forest, Puerto Rico - flux8day.12C.oxic.44.000.176 (v2)... | ecosystem: Environmental > Terrestrial >...
TACCCTGTGAGCCTGGAGAGCCGGCATGGAAGTTGGTCAAACGGGGGCGGACCGGGGCGTCGTCGGTGGCGTCGACACGCACAAAGATCTTCACGTCGCTGCCGTCGTCGATGAGCTCGACCGGGTGCTGGGAAGCAGATGTTTTGCGACGACGCGGCACGGCTATAAGCAGATGCTCACCTGGATGCGCTCCTTCGGGCAACTCCGTCGCGTAGGCGTCGAGGCGACGGGCACCTATGGCGCGGGGCTCCTGCGCTACATGCAAAACGCTGGCGTCGAGGTTCTGGAGGTCACGACGCCGGACACGCACGATCGCCGCAAGCGCGGCAAAAACGATGATCTAGATGCCCAGAATGCCGCGCACGCAGCCTTCGCGGGCCGCCGTACCATCACGCCCAAAAGCCGTGATGGTATGGTCGAATCCCTGCGCGTGCTGAAGGCCTGCCGTAAAACCGCGGTGGCCGCCCGGCGCGTTGCGCTGCAGATGATCCACAACACCATCGTCTGTGCACCCGACGACCTGCGAGAGACGCTGCGCAAGATGACCCGCATGCAACTCATCAGGACCCTGGCTGCCTGGCGACCGGACCTAACCGACTATCGCAGCGTTGGGTCGGCCTACCGGATCACGCTCAAGTCGCTTGGCCGGCGCTACCTCGAACTGCATGATGAGATCGTAGACCTCGACACCATGATCGTCGCGATCGTCGACGAGCTTGCCCCCGCCCTCGTGGCCCGGAACTCGATCGGCCACGGGTCGGCTGCGCAGTTGCTTCTGACGGCTGGCGACAATGCGGAACGTCTGCAGTCCGAGGCCAGCTTCGCCGCGCTGTGCGGCGTGAGCCCGGTACCTGCTTCTTCCGGAAAAACGATCCGCCATCGCCTCAACAGAGGCGGCGATCGGGCCGCCAACAGTGCGCTCCACATCATCGCTATCGGCCGGCTTCGGACCGATCTCCGGACCAAGGCCTACATCGCAAAGCGTGTTGCGGAAGGCCACTCCAAGCTCGAGGCTATCCGATGCCTAAAGCGCTACATTGCGCGCGAGGTCTTCTCTTTGATCAATCAACGAAAGCGGGAAATCAACCAAGGCCGAAACGCCGCTTGACAATTAGAAGGGCGTCCGCGGCAGCCAGTACGCCGCCGGCGCTTATCAGGATATCCTGCTGGCCGCCACTATCGTCCCGTCGATGAGCCGCAAGGGAAACTGCTGGGACAACGCACCAATGGAGAGTTTCTTCGGCACGCTGAAAACCGAACTCGTCCACCAGTGCGAATATCCCGATCGGGATGCCGCGCGACGCGACCTGTTCGCCTATATCGAAGGCTACTACAATCGTCAGCGGATCCATTCCGCCATCGGCTATATCACCCCCGAACAGGCAGAGGCGAAATCCGCATAACACGGTGTCCACACTTCCGGAGGAAGGTCACACTTCCCCTCCTTACAATTGCTCCGCCGCGTCTCACTGATGGTAATAGACTGACACGCGCTGGGTCGGCGTTTCTCGTCCGCCGCTAAGGAAAATGCAAAATTGCGCGCAGTTTCCAAGGCCCTCCCGCAATCTCCTCGCCGCACGCTCGACCGCCTGGTTGTTCCCGTACATGTGCCGGTCTTCCCAAACCGGCTCGCGCGCATGCGCGTGTGTCTCGGAGATGGCCGCAATCAGGACCGATCGGCGGATTACGTTTTCTGCATTGGGCGCATCACGATATCGGTTACTTCGGCAGTTCGAGGGAGCCGCAGCAAAGAGAGAACTAGACCCGCCACATCGGCGGGCTGGATCAGACGCTCGGGCGGATACGGACGTCCCTCCAACTCAAAGATTGCCTTCTGCCGCTCGGTCGCGGTGCGCCCAAGGAAGACCGACAAGACACGCACGCCGCTTGGATTGACTTCGTCTCTAAGGCTGTCAGCGACTGCTTTCATGGCGTGCTGGGTCGCGGCAAATTGGCCGATCCCTGCAGCGGCTTTCAGCCCTTGTGTTGAGTTGACGAACACGACTTGTCCTTTGGCGTCGATCAGCGTCGGGAGCAGCTGCTGGAGCAGCGTATAGGGCCCGACAAGGTTCGCGGCGATCTGACGGGCGAACACTTCCGGTTCTCGCGAGCGCTCGTAGATTCCCGAACTCAGAACGAGAACATCCAGATCGCCTCTCCGCGAAATCTGATCGCCGATCTGTCGGACGGCACCGTTATCGGTTAGATCGGCCGCAACGAAATGACACTTCTGCCGGGCATTCTCCGGCGGCCGGGGATTAGCAAGCCGCGTCATGCTGCGGCTCAGCATAAAAACTTCGGCGCCGGCCCCGAGAAGATCGAAAGCGATGGCGCGCCCGATGCCCCCCGATCCTCCGGCGACCAATGCGACGGCGTCTTTCAAACTCATCTCTCGCGCTGGGGGATTGCGCATTTCGTGCTCGTATGAGCCCGATTCACGGTCCGTTGCGCGTGATCTTCCCTTTCATCAGGGCAGCGCGCAATTACGCATTCGGTGTGATCGACGGAAGGGTGAGCCTCCATCTCCGAAAAGGTAAGTGCGATCAATCGGTAAACCTCTGCATCAGATTCAGGGCGTCAGGCCAAAGTGCGGGAGCTAATATCCGTCAAAGTCTCCCAAACTCCTGCAGAGGGCGGTCATCCGAAAAGAGACACTAGCCGTTTGAATGAGACGCTACTCGCCAAATTTACAACTTCCCCGCAACCCCGCACAAGGAAAGGCGTAGGAGGCGCCAGGGTAGTCTTCGTCGTCCCGGTGTTGCAAACAGGAGTCGATGCATGCGCGGTGTTTCCGTAATCGACCCACGGAGCGCGCCCCGTTCGACCTTCGCGCTCGAAGCACCGGCAGAGATGACACCGGGGGATCTGGCATTAACGCGCCAATGGGGTTTCGCGAGCGACGCGCGAGCGATCCTGATGATCTGTTTGTATGCTGCAGATACAATCATAGTCGCGGCGTCCGGCATCGTCAGTCATCTCATCCGAAATGGTTCGCGGAGCATTGCGTCTCCGTACTGGGGACATATCATTGTCGGCTGCCTGATTTTCGGCCTCGTCATGCAGACGGCGGGTGCATACCGTTTTGCCTCTCTGCGCCGCCAAAGCGAGCATCTGGCTCGTATCACCGGATGCTGGGCTGCGGTCGTGCTGCTGCTAATTGCTGTTATCTACCTTAGCAAACTTTCTGACGAGTTCTCCCGAGGGTGGATGCTGCTGTGGGCTGTGAGTGGTTGGCTCGGACTGATGGGCACTAGAGCGCTGACGTGGCGCGCCATGCGAAGACTCCAGGCACATGGTCAGCTGGTCGCCCACATTGCGGTTGTTGGACACCGGGTTGCGGCAGAACATTACGCAGAACGCTTGCAGTGCGACGGTAACGGTGACGTGCAGGTGATCGGTGTTTTCGAGGCGACTGACGCCCCAAATAACGCGTGGAGACCTCACGGGAGGCGCAACTTCGACGAGTTAATCCGATTGGCTGCGGACAGGTGGGTAGACGAGGTTGTTGTCGTCAGCCCGTGTACCGACTTCGCGAAGCTCGTTTCACCGCTCCACGAGTTGAGTACTCTGGCAATTGACATCAATCTTTACTTGGATTTTGGGGCAACCAAGAGAGCTGGCTATCCGCCATCTGTCCTGGTATCGATTTGGAAGCGTCCGCTGGCAGGCCTACCTACGGTTTTCAAACGTTGCACGGATATTTGTGTCAGCGGATTGTTGCTGACCCTCGCGCTGCCGTTGATGGGGCTGAGCGCGGTGCTCATTAAGCTTGACAGCCCAGGCCCAGTCCTGTTCAGCCAGCAACGGTTCGGGTTCAGCAAAAAGCCATTCACTATTCACAAGTTCCGGTCAATGCAATGGGAGGCGGGCCAAGATCCGTCGGTGCCGCAGGCGCGACGGAATGATCGACGAGTGACTCGCGTCGGGCGTTTTCTGCGCCGCACCAGCCTGGACGAACTGCCGCAGCTAATTAACGTGTTGAGGGGCGATATGTCGCTGGTGGGCCCACGACCTCATGCCGTCGTACATGACGAGAAATACGCGACGCTAATCGATGGCTACCTGGCACGCCACCGTATCAAGCCTGGTATCACGGGCTGGGCGCAGGTGAATGGTTTGCGCGGTGAGATCGACACCCTGAAGAAGATGGAGCAGCGCCTCGAATATGACCTTTATTACATCAATAATTGGTCGCCACTCTTAGACCTGGTGATTCTTTGTAGAACGTTGGGAGCGGTTCTGGATTATCGGAATGCCTACTGATCGGCGGGGCCCGTGTGCAAACGAGCCAAGACGCCCATTGCTCATCACCGGCAGGGTTGGATTGTCAGGAGAGGCGGATGCTGAAGTAGGCCGGTGGCTCGGGGCTCAGAACGAAACAATGGCGGGTAAGCGCGCGCTACATGGTGCATACCAGGCTGCGAATGTCCCACGAAAATAGTGAATTGATCGAACGCGCGGCCGCGCTGTTACTGGGTCAGCGGAAATTGTCGCACGGCGCCAGCCACGCCGAAAACGAATGTCCGGTTGAGCCGCCGGAACTAGAGTGGCACACACCGCCAGCACTCGACGCGCGCTCACAGCCCAAGTCATACATCATCGAAGAAAGCGAAGACTCTGATCCGGCCAGTATTTTACGCGCCATTCGGCGACGTAGGTTCACCTTGATCGGATCGACTTTGCTGCTTCTGGCGGCCGCTGCCGCTGTTATCTTCTCGATGAAGCCTCTTTATCTCGCAGAGGCCGCCGTCCTCGTGGGTAACCGCGAACCGAGCGTCACCCGGATCCAGCTCAAGATTGAGGGGGACACGGCGCGGCTGCTGCCGGACCCCGAAACGGTTCAAACCGAGGTTGAAATATTGCGTTCCCGGACCCTTGCCGCGGAAGCTGCTAATTATTTGAAACTGTGGGAATATGCTGAGTTCAACTCCGCCATCCATTCGGACATACGAGGCGGAGGGCTCCAGACTATAGGCGCATGGATCGCGGCTCAGTACGCGCGCGCTCTCGCCGGTTGGCCTTGGCTGGCGGCGACCGAGGAGGGCGGAACCCCGGAGAGGACGGCCGCCGCTGAAGATAGCATCACTAAGGAAAGCACGGCGGTGGACATGTTACTGTCCAAGTTGACGGTTGCAGTCAAAACGAATTCGCACGTCATCGCGGTTCAGTTCGAGGGTCGGGATCCACAGCTCGCAGCGGCGGTAGTGAACGCTTTGGTGGACTTCTATATTGCAAATCAGGTCGCGGCAACGTCTGTAGCTGCGCAGGACACGACGCAGTGGTTGGAGCAGACCGTGACAGAACTGCGCGAGCGCGTGGCGCAGTCGGATCATGCATTTGAGCAGTTCCGGGCAAGCTTCGAATCCCGTGGCGGACGGGACTTTCTCGACCGGAAGATGGCGGATGCCAGCTCGCAGCTCGTAACAGCAGAGCTTGCTCGCAAAGATGCCGAGACCCGGCTAACGCAATTAAGGTCCCTGCCCGCGAAAAACGTCACCGATGTTGCGACGAGTGAGGTTGCTAAGTCTCCGGTCATGCAGAGCCTACGTCAGAAGGCGTCAGATTTGGACGGGCAACTGGCGCAGCTCTCCGCTACCTTTGGGGATCGGCATCCGAAGTTGCAAACTATCAAAGCTGGAATAGCCAAGGTCAATGCGGAGATGCGGGCCGAGATCGCACGGCTCGTCACATCACTCGAAGGCGAGGTCCGAGTGGCGGCGATGAAGGAGGAGGCCCTGAGGCAGAGCCTTGCCGGCGCCAGGGCGGAGATCTCCGGCTCGAGTGGCGGCCAGATGAAGCTGAACTCTCTAAAGGCTGAGGCGGCGTCAGATCGCGCCGTTCTCGAATCTTTTTTAACCCGGCTGAACGTAGCCAATAAGGGCTCGGTTAAGCCGCTTCAACGGGCCGATGCTGAAATCGTTTCGCATGCGAGCGTCCCGAAAATGCCTGCGAAACCGCGGACCACGATGTTGCTGGCGATAGCAGCTGTCGCCTCCACCATGGCGGGTATCGGCATCACTCTCGCGCGGGAAAAAGCGGACCAAACCAGCACCTTCCGGAGCGGCGAACAGATCGAGCTCGCGACCGGGACCCGCACGCTGGCGCTTGTCCCGCTCAGCTCCAACCGAAGAGGGCCGCAAGATGACGTGCTCGCTTCGCAAGACTCGTTTTACAGGGAGGCCATCAGAACTCTTTATATGACCCTACTGCTGCGCCAGCGATTCAAGGTGGTCCTCGTGACCTCTGCGTGCCCAGGTGAAGGGAAGACGACACTGGCAACCAGTCTCGCTCTCGTGGCCACAAAGGCCGGACGGAAAGTCCTGTTGGTCGATGCGGACCTGTGCACGGGTAGTGCAAGCCAGGCTTTCGGGCTGACCGGCCAGGACGGTCTCGCGGAGATAATTGCCGGCGCAGGACAATTCTCTGAAGTGGTCGCGACGGCTGGCCCTACCCCTAACTTTCACTTCCTCGCGTGCGGGACGCGGAGCAATGCGGTGGCTGCGCGCTGTACGCTCGAGAAGACGCTCGGGTTGTTCCGTCGTCTTCGCGAAGAGTACGATCTCGTCATCATCGATTCCCCACCGGTTCTCGCCGTATCCGACGCGATGGCACTAGCCAATCAAGCAGACGCAACTTTGTTGGCCGTTCGCTGGGGTGTGACGCCGCGGGCAGCCGTTAAGCTCGTTCAGAGACGGTTACTCGGTTCCGGCAACCGTGGAACTGTCGCCGGTATTGTCTTGACCATGGTCAATCCTCGCCTGCATTCGCGTTACGGCTTCGCCGATTCGGCATCCTATGGGAAGGAATTGCTCGGCTACCACCGGACCACTCGAGGTCCGCAGTCTCCGGAACTCTCGACGTAGTGCGAGGCAGACCCTCAATACAAATAATCGGTCAGCTGTGCCAGAGGGGTACAGCTAAAGTACCTCTAATCGATCACCTGAATGCGATTATCTCAGCATCCCACCAAAAGAGGGATTTCTCCTTCAGTCTTCCGTGATTTGCCATGCGCGATCGGTTGCGCGAGCGGGACCGGGCTGATAAGAGTGCGCGGAAGTTCTCGATAGGCACGAAAATTTCCCTTGCTGATCGAATCGGTATCGTGAGGACGTGGCTCATAGCGTTGACCGAGCTCGGCGATACCGCAGTGCTCGTGCCCCTGGCTGCGCTCTTGGTGCTTTGGCTGCTGCTCTCGCGCTGCCCACGCGGTGCCGCCTGGTGGGCGATCGCCGTGGTTATGTGTGTGGGCTTGACGGCGGTCCTAAAGCTTACTTTCTACGGGTGCCCTCCTATTCCCGGTCTGCGTAGCCCGAGCGGTCACGCGAGCTTCAGCACCCTGGTCTACGGAGCGATCACGTTAGTGTCCGCAACCGAAAGCAGGGGCTTCCGACGCGTAATGGCGATCAGCGGCGGGGCCGGTCTCATCCTCGCCATCGCGGCATCGCGCCTGCTGCTTCCGGCCCATAGTGTGCCCGAAATCGGTTTAGGATTGGTGATCGGCTCGGCAGCTCTCGCCTTATTCGGCCGGAGTTATCTGCGGTGCCAAGCGACAAAGGTATGGCTTTTGCTGCTCCTTGTGACCAGCGGAGCATTGGTGTTGGTTTTGCACGGCGGAGAACTGGATACCGAGCAAGTGATGCACGACATCGCCGGATATCTCAGAATACGTTGCCCGTGAGGCCTTGTGTTTGTGTGTTTGTGTCTTTCGTGCTGGCACAGGCGCAGTCGGGCGCCAAGATGCCACCTGTCCATCCTTGCGGTTTTCTCGCGTCTGTCCCCTTCAAATCGACGAGTTCGGCCTCCTACTTTTGCGCCAGAAACTCGATTAGCACTCCGTCGCCCTCAGGTAGATCGATGCGGGCAAATGATTTGTCGAGTCGGCGCCGCAGCAAAGCCTAAGACGGCTGCGCCCATCACCAATCCCAAACCGACTTCCGGCGCGCTATGGGCGAAATCAGCGGACGCGATGCCGCTATTAGCGAGATGAAATGTATTGCGCTTTGTAGGTGCCGGTATACGAGCGGCGCCAAAGGGGAAAGGTTCTCAGGAGTTGCGTGCGTCAAGTCCAGCAAATTGATCCATGGGATCGAGTGCTGGTTGATTCACATCAATAGCAACATCCCTTTGTTCGATCGAAAGCGACTATACCTCCGTCCCGACCTGCCCTCTGGCAGAGCGCCGCGCGCAGCGTCCTAGACCGAGCGAGCACCGTGCTGGGCTGAACGGGTCGGGGTCAGGCAGCACGGCGCAGCGCCTCCTTTTTGTGTTCGCGCAGATCGTCCATGTTGAGGTAGCGATGCTGCTCGGGCCAGTTCTCATGGGTCTCGATCGCGAGGGCGCGCACGAGCCTCAAACAACTCTCCCCATTGGGGAAGATGCGCACGACATGGGTGCGGGCGCTTGATCTCCTCGTCTAGGCGCTCCAGCATGTTGGTCGATTTGAGATGCTTATGGTGCTGGCGCGGCAGCCGATAGAAGGTCAGGGTCTCCTCGATACTCTCTTCGACCCAGCCGGTGAGCTTGGAATATTTCGCTGACCATCTGGCGAGCCAAGTGGCGAGATCGCGGCGCGCCTCGGTGAAATCGCGGCGGTCGTAAAGCCAGCGCAGCTCCCGCAGACAGTCGTCATCGACCCGGCGCGGCACGTAGTCGAGCGTAAGCGATGAGCCGTGGCCACGATCTGAACGGCTTGACGGGCGGGTTTTGTTTGCCGGCGCCGATCAGTGCGCGGTGGACCAGCCCCAAGGGGTGAGTTCGGCGATCCGGCTATTGGGCCAGTTGTTGACGAGCTTGGTGAGCACATCGGTCAGATATGCTTCCGGATTGACGTTGTGCAGCTTGCAGCTCTCGATCAGCGAGGCCAGCATCGCCCAGTTTTCCGCGCCTTCGTCGCTGCCGGCGAACAGAGCATTTTTTCTGCTGAGAGCAATCGGACGCATCGCGCGCTCGACAGTGTTGGAGTCGATTTCAATACGGCCGTCATCGAGGAAGCGCACCAGCCCATCCCAGCGGTTCAGCGCATACCGAATGGCCTGGGCAATCGACGAGCCGGCGGCAACCTGTGCCAGGGTCTTCTCGAGCCAGGCCCTCAGCGCTTCGGCGAGCGGTTTGGTTTTCTGCTGTCGCACCGCGCGGCGCTCGTCGGCGCTGTTGCCGCGGATCTCGTCTTCGATCTCGTAGAGTTCGGCGATCCGTTTCAGGGCCTCGGTGGCGGTTGGCGCCGGCGGCGATTTGGCAATGTCGAACCACTGCCTGCGCCAATGTGCCCAACAGAACGCGAGCGTAGCCGGCCCGCCGGCGCGCTTTGGATCGGCAAGGCTGCGGTAGGCGGCATAGCCGTCGGTCTGCAGCACGCCAGTGTAGCCCTGCAGCAGCCTTACGGCGTGTTCGCCGCTGCGTCCCGGCGCGTAGCTGTACACTACCGCCGGCGGCGCTCCGCCCCGCCACGGCCGGTCGTCACGGGCGAGAACCCAGAAGTAACCTTTCTTGGTGCGCCCCCGCCCGGGGTCGAGCACCGGTGCCGTGGTCTCGTCGACGAAGAGCTTGGTCGAGCTCAGCAGCTCGTCACGCAGCAGCCGCCATACGGGTCTGATCTCGGCTGCGGCATAGCCGACCCAGAAGGCCAGGGTCGCCCGATCGATCGCGATACCCTGCCGCGCCAGGATCTGGGCTTGGCGGTAAAGCGGGCAGTGGTCGGCGTATTTCGCCACCACGACCTGGGCGACCAGCCGCTCGGTCGGCAGACCGCCTTCGACAGCCGCGCCGGCGCCGGTGCCTGGACCACCGCTTCCTGGCAGGCGCGGCAGGCGTATTTCGGGCGGCGCGTGACGATCACCCGGTATTGCGCCGGAATGAGGTCGAGGCGCTGCGAGCAATCCTCGCCGATTACATGCATCGCGCCGCCGCAGCACGGGCAGGTGGTGTCTTTCGGCGCGATGACGATCTCGACCCGCGGCAGGTGGTCGGGCAGGCGGCTGCGGCCAACGCGGCGCTTGTCCGAGAGGGCTTTGCGCAGCGCCGGATCGGCCTTCTCCTGTTCGGCCTCGCTCGCGGCAATTGCCTGTTCGAGATCTTCCAGCGCCAGGTTGAACTGGTCGGGATCGAGCTTTTCCGAGCGCCGGCCGAACTGCATCCGCTGCAGCTGGCGAAGCAGGTGGCGCAATCGGTCGTTCTGGCCGGCAAGCTGATCGCGCTCTTCGATCAGCCTGCCATTCTCGGCCCGCTCGGCGTCGCGCTCCGCCCATGCCGTCAGCACCAGCGCGCGCAACGCAGCAACATCGTCGGGAAGGGTGTCGGGCGTGGTCACGGCCGGGATTATCCCATGTCGCCAGCGCCGTGCGATCCTCAACCTCAAGGTGAGTCAACATGACGCAGGCCTCTGATCAAGCTAAAGGCGGGCGATCAGCCGGCCACCTGGGGCCGTCTGATCCTTGGGGCGTACACCCGCCTCCAATCGAGCCCCTCGAACAACGCCGCCAATTGCGCCGCCGACAGCCGCATCACCCCGTCGCTGATCGCCGGCCATTTGAACTTGCTCCCCTCCAGTCGCTTCCAGATCAGCACCAGGCCGGTCCCGTCATAGACCAGCATCTTCACCCGGTCCGCCCGCTTCGAGCGAAATACGAAGATCGTCCCGCTGAACGGGTCCTGCCGCAGCACCGATTGCACCGTCGCCGCCAGCCCATCCGCACCGCGGCGGAAGTCGACCGGGCGCGTCGCGATCAGCACGCGCACCCCCGCCGGCGGTGTGCCGGAGAGGGCGGGGATCATTTCATCGCCTTCAACAGGCGCAGCACCTTGCCCAGTAAAGCCGGATCGACCCCCGCCCTGACACGCACGATCGCACTGCCAATCTCGATCTCGATCGCCGCCGCGCCACAACCGGCATCCGCCACCACCGGAATGAAGTCGGGTCCTTGCGCGCCGGCCTCGGCGATCGCATCGCCAACCGCCGCCGTTCCGAACTCCCGCCGCCAGTCATAGAGTTGGTTGCGATGCAGCCCGTAGCGCAACGCGATCTCGCTTGTCTGCGCACCCGGCGCCTGGCTCTCCGCGACAATCGCGGCCTTCTCCACCGCGCTCCAACGTCGCCGTCGCGGTGCCCCAGTCAGGACTTCCACGCGACGGAAACTGTGCCCGTCAATTGGCAAATTACTTGGCACACCATCCCCCTACCTCGATCAAACAAGGCAGGATCACCCCATCGCACTCACCCGGTGCCAGGTGCCAGTCAGGCTCCGCTTACGATCAATTGATCAATTCGACGGTCCTCCCCATCTAACCAGGTCGTAACGGCGCGTTCTCTAGCGCCGACTGCAAGGCATAGAAGGCGGGCTTAGGCTGAAACCCTTCGTCAAACGGCAGGGGCCGGATTGGCAGATCGTCGCGACGGCGAAAATAGGGTTTGTCCCACAAATTGTACCAGCTGTAGCGATCCGATAGGCCCCATGTCACGACCGCGACGACCGCGGGCTCGTCCAGCGCGACCGACAACAATTGTTTATAGATATCGGCGACTACCTCGTCACG
>Ga0306925_10005627_pt1 | contig 11527 bp, 11 predicted proteins | sample flu12Cox44000176_FD_203755 | JGI IMG/M metagenome (GOLD analysis project Ga0306925, IMG submission 203755) | Lab enrichment of tropical soil microbial communities from Luquillo Experimental Forest, Puerto Rico - flux8day.12C.oxic.44.000.176 (v2)... | ecosystem: Environmental > Terrestrial >...
TATGATAGGGTTATGAGTTTTGGCTTTTCCCGCCTGAGCGCTATTTTTATTTCCCTGATGTTTCTGCCAGGGCTGGCCCTTGCGGAAACGGCCGCATTTGATCTTCCTGGCCCCAGCATTCAAGTCCGTGTCAGCAGGGGCGGCAGCGAACTGCCGATCGGCAACGTACCCAACCTGCAGGAGGGAGACCGGCTTTGGATACATCCCGGACTGCCTGAGTCCCAGAGTGCAAATTACCTGCTGATCGTGGCCTTCCTTCGAGGCACCACGAACCCTCCACCCGAAGATTGGTTTACAAAGATCGAGACCTGGAACAAACATGTGCGCCAGGAAGGCGTCGTGGTCACAGTGCCCAAAGGGGCAGAGCAAGCCTTGATGTTTCTGGCCCCGGAAACAGGGGGTGACTTCAGCACGCTGCGTTCCACGGTGCGGGGCAAGCCGGGTGCATTTGTTCGTGCCTCACAGGACCTGAATCGCGCGGGACTAGACCGCTCCCGTTTAGACGCGTATCTGAATGCGGTGAAGCGCGCGTCGGACAACGATCCCGACAGGCTGAAAGAGGAGTCGACACTACTGGCACGCAGCTTGAACATTAAGCTCGACAAGGAATGCTTCGACAAGCCAAGCGAGCAGCAGGCACCTTGCCTCATGCAGAACACCGATCAGCTTGTTCTCGATGATTCGCATACCCAGTCGATGGTGGCTGAGTTGACCTCGGGAGCATCGGCTGATCTCATCGGCCAGATCAGCAACACGCGCCTGGCTGGCGCCGGCTACTACAGTGCATACGTTGGGGCAGTGGTGGACGTCGTGCGGCTGATGACCAGTTTTCACACCCCGGAATATCAATACATACCTGCGCTTGCCTTGCCAAAGGGCGACCAGCTCGACCTGCAACTCAATACCCCCCCTTCCTTCCAAAAGCCCAAGTCGGTACTGGTAATCGCCCTGCCCGCGGTCCAAGCCCCGCAACTGCCGATGCTGCGAGCGGTTGAGGCGAAGGGGGTGTATTGCCTGCAGAATGCTTCCCTCGTCCTGCCCGTAGAAGGAGCCCCCTTGGTTTTCTCCACCGATCTTGGACACGACTGGACCCTGCACGTCGAGGGTAAGTCGGGGCCCTCGCTCACGATTCCGCTAAAGGCGGATGCGGCACGGGGCGGCTTCGTGATCGATTCTCATCCCCAGCGAGCCGAAAGTCTCGAGCCCGGTCAGCCGGCGTCTCCTAGCCTGTCCGACTTGGCAGGGCCTGGCGCGGAGTTCAGCGCCGCGGTGTATGGGCGCTGGGGATTTGAATCACTGCAAGGGCCGACATTCAAGTTACGGATTTCGGGCACGGCAAACTGGACAGTTGCGCCGTCAGACGAAACCGCCCTGATCGTCGGCCGAGAGAGCACGGTACACCTGAAGTCTGATCAGGCTGCGTGCGTCGAGGATGTCACCGCAGAAGATAGCCAGGGGAGGAAGCTCGACGTAACGCACAAGCTGCTCAACCCGGGGGAGTTACAGGTGAACGTGGGGCTGCAACACGCGGCGCCCGGGATGCTGATGCTCGAACTCAAACAGAGCGGATTGGCGCGACCCGATCAGGTGTCACTGCATTCTTATTCCGAAGCCGCTCACTTGGGCAGCTTCACGATCGACGGTGGCGATCATATTGGTCTATTGAAGGGCACTCGTCTCGACCAGGTTTCGAGTCTGGAGCTCAACGGCATACGTTTTGTGCCCGGTAAGTTAAATCGGGTGGGAAGCGAGGACGCGCTGGAGATGTCTGCGCCCTCCGACGCCGAGATCGGCACATTGCATCCGGGCGTGACTTATCCTGCGCACGCTGCCTTGCTGGACGGCCGTTCGCTCCATCTCTCGGTCGTGGTTCAGCAGCCTCGTCCCCGGGTGACGCTCCTGAGTAAGAGCGTACAAGCGGATGGATCGTCGACCTCGTCTCCGATTCGACTACAGTCCGATGAGCAATTGCCCCAGAATGCACGACTCTCCTTCTCCCTGAAATCGCAGGTGCCGGAGGCGTTTCCCCGTGACCAAATGATCGAAGTCGCCACCCAGGATGAATCCCTCCGTGTCTTGCTGAGCGTTGCCAGTGGGGCGCTGACGATGCAGGATGCTCAGACAGTTCTGGCCGTTCTTGATCCGCGCAAGGATCTCGGTCCTTCTGCATTCGGGCCATTACGTTTCCGGCCCGTTGCTGCCAACGGCGAAAAAGGAGATTGGCAACCGCTCGCCACATTGGTTAGATTGCCGACAATCGATGGGCTGCGCTGTGCCCGTTCTGCGGACGACCAGTGTACGCTGCAAGGATCCTCGCTATACCTGTTGGACTCCATTTCCAGCGATCCACAGTTCCTTACGAGCACACCCGTACCCGACGGGTTTGCCGGAACAGCCTTGACCATACCTCATCCAAGCGGCCAGGAACTATTCGTAAAGCTGCGGGACGATCGCACAACCGTAAACAAAATGGAATTGCCTATTTCAACGCCACGCTGAACTCGGCCAGGACTGCGACCCAGTGTACTGCTCGCGCGGCGCTGGACTTGCCTGAGTTGCGTCAATCGAAACTAGGCATATTCCAAACGTCGATCGTGGGGTAAGACCATGAAGAGGTGGGGGGCAATTCACTCCTCGAAAAACTGGAGGACGAACGGGGTCCTGAGGCCGGCAGGTGGGCCACGACTTGTCGCTTTGTGACGGCGGTTGAAATCTTGTCGCCACCGACAATGCCTGCTAGCCGAGGTTTCCATAATCTGTCACGCGACCTCGGACTGTCGAGATTGCAACCGGTGCGTCCGCACGCTGTCCGCGAAAGCACCCCGGAATGCAGCGGCGGTCGGAGTTTTTCGAGCAGCAGCTTGCGCTGGGAGCGGTTTATCTCAGGACGCTGTTTTTGCAGGTCAATTCGACAAGAAGGTCAGATTGCGGTTTGCCGTGGAACGAATCCTGCATTGCCTTTGACAGCAGGCATTTAATCCCGGAGATAGCACCCAGTCGGCCACGCAAGCCGTTCGATCCAATGAGGTGAGCCTCTCGACTTTGAATCCGGTCTTGTGGGCATAAGCCGCGATCGTTTGCGGCTTGCTGATCCGGTAGTTGGCCAGCGTGCCGCCGTTCCATCCGCAGCAGCAGATTCACCCCAGTGCCCATATCGCGGATGAGACTCTTCTACCCTCGACGCGGTTTCGCTTACCTCCGTGAACGTAATCGCGATTCTCTCAATACCCGGTCCCAGATAGATCCTTAAAAGAAAAATTGTGGTTGACTATAACCAAATACTTATATAAGCTATTATTTATGGAACCTGGCCCGCACCTCGACGCCGCCTTTTCGGCCCTCGCCGACCCGACGCGCCGGGCAATTCTTGCGCGTCTCGCCAAGGGTGAGGCCACGGTCAATGAACTGGCGGAGCCGTTCGAGATGACGCAGCCAGCAATCTCCCAGCACCTCAAGGTGCTCGAAGAGGCGGGACTCATTGACCATCGCATCGAGGGCACGAAGCGCCCTCGTCGTCTCGCAAGAGCTGGTCTTCTTGCGCTGGACCAATGGCTTGCCTTGCTGCGCAAGGCCCTCGAGAAGAACTACGACCGGCTCGACGAAGTTCTGGCCACCATCGAACAACACAAGAATGGGGAAACGCGATAAGCAAGATGACACTCAGGACGGAAGGCGATACACACCTGGTGGTGACAAGAGGCTTTGCTGCACCTCCAGAGGCCGTGTACCGTGCGCACACGGATCCCAAGCTAATCCAACAATGGTTGCTCGGTCCCGACGGTTGGACGATGCCGGTCTGCGTCAACGAGGCGAGACCAGGTGGCAAGATTCGCTACGAGTGGACGAATGGCAAAGGCGCTGCATTCTACGTTACCGGTAAATACCTGGAAGTTGAGCCTTATAGCCGGCTCGTTCACCTGGAGCGCATGCACCTGCCGGATCCTCGCCTGATAATCACGTTGAAACCAGGTTTGAGGCGGACGGCACGGGAACGTTGCTGACGATGCGGATGACGCTGCCCGATGCTAAAACGCGAGCCGCCATGCTTGCGACAGGCATGGAACGGGGAATGGAAGCCAGCTACGTTCGGCTAGAAGAACTGCTTTAGCCTCGCGTATTCGCCGCCGGCGTGGCCATGCCGCGAACCGGTGCGAGGTGATGCTGGCTTCCCGACACGGGGGAAGAAATCACTTCCGAACTTTCGTTTTTGCTGATTTGAGATCGAGTGGCTCAATCTGATTGATGTAGATCTTCCGTCTAATCCGGTTGGCGTGATTCCCATCGTCACGTTTCATCACGCCTGCCCGCCATCTAAGCTCAGTTAAGAGCAATTGCCTGCTGGAGAAGTTGCCTTTGGTACGTGCTGACTTGCTAACATCACCTACGCGCAATTTGACAAGCGCTCAAGGTTCTGGAATCTGCCGTCGCTGAAACCCTTGGCGGGAAGCCGCAAGCCCGCCCAGGCTGTGCGTTACCAACCCTTCGCGATAGGGCGGGCCTTCAGGCCGGTTTTAAAAACGGTGGTGAACTCCGCAGCAGCACGCCTGCAAAATCGACTACTGGCGTGGTCCCCAAGACCGGAGCCTGGAAGGACAGTTTTTCCGCAACCACGGAGAAGGGGGCTTGCGTCATTACGCTCAATGGCGTTACGCTAAAAAGCGTAATGACCAGCCCGGAAAATCCATTTATTTTCGGCGAGATCGTCGAAGAGCCCAATTTCGTCGACCGGGCAAGCGAACTCAACCAGCTGGTGAGAGACCTGGCGGATGGGCAGAAGGTGTTCTTGCTATCTCCCCGGCGGTTTGGGAAGAGCTCCCTGGTCGCCCTGGCACTGCTCAAACTGAAAAAGCGGCACATTCACACCGTCAGCATAACGGTGAGCAGCTACTCCAGCTACGTCCAGCTCCTCGAGAAGTTTGCCGAGAAGGTCTTACGTTCCGCCGGCCCTTGGGAGCGGGTCAAGGACTGGGTTACACGATTTGCGCGGAGCGTGAAGCCTGATGTCAACTACAACATGGCAACCGGCGAAATCAGCCTCTCGTTGGGGAAGGGACCGGGATACGACCCCGCCCCCATCGCTCCTGAGGTCTTTGCCATGCCCGGCGAATTGACCAGGAATTCCGGATTCCGCATGGCAATCTGTCTCGACGAATTTCAGCAGATTTCCGAATTCGACAGCGGTTCGGTGGAAAATGCCATACGCAACCAGGTCCAGAAGCAGCGAGACGTAGGTTATGTCTTCGCGGGGTCTCAGCCTTCCTTGATGAAGGAGATGCTTACGGCAAAGCGCCCGTTTCACAAAGCGGGACCTCAGATTTTCCTCGACAAAATACCTGGGGACGACTGGAAGGAGTTCATTACGCGGCAATTTCGCAAAAGAGGACGGGCCGTTGACGAACCCGCCATGAAAGCCCTGTTAGCAACTGCCGACTTGATCCCCTATGACGTACAGCGCATAGCGCATGAGCTGTGGGATTATGCCGAACTGAAGGACAAACGTCAGCTCACCGCCTCCGACGTGAATTCGGTCACCGATACTCTCGTAGCCGGTCAGTCCACTTATTATGAGCTTCTCTGGGAGCAGCTTTCTCGAAGCCAGCGCGCAACCTTGCAGGCACTGGCCGAGCGCGGATCCTCGGAGATTTACTCTCAGGCGGTCAGGACCGAGTTTCGCCTTGGGCCCGCATCCACGGTCCAGAAAGCTCTGCAGTCCCTCGATTCCAGAGACATATTGGACCGCTACCAGGACAAGTATTTCTTTTTGGACCCACTGTTTCCGTGCTGGATTCGGAAGAAAGTTGCATGAGGTCATTACGCCCCTCGGCGTTACGCCGAAGGGCGTAGAACCTGCGTTTTTTGGCTCCTGCATCAAAGCAGCCTGAATTCCTATGCCTGTTTTCAGCCGCTACATCAGATCGACACTGGTTGGCCGAAACTGCCGAGGCCAGCCTCAAAGGGACTCACCTCTATCACCGGAGGCTTGGTCAGAACCTGGGGAGATACTGCCCCGCGCAGGCCTCGGGACGAAAACAAAACTGCAAACGTCCGGGTGAGGTTTTGGGGCACACTTCGAACCCTACCCCAAAACGCCGCTGGACAGTGACGATCCCGCTTGGAGGCGGCATTGAGGTTTCTTCTTTCAATTGCGGCAGTTCGACGATCAACTTTTAACTTGTCACTGCACTCGGTTTTTGTGTCATCTTGGGCGAAATGCGTACCGCAGCCACCGCAGCAATCGCCCAAAGTAGCGAGTAGATCCACCAGAGTCTTGCGTTTGCGCCGCCGACAAACATGGGAAAGAGGTATCCGGCTCCAACGGTGTTCACGGTTGCGTGCATCAGCGGTAATGGCAACAAGCCCCCGTTCCCCCGGTTGAACAGCCACGCCATCACCACCGATCCGGCCATGACACTCAGCAGGAACGCGGGAACCACATCGGCCTTGAACTCAACCCCCATGAGCGGTATGTGCCAAGCTGCCCAGAACACCCCAACCACCAAGCTGGCGACAAAAGGCGAAAAACACTTCTGCAGCTCCGGCAGAGCGAAACCGCGCCACCCCGTCTCTTCGCCCAGTCCGATGAACAGGAATATGAAGACAAATCGGGGAACCAGATCTGCCCAGGATTGAAGCCGGGTAGCGGCAGACGGGTGGGCCCCAAGAAGAAGATTAATCATCGCCGCTACCACCATCAGCGACACTGGCAACAGTACGGCAATAAAGTAATCACTCCAGCGGGCGCGCCACGGTAGATAGCGCGCGAGGAGCTCCTTGATACCGTGCCGGCGATAGAACGCACCTGCCACGATCAAAGCCGCTACCGCGGGACCGAGTGGGTTGATTCCTCCACTGGCGTGTACGAGGTGTGTCTTGGCGAGAATGTACGGGTACCAGGAAAGAAGGAACGCCAAGGGGAAGAACACGGCCATCGAGCGCAAGGGGCGCATAGTGTGACCCGCGACATCATACTGCAAGTCAGAAGGGGTAGACGAGAGTTTCATTTCACCTGAGCGCCGCGCTCCCAGCTTGGCACTTAGACGCCTTACCCATTTTCGCCATGCTGAAAGTCGTCTGGGCCTTTCGAGCCGTTCTTAGCGCCGTAAGTACGGCTTGCTATCGATGAGCGGTTAGAGCCAACATAATTGAACCATTCCTCGGACCATTCGTAGCTGCGATTCTTGCGGCGTTATTTGCAGTTGTTCAGTTTGGGCCTCGCGGATGCCGCTGATTATTCTATTCGCGCTAACAGTTATGCAGTTCGTGATTGGAAACTATCTTGAACCGCTGTTTTCCGGTACAGCACTCAACATCTCACCCTTCACGGTAGTGTTTTCAATCTTTTTCTGGAGTTTCATGTGGGGACTTCCGGGCGCTCTTAGGTATTCCCCTGATGCTCGCGTTTCTTGTGATCTGCCGGCATTACCCTTCAACTCGCTGGGTTTCTGTACCGCTCTCCGTAGGGCCGCCGCAACCTGGGTTCCTCATGAGCCAAGAGTTTTTGGTGTTGTACTGAATCGCCGGGTTGGGCGAGAGGCAATGTCGCCCGTTTGGCGGGATCTCGGGTATCGGGAACAAGGTTAAACAGATCGGACCAGCCGCAGATGACACCCAGCGCGAATTGCGTCGAGGGCGGATGCTTCGTATAGTATGAGACGCTTCGGGCAACAGCTATGCGGACGCACACCGAAAGGAAGGATCGCCGGCAGCCAACCAGGACATCCACTGAATCGCTCCCCAAGAAGTCTCTGACATCGCGGCTGGTCAAGCCTCTCCGATGGATGTTGACTACGTTCAAATTTTTCATTCGATTCGTGCCCCTGATTTGGGCGACGGCTGCCCTCTATTGGTCCAACCTGCCGTGGCGTTGGGCACGCCTGGTGCTGGCGCTGGCTTTTCTGGCGTTCGGCATCTATGCCTTGTGGGTTAAGCCCAATCTGCGCACACTGCTGGTTTTTGCGGGGCTGTTTCTCGTGGTGTTCGCCTGGTATCTCTCCATTCGGCCTTCGAACAATCGCAACTGGCGGCCGGAGGTGGCAGTGATGCCGCGGGCGGTCATCGACGGCGATCGTGTTCTAGTCAAGAATATTCGCAACTTCGACTACCGCACTAAGGACGACTTCACGGTGCGCTATGAAGATAGGGAGGTCTTGCTCTCGGATCTGACCTCCGTAGATTTCTTTGTGTCGTACTGGATGCCGGGACCGGTGGCGCATACCTTCGTGAGTTTTAACTTCGATAACGCAGCTCCGGTGTCGATTTCGATTGAAGCTCGGCCGGAAGTTGGGCGCGGCTTTGAACCCTTCGCCTCGATCTTCAAGCAGTTTGGGTTGATCTACGTGGTGGCTGACGAACGCGACGTGGTGCGAGTGCGCACCAATTTCCGGGGCGAAAATCTTTATCTGTACCGGGTTCAAACCTCACCTGAGAAAGCGCGAAAGCTCTTTCTGGTCTACCTGGACCGAATTAATCAACTGGCGGACCGGCCGGAGTTTTACCAACTGCTGAGCAACAGTTGCACGATCAACATCGTGCGTTACGCGCGGATGACTGGCAAACTGCCAGAGTTTGACATCCGATTCTGGCTGAACGGCTTCGCGGACCGCGGTCTTTATCGCGCGCGCCTCCTGAATCCGGCCCTGCCCTTTGCGGAGCTGCGGCGGCGTTCGTGGGTCGATGACGCGGCCCGGGCGGCCGATGACGCCGCAGATTTCTCCCGGCGTATCCGCGCATCCCTGCCGTTAGGACGGCCATGAGCTGTCGGGGCGATCGGGGAGATTCGGTAAGGGCCAAGGCGACTGCGCATGGCTCCGCGAACCATGCGACTCTTGAACTTGCAAGAGTTGCGCGTTCGAGGGCGATGATGATCAACGAACCCGGGCGACAACCATGAGTTACAAAGGGGTGTCGGACCTGTTCAAGGCCGCCGCCGTTCACTGGGTAGATGACTATGCCCAAAGCATGGGCGCGGCCTTGGCCTTTTATACGATGTTCTCCATCGCTCCGCTTCTGTTGATCGTTACCGCTGTCGCCGGATTGTTCTTTGGCGAAGGAGCCGCCAAGGGAGAAATTTTCAATCAAATGCAAAGTATGCTGGGCGCGCAGGGGGCGCTGGCGGTACAAGGTCTGCTGGAAAGCGCGAGCAAGCCAACTGGGAGCGTGTTGGCTGCCGCCGTGGGAAGCGCTTTTCTGTTCATTGGCGCGACCTCGGTTTTTGCGGAGCTGCAAGATGCACTCGATCGCATCTGGCGGGCGCCGCTGCGGGTCAACAGCTTCGGCCTGTGGAGGCTGGTAAGGGCGCGATTATTGTCGTTTGGCATGATCCTTGGCATTGGCTTTTTGTTGATGGTGTCGTTGGCATTCAGCGCCGGTGTGGCTGCGTTGAGCAAATGGTGGGATGCGCTATTTCATGGATGGGCCACCGTCGCCTTCATCATCAACCTCGCCGCAGGCCTGATCCTGTCGACTGCAGTATTTGCGATGATCTATAAGTTGATGCCGCGGGTTCAGATCGATTGGAGGGACGTCTGGATCGGTGCGGTAGTCACGGCACTGCTATTCATCACCGGCAAGTTTCTCATCGGCTTGTATCTCGGAAGAAGCGGGATCTCTTCTCGCTTTGGGTCGGCAGGGTCGCTGGTCGTGGTTTTGTTATGGGTGTACTACTCCGCTCAGGTCTTTTTGTTTGGCGCGGAATTCACATGGGCGTACTCCCACAAATTCGGCTCGCGCAAAGGACAGCCGGCAAATTGAGGTGCTTTGGAATTCTCCAGCGTGTTTGAACAGCAGTTCTCAGCTATCTAACCTCAGGTGGGACCTCCACGAACGAGAAAATCCCCGAGCCGAAAAGAAATCCCATTTGCCAGGTTTCGGGGGGAACATCGTAATCGAACAGAGCCAGTCGCACGTATGCTCTCGTACCGATCCGCACTTGCCAAACAGCAGAGTTCTTAACTAACGCATAACATTTCGCCGCGATCAGCTGGGCGTACGGCGTGTACTGCTAGTACCTCGGCGAGGGAACCCGGTAGATGAGTTGTGGGGTACGCTGGCTGCGGAAAGCGATATCGACCGCGAGGTCATGGCGAGGCAGTCGCCCAGGTCCGCAGAGGCTAGCCCTCGGCGCTTCATGTCTTCCTGGCGTTCGCATTGGAGTGGGATCGGGTTTTTTGCTGCTGAAAGCGTATTCCAGCCGGTGCCTCGAAGCTATTGAAGAGCAGCGTTACGATTACCGAAATCGATTTGTTGATATGACGACGGATCGCAAAAACGAGTCCGCTCGTTTATCTGGACGGCCTGACGCTCGGCTTCGTCTTATCGTTGACCAGCCGGTACTCATTCTGCAGCAGAAGCTGCTGATTCACATCCCGGTCGCGTACGCCAACACGCGTGCCACTTGGCTCTTCTTCATGCAAACGCGCTATCATACTGTCAATGGAAAGAGTCTCAGACGTAATTTGGTTCAAAGGCCACGGTGTTTATGGCATCGGTAAGTACGCATCCATGCGCGAGGCAGCTCAAGCCTTTCTCGACAAGGACGTGAGTGCTCTTGTGGTGCTCGATGGCGATGACGTCGTCGGCGTTTTCACAAAGAACGATCTGTTGAGGCAATACCTGAAACGAACCGATGAGTTGGAGAGCAAAACTGTGGGGCAGTGCGCGACGACCAACTTCTTCGCCACGACGCCTGACGCCAATCTGGACGGTTTGTTTGAGGAGATGTTGCGGCGCGGAGTTCGGCATGTCCCCGTATTCGAAGGTAAACGGCCGATTGGTATGATCACTTCCCTTGATATCCTCATTCATCAGAAGAGCTCAGTTGAGTTCGAAAACGAGCAGCTGATGCGGTACATACACGGTCGGCACTATGAATAACCAACCTTGAGCGGCTGTTGGCAGGGCCCTGCGGAGGCGGCGGTTAAAAGCGCAAAATCTCTGCGAGACCGTGGCTGCGCTCGCCTGTTGTCTGCCGATGGGTTCCTCAGCGCCAGTCGAGAATTCGTGGATGTAGAAACTTCCACGATACTTTTCCTCCCCGTGAGAGCCCAGAGTCACTGACGGTGTTGAGCACAGAACCATATCGCCGGAAGTTCCAATCCAATGCCTGTGCCGATGCCCGTGGAGGACCAGGCAGCGCGAGGCATGGCGTGCGATTCGCATCCAGAAGGTCCGGCGCATTGACGAGCGCGAGACCGATTCGACCGGTGAGACCGGATCGAAGGCGCTGGATACTCCACCACTTGATGGTGCAGCAAAATCATCCAGGGTAAGTTTCCTTCGATGGTCCACCAGCATCTGGAACCTTGTGGGCGATTTGTATTTGACTGCTTAATTCAAACCTCGCCCTGCTAGCCGCCGCGGTCAACCCGGATGAGATCGAAGACACTCCCGTATTCACTCTTCCGTACTGACAACCTTCCCGCTATAGCCTGGACCGCACGTCCGGATGGTTTGGGTGATTTCATCAACAGGCGCTTGCTCAAAAATGCGGGACCGAGCTTCGAGGAGGCGCTGGGCAAGGATTTTGCAG
>Ga0306925_10005628_pt1 | contig 11527 bp, 10 predicted proteins | sample flu12Cox44000176_FD_203755 | JGI IMG/M metagenome (GOLD analysis project Ga0306925, IMG submission 203755) | Lab enrichment of tropical soil microbial communities from Luquillo Experimental Forest, Puerto Rico - flux8day.12C.oxic.44.000.176 (v2)... | ecosystem: Environmental > Terrestrial >...
CTTTCGTCTGATCTTACTGATGTCGGGGGTGAGCTATTACAAGAGCTTTATCCCGCGGACCCTGATCTGCGAGTCCTTTCCGTTGGATCGCGTCACCGCGGAATTCTTGCAGAAGTTCTATGAAAATGGACTGGCCGAGTTCGCCTTCAAAAACCGGGTTTCGTTGCGCGGTCATTTTACGATCGGATTTACCGATGAGCGGCCGGCCGCGCCGATCGTGCTCGACCTGCCGCGCCGCAGCTGCGTGCCGGTGGGCGGCGGCAAAGACTCCATCGTCACCCTTGAATGCCTCAAGCGCTGCGGCGAACCGCTGAGCTTATTCTCGTTGGGTGACGCCGAACCGATCCGTGCTTGCATCGCGGCGGCCGGTCTGCCTTTCATCCGGGTGCACCGCCAGCTGGACAGCGGTCTCTTCAAGCTGACAGAGGCCGGCGCGCTCAATGGCCACGTTCCGATCACCGGGATCTTGAGCGCTATCGCCCTCGCCGGCGCGGTGATGACCGGCTGCGACACCATAATCATGTCGAACGAGCATTCCGCCAGCGCCCCGAACTTGCAGATTGGCGATACCAATGTCAATCATCAATACAGCAAATCCTTGGAGTTTGAAGAGGACTTTTCCGAATATTTGAATAAACACATATCGCCAAATATCTCCTACTTTTCACTGCTCAGACTGCTGTCGGAAATCGAGATCGCCCGGCGCTTCACCAAATACCCCGAATATTTCCGAGTTTTCCGGAGCTGCAATACCGCTTTCCGGCAGTCCCCGGCTGAGCGCGCGAGGGAATGGTGCGGTAACTGCCCGAAATGCCGGTTCGTGTTCCTCGCACTCGCCTTGTCCCTCGAAAAGCCTGAGCTGATCGGTATCTTCGGCCGTAACCTTCTCGACGATGAGATCCAGCTAGACGGATTTGCCGAGTTGTGCGGCTTGCGAGAGCACAAGCCGTTCGAATGCGTCGGCGAAACGGCCGAAAGCGCTGCTGTCATGTCATACCTCGGCTGCCATCCCGACTGGCGCGACGATGCCGTCGTGCGCCAGCTGCACGGCACCTTTGCCGTGTTACGACAGCGGGATCCGGGAGCTATTCGCGCGCTGTCCGAAGTCAAGCACCCGCACCGCGTTCCGGATCGCTACATGGCCATGCTCGATGCGTGTCGCTGAGCTCGGTGCGCGACGAGTCGCGATCTGGGGGCTGGGCCGCGAGGGGAGAGCTGCACTCGGGTTTCTCCGAAAGCATCATCCGGCGTTGCCGGTCACGTTGCTCGATGACAGAGCCGGAGCGCAGCTCCCGGAGAACTACGGCAACGTTACATCGGCATTCGGGCCGGAGAGGATCGCCGACACCCTCAAGGAAATCGACATCGTCGTCAAATCGCCCGGTGTCGGCTTGTACCGCGAGGACATCCGTGGCGCCCGCAACAATGGCGTGCAAATTACCTCGCTTCTGAACCTTTGGTTCGGCGAAGAGCCGGCCATGACGACGATCGCGGTCACCGGGACAAAGGGCAAGAGCACGACCGCGTCGTTGATCGCGCACATCCTGACGCGGCTCGGTCGAAGGGGTCGCGCTCGCCGGCAATATCGGGGTTCCGGTCACCGAGATCGGCGATGTCGACTATGCAGTGATCGAGGTATCGAGCTATCAGGCTGCCGATTTTGACGGTATCTGCGACCTCGGGGTGCTGACGTCGCTATACCCGGAACACACCGATTGGCATCTGAGCGTCGAGCGCTACTTCCGCGACAAGATAAATCTGTTGCGCCACAGCAGAAAGCGCATCGTCAACAGCGCCGTCGCCGAGACAGTCAGCTCGACGATCCCCGGGTCACGGAGTTATCTCTTCAACGCCGAAAGCGGAATTCATTCTGACGACAACGGGATATTCGATGGCCGGGATCGGATCGGGATTGTGGGCAATCCCTGCCTCGCGAGGGCACACAACAGATCCAATCTCTGCGCAGCATTAGCCGTCGCCACGCTGCTCGATATCGATCCCGCAGCAGCGTTACAGGCGACATGCGACTTCCAGGGCTTGCCGCACCGGCAACAAGAGCTAGGCCGAAAACAGGATATTTTGTTTGTCGACGACAGCATTTCGACGATCCCGGAATCGACACTGGCGGCGCTGGCGGTTTACCTCGGCCGCGACATAACTTTGATCGTCGGCGGCTACGACCGCGGCATCGACTACGGCAAGCTCCTGGCGACATTCTTGACGGACGCAGTCAAGACCGTCATCTGCCTCGGCGACAGCGGCCGGAGAATTTATGAGGAAACGCGGGCAGCCTCGAACCAGAGCGGCAATCTTGCGTGCCGGATGCATTTTGCACGGTCTATGGAAGAGGCTATCGCTTACGCACGTCGAGTCACTCCCCCCGGCGGCGTCGTGCTGCTGTCGCCTGCAGCACCGAGCTATGGGCATTACCAGGATTACATCGAGCGAGGGCGCGACTTCGCCGCCAAAGCCGGTGTGCCGGTGACTTGAACTCCAGCAGCTATTCGGGATCAGCATGGCTGCCATTTCGGGACCCATGAAACGGGAACGCCGGCCGCGCGGAGCACGTAGCTAAATGCGATCGCCGCGGCACCCCGCCACGCGGGGAAGAACACCGCCGGCGCGGAGTTATCCCGATGAGCGTGACCTGGCAGCTTCGTCACCGCTCGGCAGCAAATCGGCGGTACGCGACATTTTCGGCATGGGCAATGTCGATCATGTTCGCGGCGATTGCCGCGATCAGCTTCGCTGTGGACCAGGCCGCGGTATCGTCACTCGCAAGCGGAGACGACCCGGGGCAAATCCTCGGCGGGTTCGATCCGGTTCGGCTGATCCGATCGCTGATCGACACCGTGGGGGATTGCTCGAACGGCGCCGGATGAGCGGCGGGTCGGTCGGCGAGTGAAGCGGCCGACAGCGATCGCGCGGCGGTGGCTTTTCGTCGTGTTGGTCGGCGTGTCGGGTTTGGCTTGCACAGCAAAGCCGTTCGTGCTCGAAGGCAACGCCGACTATGCCGGGGTCGCCTATTCGGGCGACATGGAGAGCGCGACCGCCGTCGCCAAGCGGCACTGCGCTCCGTTCGAACGTGTGCCGCGGTTCCGCGAGATCCAAGAGAGCGTCGCCTATTTCGATTGCGTTCGACCGTAAGGCAGCTTTCGACATCGGTCGCGTCTTGCAGCCTTGCGAAAACGCGGCAATCCTGGTTCGCCCGATCGCGCCGAAATGAGAGAAGGCGAGCCCGATGACCATCGAATTGCACAGCTGGAACACCCCGAACGGCCGCAAGATCAGCGTTGCGCTGGAGGAGATGGGCCTACCCTACACGGTCAAGACAATAAATATCAGCAAGGGAGAGCAATTCGCTCCGGCCTTCGTGAAAATCAGCCCAAACAGCAAGATCCCGGCGATCGTCGATCCCGGGGGTCCGGGCGGCTCACCGATCAGCATCTTCGAATCCGGCGCCATCCTGATCTACCTCGGCACAAAATCGGGCAAGTTCTGGCCGGCGGATTTGCGCCGGCAAGTACCGGTGCTCGAGTGGTTGATGTGGCAGATGGGCGGCTTTGGCCCGATACCCGGCCAGGTGCATCACTTCTTGCAGGTGGCCAACGAGCAGGACCGGCGGTATGGCCTCGAACGTTACTCGAAGGAGACGCGCCGGCTCTACGGGGTGCTCGATCGGCGGCTCGAGGAGGCTGGCTTTGCCGGCGGCGATATTTCGATCGCCGATTTTGCGATCCTCGGCTGGGCGTGGCGGCACGAACGCCACCAGGTAGATCTGTTGGATTTCCCCAACGTCAAGCGCTGGTACGAGACGATGATGGCCCGCCCGGGTGTGCAGCGCGGTTTTGCGGTGGCCCTGAGCTAAGGCGCGACGATCAGCGTATTTTTAGGCGACAGTTACCGGGACACGCGGTCGCCAGATGCCCAAGAGCCGACGCTCGACGCCATTTCGCGAAGTTGGAACGCCGCTCCTCGTCTACCTGTCGGTGACGCTCGCTTACGTCGCAACCGGCAAGCTCGCCCTGGCACTGGCGGTTCCACCGGGATATGCGTCGCCGATCTTTCCTCCCGCCGGCATCGCCGTCGCCTGCGTGCTTATCGGCGGCTCGGCTACCCTGCCATGGATTTTCATCGGTTCGCTGCTGCTCAATATATGGACCGGATATTCGGTCAGCCACCAGTTGGATGAAATGGGATACGCCGCGGCGGTCGTCATCGCCGCGGGTTCGATGGGACAAGCCGGGGTGGGCGGGTCAGTTCTGCGCCGCGCGATCGGCTATCCGGCGCCGCTCGACAATAGTCGCGATCTAGCCGCCTTCTTGGTGCTGTCCCCGCTCGTTTGCTTGACGAGCGCGAGCCTTTCTTTGGCCGGCCTGTGGGCGCTCGGTGTCGTGCACCCGGCCGAGTTGGCCACCAGTTGGATTTCCTGGTGGATCGGCGACACGCTGGGCGTGCTGCTGGTGCTGCCGCTCATGCTCGTTTTTGCCGGGGAGCCGCGCTCGTTGTGGCGCAGTCGTGTCGGTCCGGTCGCATTGCCAATGCTTTTGTTCTTCGCGCTGTTCACCGCCATTTTCATTCGCGTCAGCAAGTGGGAGCACGACGAATCACTGTTGGAATTTCGGCTCCTATCCCGGCAGACCATCGACAAGATGCGGACGGAACTCGAAGAACAGGAGGTCTTTCTCGAGCAGTTGGAGCGATCCTTCAGCGGTGGGGCGGCTGTGTCACGGACCGATTTTCGCCACCTGGTTCGGAGCCTGCTGCAACGCTTTCCGACGATCCAAGCGGTCAAGTGGGCGCCGCGCGTCGACCGCGACCATCGGATGAGCTTCGAGGCAGCCCAGCAGGCGGACCTGCCCGGTTTTGAGATCCGAGAGGTTGATCCATCCGGGCAACGTCGGCGTGCCGGAGAGCGGCCGCGCTTCTTCCCTGTGACCTATGTAGAACCTCTGAGGGGCAACGAACACATCGTGGGGTTCGATCTCGCCTCGGAGGCTGGCCGTCGAGCGGCAGTGCAGACAGCGCTCGATTCGGGAAGGGTCACGACAACCCCGCCAATTCGCCTCGTTCAGGAGCAGGGTGAGCAAGTCGGCATCCTGCTCGTCTATGGAGTGCATTATGGTTTCAACGAAGCAGGTGTGGTTGCGGTGGCGCTTCGGATGGGCACTTTTGTCGACGGAATGCTGGCCTCTGCAAACTCGTGGGTGAGCCTCCAGCTCTCGGACCTGGACGCGGATAGGGTCATCTCCAACAGTCTTTCGCCCCGGCGGGCTGGGGAATTCTACACCGACACCTTCATCTTCGGCGGCCGCCATTACGGTGTCCGGACCGAGCCGACCGCGTCCTACCTCGCACAACACCGGAGGTGGCAGAGCTGGGCTGTTCTCGTCGTTGGCGTCTTTAGCACCGGTCTCCTGGGCGCGTTGCTGCTGCTCGGCACCGGCCATACGCGGCGCATCGAGACGATCGTGGACGACAGGACGCGCGACCTCGAAACCGCCAATCGGCGCCTGGAGATCGAGATACGCGAGCGCGAGCAGGCCGAAGCGGCATTACGCCAAGCCCACAGAATGGAAGCGATCGGTCAGCTCACCGGCGGCATCGCTCATGACTTCAACAACCTGCTGACCGTGATCGGCGGCAATGCTGCGATGTTGAACGATGCCGCACAGAGCGACGCAAGGCGCCGGCGGGTCGGCGCTATAGTGCAAGCCGCCGAGCGCGGCGAGCGCCTGACCCGTCAACTTCTCGCCTTTTCCCGACGCCAAATGCTGCGGCCCGAGCAGCTCGACTTGCGGCGTCAGGCGGCCGAGATCGCCGACATGCTGTCACCGGCGCTGCGGCCCGACATCGAGGTGAAAGTCGAGATCCCGGAGGAGGTGTGGCCGGTGTTTGTCGATCTTGCCGAATTCCAGATGGCGCTGCTCAACCTCGGAATGAACGCGCGTGACGCGATGCCCGATGGCGGCCGGATCCGGGTCGAGGCACGCAATGTCACCTTCGATATCGACGATCCTACAAGCGGAGGGCTGGTCGGCGAATTTGTTGCCGTGACATTGTCCGACACCGGCGCCGGCATGACCGCGGACGTGGTGGCGCGGGCATTCGAGCCTTATTTCACGACAAAAGAGATCGGGCTGGGCTCGGGGCTCGGACTCTCCCAGGTCTATGGCTTCGCCCAACAGAGCGGCGGTGCAGTAACCATCGCGAGCGCCGTGGGCAAGGGGTCGTCGATCACGCTGTTTCTGCCTCGCGCGGCCGAGGAGCCCTCGGCGGCGCCGCCCGACACGGCCACCCCCGCCTCGCGGCTCGGGATCAAGTAATCGACAAGGGCCGGGCAACCCCATTTGGTGGAGCCGAGGGGGATCGAACCCCTGACCTTCGCATTGCGAACGCGACGCTCTCCCAGCTGAGCTACGGCCCCGTTTCGCGTCTCAAACGCGATCTCCTCGCGCGCGGCGGACTATGGGTGACCCTGCCCGACCCTGTCAAGGCAGCCCTCCAACGGCACCGGTGGGTTGCTTGCGGCAACATGCTGTTAAAGGTACGGTCGCGCGGCACGGCCCGAAACGGTACGCAGCATGAATGCATTGCTATGGCTTATCGATACGCTGATCGGAATCTATATTTGGCTGCTCATCGCCCAGGCCGTGTTGAGCTGGCTCCTGGCTTTCGGCATTGTCAATCGACACAACCAGGTCGTAGCCATGGTCGGCGATATGCTGTGGCGATTGACCGAGCCGGCGCTTCGCCCGATCCGCTCGTTTCTCCCGAACCTCGGCGGGATCGACATCTCGCCGGTCATCCTGATCCTGCTGCTTGTGTTTCTGCGACGCCTGCTGTTCTACGACATTGCCCCCCAACTCTTGTGAGATCCCGATCATCCCTCCCCACACCGGCGCGCTTAGGCGATCTCCGTCTGCTTTTCGAACAGCTATCCGACGCGATCGCAGGCCTGCCGGGCCGGTGAGACAACGGCGCCATGGACCACCGGCTTCTTTCCCTCGTCATCGCCGGAATCGCCTTTTGCGGCAGCCATGTTCTGTTGTCGAGCACACGGCTGCGCGGCGCGTTGCGCGACCAGCTCGGTGAACGCGGGTTTATTGCGGTCTATTCGCTGACATCATTGGTGGTCTTCGCCTGGTTCGTGGCCGCCTATGCGACCGCGCCGACGATCGGGCTGTGGCCGCGGCAGCGATGGACGGCACTCGTCCCGGTGTCGGTGATGCCGCTCGCCGCTATCCTGCTGGTCGCCGGCTATTCGACGCGCAACCCGACCGCGGTCGGCATGGAGCGATCTGCCCGGGCCGATGATCCGGCGCCGGGCATCCTCAGCGTGACCCGGCACCCGGTGATGTGGGCGATCGGGTTATGGGCGCTCAGCCACCTGATCGCGAACGGCGACCTGAGCTCGCTGCTGTTTTTTGGCGCGCTCGCCGCGTTGGCGCTCGGCGGCACGGTGCTGATCGACCGCAAAAAGCAGCTCGCCCTCGGCAGCAACTGGCCGCGGCTGGCCCAAGTCACCTCGAACCTGCCGTTTGCCGCACTCCTCGCCGGGCGGACCAAGCTGCGCTGGCGCGAGATCGGCGTCCTGCGCATCGCCGCCGGGCTGTTGCTCTATGCCGTTCTCTACCTCGCGCACCCGATCATCACCGGTCTGCCGGTCGTGATTCCGTCGTAAGTTCGAGTCGATCAGATACGGAGGATTTGCCATGCTGTTGCCGCTCGCCGGCCATCGTCTCTATTACGATCTCGTCGGTCCCGAGGATGGACCCGTCGTCTGCATCACCCATTCGCTGGCATCCGACAGCGGGATGTGGGCCGAGCAGATGACGCCGCTGCTGCAAGCCGGGTTTCGTGTGTTGCGCATCGACATGCGCGGGCATGGCGGCAGCGACCCGGTCGCCGGCGACTACACAATGAAGGCGCTGGCGGGCGATGTTGCCGCGGTTCTCGAGGCGCTGGCGCTGCCCCGCGTGCACTATATCGGTCTGTCGATCGGCGGCATGATCGGCCAGGCCTTCGCGATCGAGCACGGCGGCAAGCTGATTTCGGCGCTGTGGAGCGATACCCTGCCATCGAGCCCAGCCGCTGCCGCGGCGCTGTGGGACGAGCGCATGAGCACGGTGCGCCGAGCGAACTCGCTCGAGCCGCTCGCCGACGGCACCGTCGAGCGCTGGTTTACCGACGCCTTCAAGCCGAGAAAACCCGCTCGCTGGAAGCAGATCCGCGACACCGTCGCGGCGACGACACCGGCCGGATATCTCGGCTGCTCGGCGGCGATCATGAATTTCGACTTCACGGCGCAGCTGCCTGCGCTCCGCCTCCCGACCTTGGTGGTGTGCGGCGCCGACGATCCGGGCACACCGGCGAACGAGAACCGGCGGCTCGCCGAGCTGGTCCCGGGGGGCCGCTACGAGGAGATCGCCGACGCCCGCCATTTCCCGAATGTCGAGCATCCCGAGGCGTTCAACCGGATCATGACGGGCTGGCTCGACGCCCAGCGCCATGTGCGCTGAGGACGACGCTGTCTCGATCTTTCCCTGCCGCGCGGGAAAACTCAGGGTAAAAATTGTTCGGGGCGCCCCTGCACCGAAAAAACTGGTTATATCATCGGCTTGACCTCGACGTGCAGCAAGAATCGAAGGCGTGGCAGGGAACCAGCAGGGAAGCCCGCAAACCGTCGGACGGGTCTCAGGATCGGATCGATCATTACCAGCATAACAAGTCGATAATTGATAATCAAGCACGATCCTGCTAACTGCGATCACGCCGCGCGGCAAGGCGCAGGCGCAGCGCGTTCAGCCGGATGAAGCCGTCGGCGTCGCGCTGGTCGTACACCGCGTCCTCCTCGAAGGTGACGTGGCCGAGGCTGTAGAGGCTCTTCGGCGAGCGCCGCCCGACCACCCGCGCCGAGCCCTTGTACAGCTTGAGCCGGACCACGCCCTTGACTTTCTCCTGGCTCTTGTCGATCAGCGCCTGCAGCATCTCGCGCTCGGGCGAAAACCAGAAACCGTTGTAGATCAGCTCGGCATAACGCGGCATCAGCTCGTCCTTCAAATGCGCCGCGCCGCGGTCGAGAGTCAGGCTCTCGATGCCACGATGTGCCGCCTGCAGAATTGTCCCACCGGGAGTTTCGTAGACGCCGCGCGATTTCATCCCGACAAAGCGGTTCTCGACCAAATCGAGCCGGCCGACGCCGTGCCTGCCGGCGATCTCGTTCAAGCGCGTCAGCAGTGTTGCCGGGGACAGAGCTTCGCCATCGATCGCGACCGGGTCGCCGTGCTCGAAGGCGATCTCGACATATTGCGGCTTATCGGGGGCGGCCTCGGGGGCGACGGTGCGGCTGAAGACGAATTCCTCGGGCTCGGCCCACGGATCCTCGAGCACTTTGCCCTCGGCCGAGATGTGCAAGAGGTTCGCGTCGACCGAGAACGGCGCCTCGCCTCGCTTGTCCTTGGCAATCGGGATCTGATGCTGCTCAGCATAGTCGAGCAGCCGCGTGCGGGAAGTGAGGTCCCATTCGCGCCAGGGCGCGATGACCTTGATGTCGGGATCGAGCGCGTAATAGCTGAGCTCGAAGCGGACCTGGTCGTTGCCCTTGCCGGTGGCGCCATGCGCGACAGCATCGGCGCCGACCTGGCGGGCGATTTCGATCTGGCGCTTGGCGATCAGCGGCCGGGCGATCGAGGTGCCGAGCAGATAGGCCCCCTCATAGAGCGCGTTGGCGCGAAACATCGGGAAGACAAAGTCGCGCACGAACTCCTCGCGCAGATCGTCGACAAAGATCTCGCCGGCGCCGAGCAATTCGGCCTTGCGCCGCGCCGGTTCGAGCTCCTCGCCTTGGCCGAGATCGGCGGTGAAGGTCACGACCTCGCAGCGATAGGTCTGCTGCAGCCAGCGCAGGATCACCGAGGTGTCGAGCCCGCCCGAATAGGCGAGCACCACCTTCTTCACCGCATCGGGCATGTCCCACTCCGATCCTACAAATAATCGGGCAGTAACTTATCAGGGAGGATGGCTTGTTTGGGCGGACAAAAGTATTCCTGACGATCGCGCTTTCAGCGGCAGTGTCGCCGCTCGCTGCGCAAACCTCCGCACCAACCACGGCGTTCGACGGCACTTACGCGGGTGTGTCCAGGGAGGTATCGAAAAGCCCGAGCGCACCACGCGCCAAGTGTCCACCGAGCGGAGCCCTTGCTCCTCTGACGATCAGGAGTGGCTCCGTCGTCTCATCCGGCCCGGCCGCCTGGGAGGGAACGGTCGGCCCAGACGGCGTCCTTTTGCTGCGCAACGAAAGATCTTTGCGGGTTGACGGCCGAATCGACGCACAAGGCACCATTCGAGCGCAGTATGCGGGTACCGGGTGTATCACCAATTTTGTCTGGCAGAAGAAGGGCTAGCGAACCGAGCGGCCGAGGCGGCGTTCGATAAAGGCGACGACGACATCGAGGCTGCCGAAGCGGGCAAGGTCCTCCTGCCCTACCTCCGGCGCGAAGACGACCTCATACGCCACGCTTGGGTCTTTTTACGCGATCGGCATGACGCGCATCGATCGCGGCGCCAACCTCGGCAACGGACACGGCGCGGCCGGGATCGGAACGCATTGCGTCATAGACAGGGACGACCTGATCCCGCAGCCAGCGTTCGATCGTCGAGTCGCGCTCGCGCAGCGCGTCCAATCCCGCCCGGATCACCTCTCTCGCCGACCGATAGACACCGGACGCGACGAGAGCGTCGATGTACCGCGCCTCTTCCGACGAAAGGCTGACGGTTCGTTCTGCTCGACGGGGCATCGTTCTTCTTGGAAATGCAGTGCGAATGCGGCGCAGATTATACTATCTATGCCTCGCACCAGAGGATCGAAGCATGTTTGATCGGGCGAGAATACTTTTGACGATTGCGGTTTGCATATTTGCGGCACCGGCTGTCGCGCAGGCGCCCACCCCGACGACGACAGCGTTCGACGGCACCTATCTCGGCGTATCAAACACATTCGAGGGAGACATTGACACCGGGAGAACCTCGGCCCGGTATTGCCCTCAGTTTAGCCGGCCGCCAACGTTGTCAATCGTCAACGGCATTGAACGAACCGGCCCGTATGAAGGCTCCGTGGACGCACAAGGCGTCCTGGTCATGCGATCGTTCTGGAGTCACTTTGATGGCCGGATCGACAGTCGAGGAACTGTCAGGGGACGGTCGACCAGTGGCTGCAGCTACCAATTTGTGTGGCAGAAGGTACCCGCGCCGACGATGCCGATCGACGGCGATTATATCGGAGTATCGAGAGAATCGAGGAGCTCGAAGGCCAAGTGTGCGCCACGCGACGTCCCGGAAACTCTTATCATAAGGAACAGCGTCGTCCTTGGGGGTTGGCAAGGGACTGTCAGCCCGCAAGGGACTTTGTCTCTACGGAGCCCACGCGGCACGCCAGTCGACGCCCAGATCGACAGTCAGGGCATCATGCGAGGACAGGATACCTCGGACGTCGGGTGTTCCAGCATATGGGTTTGGCGCAAGAGGG
>Ga0306925_10005630_pt1 | contig 11524 bp, 14 predicted proteins | sample flu12Cox44000176_FD_203755 | JGI IMG/M metagenome (GOLD analysis project Ga0306925, IMG submission 203755) | Lab enrichment of tropical soil microbial communities from Luquillo Experimental Forest, Puerto Rico - flux8day.12C.oxic.44.000.176 (v2)... | ecosystem: Environmental > Terrestrial >...
GGCCAATGCCGGCAATCGATCGAGGCGACCACCCGCCGAGCGATATTTGATTGCGACGTTGCGGCCTTCGACATAGCCGGTGTCCTTGAGACTTTGCCGGATCTCTTCGATCCGTTGATCATCCAGATCGACGCCGGTCAGCAGATGGTCGGTAAAGGGACCGTGCAGAATCCGCACCTGGTCGCCCGGCTTGAACCCAGGGCGCTTAGGCAGCTCGATCAAACCGTCGCGCTCGCGCCCACGGATTCCATCGATAATATCGTCCCCCAACTGTGCCGGTGCGTCGCCAGACATGATCACCGCAGCCACGCCGACGCACCAGCGCGCGTCCCACCATCGCCCGTTCTGGAGGGCAACAAAGGCATACGATGGGAACAACGGCCTAAATCGCTCAACACGGCGGCCGCCTTTGGCATGCCGCTCGCGAATATACGGGACATAGACTGAGAACCCGGCAAGCTCGAGGAAGCGCCGCGCCGTCCGCTCACGCTGCGGTTCGGTTCTCGCAACTAGCCAACTCACCGCCTACACCATCCGCAGCCGATTGCGATCGCGGGCACCGGTTCGCGGATCCTCGGCGCCGACGGCAGGCAGGGCTTGAAGCTTGCTTTCGCGATAGTGCCGCGCACCCGTATTCACGCGGAGATCAGGAGGTGGATCCCAAAAGGCGCGCTGCAACGGACCTAAGACCCTGTACGCCGCCCCACAGCCCGAGCAGTTGGCGGCCGCCAGGGCTGCACGGGCAGCCGCTTCAAAGGCGTAACGTTGAGGTGGAATAAGCGAGGCGCTCAGTTCAGAGATCAGCAACTCAATCTCAGATATTGCCATGACGGCGCTCCTGTAGGAAATTGAGGCCGTCTCGTAACTGCAGGTTTCAAGGGTAGACGCCTCCCAGGCCATTTCACGCCCTCGCGGTCACTCCCGCTGCGAGGGCGTTCTATTTGACCGCCGCCACCTCGTCTAATGGCGCCTGCTGCCGGCCGCTCCGGCGCCGTGCGGCGGTCCAGCGCCGGACCAATTCACGCGGAACGTCGGCCCAGCGAAGGTGTGCGGCCACGGCGGCGTCGCCATGAAGGGCCTCGTCGGGGCCGGTGCTGATGAAGAAATTGGGCGTGTGGGCCTTCTCGAATTCCGCCTTCCACTCGGCCTCGAGCTCGTTCCGCTCCGCCTCGGAGAGCACGCCGGCGCGCCATAGGCTCGACCGCTCGACGTCGTAGGCTGGGCGAGGACCCTCCCACTCGAATTCATAATAGCCGGCTGGCCTCCTGCCGTGGCTGCCCCATAACCGCATCACGACGGCGCGCCCCGTCTCCCAGGCCTCAACCAGCTCTTCACGGGAGCGAAAGTGCGAGCCAGACGTCGGATGGGCGCCCAACCATAATTCCTGCAGCTCGCTGAGCGTCAGGCCGCAGCTATCAATATCGCTCGCCTTAGCGCCCACGCGCGGCACGGGCAGCCTCCCTCACTAGTCGCTGAAACAAGAAATGGCGCTGCTTGGCTTGGCCGTCGCGGACGCCAACCAGATCCGGACGGCCAATCCAGCCAAGCTCGAGACCGACGGCATGAGAACTAATGCGTCCAGCCTCGATCGCGTCGGCGAGATAGCTCAACCCCTCTTCCCGCCGGAGGCGCTCGAGGATGTAAGCCTTTGAAGTGCCGCGGTGAGGCATTGGTGCGCGGACGATTCGAAGTGAATGAAGCTCGCGACGATCTATTACCGCCGATTTTGCCCCCAGCGCAACGGGTGGGTTATGGGCGGACTTTAAGGATTGTTGTCATCGTCATCGCAGATCGTGGGCGACAGTGCGGCGTGCGCCGCGACCCGATGCGCTCGAGGATTTTCCGGCCCTCCCCCCGCAGGGTTTCAGCGACCATCGAAAGGCGTTCTGTGTGATTGCTGCCGCGACGGCCGATGTCCCTAACGCGACCGGGGAATTAGTTCGCAAAACGAATTAGTTCGCACGGCACCCTTTTAAAAAGTTCACTTTTGGCTCCGTGCGTATACATACGTATATTATATAATAATATCAAAGACTTAGGTTTTTGCTTTCGCGGTCGCATTTTTAAAAAGGGGCCGCCGCGGTTTGCGAACTAATTAATTCGCGAACAAATTTTTCCTCTTGTCCGCAATTTAGTTCGCATCGTTACATACGTCAATTTCCAGAATTAGTTCGCATCGTCATATGCGTCAGTCTATGCGCCCACAACCTCGATAGTCCATTCCGGATTGAGCCCGTGTTCCATCGTGTCGTCGGCGATCAAAGCGAACCACCTTTCTGGTGATCGACAACCACGACGAGGTCTTAAGTTGCGGCCGCGCCGCGTTTTCATCACCTCGCATCGCGCCTTCTCGAACAAGCACAGGCGTCGGAGTGCGCGTTCTAGCTTCCAGTGTGGAAATGCTACGCGCGCTAATTGTGAGCGCGAGAGCCCGTTTTCGCCGGCAGCGACGAGCGCTCGCATGATTCTAGCTTCCTGAATTCGCGTGTCGTACGGGTACGCCGTCTTGATGTTCATCGCGATGGCCTCCTATGCTGCAAACCAAATCTCTCGCGGCCGACCTGGACCGTTGGCTTGCTGTCTTTGACAGCGAGCCTTGCCGGCAAGTTCAAGCTTCCGTAACGCTTGGATGATCTCGTAGGCGCGGGTGTGCCCGCCGAATATGTCACGGATGATGTCGCGGCGGCTCATGCCATTGGGACGAATAAGCTCTAACTCGTGTATCAGTGTGTCGGCAACGTGATCTCCGCTCGTGTCGCTGAAGATGTAAGCCGCCGATGCTTCGCAGTATTGCCACAGCGCATGGGCAGCTTGGATGTGCGGTGCCGCGATCTGTGCCACCCCATCGAGTAGCGCGTAGAGCATGGATAGCCGCAACATCTGCGGCGCCGCGCGCGCGGTAAGATGGTCGATCAGTCCAGCCGTGAGCGGGGCGCTTTCAACCGCGGTGTAGAGCGCTGCCCATACGGGCTTGGCCTCCTCAGCAAAGACAATCTCGTTCCGCGTCTGCGCCGTCTTGACCGCTTCATTCGTTTTTCGCCCGAGTTCGGCAAGAGTGATAGGATCAAAATTTCCGCCAAACGGCAGCAATTTGCTGCGGTCAGAGCAAGTGTAGAGAAAACGGTTGCCGAATCCGTCAGACAGCGACAGCTTTTCGAGCTTTCGGCGCAACTCGTCGACGGTGATGTGCGCAGATATTGAAATCAACGGTTCGGTCGCGATCGACGGCTTATGCTTGGTCCGTGTCGACAGGATCGGCGGGATGCAATCCCATGCCTCGCGCAGCACTCGGCTGACGATGTTAGTGTCCTGCTTCATCTTTGAAAGCGCTGAAGAGAACTCGCGCTCATCGAGAAACAAGCGCTTATCAAATACGCCGGGATCGACGCACACCAGGGTCTGTGTCTTCTTGTCCATCTCATAGCGCGCATCGCGCACCATCTCGATGATGCCTTCGCCCGAACTAATCCCACTCTTGATGTTTTCACGCACCCAATCGGGATCGGCATGTTCCATGACGGTACGAATGTCTTGCGCTGACGTGCCTTTACGCGAGCGCGCGGTGCGACCGACGATCAGCGCGAAGATGTTGGGGTAGTGCTTGGCGTTGGCTATTCGAATGTATGGCTTGCGGTCCGCCATATTGCCAAAACAGGCCAGGTATTGCAGCAACAGCGCCGCCGGATCGGCTTCGGTGTGCGGCAGAAGCGTCAGCACCACCTCACCAGCAAGCCCGTAGTAGGCGGCCTTGTCGAGCATCGGCCATGTGCTGATAGTTGTAGCGGCACTGGAGGCAGTGCTAGTGGCGGAGGTTGTGCCGGTGGCAGCACCTCCATTCGCCTTGCCGTTGCCGGTCGGTGGATCATCCGGCTCAAACCGCTTCTCGGTCCACTCGCCGTGATCGATGTGCGTGATCTTCATGACAGCACCAAATCATTGAAGTCCTTGACGCGCACGGTGCGCAGCCAGCGTGCGCCGCAGCCGGTCTCGACGTAGCGCGTGGCGCACGCCTCGGCGCCGTCGAGCGCAGCCGGATCGCCGCGGTCGACCAGCACGGTGATGGCCTTGACGCCGGGCAGAACCGGAAAATTGGCGATGTCGGCTTTGGGACCCATTGCCCACGCTGGCGAGGTGATGGCGCCAGTCTTCAGCGCGCCGAGTACGGTTTCGATCCCTTCGCCGATCGAGAGCTTGTGTGTGGCGGCCGGCCAGAGCTTGATCGCACGGATACCCGGCCAGCGGCCGAGAGTGAGGCGCTTGATCTTGGCGGCGTTCACGGTGAGCCCGATCCGGTGGATTCCGGCCGGTTCGTCAGTTTCGACGTCGCGAAACAACGCGATCAGGCACGGGTAGCGGGCCCCATTGGCGCCGAACGGGCAGCGCGGATGAAACGGCAGCGTTTCCTCGATCTCGTCGGGCAGCAGGGCGAGGTCGAGCTTGCGGGTCTCGATCAGGTAGCGCTCTGCCAGCGTGCCGGCGATCGGCTGGGCCTGGGCCCACAGCTCGTGCGCACGGTCGAGGGTGCCGGTGTCGTCCTCCGCGCTTGCGGCGCGGGCGAGTACATCGGCGGGCAGCTCGCCGATGTCCTCAGCGATCCAGCCGTGCGCTTTGCAGCCGAAGCAATGATAATGCCCATCGTCGTAGAGCTGGCAGCTCGGCGTCTTTTCGACGTGGAACGGGCAGAGAATCTTGCCGCACTCATAGCCCACCACGGCATCGGTGTAGGCGGTAAATCCGTTGATCTCGACGGTTGAAGTACCCGGAAGCGCGCTGAATTGCGGGGCGCCTTCCCACGGAAGCGGTGCAGCGATCGTCACGATTGGCTCGGTGGTGGCGCCGGTCGGTGCGCCGACTGTCGCGACCGGCTCGCGCGCGCTCTCGACCGCACGCATCTCGTCCAAGCACGCGAGGACGATGTCGTCGGTTTCGACGGTCACGGCGGTGGATTCGTCGGTGTTGTCCGCGACCGAGGATTTGACCGCTTCGTCAGAATCATTGACGCATTTCGGGCTCTCACACGCTGCTCGTTCCGACTCGTCGGGTAATTCTACGGTCGGCTCGACGTGAGAGCCCGTCTCGGCATGCAGCTCGGTCCATGTGTGCTTGGCATCGCCCCAAGTGCGGCCGTAATTCACATCGACCTTCATCGGCACTTCGAGCTTGACGACCTCCTCGCCGAGTCGTGCCACCATCTCAGGCACCTCCGGCGATGACACTGAAAGGTCGAGGCTGTCGTGCATCTGCAAGAGCGGAATGACGCCCTCGCGGAAACATGCGCGCATCCATTCCTTGGTCTGAATTGCTGCCGCGCTCTGAATCAACACGTTTAGCGATTTGTAAGTTTCGGCGCGCCAGAGTCGTTGTCCATACCAGGGATGCCCGGGATCGCGCGTGCGGCGCACGGCTTCCTCGCGCTCACAAGGACCGGCACCTTCTTGCAGGCGCCCGCCCGGCGCCCACAGATTGAAGTGCCGACGAGCACGGTTGAACAGTGTGAAGAAACCATCCCGGTGCGCAGCGTTCTTGCACGCGGCCGCCAGCTGCGAGATGAAAGGCATCTTTTCGTTGTACAGAGCGAGCAGTGTCTTGGTTTCGCTCAACGACTTTTTGATCTGCTTAGATGTCGTTTCCGGGCCGGCGCCGTAGATCGTCATGAAGTTGAACGTCTTGCCGTCTTGTCGGCTTATCTTGCCGCCGGTCAGCTCAGACGCGTAAGCGTGAATATCGAAATTCGGATCACTGATGTAGCGGTCGCGCGCCGCTGTAGCGCCGCGGAAATTTTTTCTCGCCGCAAAATGGACGACGAGCCTGAATTCCTGTTGGCTGTAGTCGCAACTCGCCCACACCTCGCCCTCTTCCGGCAGGAATACGCTGCGAATTAGCGGGGCCAGTTCCTCGTCGTGCTTCGGCATTTGCTGCAGCGGCGGATGCGAATACGAGAATCGGAGCGAGCGTGTGCCACCGTAGTCGGAGCGGTGCGGGTGTACTTCGCCATAGACGCGACCGTTCTCGACGTGGCCGAGAATTTGCTGCTGGAGAAAATTGTCACCGTACTGGTCGAATTGGTCCGCCGCGGCGATCAATGGCGGCAACCAATGCTCGGAATGCTGCATCCAGCCGCGCTTGCCGCGTTTGAACGACGGATTTCCCTTCTCGGTGAGCGGATATTTGATGCCGAGCCGATCGAAAGTGGTAATCAGCCACTTGCGGCCGTTGATTTCGTCCATGCCGGCGCTGGTATCGAGCTTTTCAGAAATCTGGGCGAGCACGGCGTCGCGCTTATGGAACAGATGATTGCGCGCCTGCTCCGCTGTAGAGATGTCGACACGGATTCCGCGCCGGCGCATCCTGTGTACCATCGGCAATAAAGCAATTTCGAGCCGATAAGCATCGTGTGTGCCTTCGCGATCGAGGATCGGGCTCAAGCTCTCAGGCAGTTCCAGCGTGCGGACAGCGTCGGTCTCGGCGTAGGGCCCGACATAGTGCGCGGGCAATTGCCACAGCACGGATTGCGGTTTGAATCCTTTGCGCTTCCGCGCTGGGATCAATCCAAGCGTGTTGCAGCCTTCGAGCAGGAGTGTCTCGTCCTTGCCGGGAAGTCCGCGCCAAGCGCACAGTGCGTCGAGACTGTACTTGTAGCGATTCTCGTCCACCATGGTGGCGAGCGCGTCGATTTCCTCGAGTCGTTCAGCTGGGGGCATTTCGATGCCGAAATCGGCCCACAGCCAACCCCAGTCGTAGAGGCCGTTCTTGGTGACGATCTTCACATCGGATGCGATCAGGTCACGCAGCCAGCGGATGACCTGTTCGCGATCGAAGTTCGCACTGTCGGGATGACGCAGTGGAATATAGGTCGCACGAATGCCGCTGTCGGCACGCCAGGCAATGCTGATGCCGACGATATAACCTCCGCGCCACGGCCACCCTGGACCGCGTTTGTCACGTAGTCCGTCGTCCTTGGTCTCCGCATCGATCGCGATAGTGCCGACGTGACGTAGGTCGGGGAGTTCGCTTGGCGGCTGCCAATCGATGGACATCGCGGTCACTCCGATACGCGGTATAGGTCACAACAGTCGGAGATCGCCTCCGGATGCTGCCCTTCCCGGGCGAGCAGCATCGAGCGGCGGTCAGGCCGCGGGTTAGTACTGGATCGAGTCGCCCGTGATTTGCTTCGCGGTCGGAATGATGCTTGGCAGCAGCCTGAAGCCGCCATCACCGAAGACACCGAAGCCTTTGATCAGCAGGTGCGGCCGCTCGCGCCCGCCGTATTGCGTGGGCATGAACGTATGCGAGAACTCGACCTGCGCGTGAGCCGGGACACCCATGAACTTGCGTTTCAGCAGCGTCTGTTCCATCAACGCACGAACACAGATGCACGAGCCCACCGTCGACGTCGGCGACGGCCACCAGTACCGGACCATGGTGTCGGGATCGACGAACAAGACGACGTGCTCGCCCTGCCACGGTCCGACCATTTTGCCGAACTTCTCGAACCACTCGCCTTTGCAGGTTCCATTGCCCTGACAGGTCTTGCTGCAGGCTTTATCGCCGCATTTACAACTCTCGTTCAGCGCAAAGATGTCCGGCCACTTGTCGCCCGGCGCGAGCGGGATCGTGTCCAGTGGGGGCCCTGACTCGGGGCTCCACTTTTGCACGCGATTGATGACGTCAAGCGCGACTGCACTGTGAATCTCCGCCCCGTTGGCGTCGATCCACTTTGCAGTGTGGATGTCGAACTTGATCTTGATCGCGCCCGGGAATCCCGAACCGCTACCTCCGCCATCGCCGTCGTTGCCGCCCCCGCGCGGCGGCTCACTGTATCCACCGGAGAACCCGTCGAGGTCGGCCGGCGCCTTCTTCGTGACTTCATTCACGCTAGTCATTGTCGCTACTCCACTTCAAACCCGGCTACACGCGACCGGCCGGGCATCGGCCTCTCCCGCGGCTGCGGGAAACTGTTGAATAGGTTCTTGATGATCCGATACGCATTGTTCGGCTCACCGGGCAGCGGATCGCTGATGGGATCCAATCCCTGCTTCTCGCGGAACTCGGCAATTGTGGTGTTGAGCTCGTGCAGAACGGTCAATCGGGTCTGGTAATCGATCGTGCTCCAGTCGATGGCGCCGATGAACTCGACCAGCTGTGCCGGTTTCACGCTTTCGATGGCCGAAAACATCCGAAACAATTCGACGAGTGTGCGAGCGTGCGGGCCGGAGAGCACGGCGTCCTTTTCTTCGGCATGGAATTTTCGCCAAGCACGCAAAAGGCGCGCATCATCGGCGAGCTTCTTCTGTTCCTTCTCGGACTTGCGGTGCCTCATAAAACTGGCTCCGCGATCTCGACTAGCGCCGCCTTCGGCAATACTCCTGGCATTGGCGTGAGCGCGATCAACGCGGGTTCGGCGCGCTGGTGATCCATCTTGCGGGCGAACAAGGCATGCGCGCTGGGGAATAGCGGCAGTGCGCGCTGGCGCGCGGCTTCTTTGTCCTTGCCGGGAAGGTGGTGGAATTTCTTCCACACGGCCGGCTCGATGATGCTGTAGGGGATATCGCTGCAAGCAACGACGGTCTCGAGGCTGCCGACCGCGCGCGCGTACTTGAAAGTCGACGCCACGCCCTGCTTCGGCATTGAACCGGCGCGCTCGATCAATGCGTGATCCGGGGTATGATGGGCGAGCCAGTCCCGCACCAGCATCGTATTGACGCGCTCCTTGGCGCCGGTACCGATCACCGGCACGTCGGGCACGTCGATCAACCACGGCGGCGCGCCATCGACGATGTCGACGAGGGCAAGAGCGCCGTGAATGCCGGGATCACAGCCAAGGATTTTCATACAAGCCTCCGGCCTGGGAATTCCACGTGCCGCCCCTTGGGACTGATCCAGTACACGCCGCTACCGGCGCACGAGGTGCATTCCTTCGGTTCGTCGCCGCAGCCGTAGTCCGACGTCACCCCCGTGCCGTTGCAAATGTCGCAGGATTTGCGTTGCCAGCCTTCTTGCTCTCGGAACCCGTCGACAACGCTCCTCATGACGCGCTCCGAATCCGATATCCGCCGCCCTGCGAGCGCACCGTGATCCCGTGCGGCGCGAGTAGATGATTCAACTGACTCACGTGCACATGCAGGCACTTGCGATCCTCGGGCCCGCCGGCGGGATCGTCCGCCCACACGATGTCGCGCAGCTCCGCCGCCGAGATGTCGGGGCGCCGCTGCACGGCCTCGAAGATGATTCGCTTGATCCGCGGCAAGCGCAGTCCTTTCGGCGGAATCACCTGGCCGCAATGCGAACAAATCTCGAGTTGTCGGGATTGAAAAGCGCCGAGGGTCATGGTCGATCCCCGTTCAACCGTTCCTCGCGCAGCTGCGCGAGATCGGCCGACGCCGGCGCGGCAACTTGCGCTCGCAGGCTCGCGATCTCGTTGTCTCTCTGGGCGATAATGCCGCGCAGTTCCTCGAACGCGTCTTCCCATTGCTTGTGCGCGGTCTGAAATTCGCTAACCGACACACCGCCGCCGGTTGCGGTTGCCAGCTTCGCGCGCAATTCCTCGTTCTCGCGCTCGAGCTCGGTGACCTTGGTCTCGAGCCCGGCGACCTTGGTCTCGAGGCGGCCGTTGTCGCGCTCGAGCTCGTTGTTGCGGACGCGCAGGCGCTCGGCCTCGCTCGCGCTGTCAGGGCCAATGTCGTCGCGAGGTAGCGTCGGAGCGGCCGCCTTCGCTTCCTCGAGCTCACGGCGCAGCTCTTCGATGATGCTCTCTTGCGTCCCGGTCTTACGCTCGAGCTCAGCGAGTTGCGCGAGCTTGCGCTCGACCTCGTCGGTGCTCTTCTCGCCGGCGGTGCGGCGGTACTGCCGGATCATGTTGATGACGTCGTCGAGCGTGCTGCCGAGGTCGCCGAAGAACGGATGATGCGGAAGTTTTTTGGAGAGATCTTCGAGCCTGAGCAAGGAAGCGACGAGGGAGCGCGTTGCCGACTTGGCCTCGGCGACCTCGTCCCGAATCTCGTATCCGGGGAACTGTTTGTAGATGTCGTCGCGTTCTTCGACGTCGATCCTGCCTTGCAATTTGCCCGCCTGCCGCAGCCAATCCGACACCCATGATTGATAGGCTGCCGCGCGGATGTTCCCCTCGGTTAACTCCTTGGCGAAATCGACCTGCTGCTCGAAGCTGATGAAGCGGCGCGCGCCAGGGGTTCTCATGACAGCCGCGAAGGCGTGCAGTTGATCCTCGTTCGCGAACAGCGCTGCGGCTGCCGGGTTGACCTTGTATTTCTGCTTCGGCTTGGGCTCGGGCTTGCGCTTGGCGATGGCGGTCTTGACCTCGGTGGTGGTGACCTGTTCGCCCGCTTCGGCGCGCTCGATGATCTCCGCCCGCACTTCCGGCGGTGTCGACGGCGCGGCGAGCAGGTAGAGCGAGCTGACTGGAAGTTCCAGACGTTCCAAGCGTGGAACATCGCCGGATAGCTCATAGACCTGGATGAAGCGACCGGCAGTCTGCGGCGATAGTCTCAACTGGTTTTTGAGCCACGCGCGCCACTGCTGATCCTCCTTGAGCAGGGCACGGCACTCGCTCAACCTGCGGCCGATCTCGACGACGTTCTTGACTGTCTGTCGGCCAAGCTCGGCGATGGCTCTGGCGTGCTCGGCGAGGGCCGCTACAGCAGGAGCCGTCATGACACGACTCCCACGCTTACGCCTGCGGGCGGGAGGCTCTGCGGGAGCGGCCGACGCATTTGGCGCACTGGCGCGCCCCCGCGTGGGCTATTCGAGGCCTCCCAATGGAAAAGTTTGGAATCGTGGACGGGTGGTCCGCGCTCGCTGATGAGCTCGGCCGCGTCTTTTGCTCGGGTCAGGTTGACCAGGTCGGAGAGACGACCGTCGGGCCACGCGATGCACCACATGCCGGGCCAGTCGGAGTCCGGCAGCAGCAGGGCCAACGGTGTGCGGGCGTGGCCGTAGCGCAGCGCGAAGGTGAGACGCTCGGCGCGGACGGGGAAAATAGCGGGCTTGGTAGGCATAGTGCAGACCTCCTGTTGCCGGTTCCCGGAGGTCGTGCTAATGCAGCCCTTGCCTGAGACTGCCGTAGCGTTCTTCTCCGAGAACCTATTGGCGAATCGGACGCGCCCGCGACCGACCCGACATGAAAATGCAGACGCCCCCGTTCATCGCGGGGGCGTTTGTTTTTCCACGTTAGGCGGTGACTGCAGCGGCGGTTGCTGCTTTCTTTGCAGCCGACTCGTGCTCGGTTTTCGTGACGGTGCCCAGCAGCCGCTTCACCGTGCGATCCCAGCGCTTGCGTGGGACCAGCAGAAACTTGCCCTTGCGGATGGTGGGTATCAGGCCATCCTCTGCGGCCCGATAGCTCTGCGAGCGGCCCAACTCGATCTTCGCCCCGGCAACCGGCACGGTAAAAGCGCTGACGAACCTTGCGGCTGATGCTCTCAAGTCGTCGCATGCGGCCCTCCGCTACGATTTCGGACGAGATGGGATACCCCAATTTTGGGGAATAGACAAGCGGGAAGCGGGGAGT
>Ga0306925_10005633_pt1 | contig 11520 bp, 6 predicted proteins | sample flu12Cox44000176_FD_203755 | JGI IMG/M metagenome (GOLD analysis project Ga0306925, IMG submission 203755) | Lab enrichment of tropical soil microbial communities from Luquillo Experimental Forest, Puerto Rico - flux8day.12C.oxic.44.000.176 (v2)... | ecosystem: Environmental > Terrestrial > Soil...
CGGCCTCGGTGAGCCTGCGCTGCCCCCGGTGCTTCCGGCCGTATGCAACGCGATTTTTTCGGCCACAGGCAAGCGCGTCCGCTCGCTCCCGCTTGCCAAACACGGTTTTTCTTGGGCCTGAGTTACCAGTACTGCCAACAGAGCAGGCTGGCATTTGCGTCGTTTTTTGCCGCCTCCGGCCAACGACCCGTCGCACAAGGGGGGTCCCCCAAAGAGCCACTTCCACTCAATCGGGTCTAAACTTAGGCAGGATGCCGGTCACAACCTGCCTCGGCTTCACAAATTTTACTTGCGCTTTCTTGCCCACCTGACTACTATTTTCCCCCTCTCTGGTTGGTCCCCAGCCGACGCCAGAGAGTAGGTCGTCCTCCTTGTCCGGGCCTTGGGTAAGATCCTCCGTAGGCTTCGGCTCCTGGGTCTTTACTCTAGCGCGCGGCGGTGATGTCTATGGCATGAGGGGAGTTCGCGATGCCCGGCAATGCGCCTTCACGAAGATTTTCGTCCAGGGTTCCGACGCTTCCGATTCCCATTGGCGATGTTTGGGTATACTGGGAGTGCGGGAATCGTCGCGACATTTCTCGGGTGCGCGACATTAGCATGCATGGCCTCTTCATCGAGACCCCCAAGCCCATGATCAAGGGTGCTTCTGCGAGCCTTCATTTTCTCGTCCAGGATGGGCAAATTCGCGCCGACGCCGTTGTCCGCCACGCTAGTGCCGGTATCGGTCAGGGGCTCAAATTCACCGCGGTGAATGTCGAAGATGCCCGGCACTTGGCTTCGCTCGTCACCAGGCTGCGCGGTTTGCATCGTGAGCGCATCATTAGTTGCCCCCCTGAGATTCCAGTTGCTGGAGCGTCAAGGAATTAGGCTTACATCTGCACGGGTTGGAGCGGGTGTCGTTAGGGCGCCAAGTGAGTTAATAAGTGAGGACGGACCCGGTGGTCCGTAGGCGAATCCTTTCCCCAGTTGTTATGCCCTTATCCTTACGGGCAAAGCTCTCGTCGCGGACTCGCTCATGAATCGTAAAACCACCTATCTCCTGCTCTGTCTTCTCGGGGTCGTTCTCCCTTACTGGCAGTTTCTCCCTTGGGTCGCCACAAACGGGCTGAATCTCTCGCTCTTCCTCCAACAACTTTTCACCAACCGCATTGGCGCCTTTTTTTGCATGGATGTCCTCGTTTCGGCGGTCGCGCTTCTGTTCTTCGTCCGTTTTGAAGATTCCCGTCTCAGCATTCCCGGCCGCTGGTTGCCCTTTATCGCCGTTCTCGCCGTCGGCGTGTCGCTCGCCTTGCCACTCTTCCTTTATCTGTGCGAACGCGAACTGGAACGGGCTCTGCAACCACAAACCGCTACCGCCTCCTCCTGATTCCTTTGTTGCCTCTTCTCATATATCTTTTTCCAATCTGACGAAAGCAACACAGGAGCGGTCGCCATGCTCGCTGCACCCTCCCCGGGACGAACGGAAACGCTAAACGGCGTCCGAATCTACTTCGAGATCCACGGGACCGGTGAGCCGCTTTTGCTGCTTCACGGTTTCTCCGGCTCTGGCCAGGACTGGCTTCCTACGGCTGCCGCCTGGGGTCCAGACTTCCAGCTCATCTTGCCCGACCTGCGGGGACACGGCCGCTCCAGCATCTTGTCTAAGCCATTTCGCCATCAAGACGCCGCGACAGACATGTTCGCGCTCTTCGACCACCTGGAAATCGGCGCTTGCAAAGGAGTCGGAGTGAGCGGCGGCGGTAACGTCCTCCTGCACCTGGCCACCAGGCAACCGGAACGCATCAAAGCGATGGTGTTGGTCAGCGCCACTCCTTACTTTCCAGCACCGGCGCGTCCCATCATGAGCCAATATCCCGACAGCCTCCCGGAGGAACAGCGGGAATTTCTTCGCCGTCGTCATTCGGGTGGGGATCCTCAGGTTCGGGCTATCCTTGAAAGCACGAGATCGTTTGCCACGAGTTACGACGACATGAACTTCATCGTGCAGGGCGACCGTGATCCGCTCTATCCCGTCGAGCTCTCCGTCGAAATGGCGAAGGCCATACCTCAATCGCAACTCTGGATCCTCCCGAACGCAGGCCACGGGCCCGTCTTCGGTGAAAAATGGCCTGACTTTCAGAAGACGGCTGCTGCCTTCTTGCGCGGATGACTTGGTACGGAGGAATGCAGTGTCCGACCGCGATTGACTCTGTGAAAAACGGGTGGCATCAGGGCCAGACATTGGTACAGTTACCTTCCTTCACGGGAATCGGTGGATGTCGGTGCGAGGGTTTTAATCAGAATCGGCCAGCGCGGGAATGCGTAGTTTCCTCCTACATCGTCAATCACATTGATCTGGCAGGTGTAGAACCCCGGCTTCAGCGACTGCAGGGGAATTTCCATCTGAAATACAACCGCTTTACGGTCGGGCGCTGTGATTTCCTGCGCCACAATCGGCTTCGTCTCGTACACCTTGCTGTCGCCCTGCAGAAACTCTATGCTCGTCAGGACTCGTACGGTCTGGTGGCCGTTCTTGCTTTCGGTGCCGCCATTCGCGGTTGCTGACGGCTTCGCTTTTGCTGCGTCATAAATTTCGTATTGCAGGTATAGCTTCTGGTCTTGCGTGAACACGTGCGTCACGCTTGGTACCAGCTCCGTCTGCTCGCTGATAAGCGGCTGGAACGCCTTTTTCTTCTGGGACGCCGGCACGCGCTGGCTGCTCAACACTACGCTGCTCATCCGGAGTGGCGCCTTCCGCAAATCGGGGACCCGCGCATCCGTTTCAAAAGACCCCATTCGTCCTGTGCGGTTCTCTCGCACGATGAATTTCAGGTGATAGTTTCCCGGCGCCAGGACAAAACCCGTGTTGTACTGCACATTCTTTCGCCGCACCTGCTGCGCGCTATCGACTGCCAACTTCACCGTGTCGCGCAGGCGCCCGACTGGGAATTTTCCGCCCTCCTGCACCTGGCCGATAATATCGATCGTCGCGTTGTCTTTATCCTTTTCCTGCACGAACGGAATTTGCGATCCGGGCACGACCAGCGACACGGCAAGATAATAGTGCGAGTCATCCTGCCGGAAATACGCGGTGCCCGCGTAGACCGCCACGTCGGTCTGCGGCAAGTCCGCCACGAGTTCGTCTTCAAGCTGCTGCTCGCGGTCGACCTGCTTCATGTGTTGAAAATCGCGGTCGGCATAGTATCCGGACCGGTACTCGAGCTTCACGTCCGCGCGGTTCACCTGCACCTTCAACCGCCGGAAATGACCATCCTTCAGATGGTTCGTGCTGGTGTATCCCAGAACGTAATACGCCGAAGTGTCTTTCTGCACTTGCCGGAAGACGCCGCTGAAATCATTGGTATCCATGAATGCCTTGCCGCCCGTGTCTGCCGCGAGCGTGTACAAGGTTTCCTGCGACGCCGCGTTCCCGTTCAGATCGTTCAGTACAGACGCACCGCTATAAGCCGACTGCCCGTGCAAGCTCGCTGCCTGTGCTTGTCCGCCCGGCGGAAATGCCGTCAGCCCGCGAACGTCTACCGGATAAATTGAAACGTTGGCCTTCACCGCGGCCGCCGTCGCCGCCCGTAGAGCCGACTGATTATCTACGCCCGATTGGCTGATGCCGTTGCTGAAGTAAACGAGGCTCTTCTTCTGCGGGATCTTGCCCATCGCCTGCAGGATCGATTGCAACGCGAGCAGCTTTCTATCAGCGCTGAACGTGTTGTAGTCCGTGTCGTCCGGCGTATAGGCTCCGCTGGTTTCAGCTACTCCCTCGGCGCTTCCGGCTGTTCCATTCTCAAATCCTTGTCCCTCCGAGTCGTTGTACCGCGAGAGCGTCGAGAGAATTTTGGCTTTGTTGTCGGTGAAATCCAGATCCAGACGCATATTCGTCACGAGCGACACCAGCGCCAACATGTCTGCCGGCTGCATGTTTGCCTGCACATACTTTTTCCCCGCATCCACTGCGCGGTCAATTTCGTCCGGTTCCATCGCGGAAAAATCAAAAAACAGCAGCATCAGCCGCCGGTCGCGCGCCTCGAGTGTTTCGGTTAGCCCGCTGCTGAGCAACCCACCCGGGCCCGCCCTACCGGTTACGGTTGTTCCGGCGGCTCCAGCCGTCGCCAGCTCGTCGACATTCTCAAAATCGAAGCTGGACAGCTGCTGTTTCTGACCGTCCTCGAAGACCGTGAAGTCCTCTTTCTTCAAATCGCGGATCAAATTGCCCTTCTTGTCGCGCGCGATCACGTTCACCAGCACGACTTCGGTGGCTACATGGACGACGTATCCCGGCTGGCTCGGCTTCTGCGGCTGTTGCGCCAAAAGACTGACCACCGCGAGCCACGCCAGCAGCGTCGCCGCCGCCACGCTCCCGAGTTTTGTCTTCGTCTGCATGTTCCGTCAGCAAATACCCGCACGAATTGCCGAAACCGTCACAATACCGTCCTCGCAAAGCGCATTGGTTGTGATTCCGCGCGAAGCGAAGAATCGCCCTGGATCGATACCGGGAGAGCGGGATTGGTCACTCCGCAGACTCCGTTTTTCGCGCCGTTCAGAACCGGAATCGCATTACCATCGTGAGCCGGCGCATGTTCGAGACACTGGTCACCTGCCCGAACGTCAATGAATTCACCACCGTATTGATGTTCGAAAAATATGGCGTATTAAAAATGTTGTTTGCCTGCAACCGCAATTCCAGCGCCCGCGATTCTCGGATTGTAATCGTCTTGCTGAGCGCCATATCGAACGTGAACTGGGCAGGACCCTCGATGATATTGCGCCCCGAGTCGCCGTAACCGGGCCCCGCCGTGCCGATGCAACCCGGCCCCGGCGCGCAAAACCCCGCGGTGTTAAACCACTCCGCGGTCGTCGGATTCGCCACTCCGATCGACGAGCCGGGGATCAGGTTTGCCCGCAGCGTTCCGCTCACGCCGCGCGTGATGTCCAGCGTGGCCCCCAGAACCCTCGGGGTGTAATAGAACCCCGAGGCGATTGTAAAATCGCCGCTCCACTGCCATCCTCCGAGCGCATGCGACAGCGGTCCGCGCGTTACAAACCGCCGTCCATCCCCGAACGGCAGGTCGTAGATCCAGTTCCCGGTGAATTTGTGTGTTTGGTCGAAATTCGAGAGTCCGCGGTCCGCGGAAATGTCGAAGGGATTCTGCGCGACCACCGCTGTTCCTCCGCCGATCGAAGCTGCGTCGTCGATCGACTTCGCGTAGACGTACATCGCGCTGATCCCCAACCCTTTCGAAAACCTCTTTCTTATTCGCACCGACCCGGCATGCAGAATGGAATTGCCTTCGGAAGATTCATAGATAAACGGGGCGGTCGCCTGCAGCAGAGACGACTGGCAATCGACGGTCTGACAGCTCGGCACCAGTGCGCGCTCTGTGTCAAGGCGGGTTCCTTTCGCTCCGTTGTACCCGAGATTCAGTTGGACGTTACCCGGAAGCTGCCGCTGGATGTCTAGATTCCAGATTTGTACGTAGCCGATGCGGTAGTTCGGGTCGACTGCGTAGTTATTGGTAACCGCCGTTTGCGAAGTCGAGGGGAATCCATTCTCGAGCGTCAGGAAGCTTCCATACGGGCTGACATTGGTGGCCGTTATGGCAAACGGTGGCTGAAATGCCAGGTTCCGGATGAAGATTCCATACTGTGCGAGGTTGTAATTGATCCCGTAGCCGGCGCGCACGACCGTCTTGTTTCTCACTCTCCAGGCTATTCCCACCCGTGGCGCGAAATCATCCTTGTCCGGCCGCACGAGCGAGGGAGGAAAAATCCCTGTATACGGCCCTGTTTCACCCGGCAGAGTGCGAAGCGCATTGATGAGCTCGGGGCTAAAAGTGACATCCAGATTCGCGATTCGATTCTCCGCCTCGGTGTAGGGGCCGTTGTATTCGTAGCGCAGACCGAGATTCACGGATAGGTTTGCGAAGATGCGCCAGTCATCCTGGACATAAAAATCAAGCGCATTCGCGCTGAAGTCATACGAAGTGGTTCCCGATTGCAGGCTCGTCTGTTGCGGCAATCCCAGCAAAAAATCCGCAAAGTCGTTTCCAGTTCCGGGAACGGCTTGTGTGCTCCCGGGCAGATACTGGGCGGTGGCAAATCCCGTAAACACAAAACTGCCTTCCGCATTTCTTGCCGAACGGAAACTCTGCAGGATGCGCCGGTAGTCTCCCCCAAACCTTAGGTTATGCTTTCCCTGGTTCCAGAACACCATCTCGGAAAAAGTGTAGGTTTGATCGAGCTCCCGGCTCGGGATCGGTGCGCTGAATCCTTCGAAAGTGTTGAACGAAATACCGGGGAGGCCCCAGTCGAATGGGTTGGTGGAAATTCCGGTAATGCCGGCGGTGCCGGCGACATCCAGAACACCCGAATACAAGTTTGTTGTCGAAATGCGGTTGTGATTATAGGTCAATCCCAAAGTATTGGTGATCGGTCCCTTGCCGTAAGTCCAGCGTACATTCCCGTTCCATCCTTGCGTGTTGGTGCTGCCCGCGAGCGAAGGGAATGGATTCACGATTTGGCTTTTCGTTCGCGACCAGTTGAATCCCGCGCTCAAATTGTTCCGCGGGCCCCGCCTCCCGCGGCCGCCTGGTCCTGCGCTTAGTACGCCAACGGGTCCACCGCCAAGCGGTCCGCCAAACGCGATCGGGCTTCCGGGTCCGCCGCTCGCCGTGAAGTTGTGGATGATCCGGAAGCTGATCGAATCTGTATCGCTCTCGGCCGACGTGATGTAATGGAAATTTTGTGTTGTTCCCGGCAGATTGGGCAAAGGCATGTAGTTCAGTAGCGAGACAGCGGCAGAGCTCAACAAGCCCGGATCAATCGTGTTGTTCGTGAAGGGCTGCCCGTTCTGCGGGTTGAAGATAGGAATGAAATTGCCGTTCTTGTCGGTCAGTCCCGAGAAGTTGCCGCTTCGCTCGGCCTCTGTTGGTACGGTGCTGAACGCATCGTACGGCGTGGCACCGCGGGTTCCGTTCCAGCCCCCAGAAAAAAACGTGGTCTTGCTCCAGTCGAACAGCCCGGGAATCTTCAGCGGCCCGCCGACGAACGCGCCGAACTTTATCTGGTTGTAGCTTGCCTTGCCGGCTTCCTGCCCGCTTAGCGAATAGGGCCTCGCGTCCAGACCGGAATTGTCGTCCTGGAAGTACAAAAAACCATGCGGCTGGTTGATGTTGAATCCGCGGCCGCCTAGCCGGCCAATCATCATCGGGGCCCCCGCGCCGGGTCCGCCCTGGCCGCCTGCGCCGGCCCCAGGTCCCCCGGCAGGTACGCCGAACGGTCCGCTGCCTTCCCGTTGCATGCGCTCGCGGAAATCCTGAATTCTCTGCTGCAGTTCGTCTTCGCTGCCGGCACCAAAATCCTGGCTTCTCCCCTGCGCTCCGGAAATGCTCACGGATTCTGTCGCCGCATCGGCGCCCGCGCCATTCATCGGCAGGCTCGAAAGGTCGCTCGGACTGACCGAGGCGCTGCCGTTCGCACCCCCGCCGAGACTGGACAGCATGCCCTCGACGCCAAGGTTCTGAAACCCCCGGCTCGCCGCAATTGCGTTGTTCGTGCGGTTGGCCTGCTCTTCCTGCTGCCGAGACGCCAGCATCATCTCGGCTTCTACTTTCCCGGCCGGATTCTCCGGGTTAAGCACCACTTCCTGGGTAGAAGGCGCAAATCCCATGAACTCAATCTTTACCACGTACCGGCCTCGCGCGAGTCCCCTGATTGTGAATGACCCATCGAGGCCAGTTACCACGCTGTTTTTTTTGCCAGTGAGGGTATTTGCTGCCGTAATTGTCACTCCGGGTAGCGCCGTCTTTCCATTCTTCACTGTGCCCGTAATTTGGAAACCGTTTGCCGCTGGACCAGCCAACTCTTGCGAGCAAGCCAGACAAACAAATACGACGGCGCAAATCAGCACCATGCAAACCGCTACCACAATCCCGCGTACTACTTCTTTCAATGTGGCTGCTCCTGCGGCTTTGGCGCTGAGGCCTCCGAGCCCGCAGTTTTTGGCCCATTGAACTGTGCCCCCATTTCTTGCATCCGCTTCCACTGTTCCGCGCTCACAACCACCACGTCCTTCGGCACAAACATGTCGTTCTCGGGTGCGCCGCGCGCCATCAGATGATCGCCTACCTGAATATCCGCGATGGTGATGCTCTCTCTTCCCCGGTGAAGCGAAGAATTTTCGTTCAGTTCCAAGGTTTGCGTGACGCCGTCGGTGCGCAGCACGGTCAATTTCGGGGGGGCAACTGCTTTCACCTCTCCAACAACATAGTCTTTGCCGAGGGTGCCGCCGCTCGCCCACATCATCCCTGCGCCTGGGCCGCCGGTTCGTCCGCCAACAAGTTTTGCGGTGACGCTGTGGTCCGGGTTTTGGTCGCCGCGCACCATCACGACGTCACCGACCTTGAAGTCGGTAATCTTTGCGTCCGCGCGGTCTTTCCGGTACATCGTTTGATTCGTAAGTTTAACGACAACCACCCCACCATCCGCCTTTGTAATCTCCATCGACTGTTCATGTACCGCCGTGATCTTGCCGAGCAACGGTCTTGGTCCGCCTTCGAAATCGCTTCCGGCGTGCCCTTGACGGGGCTGTGTTGCGGGGGCACCCGGGTTTGTTGGGGGTGCATCTTGCGCGCTCCCTGTGGAGAGACACAACACCGCCCAAATGCCTAAAGCTGTCATTCCTACGGCTCTGGTCCGAATATCCACGTGCCGCCCCCTTCTGACCTGGTCCTTATTGAGACGCGCCAGCCGGCGCCCGGGTAACCTTGCTCGCAAACGTACCTTCAGCAAGCGCCTTTCAGAAATTCCCTCAGAACGGGGCGAAGGTTCCCCACGAATGTTTGGTTTTGTTAAGGAAATATTTTTCCGGCTTCAGAGCCGGGGTCAAGCGTCGCTCAGGAATTCTCGCCGGCTTCGCCCACGCTAAAATAGGTGCAGTCTGGATGGTGGAATACCAGGGCACTCACACTGGCCTCGGGATCCATCATGAACCCCTCCGTCAATTGCACGCCGATTTCTTCTGGCCGCAGCAACTTCCAGATGCCCGCCTGGTCTTCGAGATCGGGACACGCCGGATACCCAAAGCTGTAGCGCTTGCCGCGATATCGTGACGTGAACCGCTGCGCCATGGTCATCTCCGCGGGGTCCGGGAAGCCCCAATCCTCACGAATCCGCCGGTGCAGCCACTCCGCGCAGGCTTCGGCCGATTCGATCGCCAGCGCTTGCAGGCCGTGCGACTTGAAATAATAGCCGTCCTGCTTGGCTTTTTCCGAACGCTCCCGGACCCCTTCTCCCGCTGTGACAACGAAAAGTGCAAAATGATCGCGCCTCCCGTCCTGCGGCGCCAGCACATAATCGCTCAGGCACAATTGGTCTCCGGTCTTCTGGCGCTTGAATCGCCAGGTGTGCAACGGTTCCTTTTGGCCTGGAGAGAACAGTTGCAACGCCTCGCCATCGGCCTCGGCCTCAAAGAACTGCCAAACCGCGCGAACCTTCAGGAACGTTGCCGCCTCGTTCTTCACCTCTTCCATTTCGTTGTAAAGCTCGACCGCTTTCGCCTCTCGCCGAGCCAGATGCTTCTCAAAATCCCCGCGATAGCCGAGGTGCCGCCCGAACAACATGAACGGGTTGATGTAACTCCACACCTCACGCAAGTCGGGAACCAGGCGCAGTTTGCGGTCCAGAGTCGGCACCGGCGGAATCGGCAAATCGGTGCGCACTTTCGGCGAGTGCCGGTCCACCGGCTTCTCCCGAATCTTTACCGTGGTCGCTACGCTCACGCCGTTTCCAGAGCTGGTATGCTCGCTCAGGAGGCGTTCTCGCGTGGCCGGGTCCATCAATTCGTTCATCAGGCGCAACCCGGTCATGGCATCTTTTGCGTAGCACACTGCGCCACCATAGCTCGGGGCGATTTTCTGCTTCGTGAATTTCGCGCTGAGTGCCGCGCCGCCGACCAGCAAAGGTATGCCGATACCCGCGTCCTTGAGATCGCTCGCCGTGGTCACCATCTGTTGCGCGCTTTTCACCAGCAGGCCGGAAAGTCCGATGGCATCCGGTTTGTGCGCTTCGAACGCCTTGATCAGTTCTTCCGGCGGAACCTTGATCCCCAGGTTCACCACATCGAACCCATTGTTTTTCAGGATGATCTCCACCAGATTCTTGCCAATGTCATGCACGTCGCCCTTCACCGTGGCCAGGACGACTCGACCGCGCTTTGCGCTTTCGGCCTTTTCCATGAACTGCTCCAGGTGGCCTACAGCGGCTTTCATGGCCTCGGCGGATTGCAGAACCTCGGCCACGATCAGTTCGTTTGCATTGAAAAGTCTTCCTACTTCTGCCATCCCGTCCATCAGTGGGCCATTGATAATGTCGAGCGGCGCGACACCCTCATCGCGTTTGCGGTCCAAGTCCTCCACTAAGCCATCGCGCGTGCCTTCGATGATGTAGTTCGCAAGGCGCTGGTCGAGCGGCAGGTCCTCCTTCTTCTGCTTCTCCTTCTTTTTTGTCGTGCGAAAGTGCTCGGTGATGGCCGCAATATGAAACTGGTTGATGGCCGCCTTCTGTGGCTTGCTTTGCTGACGCCAGTCGGCCGGGGCGTTCCGCAGCAGATCCGCATTCGAGTGGCCCGCTGGAACTTCCTTCGGCGGATGCTGGAACAGCAAATCCTCGGCCAGCCGCCTCTCCTGCTCGGGAATGGATGCAAAACGCTCGAGTTTCTCGGTGTTCACGATGGCGAGGTCCAGCCCGGCCTTCGTGCAGTAATAGAGAAATACCGAGTTCACCACTTCGCGCGCTCCGGTGGGCAAGCCGAAAGACACGTTCGAAATCCCCAGGATGGTGCGTGTATCCGGCAACGCTTCCTTGATCAACCGGATGCCCTCCATCGTCTCTACCGCTCCGCCGATATAGTTTTCATCACCTGTGGCACAGGGAAACACCAGCGGGTCGAAGATGATGTCTTCGGGAGCCATACGGTATTTCTCGGTGAGCAGTTCGTAGGAGCGCCTGGCAATCTCGAGTTTTCGTTCGCGCGTGAATGCCTGGGCCTGCACGGGATCTTCGTCAATGCAGCCGACAACGACCGCTGCGCCGAAGCTGTGCGCCACCGGCACGATCTTCTCGAATTTTTCCTCGCCATCTTCCAGATTAATGGAATTGATGATTGCTTTGCCCTGGCAATAGGTGAGCGCCTGCCGCACGGCTAGCGGATCCGTGGTGTCGATCATGACCGGCGTCTTAATCTTCCGAATCAGCTTTTCATAGAACGGCGGGATGTCTTTTTTCTCGTCCCGCTCCGTGCTTTGCAGGCACACATCCACAATGTGGGCGCCGCCCTTCACCTGTCTGCGCCCAATCTCTGTGGCTTCTTCCCACTTTTCCTCCGCCACCAGGTTCTTGAACAGTCGCGATCCGATAACATTCGTGCGTTCACCAACCAGCAGTGGTCGGGTGCTCTCTTCCGCTTCGATCGTCTCTATGCCGGAATACACGGCGCGGTGCGGTTCCGCCGGCCGGGCACGTGGTTTCTTG
>Ga0306925_10005636_pt1 | contig 11519 bp, 9 predicted proteins | sample flu12Cox44000176_FD_203755 | JGI IMG/M metagenome (GOLD analysis project Ga0306925, IMG submission 203755) | Lab enrichment of tropical soil microbial communities from Luquillo Experimental Forest, Puerto Rico - flux8day.12C.oxic.44.000.176 (v2)... | ecosystem: Environmental > Terrestrial > Soil...
GCGCTGGAGCATGGTCCGGCGCAATTTCCACCGCCCGCTGGAAACACGTCACCGCGGCCGATGAGTCCCCCTGCCGGCTGAGCGCGATCCCGAAATTCATGTGCGCGGCCAGATAATTCGGCCGGAGCTCCAGCGCCCGCCGATAACATGAGATCGCGGTTTCAAGGTCGCCTCGATCGGCGAAAATTGTGCCGAGGTTCAGCTGGGCTTCGGCAATCTCAGGACGCAAGGCCAAGGCCCGTTGATAATGCGCCACCGCCTGATCCGGCTCGGCGAGAAGTTGAAGCGTCACCCCGATCGAATAATGCGCCTCAACATTGTTCCCTTCCAGGTCGAGGGCCCGCTGATAATGCGTTAGGGCCGGTCGCAGCTTTCCTTGATCTTTGAGAACATTGGCGAGGTTGACATGCGCGCCGGCCGATCGGGGGTCGGCGGCTAGAGCCCGGCCGATCAGATTTACGGCAGCCTCGCTTTGTCCCGACTGGTGGGCGATCACTCCCAGAAACTGCAGAGAACCGGCATGGTCCGGATCGGTCGTGAGAATCTGCCGATATGCGTGTTCGGCCTGCAGGAGCCGGCCCGCACGATGATGGCGCTGGGCCAGCGCGAAAGCTTCGGTAATCGTCCCCATCGTGAGGAAATATAGACGCTCGCCCGCTTGGCGGCCAAAGCGGTTATGGTGATGGCGTGACCCACCCAGAAGGTCCTTTGCGGCGCCCGCCGGGCCTGTTTGCCGGCTTTCTGTCCGCGACGGCCTTTTTCACCCGGCTTCCGGTCGATCCGCACACGGTCGGCATGTGGCGGCTTGCCGAATCGGCCTGGGCATTTCCGTTTGTCGGTGCCGGGATCGGGGGCATAGCGGCGCTCGCCCTTCTGATGGCTCAGCTGATCGGTCTCGGGACTTGGCCGGCGGCACTAATGTCGGTGGTAGCGAGCATCGTGCTTACGGGAGCATTGCACGAGGATGGGTTCGCCGATACCGCCGACGGATTCCTCGGAGGGCGCGATCGCGAAGAGAGGCTCGCGATCCTGCGGGACAGCCGACACGGCACTTACGGCGTACTGGCGCTCATTCTGAGCATGTTGCTGCGTGTCGCGGCGCTTACCGAAATCGGTGACCCGATGCATGCGGGCCTCGCGCTGATCGCGGCGCACGCCGCATCGCGGGCCGTGCTTCCGATTACGATGTGGGGATTGACGCCGGCACGTCCCGATGGTCTCGGCGCGACCGCGGGAACGCCGCGACCGCGCAAGGCGATCGCGGCGGCGCTGATCGGGGGTGTGATAGCCTTGGCAGCACTGGGATTGGAGCGGGGAATCGTGGCTCTTTGTTTAGCCGGCGCGGGCGTTTTCGCAATGGCCGGGGTTGCTCGCCGCCGGATTGGCGGATACACCGGCGACGTTCTCGGCGCCTTCCAGCAAACGGGCGAGATCGTGATATTGATCGCCGCCTCCGTCAGATGAGCTACGCTTGACCCCCCCTCCGGGCGGCACGACGCGCCGCATCTGATGAAGCCGGTTGCAGCCCTCGCGCGCGGCGGTACCGGTCAACCCCGCGGGACAAAGCTGGGCGCGGAGTTTGGCGGCTAAGTAAGAACGGCGGCGAATTTGCGGCCGGCCATATCGCCGCCAGGTTTCCGTGAATTAACGTTTAGCTAAACCTGCCGCGCTTGGGTTACTGGTAGCCTCCGCCGGAGCGACGGCGGTCATCGGCAAGAGGGAGCATGGAACAGCGCTGGGGCCTGCCCCTGATCGCCTGGCCGTCTCGGCTGCGCCCCAACTTCTGGGATCTCGTCGCTCTCCCAATGGTGCTCGGAGCGCTGGCGCTCGTCGCTTGGGGCGGGATAGCGATGAGCGCGCATTATCAAATCGGCGAGCCTCTTCCAGTCAGCCTCGAGCCCTGGCGACTGCCGGAATATGCGCTTCGCACCGTATTGCGCATGGTGTGCGCACTGGTCGCCTCGCTCGTCTTTAGTCTTGCCTATGCGGCAGTAGCAGCGAAGAGCCGGCAAGCCGAAAAGATCATGATCCCCGTCCTCGACATCCTTCAATCGGTCCCCATTCTCGGCTTCCTGTCGATCACCGTGACCGGCTTCATCGCTCTTTTCCCTGGCCGTTTGCTCGGGGTGGAATGCGCAGCGATCTTTGCGATCTTTACGTCGCAAGCCTGGAACATGACGTTCAGCGTCTACCAGTCGCTGCGCACCGTTCCGGCCGAGCTGATAGAGGCGGCACGGATGTACCATCTGTCGCCGTGGCAGCGGTTTTGGCGGCTCGAGGTGCCGCACGCCATCCCGTCGCTCGTCTGGAACATGATGATGTCGGTCTCGGGCGGCTGGTTCTTTGTTGTCGCCTCGGAGGCGATAACGGTCGCCGGTCAGACGATTATGCTCCCCGGTATCGGCTCCTATATCGCGACCGCGATCAACCAGCGCAACCTTTCCGCGATCGGCTACGCGGTACTGATCATGTTTGTCGTCATCTTGCTTTACGATCAGCTCCTGTTTCGTCCACTCCTCGCCTGGTCGCGCAAATTCCAGGCCGACTCATCGGCCGATGACGACAACATTCGGCCATGGTTTTTCATCGTGCTGCAGCGCGCACGTCTGTTCGACCTGGTCCAAGCGGCGGTCCTCCAGATCAATCGGATCATCGACGATACGCTAAGTGCCCTAGCCCAACGGCGCAGGCCGTCGATCGAACGACGGCCGGGGCCCACCAAATTCGAGCTTATCTTCGATATCGCCCTGTTGGGGCTCGCAGGGGCTGCCGCCGTGTGGATCATCGCCTTTATCCATCAAAGCGTCGACCTCCACGAGATCGGGTGGGTGTTTTTTCTTGGCCTGATTACTGCTGCGCGAGTGTTGATCCTGATCGGGTTGGCCTCCCTGATCTGGGTCCCGATCGGTGTGGCGATCGGGCTACGCCCGCGCCTTGCCGATCGCATTCAGCCCGTCGTGCAATTTCTCGCGGCTTTTCCGGCAAATCTGTTCTTTCCGGTCGCGGTGGTGCTCATCCTGTGGTTCGAACTGAACCCGGAGATCTGGCTCAGCCCGCTGATGATCCTCGGAACCCAGTGGTATATCCTGTTCAACGTCATCGTCGGCACCACGGCCCTGCCGGTCGAGCTGCAACGTGCTGCGCAGAACCTCGGCGTCAGACGATCATTGTGGTGGCGGCGCGTGATCCTGCCGGCGATTTTTCCAGCGTATGTGACTGGCGCTGTCACTGCGGCCGGCGGTTCATGGAATGCGAGCATCGTATCCGAGGTGGTCCAATGGGGAGACACGACGCTGACCGCGACCGGTATCGGCGCCTATATCGCTCGCACTACCGCCGATGGCGACAGCGCCCGGATCGCCCTCGGCATCGGCGTCCTCTGCCTCTATGTTCTCACCTTTAACCGGCTTCTCTGGCGTCGACTCTACGATCTAGCCGCCGAGCGCCTGCGGCTGGATTGACGTTCTCCCACACGGAAACTCTGATGAACGACCCGCTGCTGCGCGCCGAAATCGTCTCGAAGACCTATCAAACCCCTGATCACCACGGGCGGCTCGTACTCGATCGCATCGACTTCAATCTCGGCGATGGTGAGATCGTCGCCATCCTCGGGAAATCGGGATCGGGCAAGTCGACCTTTTTGCGGATCCTCGCAGGGCTTGTCCCGCCGAGCGAGGGGGTTATCGAATATCGCGGGATCAACGTCACCCAGCCGGTACGCGGCATCTCGATGGTCTTCCAGAGCTACGCGCTGTTTCCGTGGCTGACTGTGCTCGGCAATGTCGAGCTGGGGCTTGAGGCCTTGGGCATCTCGGGGACCGAGCGGCGCCAACGAGCGGTGAGTGCGATCGACCTGATCGGGCTCGACGGCTTTGAGAACGCGTATCCGAAGGAGCTGTCCGGCGGCATGCGTCAGCGCGTCGGCTTCGCCCGCGCGCTGGTCGTTGACCCCGACATCCTGCTGCTCGACGAGCCGTTCTCTTCGCTCGACGTCCTAACCGCCGAAACGCTGCGCGGCGATCTGCTTGACTTGTGGGATGCACATCGGATCCCGACCAAGGGGATTGTCATCGTTTCGCACAACATCGAGGAAGCGGTCGAGATCGCCGATCGGATCTTGATCTTTAGTAGCGACCCCGGCCGCATCCGCGCGCAAATCCCGATCTCGTTGCAGCGTCCCCGCTCGTATGAGAGCGCCGGGTTCCGGCAAATCGTTGACCAGGTCTATACGCTCCTCACGACCGAGCCCGGACGCGACGGGCGCCGCGGGGCGAAAAGCGAACCCATAGGTGTCGGTTTTCGCCTTCCCGATGCGTCGGTTCAGCAACTTTCGGGACTGATCGAGAACCTGACTGAGGCGCCCTATCATGGCCGCGCCGATCTGCCTCACCTCGCCGACGAAGAAAATCTCGTCATGGATGAGCTGTTCCCGTTGATCGAGACATTGCAGCTGCTCGGCTTCGCGCATGTCAGCAGCGGCGATATCGAGTTGACCCCCCTCGGCCGGGCATACGCCGAGGCGGAGATGTTGGCGCGCAAACCGATTTTTGCGGAAGCACTGCTGAAACATGTACCGCTGGCCGCGCATATCCGGCGCGTCCTCGACGAACGGCCGGGCCATCGTGCGCCGGCGACGCGGTTTCTGCGCGAGCTCGAAGATCATTTATCGGAGGAAGAGGCCGAGCGGGTCCTCGACACCGTCATCAACTGGGGCCGCCACGCCGAGATCTTCGCGTACGACTACGACAGCGAAGTATTGAGCCTGGAGAACTTCTGAACGCGCCCCCATGGCAGGTTAGTTGCCGCCGTAAAATGCGAGCTTCTCTAGGTCGGCTTGGGCAGCTTCGCTAGGGATGAGCCAAGCATAGAAGGTCGGCCGTTCGATCTGGCTTTCGAGACCGTAGGCCACCCAAGACGGGTTGGAAACGATCTTGACATAAGCCGTCCGGCCTGGGGCGAGGTCAAAATCGGCGGCCTGGTTGACGTCCGTGCCGTAAGTCTCGACCGTGATCCGGTACTGGTCGGGGGCGACGTCCCGGTAAAAAGCGCCACCCAATTGAGCCCGCCCGATATATCCGCCATTCGCGAAGACAGCCGGGAGACCCTTGCCCGCATAAGGCTCGTAATCACGGTATACCCAAATGCGCGCCTCGCCAGTCGGTATCGGCGGGATGCCGACGGAGCCAATCATCGTCGGCTGGGCGCAATTGGTTGTCGCAAAGAGCATGGCCGCTGCTGCCGCCGTGGCCACCTGGCGAAGGGGAGCCCGGCGACCAATCGCGGCGCTGCGCCCGGGCTCAGCTGCCGCCGAAGAAAGAAAGACGCGCGACATCTGCTTGCGCGATCTCGTTCGGTATGCGCCACGCATAGAAGGTGGGGCGCTCGTATTCAGTGCGTGAGCCGCCGCTAAACCATTGTGGGTTGGAGACGATCTTGACGAAGGACTCCTGCCTCGGGGCTAGGTCGAGATGGGCGACCTGGTTGAAATCGACCCCCGTTGTCTCGACCGTCACGACGTAATGCCCGGGTCGAACATCGCGATAAAAAGCGCCGCCCAATTCGGCCGCGCCAACATATTGTCCATTGGCGGCGACCGCCGGCAAACCTTTGCCGGCGTAAGGTTCGTAATTCCGATAGAACCAGATCCGCGCCTCACCGTCGGGGATCGGCGGAATACTGACCGACGCCGTCACAGATGGCTGCGCGCAGCCGGCAATGGCCAATAGGACGGCGCCTTTTGCCGCCATGATCAGCCACTGCGCGTTAAACCCGGTCTTTCCAGCCATTGGAGATATCCATCCTTTGACTTTGCATACTGGTTAACCCCCCCGGCGGCGCTCATGTCCTCTTGCCTGCTGGCATATACGAGCCCCTTTTGTGTGAGCCGCAAATGCCTGCGCTCGCGACGCTGGCACTCCTTCTGCTGGCCGCTTGCACTGAAGCTTCCGTAAGCCGCGTCGAGAGCCGCACCTTCCTGATCGAGAGTGGGGGAATACCTGGCGGTTCCGAGGGCCCGAGCCGTCGTCTGGCGGAGCGGGTGTGCCCTGGTGGTTATCGGGTAATGGACCAAACTGTTCATCGCAACACACTTGACCGAACCTTCGAGGAGCCCGGAGTGTTTACCAACTGGACGATCGGGTGCCTTTAGCTCTCATTTGTCGGGACAGGTGATCAGCGCGGCCGCAAGGTCGGGAACGCAATGACATCGCGGATCGATGGACTATCGGTCAGTAACATGACTAATCGGTCGATGCCGATGCCGAGCCCTCCACAGGGCGGCAGCCCGTATTCGAGCGCGGTTACATAATCCTCGTCGAGTAACTGCGCCTCTTCGTCACCCGCGGCCCGCGCTCGCATCTGCGCGGCGAACCGCTCGCTCTGATCTTCCGGATCGGTGAGCTCAGAGAAGGCGTTTGCGATTTCCCAGCCATTGATGTAGGTCTCGAACCGCTCGACGAGGCGCGGATCGTGGCGATCAGCCTTGGCCAACGGCGAGATGTCCCGGGGAAATCCGGTAACGTGCATTGGTTGTATCAGCGTATCCTCGACGCGCGTGGCGAAGGCCGCCTCCAGCGCCTGACCCCAAGTCTCGACGCCGGTCAGCGCGGCGCCGAGGCTAGTCGCCGCTTCGCGTGCCGCCCCGGCGCTTTCGAGAGCGAGGAAATCGACCCCGGTAGTTGTGTGGACCAATTCGGCCATGCTGCGACGCGGCCAGGGTGCCGATAGATCTATCTCAGCCCCTCCATAGCTGACCCGCAAAGTCCCGAGCACTGTCTCGGCAACGGTGGTGACGAGTTCCTCAGTCAACCTCATCATCGCGGTGTAATCGACATAGGCCTCGTAGAGCTCGAGTGAGGTGAATTCCGGGTTGTGCCGAGGTGATAGGCCTTCGTTGCGAAAGCAGCGGTTGATCTCGAATAGCTTATCGGCAAGGCCGCCGACCAAAAGACGCTTTAGATGAAGCTCCGGCGCAATTCGCAGATAGAGGTCTATGTCGAGGGCGTTGTGATGGGTCACGAACGGCATTGCCGAGGCGCCTCCCGGGATTGCGTGAAGCATCGGAGTCTCAACCTCGATATAGCCGCGCTCCGCGAGATGGTTGCGCATCGCCGCAACGACCTGGCTGCGGCGAAGCAGCGTGTCGCGGCTCGGTGGGTTCATGATCAGGTCGAGATAGCGTTGGCGGTAACGCAGCTCGACATCCGCCAAGCCGTGATATTTCTCCGGTAGAGGGCGCAGTGCCTTTGCCAGAACCGTAACCGCGGAGGCGTTAATCGTCAGCTCGCCGCGCGGCGTCCGGCGGACGAGACCTTCGACGCCGATCAGATCTCCGATGTCAAGCAGACGCACGACACCGATCGCCTCGCTGCCGAGCAGATCTCTATGGCAAAAGATCTGGACCTTTCCCGACGCGTCGTGCAGGTCGATGAACATACCACTGTTGCGCATCGCCTTGATGCGCCCGGCGACCCGCACCCGATCCTCGGTTTCAACCCCAGCCGCGAGCCCGGCGTAGCGCCGCTCGAGCTGGCCCGCCTCATGCGTGCGCTCGAAGCTGTAAGGATAGGGATCGATCCCCAGCGCCTTCAGGCTTTCGCGCTTGGCGACCCGGACAGAACGCAGAGGATATGCCATCTCTGACGGTCGGCGCTCGCTATCGGTCATCGCGCGGCTCCTCCATTCCGCAGGATAGCCGACTCTGATATGTCAGCCGACGGCCGCGCGCGAGACGGGGCTATGCGCAAGATCGACGACAGCATCGTGGAAACGCCGCAATGTGCCGTGATGGCCGACGCTGACGATCGTCGGCCGCCAAGGCGCTTCTCGCAACAACCGGTATAGATATACCTCCGCGGCCTCGTCGAGAGCCGAGGTCGCTTCGTCCAGGAAGACTATCTCCGGGCGGGCCAGCAGAACCCGGGCGAAGGCCAGGCGTTGCTGCTCTCCTATGGAGAGCCGCTGGGCCCAGTTCGCCTCCTCCTCGAGTCGGTCGACTAGATCGGGCAGACCGACTGCGCGCAGCGTCTCGGCAAGGCTCTCACGCGGCAGTTCCGCGGCCGCTCGGGGATAAACGAGGGCGTCCGCCAGCGTTCCAAGGGGCAGATAGGGTCGCTGCGGCAAAAATAGGCTCCGCCCGTCGCCCACCCGGATGCGGCCTCGCCCGAACGGCCACAAGCCGGCTATTGCGCGCAGCAAGGTGCTCTTGCCGAGCCCCGAGGCCCCGGTGACGAGAAGCGATTCTCCGCGCCCAGCCGCGAGGGAGACGTTTGGCCGCAGCAATTGACCGTCCGGCAGGTTGAGATCGAGCAAGTCGACCTCAACGCCAGCGCCGCTGCGCTCGATTTCGATCGGCTGCGGCGCCCGCCGTGCCTCGGCGATCTCGCTCATCCTTGCGCGAAACCCGGAAAGCCGCTGCACAACTGACTGATATTCGGCGATCTCCGTGTAGGAGGTGATGATAAACGACAACGATTCCTGCACCTGACCAAAGGCCGAGATTATCTGCATCAACCCGCCGAGTTGGATCGTTTTGTCGAAATATCGCGGAGCCGCGACCGTAAAGGGAAAGATAATGGCGAGCTGGGAATACCCGGTGGTGAACCAAGTCAATTTTTTGCGGCGCCTGATGATACCCCACCAATTCGCGACAATCCGCGCGAACCGGGTCTGGAAAGTCTCGAACTCGCGCGCTTCTCCACCGTAGAACGCGACGTTTTCCGCGTTCTCACGCAGCCTTACCATGCTAAAGCGAAAATCCGCCTCGTAGCGCTGCTGGTCGAAATTTAGCCGGATCAGCGGATGGCCGATCCATCGCGTCAGCAAGGTCCCGGCGACTGCATAGATCAGCGCGGCGAAGACCATATAGCCCGGGATTTTGATCAGGAAGCCGCCGCCGAGCGGGACGTTCAGCGCACCCGACAGGGTCCACAGGATCGAGAGAAACGATACGAGCGTCACGAGAGAGCTCAACAGCCCGAGCGACAAAGCGAGAGTTATCGTTGCGAAACGGTCGAGGTCGTCGGAAATTCGCTGATCAGGGTTGTCAGGCGTCGCCTGGTTCAACTGCATCCGGTAATACGATTGGTCCTCTAGCCAATTGCGCAGGAAACGGTCGGTCAACCAGCGCCGCCACCGAATATGCAGGATTTGTCTCAGATAAAGAGAGTAGACTGCTACAACTATGAACGAAAAAGCGAGGATCCCAAAGATCAGCCATTGTCGCCAAAATTCAGGCCAGTTGTATTCCTGGAGAGTATTATAAAAATCATTATTCCAAGTATTGAAACGGACATTAAGGGCAACGGCGATCAAGTTCAGCGCGATCACAGCGAACAGGAGGCCGCGAGCCGACCACTTCTCGTCCGACTTCCAATACGGCCAGGCAAGGTCCCAGGCCTGACGCAGGAAGCCTCGATTGGTCACGACCGCCATCATTACCTCCGTCGGCACTCGCCGCGCCTGATAATACGCTTTATGATCCCCGGCTCGTCATGTCCGCCTCCGTTGTCGAGCCGATTGAGGCAGCCCCTATGGCACGCGGTGTCTGCCGCGCCCTGGAGCAGTTCGGCTATGTAAGCCTGGTGGAATTTCCGCTCGCCAATGGCCGGCGTGCCGATGTTCTCGCTCTCGGCAAGACCGGCGATCTCGTGATTGTCGAGATCAAGAGTTCGGTGGCCGATTTCCGAGCCGACCGCAAGTGGATCACCTACCGCGACTTCTCCGATCGCCTTTATTTTGCCGTCCCTAACGATTTTCCGCGCGCGCTGATCCCAGATGAATGTGGCCTGATGGTGGCGGATACCTTCGGTGCGGCGATGCTGCGGGAGGGCAGCACAACAAAGCTCGATGCCGGCCGTCGCCGCGCACTGACGATGCGCTTTGCCCGCGTCGCAGCATCGCGGCTGCGCCGCCTCGTCGACCCCGAAGCGGGACGATTTGACGGAATTTGATCTTGGCGATAGCGCCATTGCTCCCTAACCAAACGACCAGGACCTCAGGTACTTGGCGTCGATCCGAACCATGCTCAGAGAACCGCCTCAGCCCAGAACCCGGCCTAAAGGTCTGACTGGTATGGTCGGAGAACCCCGCAAATCGCCTGAACCCACAGCGGTCGGTTGGCCCTACGGCTCTGCAACCTCTATGGGGTATCCCGGGCATTCGCTGGTGCAGCCTTCAGGTCGGCTCGCCCGCCGGCGATATCAACCATGCGCCGACGCAGTCGATCAAGGACTTCTCTTCCCTTCTGACCGATTTTGCCGAGACCGCGGCAGCGATTTGCCACCTCGACCTTGTTATTTCCGTCGAAACGGCGGTGGCCCACCTCGCTGGCGCGCTCGGCCGTCCGGTTTGGGTGCCACTTACCGTGGTGCCAGCCTGGCGCTGGCTGCTTGGTCGCGATGACAGTCCCTGGTATCCGACGATGCATCTGTTTCGGCAAACTACCGCCGGCGATTGGGCACCGGTTGTGGATTCGCTCGCCAGCCGTCTGGCCGAGATGGTTCACCGAGAAGGCTGAAACGTATTAGCTGGCGAGCCGCGCGACCGTAGCCGTCGTGCCGTAGCCGGGCACGATCTTAGCGAGAAGCACCTCACCACCGGCATGCTTGACGAAGTCGGCGCCTACGACCTCGTCGAGCCGATAGTTGTCCCCTTTGACGAGAAGCTGCGGACGAATCTCCCGAATCAGCTCTATTGGCGTATCTTCTTCAAACACGACAACGAGGTCGACCACGGCGAGCGAGGCAAGCACCGCAGCGCGCTCACTCTCATTCTGGATTGGCCGCCTCGGCCCCTTCAGCCGCGCCATCGAAGCATCACTGTTAAGCCCGACGATGAGGCGATCGCATGCGGCCTTAGCTTGCCCCAACAGCCCCACATGCCCCGGATGCAACAGATCAAAGCAACCGTTGGTAAAGCCGATTTTGAGCCCGTGACGGCGCCAGCGGGCGACGAGGTCGAGCGCGAGTGAGCGCGGGACAACCTTGTCGGCGATGTGCAAATCCCGACCATTGAGCGAGGCGGCGAGTTCACTCGCATAGACAACCGCCGTCCCGATCTTACCGACGACGATGCCGGCGGCGACGTTTCCAAGGCGTGCCGCGTCGGTCAGACCAATACCGACCGCGAGCGATGCGGCGACCGCCGCCAAAACAGTGTCGCCGGCGCCCGAAACGTCGTAGACTTCGCGGACTTCGGCGGGCTGCACATGAGCAGTTCCATCGGGCAATGTCAGCACCGACCCCTCCGCGCCGAGCGACGCGAGGACCGCGCCAAAGCCACATCGCTCGATCAATACGCGTGACGCCGCGATGATCTCGCTGTCGGTGGTCACCGGCATTCCCGTGGCATGGGCCAGTTCGCGCCGGTTCGGTTTTACTAGATCGGCGCCCTGATAGCGGATGTGATCGCCGCCCCTAGGGTCGACAATAACACGCGCACCGGCCTCGCGCGCCGCGCGAATGATCTCAAGTGCCACCCCCTCTGTCAGCACACCCTTGGCGTAATCCGAGATGACCACA
>Ga0306925_10005647_pt1 | contig 11505 bp, 13 predicted proteins | sample flu12Cox44000176_FD_203755 | JGI IMG/M metagenome (GOLD analysis project Ga0306925, IMG submission 203755) | Lab enrichment of tropical soil microbial communities from Luquillo Experimental Forest, Puerto Rico - flux8day.12C.oxic.44.000.176 (v2)... | ecosystem: Environmental > Terrestrial >...
CCTGAGCGCGGCATCAGGCAACGAAGCTGAACTGGCCCTGGATAGCATTGTGGTTCTCGAGGTCAATGTCGGACAAGCCGAACTTGCTGGTGTTGCGTTTGTACTTCGAGGCCTTGCTCACATAGGCAGGGGAGCCGGGAATGGTGGAGAAGACGGTCTCGCTCAAGGTGGTGACGTTCCCGGTGGCTCCCTTATACGGTGTCATGACCGCTTCCACCAGGTCGCCGATCTGCAGTGCGCCTTGACCTTCGTTGATGGCGAAATGGATGGGAGCGCGCTGTACAGTCACGACTTCTCCCACGAGCTTCGCGAGATCCGCTACCGGGCCGCCGAGCTTGCCTGTCCAGACATTGAGCAATGCTTCCTGCTGCTGCGGTGTCGCTTTGTCATCGACGACCACGGCTATCTTCCAGTTTCCCTGCAGAATGTTGCCGGGAATGTGGACCACGAGAGCGAGGCTTAGTCCAGAGACATCGGTACCATCGATCGTACCTTGGTTGATTTGGTAGGCGACCACGGCATCGCACGTGGCGTTGTCCGCATCCTCTCCGATCCAGCAGGGACACAGAACGCTACAGTCGCAAACTTCCAAAAGCTTGCCCTCGAGGTTGTAAGCCATCTCCAATCCCCCTAAGTTGTAGTTATTCGGGCGGCACACTTTATCACGAATCCACCTTTGTGGGGTAGCGGAATTGGAAGGAAAAACGCGAGGTCGATGGTAGGGAGACGACCGGCGGGCAACGGCCCCCAGAGGCAGACGCACGAAGCTGGTAACTCGCTAATACCGTTGAGGTTAAGGGCGAGGGGGCCACATTGCGACTGGCTGCCACCATGGCGGCCAGTCGCAAAAGCATGCCCTTAGCCCCTCGCCATACTTATGAGCCAGTGAGTTGCGCGCAGCTGCCTACTTTTGGCAGCTTTGGTTTTCCACAACCACGTCCATTGCCTTCAGGTAGTTGCTGGCGCCGCCATCCTTCCGTTCACTGGTGGTCGGAGCGATTCGATCGCCGGCAATGGTAACGGTCTGGCCGACATATTTGTTCATCAGCATGTCGGTCTCATTGACTCCCCAGATAGTGCCGTCAGCGGTATGGATCAGGTACTCTTTGCCGGTTGGCCCTGGCTGCAGGCACCCCGGTGACTTCAACCAGCTTATGCGAACTGCTGGGGGCCGCTGCGGCATATGCCGCAGCGGGGCCCAAAGTTCCCAGGAGCAGCAGCGCGGCTGCGGAGAGACTGATTGTGCGGTTCATGTTCGATCTCCTGAAGCGAAATCCTTTCGCTTCGTTACTTACGGGCTAAGGTTGTTGGTAAGCGATGATCGGTTCCCAATCGAGCGGAGGCGCGAGCCGATACCTGACATCGCACTCAACAGGCAGCGATTGGAAGCAGTAGAGCTAGCAGCGAAGAGTTAGTTGTGGGGATTGCGACAGAACAAGGTAATTGATGGTCCGCAGCTGATCCCAAAAGAATAAGACGACGCGGGTAACTGCGGATGAGGAAGCGATATGGACAGCAGCCGAGTCGACGGTGTCGGTAGCGAGCGCGCGAAATGAGTGGTTCGCAGTCGTCGGGGATGCGCCGACGGCGGCTGAGAGGGACGCAAGAAGGAAGACGGCAAAAATCGCAAGAAGAGCAATGACACCTGACGATGAAAACTTACAGTGGCCGGCCATCGACTGCTCCTACCTTATTAGAATTAGAGCGCTCGTGCCGGGCGGGCGTTGCCGAATTTGGATGGCCAAATATTGTCGTGGAGTTCTACTACTCCTGAGGCCCCTTCACCGTTGTGCCATGCGGCCGGGAAGCGGCGGGAAAAATTCGGCGCAAAAGTGCTTCGGTGAGTGGGCTCAGGTCACACGCAAGTAGGTGGTATAGGTCTGGGCGGTGATCGCGGTGAAAGGCAGCAAGGTGAGAGGGCCGTTGGCGGTTTCGACTTGCCATTCGTGGGGAGCGGTACGTTTGGCGGCCAGCAGTCGAGCGCCTGATATCGTCGGCGCCGCAGTGACAATAGGAAAGAGCACGAGGGGGCCGTACATGAGGGCAACGATATCGGGGTGTTCTCGGTCAATTGACTCGAGGCGTGTCCTCATCGGCAGATCGAGGTCGATAACGTCGCCGGATCTCCACCGGCGGCGAATGGCAGCAAAGGTACCTGGAGAAACGGTGGCGTTTTGGCGCTTGCCGTTGATGGACAGCGATGCGGCGCTTGTCCACGATGGAATCCGAAGGCGTAATGTGAACTCTTCGGCACGGGAACAAGTGAGGTGGATCCGCACCTTGGGGTCGTATGGATAGGAACTGGTTTGTTGGATTTGGATGGGATTGCCGCCGCGCTTCCAGCGGACGATCGATGACAGGTAAAGATTGATGTAGAGGTCCTGCTCATCGTGGAAGCAGGCGTTGATCCGGTAGTCGGCGGCGACTTGCGGCAGCGTTCCGGAGCAGCAGGGCCAGCGGTGGTTGGAGTATTCTTTCCGACCTCTGAAGCTGTAATCGGAGTAGTAAAACGCTGTGCCGTCGGGCTGCAAGGGTTTGGCGCCGAGCACGGTGTTGTACATGACGCGTTCCATGCTGTCGCCGTAACGCGCGTCGCGAGTGACGCGGAGCAGGGAGCGCGTGAGCTTGAAATGGGCGTAAGCTCCGCAAGGAGTTTCAAAACTCTTGTGTTGATCAAGCAGGCTGGCGGCGAGCGCGCCCGTGCCGGGCCGGCGAAGCTGCTCGTCAGGACCCCAGCCCCCGGTGGCGAAGCTTTGGGTGGCGACCAGCATGTCGAAGCCGTTGCGCGCGGCACGCAGGTGTTTTTCGCTGCCGAGCGTGAGATACGCCGCGAGGGCGGAGTTGAGCGCGTTGACGTAGCTGTAGGCATGCTTGCCCGGGAAGACGTTTACGCCGGCGGCGAGGGGATCGAAGTAGGTGGAATCGTCGAGGTAGCGAATGGCGAGCTGTTTGTAACGGTCGCCGGCGCCGCGCTGGTAGGCGAGAAACAGATTCTCAGGCAGAGTGTAGGATTCGTCCCAGTTGTAGGAGATATCGTTTTCCTTGCCTGCGCGCCAGCTCTGTTCGCGATCGACGGCGTCTGGCGGAAGGTGAGGCAGGGCAAGATCGGTTGTGCGTTGCAAAATTTCGTGGGCGTCAGGGTCCTGGGCAAAATGGTAGGAATCGATGAGTCCGCAGACGAGCTTGTCGTAGCAGTAGGCGGGAAAGCGATTTTTTTCGAAGAAGCCGCTACCGATCGACTGCGCATACAGGCGATTGAGGCGTAGTACCTTGTCGCGAGTCGCCGGGTCTCCGCGGATGGCGTAGTCGCGAGCGAGGGCAGAAATCCATTGGCCGAAGGTGCCTCCGGGACAAAGGCCGGCGCTGTCTTTGCGGTAATCGTAATCGGGTTTGTACATGTACCAGCCGCCCAGGTCTTCGCCGGAAGCTGGCAAACCGGACATTTCGCGGAAGGGTTTCATGAGGCCGTCTTCGTTCAGGCCCATGAGGACGTCGTGAGTGTTGCCGAGCTGGCCTTCATGGAGTTGACTGCTAATCGTGACGTCGCCGTAGTCGAACAGCTCCAGGTGCGAGCTGCTTGGCGTCTGGATCGGTCGCGTGAAGAGTTCGGGACCGGGGAGCGCCAGGGCAGCGCTGCACATTGCCGCACGCTGGAGAAAGTCGCGGCGGGAAGTTCTCGGCAGGTTCATGGGGCCATGATATCGCCCGTTGCTCCAACCGCGGGCATCTATTCGGAGCGCAACGCCGCCAGCTTGCCGGGAAATCCGGCGCACCCTTGCAATATCGCTGGGTTCTTCGAGCAGCGCCAGGTCACTTGCCACGACGCCACTCAGACCGGCCCGGAGGGCATGGCAACTCGCATTTCAGCTACAGGGGGACACCGGCCGTATGGACGTGCCGGGGTGGCAAGCCCTGCTTGCGGTGGTATCGGCTGTCATTTCGGACACCATCCATCTGTGCGCAGATGGCGAAGCCGGCACCGCGTTGCCGTCTTCTAAGCTCGGCTGCAAACGAGACAGGCACCAGCTTTACGGTTGCTCTTGCCTCGAGTAAAGCAGGATCGACCGCGATCGGATAAGAGTTGGTCCAGGCGCAACCTGCTGTTGCCTGTGATGCTCGGTGAACGGGCTCCTGGCACCCATCCCAACAGTACGCTCCACGGCTTGCGGTTGGATGGGTAAGAAAGATTAAGCGCAGAAAATTAATCCCTCGAAAAATCGAGCAGGCAGCGCAATCCGCCTGGTAGCGGGGGTGCGTAATTGGGACTGTAGATGAGTTCACCAACGTCTGCCGGAATGGCGGCGCCGCGTTTCAGCAGGTCGCAAGACGTGTTCGCTTCTACCAAATTCACTTCGAGGTAATTCGATGAAGCGACTGAAGACCGTGCTGGTCACGACGCTGCTCGTGTTGGGGGCGGGCAATGGTTGGGCATCGAGCCATCGTGAAGCGCCGATCACTGCCCTGGACCGGAGTGCGGACGTGACGGACTGGTACGCGTTCGTAAGTTATGACCATCCTGACCGCGTGACCATGATTCTGAATGTCGATCCCCTACTTGAACCCGCCAACGGGCCCAACTACTTTCCTTTCGATCCCAACGTGCTTTACGAAATGAGGATCGACAACGATCTCGACGGCATTCCGGACGTGACCTTTCAATTCCGTTTTACGACGGAGATTAATCAGCCGACGGTGTTTACCGGTTTTGTGGGGGGCATCGCCGGGATTCCTGCCATCACCGCCCTGAGTGGTCCGGGGTCGGAAGGGCTGAGCCTGCGGCAACATTACAGCGTCACCATGATCAGGAACGGCAAGGCGATTGATTTGACGGCGGGACGAAGGCTGTATGCGGTGCCATCCAATGTGGGTCCGCTGACCATGCCGGACTATAACAGCCTCTTTCAGCAGGGCGTCTATAGCCTGGAAAACAATGTGCGGGTTTTTGCGGGCACCGTTGACGATCCTTTCTATATCGACCTGGGGGCCGCATTTGACTCGTTGAACTTCCGTATGGGCGTGGGTGGAATCTTGAGCCCGGCGGTGGATGCGGACGATAAGCACAACTATGCTCCCGATTCGGTAGCGGGATACAACGTAAACAGCATTGTGCTGGAAGTGCCGATCACGATGCTGACCTCGGATAACAAACTGCACCCTTCGGGAGACAAACAAGCGGTGATTGGAACGTACGGTGCCACGAAACGTCCCGTGATTAGCGTGCGCCGTTCGAGTGACGCGGCGCCCGTTTATCGACAAGTGAACCGGGAAGGGAATCCGCTCATCAATGAACTGATTGTCGGCACCGGATTCAAGGACAAGTTCAGCACCGACGATCCGAAGAACGACAGCCAATTCGCCCCCTTCGTGCTCGATCCGCTGCTGGCGCATTTGTTCAACTCAGTGCTGGGACTGCCTATTCCTCCGGCGCCGCGCCGTGATTTGTTGTTGCTGGTGCAGTACCAGGCACCGATCTGCCCGGGATGTACGGCAAATGATGCCGGGCCGGTAGCCGACCTGCTGCGGCTGAACACGGGAATCCCGCCGACTCCGGTGGAGAAGCAGAAGCGGCTGGGATTTCTGGCGGGTGACATTGCCGGATTTCCCAACGGACGGCGGCCGGTGGACGACGTGGTGGACATCGCCGCGCGCGCCGTGGCGGGAATCCTGGTCGATGCGGCGAAGTACGGCGCGGCGATCGGTGACGGCGTCAACCTCAATGAAAACGGGTATCGGAAAACGTTTCCCTACGTCATGCCGGCCAACAGCGGACGCAATAGTCATCACGTCGGTCCAGGGCAAGAAGGCTGCAACGGGCAGCCTGGTGGGATCTGCCCGATTAACTGAACGTGGTGACTGGCCGCAGATGCAGGGGGAGGCTCTGCGGCCACGATCATTCCTGGAAAGATGAGACAAGGCCGCCGCAGAACCTGGCACGCCTCGGGAGTGGCGCTTCCCCCTACCTGGCGGTGGCGAAACAACGAGGAGTGAGGTCATGAAGAAGTTTGTTGCCATTACGGTGTTGGGATTAGCGAGTGCAGCGGCGTTCGCGCAGAGGGAGGCAAAGCAGGAAGCAAGGCTGTCCCCCGCCGAGCAGAGCATGGCGCAGGCGCAAAGGATGATTGATAGGGATGGGAAGGATTTCGAAGCCTACAATGCGTTGGCACTGGCGCTGGCAAGGAGAGCGCGGGAGACCTCCGATCCGAACTATTACGCGCAAGGCGAGCAGGCGCTGCAGAAGTCGTTCGCGATTTCTCCGGCGAACTACGACGGCGAGCGCATTCAAGTGTGGCTTCTGCTGGGAAAGCACGAGTTTGCCGCTGCCGTGGAGGAGGCGACTAAGCTCAACAAGCGCATGCCTGATGATGTGATGGTGTGGGGATTTCTGACCGATGCGAACGTGGAGCTGGGCAATTACCACACCGCAGAACAGGCGGCACAGTGGATGCTAAATCTGCGCCCCGGCGGCATGGCGGGAATGACGCGGGCGGCTTACTTGCGGGAGTTGTTTGGTGATGACGAAGGCGCGCTGGAGCTGATGAAGATGGCGCTGGATTCGACACCCCCAGGCGAAACGGAAGACCGGGCGTGGGTCACGACGCAGATGGCGCACCTGAAGCTCGCGAGGGGAGAGACGGCTGGAGCCGAACAGTTGCTACAGCAAGCGCTGGCGATGTTTCCGGGGTATCACTATGCCCTGGGGAACATGGGTAAGGTGCGGATTCAACAAAAACGATATAACGAAGCAGCCGCTTTCTTTCAGCAACGTTACAACGCCTCCCCCCATGCCGAGAACCTGTTCGACGTGGCCGAGGCGTTGCAGATGGCGGGGAGGGCTACCGACGCCAACGAGGCGTTCCGGGAATTCGAGAAGAAGTCGCTGGCCGAGACCGACAAGGCAGACAACTCGAACCATGAGCTGATCCTTTACTACGCCGACCATTCTAAGGAGCCGGCGAAGGCGCTGCAGGTGGCGCAGCGAGAATACGCGCGGCGGCATGATGTATTCACGCTGGATGGCTACGCCTGGGCGCTGCATGTGAACGGGCAGGATGCAGAGGCTCGCAGACAGATCGAAGCGGCGCTGGCCGTCGGCATTCAAGATGCCAGGATGTTCGGTCATGCGAGCGATATTGCATTGAGCCTGGGAGATGGGATTGCAGCGCAAAAATACATGCGGCAGGAGGCGGAATGCAGCGGTGCGGGCGAGAAAGCAGCGCCGGCGAGGCTGGCGCGCGTGAGGTAGGAAGCTGGCGAATTGCCAGTTGCAAGACCGGCGGTTGGACTGCGCTTTTCTTCGCTGGCTGGGCCCACGACAGATTGGTGGTGGTCACGTTTGTGCCAGCCTTGGCGGCGGGGAATAATGAAAATCCAGCTGTTGCCAGTTTGAGGGCCAGCCGGAAGTCCTGACCGGCTGCGGGCACTTCTTTCCCTCCGGTCTGTTCAGGCCGCTTCCCGGTCCTTGCGAGGGAAGTCAGACTCTCGCAGAAGTTCGGCACGCGTGCGGGGCAGGCTTTGCGGATAGTTCTTCTGTAAGAAAAGGATGAGTCTCTCCCGCACAAAGCAGCGAAGGTTCCACGCCTGCGAGGAGTCAGGTGCGCTCATGAGGGCGCGGAGTTCCATGGTACGGTCGTTGGCATTGGTAACTTGCAGGCCCCACGTCTTGCCGTCCCACAGGTTCGAGGCCTCCAGGATGCGATGCAACTCGGAGCGAACGGCCTCGACGGGAACGCTGTAGTCCGCGTAAATAAAGACCGTACCGAGCAGGTCAGCGGTAATACGTGTCCAGTTCTGGAACGGCTTCTCGATGAAGTAGGATACAGGCAAGATCAAGCGGCGCAAATCCCAGATGCGCACCACGACATAAGTAAGAGTGATTTCTTCAATCCGTCCCCATTCGCCCTCGACAAGGACGACGTCGTCGAGGCGGATGGGTTGGGTGAGCGCGATTTGAATCCCGGCGGCAAGGTTTCCGAGCGTGCTGCGGGCGGCGAAGCCTGCGATTAACGCGGCCAGTCCCGCGGAAGCCAGCAGACTCTCGCCGATGCTACGGATCGCCGGGAACGTCATCAGCATCACCGCTAACGTGACGAGAACAACCACCGTATTGGCGATTTTGCGCAGTACCTGTACCTGGGTTCGGATTCGCCGATCATTCAAGTTCTGCGGATGGTCCCCGCCGTGGCGGCGGTCGGTTAAGTCTTCCACGACGAGGAAGAGGGAAATGAGCAACCAGCCTAGACATCCGATCAGGCATAGCGCCGCGATGTGACGGAGAATGTGCGCGACATGGTCGGGCAGCGGCAGCATGGGGGATACGCTCAGCAGCAGCAGCACGACAAGGATGGACAGCGCGGGATGGTCGATGTGGCGAGCGACGGAGAAGAAGGTGGAGTGCGCTTTGCCTTTGCCGATCCGACTGGCCAGGGAAAAAATCAGGCGATGGAGAACAATGCCCAGGACAATCACGCCCACCAACAGGACGAGGGTCCACAGCAAGGTTGGCCAGGAAGCGGAGAGACGGTGTACCAACAGTTACCTCCTTACGACATGGGTGTGTCGAGGCAGTTGCGAGCGCCGCTCTTTTAAAGAAAGAACTGACGGGAAAACGGGTCCACGACAACTCGGGCGGATAAAATTATATTCTCTAATGCGGATGCAGAGTCGGGAGGATGCACTGAGCGCGGCCGGCGAATCCGCTGGAGTCTCGCGATTGCTTCAGATTGTGCAGGCGGCGGACAGTGAAGCTGAGGGCCGCCTTTCGCTTAAAGGCGGCCCTCCAGCCCTAGTGACTACGGACAACTCGCTCTAGCTTGCGCGCCGACGCACCTCGTCGTTGGTTTGCATGTTGCTGCCCATCGTCGTGGACCAGTCGCGGATCTGCTTGTTGGCCTCTTCCCGCGTGATTCCGTACCGCTCCTGTATTTTGCCTGCCAACTCCTCCTGCTTGCCGGCGATCACGTTGAGGTCGTCGTCGGTAAGCTTGCCCCACTGCTGTTTTACGGAACCTTTGATCTGTTTCCACTTACCTTCAACCTGATCCCAATTCATGGTCATCTCCTGGTTAAGAATGAGTAGCGTTGCTGGTTATGCGGACGTTCCAACGGCAGAATGGGAACGCCCAGTGCGAATTTCGTGAAGGAATCCGAGACGCTGAACTAGCGGTCGACTCGGAAAGAAAACCAAGGGTATATCTGCCGCCGGTCTGTGATTTCCAGTACGCCGCCTAGCGTGCAGTGCTTTTTTTCACCAGATTCTCGCTGAAGCAACACCTCCTTTAGCTAACAAGTACGAGGCCCGTTCGCTCAAACATTAACCCTAGCCGTGTAACCAGGGACCACAAATCGGGTACAAACCGTAGCTCCCTGCGGAAGATGCCCTACGAACGGCAAGCCCAGGAAAGTGAACGGGTTAGCGGAAGATCGGTGGAGAAAAAGATCAACCCCCTGACAAAATGGCAGGACGTGGAAGGTGAGGAGGGTAGCGATAGGGTAACTACGCAAGCTTTCGAAGGCATCTAAGTATTTTTACCGATTGCAGCAAAGACCCAGCTTAGCTAACCTCGCCCGTATAGAAGCATATGAACTGCCTGCAAACAGTCCCCTAAACTCCCTCCAGAACGACCCCGTCCTTGCGGCAGACGTCGGCTAGTCGGAAACAACCACGCCGGCGTCTGCTCCTGTCTTACTTCAAGCCTTCAAGCGATTCTCGGCAAAAGGGTCAACAGGCGCTAGGGAAATTTGCCGTAAGGGCTACAGCGTCTCCCTTATGTACTGAGTTGGGCAGGCAGCCTACAGTCCGTAGTGAGACCTGCAGCGCCAGCACGCGCTACGAATGAAAGAACGTGCAGTTCTTATGTAATGGTGGCAGCCTGCCGTGGCTCCGCGGAGCCAGACTGGAAAGGGCCGGCGGAACGCTGCATGGCTCCGGCAGGGAGCGTTGGACGCCGGAACTGGTGCAGGCTCGCGCGGTCATTTCGCTCCAGCCCGGTGAAGATTGCCGTCACCCGTTGAAGCGCAACTCAGTGCAGAAAATGGCGGAGAAGCCGCTTCCCGAAACCTGCAATCGATTTACCGGGAGGTTAGGAAAAGAGGAACCCCATGGTGACCATTCTGATCGTGATTCTGGTGCTGGCCTTAATCGGAGCGTTACCCACCTGGCCTTACAGCCGCGGATGGGGCTACTACCCGAGTGGTGGAGTCGGGCTGATCGTGCTGATTCTTGTCATCCTGCTCTTCCTTGGTCGACTCTGAACAGAGTGATGGCGGTTTGTCCCTGACATGGCCTCCCGATACCTGGATGACCCTAAGAGGCCAGGGGCAAGTGGTCGGCGTGCGAGGGTCAAATCGGCAACTATAAGAAAAATTTGACATAACTCGAAGGGTCGGGATAATAAATGACAGTCAGAGGAAGGGGGAGGCATGGCTCGTCCGTACTGGTCGGGACACGTTCAGATCTCTCTGGTGTCATTCGGGGTGCGGTTTTTCACCGCCACAGAATCTAAGAGCCAGATCTCGTTCCACGAGATCGACCGCCGGACGGGGGAGCGGATTCGTCATCGGAAAGTCGCCGGAGATGACGAAGATAAGGTCGACCGGTCCGACATCGTCAAGGGCTACGAGTACAGCAAAGGCGAATACGTCATCCTGGAACCAGATGAGCTGAAGAAGCTCCGTATCGCCAGCAACCAGACATTTAATATCAGCCAATTTGTCGATGTACGGGACCTCGATTTCGCCTACTTTGAAAAGCCCTACTTTGTGCTCCCCGAAGACGATGCGCACGCGAACACATATAACGTCATGCGCAAGGCCATGGTTGAAACGGGAAAAGCGGGGCTAGGCGAGGTTTCATTTAGCGGCCGGGAGCATCTGGTGGCACTGATGCCGGCTGACGGGAAAGATTCGTCCGGCATGATGGCGTACATCCTTCGCTATGCGGACGAATTGCGCGACGCGAAGCCACTGTTTGAAGAAATCAAGGCAAGCAAGATCGATACTGATCAGCTGACGCTGGCGAAGGAACTCATCAAGCGAAGCAGTGCCAAGTTTGATCCTAAGAAGTTCCAGGACGATTACGAAGCGGCCGTGCGCGAATTGGTTGAAGCCAAAATGAAGCACCTCCCGCTGCCCAAGGAAGAGCCTCCGCGGCGCGGCAAGGTTATTAATCTCACCGACGCCCTCCGCCGTAGCCTGTCGAAACAAGAACCCGCGAGCGTCGAGGCAGGCGGCAAAACGGCGGCGCGGAGCGCTGAAGCCGTTTCCGGCCGGCAGGCCAGGGGTAAGGTGCCGACATCGGTTGCCTCGGCGGCGCGGCGGCGCAAGACAGCATAAACGCGATCCCATCATTCTTCTCGCTGCAAGCGCAAAACAGGATGGGTTCCGTGCGGCCGCACCTCCTGCCCCATGCGTAACTTCTTCTCTACAGCCCAATGCTGTCCGGTTAAAAGTCGAAAAGAATCAACTGGTTAGCATTGTCGGGTAATTCCTTTTCGGAGTCTGCTGTCTC
>Ga0306925_10005652_pt1 | contig 11498 bp, 6 predicted proteins | sample flu12Cox44000176_FD_203755 | JGI IMG/M metagenome (GOLD analysis project Ga0306925, IMG submission 203755) | Lab enrichment of tropical soil microbial communities from Luquillo Experimental Forest, Puerto Rico - flux8day.12C.oxic.44.000.176 (v2)... | ecosystem: Environmental > Terrestrial > Soil...
CAGCTGCACCACCTGCCACAACGCGGTGCGCGCCATCGGCATGCCACGCGCGCACATCCCGACGACGCAACAGTGCGACAGCTGCCATGGAACGCTCGCCTGGACGCCGGCGAAGGTCGATCACCGCACGCTCACGGCGAGCTGTGCCAGCTGCCACAACAACGTCGCCGCGGTCGGCGTGTCGCCGAACCATATGAACACGCGGATCGATTGCGCGAGCTGCCACAGCTATCCGGACTGGGCGGCGCTCCATTTCCGGCACACGAGCGCCGCCTACCCCGGTGAGCACCACGCTCAGCTCGAGTGCAAGAGCTGCCATACCTCGAACACCGATAAGGTGCCCTACGCCTCGCCCGCCGAGGCCGGGACCTGCGCTGCCTGCCATGCCAAGGACTTCAAGCCGTCGGCGCACCCAAAGACGCTCAAAGGCGGGACCTACACGGCCCACGAGCTCGCGAACTGCAGCGGTGCTTGCCACGTGTACAGGGATACGACGCAATCAACAATCGCCAAGAGCCCGCGTGAGCCGTATCACCGAGTGACGGATGCCAGGTTCTAACGCGGCGCGCCGCCTAAGCTGGCTCGTCATGGGCCCGCTCGCCGCGTTCGCAGAAGGTGCTGCGCTCGCGCAGATCTCTGTCACGGCGAACCGCCTGGTGGACGTGATCCAGGTCGACGATCACGAGAACCAGGCCGATGTGACCATGGTGTTCAGCTGCTCGATGCGCTTCGTGACCAACGTTCCGGCGAACGAGGGTAAGGAGGTGCGCATCCAGTTCGTGCCGCTCCCCGATTGCCGCGTGAGTCCCTTCGGCCAGATTGCCACGGAAATTCCGCCGCTGTCCGGAGGCACCAATATCGTGACGGGGGCGCGAGTCGAGTCCCTCGGGCCGGGTCAGATCACCCTCACGCTGACATTCGCGAAGAACGAACGCTTCGTCATCGCCCAGGGCGTCGACCCACGTGGTCTGCGGCTGCGCCTGTTGGACCGCGCCCGCGGCAAGGTGAGGGTCATGAGCGGCCAGGACGAGACGGCGAGCAACTTCGCGATCAATCTCGACTCGCAGCCGGCGCCGTTCGAGCCGCAGGCGATCGAGGCGGCGCACCAACGCCTCAAGGCGCCGGCGTTCGTGTCGGAGATAGTCGTCGATGGCGTGAAGTGGTATCGACTGCGCGTGGGTCCGGTCGAGCACCGCTCGGACGCCGAGCGGCTGTTGCAACTAGCACTGCAGGACTACCCGCGCGCGTGGCTCGCCATCGGCGACGACGCGATCACGAGTGACGCGAGCGCCGCGACCGGACAGGTGCCGCTGCCAGCAGTTGAGCGCATAGGCAGCGATCCGGCGCTGCCACCCGAGCAGCTCCACCAGATGCTCGCGGATGCGCGCGCGGCGATGTCAGCGCATAACTACCCGGAGGCCATTGCGATCCTCACCAAGCTGCAACGGCAACCTGAGTTCCCGGACCGGGCGCGCGCCCAGGAGCTCCTCGGGCTCGCGCGCGAGCGGTCCGGGCAGCTGGCGCACGCCAAGGCGGAATACGAAGAGTACCTGCGCCGCTATCCGCACGGCGAGGCGGCCGAACGCATCGAGTATCGACTGAAGATCCTGCGTGCCGCAGAGGCGAAGGCCCGTACCGGGCGCGATGTCGGCAGCGCCGAGACGGAGGTGTGGCAGATCTCGGGAGGCTTTGCCCAGATGTTCCGCTACGACGGCACACGGGTGACCAGCGGGCCGACCCCCATTCCCACGAACCTGCCTCCCGCTGCCGATACTACCCAGGACAGCGCGATCTTCACCGACGTAGATCTGCTGGCGCGCCGACGCGGCCAGACGTTCGACTTTTTGGGGCGCTTCAGCGGGGGTTATGACAAGAGCTTCGTGCCGGGTGGCACGAACTTCGGCGACCCAACGCGCGTGAGCCTCGCCTCGGTCGAGGCTATCGACAAACCCCTGGGGTTGTTGGCACGCCTCGGACGGCAGGTCAACAACGTTGGCGGCATTCTCGGCACCTTCGATGGCGTGTTCCTGTCCTGGCAATTCCAGCCTTCGTGGGCGATCGACGCAGCGGCCGGCTATCCCACGGATCTGACCACCGCGGCTCCCCAGACCCAGCGGCGGTTCGAATCGCTCTCGTTCGTGTACGCGCCCCGCAACGCGCACTGGGACTGCCAGTTCTTTGCGGTCTCTCAGGAGTATGACGGCGTCAAGGACCGTCAGGGTGTCGGTTTCGAGGGGCGCTATCTCGCCTCACGCGCCTCCCTCGTGGCGCTGCTCGACTACGATACGTTCTACCACTCCCTCAACACGGCGAGTCTGCTCGGGACGGTGCAGCTGCCGGCGCACTGGAGCGTGAGCCTCGACGCGGAGCGGCGCAACGCTCCGGTGCTGACCACGGGCAACGCGCTCATCGGTCAGCCGGCCACCACCCTCAGCGGCCTGCAGCAGTCCTTGACGCTCGATGAGATCTACCAGGCGGCACGCGACCGTACCGCGAGCGCCTCCAACTACAACTTCACGGCCACCCGGCAGCTCGGCCAGCGCTTTCAGTTCACGGCCGTCGTCTCAGCCACCCAGACGGGCGCCACGCCTGCCTCATTCGGCGTCCCCGCACAGCCGGCCACGGGGCTGCTGATGAATTACCAGGTGCAGCTGTATGGCTCGAATCTGTGGACTAACGGCGACTTCAACGTCGTGACGCTCACTCACGGCAATACCGAGATCGGCCGCCTCGATTCGGTGAACCTGACCAGCCGCTTCCCCGTGGGTGGCGCCTGGCGCCTCGCGCCGCGCTTTACGGTCCAGCGGCTGACGGGGCAGAGCGACGGCAGCTCGCAGAGCAGCTACATCCCATCGGCGCTGCTCGACTACCAGCGTGGCAACAAGCTGCTGCAACTCGAGGTCGGGGGCGAGCTCGGCAGCCGTGAAGGATTCCTGCAGCTGGCGAACGGGCAGTTCGTGCAGACACAGAAGACTACGCGCTACTACGCGAGCCTGTCCTATCGCGTGACTTTTCAGAACTGACTTCGAGGTGAGGACCGGTTCGCGCGTCAGGCTCCGGCCAGCGTGTGGGCGATCCCCGAGAAGGAACGCGCTGCTGCAACGTCTGCGGCGCTGAGGCGATCCTTGTTGCGCAACCGGGCGCTCGCCCCTGATTTGAGGAGCCGCTGCACCAGCACGCTGTTGCCGTTGCGGCTGGCAATGATGAGTGCCGTGTCGCCAAACTCGTTCTGCGCGTCCTGGTTCGCGTGATGCGCGAGCAGGTGATCGACGATCTCGGCGCTGCCCGCACTGGCTGCCAGCAACAAAGCGGTGTCGCCGCGCGCGGTGCGTGCTTCGAGGTGCACGCCCTTTGCGAGCAGCAGGTCGACGGTCGCTGTGGCGCCGGCGGCGCATGCGGCGGCGACGGGTGTCACGCCATCCTGGTCCGGGTGGTCGGTATTCGCGCCCCGCTGCAACAGCAACCGCGCGGTTTCGGCCCGGCCGGCGCGCGCCGCGTACCAGAGTGCAGTCCGCCCCGCCTTATCCGCCCCTTCCAAGGCCGCACCGGCATCGAGCAGTTCGCGCACGGCATTGGGGTTATCGCTGCGCTCAGCCACCAGCATGAGTGCCGAGGCACCGGCAGGATCGCGAGCCTCGAGATGCGCGTGCGCCGCCACGAGCGTCCGCAAAATGGCGGAGTGGCCGGTCTTGGCCGCCGCGACCACCGGAGGCTCGGGATCGGCTGGGCTGCCGTCCGCGGGAGCGCCGTGCGCCAGCAGCGCCGCGACGATGTCCTCGCGCCCCTCGCGAGTGGCGATGAGCAGCGCCGAGCTGCCGCGGCGATCACCCTGGGTCGCTTGTGCTCCAGCTCCGAGCAGCGTCTCGACAGTCGCAGGCGCACTGCTCACCACTGCGACACTCAGCACCGGCGTACCCTGGGGCGTCCTGGCGTTTGGGTCCGCGCCCCGCGTCAGAAGCGTTTGGAGCAATTCCGGCGCCTTGCGTGCGGCCGCCACGGCGAGATCCGGCCAGCCGGCGTACAAATCCCGTCCCTGCCCAGCCCGCTGTACGGTGGTGAGCGCCGGCTCGGAAGTGGCGGCACTGCGTTTCAGTGCCGTCGCGCCTTTCTCCCGCAGCCGCGCCGCGGCCTCGCGCGCTCCGCCGACTTCGGCAAAATCGAGCGCCGACCAGTCCTGGACGTTGCGCGGGGCGACGTTGGCGCCGGCAGTCAGCAGCCGCTCGACCACTGGGACCTTTCCGCCCGCGGCGGCGTGCATCAGCACGGTGTTGCCCTTGTGATCGACGGCGTTGACATTGCCCTTGCCGCGGATCAGTGCCTCGACCGACTCGCTGCTCCCGGCACGTGCGGCGAGCATCAGTGCGGTCATGCCGTAACGATCCGCGCCGTCGACCGCGGCGCCACGCCGCAGAAGCAGCTCGAGCGCCGAAGCGTGTCCGGCCTCTGCCGCGCGCGCCAACGCGCCCCGGCCGAATTCGTCCGTCTCGGCCACCAGCGTCGCGCTCGCGAGGACCTCGAGGCTCGCCATGTCCCCCTGCTCCGCCGCGAGCCACAGCGCTTCACGTTTGACTTTCGGATCGGTGATGCGTGCCGCGGGAATGACGCTGGAATCCGCCGCAGCACCCGCCGTCGCCGCACTGCGCGTCTGCGGCGCGAAGCCGAGCTCGCGGGCGCGCGCGCGCCAGTGCTCCGCGGCCTGCAGATCGGGGGGGTCGGAATCCGCGTACAGACTCGCGAGACTGAAGGCGGCGTGCGAATTTCCCTGAGCGGCGGATTTCTCCAGCCACAGTTTCGCCTTCACCGGATCGCGCGGGCTGCCGAGACCGTTGAGATAAAAGGCCCCGAGCAGGTACTGGGCGTCAGCGTTGCCGCCATCGGCGAGGCGCTGCAGGTCCGACTGGGCCGCGCCGAAGTTCTTCAGCCGGATGGAGGTCTTCACACCCTCGAGCGGGTCGACTCTGCCAAAGGTCTTCGGCGCGCCCCCGGGAGCCGCGATCGCCGCAGCCGCTGCCGGCAGCGTGAGCAGGGCGAACCACACCACGGTCCGGGCACTAGGCCGTGCCACGCTTCGTCTCCACCGAGATGCCAACACGGCGCAGGAAATCCGAGGGCAGCACGCCGCCGGCGCTTACGATCACCGCGTCGTTGCGTACGCTCATCATCTGCCCGGCGTGCTCGATCGCCACCTGCTCGCGGTCGATCTGTTTGACGCTGGATTTGAGCAGCACCTGCAGCGTGCCGGAGTTGGCCGCTGCCTGCACCCGGTCGCGGTTGCGGGCCTTGGCGCGGTCGAACGCGTCACCGCGATAGGAGAGCACCACACCGCCGCTGCCCGACTCGGCGACCGACGCCGCCGCCTCGAGCGCGCTGTCGCCACCGCCGACGACCAGTACCTTCTGTCCCGCATACTGCTCCGGGTCAATCAGACGATAGACGACCTTGGGAAGCTCCTCGCCCGGCACGTTCAGCTTGCGCGGCGTGCCGCGCCGCCCGATCGCAAGCAGCACGCTGCGCGCGCAATATTGCGCACGCGAGGTCTTCACCACGAAGCCGTCTTTCTCGCGCGTGATGTCCTCGACGCGCTCCCTGTAGTTGATCTTCACTCCGGTCTTGCGTTCGGCTTCCTTCCAGAACTCGAGCAGCGCCTCCTTGCTCGTCTGGCGGAAGTTGATCTTGCCGATGAGCGGCACCGTGGCCGGGGCCGTCATGACCAGCTTGCCGCGCGGATACTGGAAGACGCAGCCGCCCAACGACTCCTGCTCGACGGCGACGAAGCGCATGCCAGAAGCCATCGCGGTCAGGGAAGCCGAGAAGCCGGCCGGGCCGGCGCCGACGATCACGAGGTCGAGCATGTCGCCGCTCGCCTTGCCGCGGCGGCTGCTGATGGCCTCGACCGCCTGCCGACCCTGCTCGAGCGCGTTACGGATGAGCCCCATGCCTCCCAGCTCACCCGCCACGAATATGCCAGGCACGGTCGTCTCGAAGCTCGGTGTGAGCACCGGAATGTCGACGCCGCGGCGCTCGGTGCCGAACACCAGCGTGATCGCTTCCACCGGGCAGGCCGTCTTGCAGGCGCCATGGCCGATGCAGTCGCCGGGATTGATCAGCTCCGCACGCCCGCGAACGAGGCCGAGAATCGCGTGGTGCTCCTGCTCGGGACACGCCTTGACGCACGAGGCACAGCCGATGCAACGCTCATTGATGATCGGGTGGAGCGAGGCCGGCTCCGCACGACCGGTGCGCTCTTTGATTTCCTCGCTGTGGCGCTCGAAGCGTCGGCGCCGCATCACGTGCCACACCAACAGCAGCACCACCGGCAGTCCGTAGATCAGATAAGTCAGTGCATCCATTTCGACGGTCGCGAACCTTACAAGCTGTATGTCTGCTGAACGAGCGACGCCGCGCACGCAGGCGCTGACGTGCAGGTCCCACCTAACACTGCGCCACGCGCAATATCTGTGCGCTGTATCGCAAAATTAGGGCTTTACCCCACTTGTGTCCACCGACGAGTGTGGACACTCTAACAACAGCGCGAAAATTGTGTAATTACCTGTTTTTCCCCATGTTTTTGTCGGTACATGGAGACAGGTTGTTGAACTGACCCGAACCCTGCAATCGTCAACTGCGGCGGAGCCTTTCCGGGCCGTGTGTGTGGGTGAATTTAGATGGTGTTATTTGCATTCATTGCTGGAGTGCTGGCCGGTGTCGCGGCGAGCTACGTCGCTGCGCCGCTGTGGCGCGGTGCATCAACGCTCGCGCACGGCCGCACGCGCTACCTCCTCGCGGGTGGTTTTGTCGCGGGCTTCGCACTGATTGCCGGAGTGATGTATCTGGCGCTCGGCTCGCGTCATTCGCTCGAGCGGCCAGCGGGAAGCGTCGCCGCCTCCGCGGCGCAAGCTCCCTCAGGCAACCCGAGCGGTACTGGCGGAACGGCAAAATCCATGGATGCCGAGGTCACGGGCCTCGAGGCGCGCCTCGCCCGCGAGGGTGGGTCACCGTCGGACTGGACGCTTCTCGCAAAGGCCTACGATTTCATGGGTCGTCCCGACGACGCCCGGCGCGCGCGCGCCAAGGCTGGCACTCCCGCGGCTGGCACTCCCGCGGCTGGCACTCCCGCGGCTGGCACTCCCGCGGCTGGCACTCCCGCGGCTGGCACTCCCGCGGCTGGCACTCCCGCGGCTGGCACTATCGCGGCCGGTGCTCCCGCGGCCGGCGCGGCGGCGTGGCAGATGAGCGCGAGTGCGCTCACGGCCGCGGCCTCCGCTGCCGATACACGAGCGAGCGCGGGTGGTTCTGCGCAGCGAAACACGGCAGCCACGCCCTCTCCGCCAAGCCCGTCCGCGACGGATCTCGAGCGCCGTGTGGCGGCAAACCCGCGCGATGCTCAGAGCTGGCTCGGGCTCGCCGAACTGCGCCGCTCCCAGCGCGATTATGCGGGATCGCGGGCGGCATATTCGAAGCTGGTGGAGCTCCATGCGATGTCCGCGCAGTCCTGGGCCGACTATGCCGACGTACTCGGTTCGCTTGCCGGTGGCTCCCTTACGGGCGATGCCGGACGCGCGATCGACAGCGCGCTTGCGCTGGACGGCAACAATCCCAAAGCGCTGTGGCTGAAGGCCAGCCAGGCGAACGAGCAGCACCGGTACGCTGAGGCCCTGACCTGGTGGAAAAAGCTGCGCTCGGCACTGCCGGCCGATTCGCCGGATGCCCGCATGGTCGATGCCAACATTGCCGAGGCGAGCTCGCTCGCAGGCGCACCGCCCGCGGGCCCCGCTGCCCCCACCCCAGCCGTAGCGGCAACCGCCGGTACCGCGACGGATGCAGCGGTGTCAGGAACCGTGAGCCTCGACAGACGTTTCGCAGATCGCGTGCAGCGCGACGCGACGCTCTTCATCTACGCGAAGGCCGCCGATTCGCCCGGGCCGCCGCTTGCGGTGCTGCGCACCACCGTGGGCAGTTGGCCCGTGACGTTCCGCCTCGATGACTCGCTGGCGATGATGCCCTCACGTCGCCTGTCACAGTTCGAGCGCGTCGTGATCGAGGCGCGGATCTCGCGCAGTGGCCAGGCCACACCGGCAGCCGGTGACCTGTATGTCACGAGCCCGGTGCTGCGTCCGTCCCCTGGCACCCGGCTCGCACTCGTGATCGACCACGAAATCAGCTAGATGCGCACCGAGCCCACACCTGTGCAGCCGCTCAAGCCAACCCCGTTCTCGGAGACGTCGGAACCTCCGGTGGCGGAGGAGCTCGAGAACGTCACCATCCGCGTGGTTCGCTTCGAGCAACGCGCTCGCGCGCCGGCCGCACCCGTGGCACCACCTGCGCCCGCGCCCATTGCACGAGCCCCCGCCGCGCCCGTGGCGCCACCTGCGCCCGCGCCCATTGCACGAGCCCCCGCCGCACCCGTGGCACCACCTGCGCCCGCGCCCATTGCGCGAGCGCCCGCCGTGCCGGTGGCACCACCTGCGCCCGCGCCCATTGCGCGAGCGCCCGCTGCGCCGGTGGCACCACCTGCGCCCGCGCCCATTGCGCGAGCGCCCGTTGCGCCGATGGCACCACCTGCGCCCGCGCCCATTGCACGAGCGCCCGCCGCGCCCGTCGCACCATCTGCGCCCGCGCCCATTGCGCGCGCGCCCGCCGTGCCGGAGGCACCACCCGCGGCGCGCGAAGTGCGTCACGATCCCGCGCCCGCACAGGTTGCCCGGCCGCCCAGTGCTCGCGTCGAACCTGCCCAACAGCGCCGCCTGTTCAGCTGGAACCGCGTGGGTTTCATCGCGCTCCTGGTGGTGCTGTATCTCGGCTGGAGCCTCCCGACTGAGCGCTATATCAGCCCGACACGCGGTGTCGGCTACGCACTCGGCATCATCGGCGGCTCGCTGATGCTGGTGCTGCTGCTGTACTCGGCGCGCAAGCATTTCCGCTGGCTGCGTTTTCTGGGGCCGACCCCGGCCTGGTTTCGCTTCCACATGGTGCTCGGAATTGCCGGGCCGTTGTGCATCCTGTTCCATTCCAACTTCAGCACCGGCGCGGCCAACAGCAACGTCGCCCTGTTCAGCATGCTGACGGTTGCCGGCAGCGGCTTCATCGGCCGCTATCTGTATGCGCACATTCATCACGGGCTCTACGGTCGCAAGCTCGAGCTCGGAGATCTGCAGGCGAGCGCCTCGGGCCTGCGCGAGCACTCCGGGGGCGTGAGCTTTCTTCCGGACCTGGTGACCCGGCTCGAAGTCGCCGAGCGGCACCTGCTCGCGTGCGGGCCGCAGCTGTCGCTGCTCGGATTTCTCAAGCCGCTGGTCGTGCGCCTGGCGTCAGTGAAGGCGCGCTGGCAGTTGCATCGCTACACTCGTCGCGGGCTGCGCGCCAGTGCCCGCAAATCTGCGGTCGTCGCTTCCGAATCCAAGCGGTTGCGCCGCACCGCCAACGCCTACATCGACAGGAGACTCGCCGCCACGCGCCGCGTGGCCGAATTCCAGGGTTACGAACGGCTCTTTTCGCTCTGGCACGCGTTGCACATTCCCCTGATCTTCATGCTGATCATCGCCGCGGTCGTTCATGTGATCGCGGTGAACGTCTACTGACGCTCCATCGACACATGCTGGGGGGACGATGTCGGCTACTGCTGATACCGGGATTGCTGTGTGGACTCTTCGCGGCACACGAGGCTGAAGCCGTGAATCCCGAGACACTCCTCATGCCCGGCAAATTGACGGCCGCGCACGCCAAGTTCGAAGAGGACTGCGCGAAGTGCCACGACCGCAGCGACCGCAGTCGCCAGACCGGCCTGTGCCTCGACTGTCACAAGGAAACCGCGGCCGATGTCAGGCAACACCGTGGTTTCCACGGCCGTATTACGGGTATCGACGGCACCGAGTGCCGTGCGTGCCATTCCGAGCACCTCGGGCGCAACGCCGACATCGTGAAGTTCAGCCGCGAGCAGTTCAATCACGACCATACCGACTACCCGCTGAAGGGTGCGCATGTCAGCGTGCCCTGCGCGAGCTGTCACGTCGCGGGTCAACCCTATCGTAAGGCGCCGAGCGACTGTCTCGGCTGTCACCGCAAGGAGGAGCCGCACGAGGGCAAACTCGGCCGCGACTGCGCCTCCTGTCACGATGAGTCGGCGTGGCGGCGCGTGCGCTACGACCACGACAAGACGGCCTTCCCGCTCCGCGACCGGCACGCCGAGATCGCCTGCGCGTCCTGTCATTTCGGCAACCGCTACAAGGACACCCCGAAGGAATGCGTCGCCTGTCACGCGCCCGATGATGTGCACCACGGCGAACGCGGCGCCAAGTGCGCCGACTGTCACAACACGAAGAGCTGGAAGAACTCGAAGTTCGACCACCTGAAGGAGACCGGCTACGCGCTCCTCGGCGTGCACGACCGCATTGCGTGCAACGACTGCCACCGCAGCGGCAACCTCAAGGACAAGATCCCCAAGGATTGCTTCGGCTGCCACCAGGCGCAGGACTCGCATGCCGGTCGCCTCGGTCAGGGGTGCGACAAGTGCCACGGCAACGACGCCTGGAAGCCCTCGACCTTCGATCATTCGCGCGATACCAAGTGGCCGCTGCTCGGCAAGCACGCCAAGGTCGGCTGTCACATCTGTCACACCGCACCCACCGCGACCCAGAAGCTCGGCACGGAATGCATCAGCTGCCACAAGGCGAGCGATGTGCACCTCGGCTCACTCGGTACCGGCTGCGATCAGTGCCACACGCCCGAGGGCTGGCGCGCGCACATCACCTTCGACCACGACCTGACGCGCTTCGCGAGGTCGGCAAGGAGTGCATCGACTGCCACCGCAAGGACGATGTGCACAAAGGCAATCTCGGCAAGGACTGCGGGCGCTGCCACTCCTCGAACGGCTGGCGCCTGTGGGAGTTCGACCACGGCAAGGAGACCGGCTTCGCCCTCACCGGCGCGCACGGCAAGCTCGCCTGCGAAGGCTGTCATCAGCGCCCACCGGATGAGGTGAAGCTCCCGAAGGATTGTCTGTCGTGCCATCAGAAGGACGACGTGCATCTCGGGCAGTACGGGCGGAACTGCGACCGCTGTCACTCCACCACGGGCTGGAAGGGCGCCCGCGTCCAGTAGGCCCAACAGACGCGTGGACGTGCAGGTCTCAATCCGGTCACCGCGAGCTGCATCAGGCTCACCCTGGCGCGTGCTCGCACTGCTCGCCCTGCTCCTCGGCGGCCTGCTCGCACCGCGCGCGCAGGCGCAGCCGCCCCTGCGCCCGGCGTTCGATCATCTGACGACGGGGTTTGAGCTCCTCGGCCAGCATCGCGACCTGCCGTGCGAGGCCTGTCACGTCAACGCCATTTTCAAGGGCACGCCGAAGACCTGCGCCTCTTGTCACGGCGTCGGCACCCAGATTCGTGCCACCTCCAAACCTGACAACCACATCATGTCGACCGATCAGTGCGAGGCGTGCCACACGCCGGTCGCGTGGAGGCCGGCGGTCAACTTCGATCACACCCAGACACGCGGCAGCT
>Ga0306925_10005653_pt1 | contig 11498 bp, 8 predicted proteins | sample flu12Cox44000176_FD_203755 | JGI IMG/M metagenome (GOLD analysis project Ga0306925, IMG submission 203755) | Lab enrichment of tropical soil microbial communities from Luquillo Experimental Forest, Puerto Rico - flux8day.12C.oxic.44.000.176 (v2)... | ecosystem: Environmental > Terrestrial > Soil...
GGACATCCTGATGGTCGTGTTCATGCTGTCGCCTGACGACACCTTCGACCAGCTCTACATCAGCAATTACGCGCTGCTTCAGGTTCGTGATCAGCTGCTTCGGCTCGACGGCATCGGCGATATCCAGATTTTCGGCGCGCGCGACTACTCGATGCGGTTGTGGCTCGATCCCGACAAGATCGCCAATCTCGGACTGACGGCCGGCGACGTGCTCGCCGCGATCCGCGCGCAGAACCTGCAGATCGCCGGCGGCCAGCTCGCGGCTCCGCCGATCGCAGACCGCGCCTTTCAGCCGAACCTCTCCTTCACCGGTCGCCTGAAAGACGTCCAGCAATTCGAAGACATCCTGGTCAAGGCCGGCGAGGAGGGACGCACGGTGCGGCTGCGCGACGTCGCGCGGATCGAACTGGGCGCGCTCGATTACACCACCAACAGCTTTTTGCTCCGCAAGACCGCGGTGGCGATGCTGGTCACCCAGCGTCCCGGCTCGAACGCGCTCGCCACGGCAAAAAATATCACCGACACCATGGCCACGCTCAAGGCCGGTTTCCCGAAGGGCCTAGATTACAATATCGGCTACAACCCGACCGAGTTCATCGCGCAATCCGTCAGCGAACTGATCAAGACGATCTACGAGGCGATGATCCTCGTTGTGATCGTGGTGCTCGTGTTCCTGCAAGGATGGCGGCCTGCGATCATCCCGATCGTGGCGATTCCGGTATCGCTGGTAGGCACCTTTTCTGTCATGGCCGCACTCGGCTATGCGATCAACAATCTGACCCTGTTCGGCCTCGTGCTCGCGGTCGGGATTGTGGTCGATGACGCCATCGTGGTGGTCGAAAATGTCGAGCGGCATCTGCGCGACGGCATGAGCCGGCGCGACGCGGCGCTGCGCACCATGGAGGAAGTGGGCGGCGCGCTGGTCTCGATCGCGCTGGTGCTGTGTGCCGTTTTCGTGCCGACCGCCTTCCTTGGCGGAATTTCCGGGCAGTTTTTCCAGCAATTCGCCGTCACCATTGCGGTCGCGACCGCGATCTCCTGTTTTTGCTCGTTGACGTTGTCGCCGGCGCTTGCCTCGCAGATATTGGTGGCGCATGAGGAAAAACGACCGCCTGCGCGCTGGAACCTGATTGCGCGCGGCTGGGAAAGTTTCTCAGGCTTTTTCAACCGCGGCTTCGATTGGCTCTCCAACCGGTACGCCGGCGCGGCAGAGTTCGTCATCCGTCATTCGGCGCTGATGCTGCTGATCTATGTCGGCCTGATCGGCAGCGCCGGCTGGCTTTTGGCCACCACGCCGCAAGGCTTCATTCCGGCGCAGGATCGCGGCTACGTCATCGTCTCCGTGCAATTGCCGGGAGCGGCCTCGCTGGCGCGGACTACCGATGTTGTCCGCGAGGTCGAGCGCATCGCCCTCGATACGCCCGGAATCATCCGCGTGGCGGCATTCGCCGGCCTGTCCGGCGCGACACGCACCCAGGCCAGCAATGCGGCCGCGCTGTTTCCGGTATTCGACGAGCCGGAGGTGCGGCTGAAGAAGGGCTTGTCGGCCGTGAAGATCACGGGCGATCTGCGCAGGCGGCTTTCCGCGATCGAAGGCGCGTTCATCATCGTTATTCCGCCGCCTTCGATTCCAGGCATCGGCACCGGCGGCGGGTTCACGATGCGTATCCAGGACCGGCAGGGTCGCGGTCCCGAATTGCTGGCGTCGGCGACCGACGAACTCGTCGCCGCGGCCCGCAAGACGCCCGGACTGACCTCGGTGTTCTCGCCGTTCACCGCCAATACGCCGCAGGTGTTCGTCGAGATCGACCGCGTCAAGGCGCAGAAGCTGCGCGTGCCGATCCAGAACGTGACGGATGCGATCGAGACCTATTTCGGTTCGGCCTATGTCAACGACTTCAACATCCTCGGCCGCACCTATCACGTCACCGCGCAGGCGGACCTGCCGTTCCGAAAGGAAACCGCCGATCTGGCTCGCCTGCGTACCCGCAATGTCGCCGGCGACATGGTTTTGCTGGGAAGTGTCGTTGATTTCCGCAACATCGCAGGTCCCGATCGCGTCGCGCGCTATAATCTCTACACCGCGTCCGAGCTTCAGGGCGAAGCAACGCCGGGAACGAGTTCGTCGACCGCCATCGACATCATGAGGCATCTGGCGGACCAGGTCCTGCCCAGCGGCTTTTCCTATGACTGGACCGATCTTTCCTATCAACAGGTCCATGGCGCCAATGCGGGGCTTTACGTCTTCCCGATTTGCGTGCTGTTCGTGTACCTGGTGCTCGCCGCGCAGTATGGGAGCTGGAGCCTGCCGTTCGCCGTAATCCTCATCGTGCCGATGTGCCTGTTCGCGGCAACGATCGGCGTGCGGATCATGGGACAGGACGTCAATATCCTCACCCAGATCGGCTTCGTGGTGCTGGTCGGACTGGCGGCAAAGAACGCGATTCTGATCGTCGAGTTTGCCCGCGATATCGAGCTCGAGGGCCACCCCCGGCTGCAGGCTGTCATTGAAGCCTGTCGGCTCCGGCTGCGGCCTATCTTGATGACGTCGTTCGCCTTTATTCTCGGCGTCCTGCCGCTCGTGGTCTCGACCGGCTCGGGATCGGAAATGCGTCAGGCGGTGGGCGTCGCCGTGTTCTTCGGCATGCTCGGGGTAACCATGTTCGGGCTGGTTTTCACGCCGATCTTCTACGTGCTGGTCCGCAACCTCGCGGATCGGCCTTCCCGGAAGAAGCCGGCCTAGCGGTTGCCACATTTGGGCGGGCTTCGCGACCCTACTAACGACGCATTCCAGGCGGGTGGGCAGCCGAAAACTTATAAAATATCATGCCGGCATCATAAATCTCGGGAGTGAAAAATCATGAAATTGGGAGTGTTGCCGGCTGCCATTACGGCAATCGGAATTTTATTCGCGGTTCCGGCCTCGGCCGAAGGCGTCAAGATCGGCATTTTGAACGATCAGTCGGGGGTTTATGCGGATTATGGCGGCAAATATTCCCTCGAAGCGGCCAGGATGGCGATCGAGGATTTCGGCGGCAGCGTGCTCGGCGAAAAGATTGAAATCGTTTCGGCGGACCATCAGAACAAGCCCGATCTCGCCACCAGCATCGCACGGCGATGGTATGAGGTCGAAGGCGTCGACATGATCACGGAGCTCACGACTTCGTCGGTCGCGCTTGCCATCCAGGAGTTGTCAAAGGAAAAGAAGAAGATCGACATTGTCGTTGGCGCTGCGACCTCGCGCATCACTGGCGACGCCTGCACGCCTTACGGCTTCCACTGGGCCTACGACACTCACGCCCTCGCAGTGGGGACCGGCGGCGCGCTGGTCGAAGCAGGCGGCGACACCTGGTTCTTCATGACCGCGGACTACGCCTTCGGCTATGCGCTGGAAAAGGACACCGGCGATCTCGTGAAGGCCAAGGGTGGCAAGGTCCTCGGCTCGGTTCGCATCCCCTTGAACTCGTCGGACTTCTCTTCCTTCCTGCTTCAGGCGCAAAGCTCGAAGGCGAAGATCATCGGACTTGCCAATGCGGGTCTGGACACGACCAACTCGATCAAGCAGGCGGCGGAGTTCGGCATTGTTTCCGGCGGCCAGAAGCTGGCTGGCCTTCTGCTCACAATCTCCGAAGTGCATGGCCTGGGGCTGCAGGCAGCCCAGGGTCTTGTGCTCACGGAAGGCTTTTATTGGGATCAGAACGACAAGACCCGCGAGTTCTCGCAACGCTTCATCAAGCGAACCGGCCATATGCCGAGCATGATCCACGCCGGTACCTATTCGGCCACGCTGCAATACCTGAAGGCCGTAAAGGCGGCCGGCACCAAGGACCCTGATGCTGTCGCCAAAAAGTTAAAGGAGCTGCCGGTCGACGACGTCTTCGCCCAGGGCGGCGGCAAGGTGCTCGGAAACGGCCGCATGGTGCATGACCTCTATCTGTTCGAGGTCAAGAAGCCCTCTGAGTCCAAGAAGCCTTGGGACTATTACAAGCAGATCGCGGTCGTGCCGGGCGACAAGGCTTTTCCCTCTGCCAAGGACAGCGGTTGTCCGCTGACAAAGTGATCGCAGCCAAGGCTGCGGTCGCAAGGCTATTGTGTCGAGAATGCGACGCAGCGTCTTTTGTACGTTGCGTCGCGTGCTCGAAGCTTGGCCGTTATCAATTTGTAAAATCAGGGTGTTGCAATAGGGACACGGCGTGGGGATTAAAGTGATTCGCCGCGCCACCCATTGTTGCAGATGCGAGCATGCCGGGGCTATTTTCCGGCCAACGAATTTGTTTCGCCGGGGCAAACCAATGAAGTCATATCGCGGCTACGCGGAATTTGTCGGCAGGCTTCGCAGGCCTGCCCGATTTTGGTTGCGGTCGCTGCAAGCCGCGGCGGTCGCGCTGCTGCTGGCGCTTCCGATCGGCACCAAGGCGAATGCGGCCGTACCCGCGCAGAACGGGACGGCAGCCCATGTCTATCTGCTGCGTGGCGTGCTCAACGTCTTCTCGCTGGGCCTCGACGAAATCGCCGCCAGGTTGCAGGCCCAGGGTATACCGGTCACCGTGGTGAATTACCTCGGGTGGGCGTCGCTTGCCGACGAAGCCGCAGCTGAATACCGCGCCGGCCGGGTAAAAACGATCATTCTTGTTGGGCATTCCTCAGGCGCGACCGTCCTGCCCGACATGGTGGCTCGCCTCGACCAGCTCGGTGCCCCCGTCAAACTGGCGATCGGTCTGGATTCGGTGTTTCGCACCAGCCTTTCCGGCCGCGTCGGGAAATACATCAATTTCTACATCGCCAATGGCAATGGCGAGCCGGTCGCACCGACCAGTCAGCTTCGCGGCTCGCTTGAAAACGTGAATGTGCAGAACGTCCCGGGTGTCGGGCATATCACCATCGACAAGAACGAAATCATCCAGCGGAAGGTCATCGCCGAGATCGACTCCGTTGTTTTCGGCAGCCGGCCGAAAGAGGCGTCTGCCAGGCCCCAGGCCGCGACGAGGTAAGGCGCCTCGCGCGAGCGGAAATCACGCCCGATCAAGGGGATGAGGTCACGGCAACGCCATGATTTCATTGTCCGCCCGGACTTTTTCGGCTCCTCGCGGCGCCACAATTCCACCCACTCACCTGCATTAAAGTTTGCGGCGCGCCTCGAATGGCGTACTACCTGCTCCTGACGCGCCGATCTCGGTGGTATCGAATGGGGCGCCTTGGGACGGTTCGGGGAACGCATGTTCAATCCGACGCGAGTTGCGGCGGTCGTTTGTGTGGCGATGCTTTGGGCCGCGCTCGCTTGCGGCGGCATTGATCCGGCAGTTGCCGGACCGGTCGCGACAGGGCGCGAGGCTACCGCAACGCCGTCGGTCGAGCCCAGCCAGCCGGCGAGCGAATTTCATGGACGCGCCTATTTATTCCGCGGCGCCCTGGGGCCGATTTTTTCGCGCGGGATGGATCACCTCACCGAAAAGCTCGAAGATGCGGGTATTACCGCAAGCGTCTACGAATTCACCATTTGCCAGCTGATTGCCGCGCGTGCGCTGCGCGAGTATCGCGCGGACCCGGCCCCGATCATTCTCATCGGGCACTCGATGGGCGGGCTTTGCGCGGTGAAGTTTTCCGAGATCCTCGAGGCTGAAGGCATCCGGGTCAGCCTGGTCGTCACGATCGACCCGGCCCACGTCACGCCCGAGGTTCCACTCAATGTCGATCGCTTCATCAATATCTTCCTGTCGAAGGATGTTCTCGGCGGCGGCGACGTCAAACCGAAACCGGGCTTCCGCGGTCACTATGCGAGCTTCGATCTCTCCAAGCGCAAGGAGGTCTTGCACATCAACATCGAAAAGAACGATACCATCCAGGAACAGCTGGTGACCAAGGTGCTTCAGCTTGCGACCGCAAAAGGCGAAGGCGATCCGGTGCCGATCCGCTACGTCGTTCCGCCCGACACGCCGATCGAGCTTTGGGACAGCGGCATGCCGGTGTTTGCGCGGCCTGGCGACAGTTTGCAGTCGATCGCGGCGGCGTACCACGTGCCGCTATGGTCGGTCACCCAGATCAACAAGGGCCCGGACCGCACGCCGCTGGTGCCGGGCGAACGCATTGTCGTTCCGCGCCGTCTGATGCCGCTTGTTGAGATTTCGGGACAGGCGCCATCGCCGCGCTGAAGCCTGATCCGGACTTCAGGGGCCGCGTTAGCGCAGGGCGATTTTCTTTCTCTCGCGCACGATAAGCGCCAAAACGCGCCGGCGCGGAGATCATGCTTCAACAATTCGGAGACGCGATCGCGCTCGGACCTCGAACGCAAGCGCTCAGCGCTGCGGCAGGAACGGAACCAGCATGGGAACGCGGCGGCAATAGGGACCATAGGCATCCGCGCCGAGTTCGGTGGTGAGGAAACCTTCCTCCATGCGGGCCTTTTGCCAGAGCCCGAAAGCGATCAACGCCGCGCCGAGCAGCGCTGTCGCGGTTCCGACCGCGATGCCCGTTGCAATCATCGCGCCGATGAGCCCCGTATAGATGGGATGACGAACCAGCCCATAAGGGCCGGTGTCGATGACACGATGGCCCTCCTTGCGGGTGATCGCATTCGACCAGAAACGCCCGAGATGAATTCGCGCCCACCACGTGAACAGGCATCCGGCGAGCGTCAGCGCTGCGAGCACATAAATGCCGGCATTGCCGAAGTGCCAAAGCGGCTTCTCCCCGAGCACTTGTGAAGTCCAGGGCGTGAGCAGAACGGCGCCGACGAGAATGGGGATGCGGTAGGCGCGTGAATCCCAGGTCCGCACGTGCTTCTCGGTCCGGCCCGAAAAGAACGAACCGACGGCCCAGCTCAAGAGCCAGCCAACCCAGATGAGCGCCAGCAATTGTGTGGGCCAGGTAGCGGTCCAACCGCTCCAGACGAAAGCTAACAACGGATTCGGATCATGCGTCATGAGCAAATTATATTCCTCATTGGAGGGCGCTGGCAAATCCCGGGAAAATCGAATTACGAGCGGGATTTGTGATGCTCGCGGGCATCGAGCAGATAGGCGATGGTATCGCGCAAGGTGGGTTCGACGGGGCGCGGCGCATAGCCAAGTTCGCGACGCGCCCTGTCGATCGAGAGATCGGTTGCCCGCATCGCTATCCGGACACCCTCGGCTGTGCCGGTCGGCGGACGGTGAGTTACATGATCGGATATGAGCTCCAGCATTTTGGCGGAGATCTCGGCCAGACGTCCGGGAACTGCGATCGACAAGGAGCGGCGGCCGCTGATCATCGCCATCAGCTGCAGAATTTTTTTCAACGGGATGCTCTCGCCGCCGAGAATGTAGCGCTGGCCGATCTGCCCGCGTTCCATCGCCAGGATCAGGCCTGCGGCGACATCTCGCACGTCGACCAGATTCACGATGAAGTCGAGATACAGTTGCACGCGCGCACGCAGAAAATGCTGCAGCATCGCGGTCGGGGGAGTGAGGTTGTGATCGTGCGGTCCGATCGGCATGGTCGGCGTGCCGATCACCAGCGGAAACCCGGACGCCGCAGCCTGCGTCGCAAACCGCTCGGCCAGCATTTTCGAGCGTGTATAAAGGCCGGGCATTTCCTCCGGTGGCAGCAGGCTGAGGTCGTTGGCTCCGCCGCGCGACGGCGAACGGCGAAAAAGGATGGACTCAGTCGAACAGTGCAGGAAACGGGTGATGCCTTTCTTGCGCGCCGCCATGATCACGACTTCGGTGCCGTGTCGGTTAACAGCATCGAAGTCAGCCTTTTGAGGTAGCCACATACCGGGAAGCCCAGCCAAATGGTACACCTCGTCGACGTCGGCAAGGGCCTCATTGACCGCCCCGGGATCAATTACGGAGCCTTGGACATAATGGACTTCAGAGACGGCGCAGTTCGGAGAGCGAAGATCGAGGACCCGCACCTGCCCACCGCTTTTCGCAAGCGCCGAAACCAGGTGTTGCCCGATGAAGCCGGTGCCGCCCGTGACAAGTACCCTGGTCATGAGTGTGGCAGTGGCTCGACCTGATGATCCTCGGCATAGGATGAAGAACGGCGGGGCGGCTGCGGTGGAACTTGAGCGAGGATGACCGCCAGATCGTGCCGGAAGCCAAACGCAATGAACAGCTTGGCCATGACGAACATCGGGCCGAGCAGCAAATGCGTCGGGTTGTCGACCAGTGCCGGTTGACGGCGTTCGAAAACGCGATGACCCACAACCTGAAAGCCGATACCGATGACGATCATGATCGCCGTGAGCGACCATACCGCGATCGGAGTGGCATGTCCGACAATGAGCGCGGCCGCCGAAAGCAGCATGACGGCGACAGCAACGATCGCCGCTCCCAACGCCGAATCGAGCAGCAGCCAATAGATCAGGACCGGCAGCACCATGATCGGCGCCATGGTGGCGAAAGCACCGAGCGCGTAAACGTGCCACATGCTCAGCGGAAGAACCGCAGCCGTGAACAAGCACAGGATGCCGAACACATGCATCGCGCAGTTCCACGGGTCGCGATGATATTCCACGTAATCCGTAAGCTGACGTTTGAAAAAGGCATTCATGTTAATAGGCTCACTTCAACCTTTCTTCGCTCGGAACAGAGCAAAGAGCTGATGTTTTGAAATTGGACAGTGCTGTCTTACCGCTGGGCCCGGGTACTTAAACTTGTGAGCATCCCGAAGTCAATTAATGGCGACGGCGGCCGTATGTCGCCCTTTTTCTCGTTTTCTGCACCGCGTAAATCGTGACTTCGAAGGCGAGGCTGCTGCTTCAGGCATGCACCAGGCGCCACAGGATGGCTCCGGTTGCGCCGAGCCAGAGAACGATGGCAGCGGTGGCCTGAATCCCAAAGCCCCTTCCGCGCCTGTTGGCGGCATTTGAGTAGCCGATAAGGTAAGCAATACGGCCGGCGATCCAGACCGTGCCTATGGCAGCTGCGACCCAATCGCTGATGTAGATCGCAAACAGCCAGAGCGACGGCAAGAAGATCGGCAGCCATTCCAGCGTGTTCATCTGCACCCGAAAAATCCGCTCGAAATCGGGATTGCCCGAAATTGCCGGCGCCTTGATGCCGAAAGCGGCGCGCGCTCTCGACACCCGCACACCGGTCAGGAAATAGAACAGCAGTGCAAGGCAGGTTACGAGCGCCGTCAGGTGATACATGCGAGTATTCCTCTTCCGGTTAAAGACGCGGGCCTCAATAGCCGGTCATCTCGAGATATCCAATACCGCTGTGGCTGCCGCCAAAACTGATCGGTCCTTCCCAATACGGAAAGCTCGTCCCCATCCAGCTCTTCGCATTCAGCGGCGCGCAGGAGATCGTCAGCGCCAGGGCTGGAATCGCAATATCCCAACTGGTCGGAATCTTGCGCCCCTCGATCGCGGTGAATTCCTTCGGCGTGATGGTGAGGTCGCCCGATGCGATTTGTCGGGATTTGCCATCCGGAGAAAACCATTTGCCCGAAATGAAACTGTTGCCCTCTGTCTGCCGCAGCCGAAACAGCATGAGCTTCTCGCCGGAATTGAAATGCAGCGCCAGCCAGTCCCAACCCTTCTGATTGGAGGCAAGCGGTTGACTGCTCCATTCCCGATCCATCCAGGCAAGGCCGGTCACTTGAACCCGCTTGTCGTCGATTGCAACATTGCCGGTCGCCCTGAAATAAGGCTGGCTGTAATAGTAGGAGGCCTGTCCCCGATCGGATTTCCTGCTGTAGCCATCGTCGCCTTGCAGGACCAGCGCGTGATCGGCATCGAGCCGAAGCGCGTAGGCAAAATCGGCACCCGAAGCGTTCAGGTCGAGCGGCGCGACCGTATCGTCGTGCATTCCCTCAAGGCCGCGCATCTGCCACGCATCGATAAAGGCGCGAAACGGCATCGTCTCGACGCTGGCCTGGCCGACGCCACCACGCGCGAAGGTTTCGCTGAAACGGTGGGTGTCGGCGCGCGTGACCGCGGCGTGGCCCATCCAGATCTGTTGGTTGGCCCATCCTTCCTGCTGCGCGCCCGGATGCATGGCCTGGCGGAACAATGTCCATTGCGCGCCATAGGCCGCGCCGCTCGAATCCGTCAGATTCGCGGTGACATACCACCACTCGATGCGAAAATCCGGATGGGGACCATGATCGGCCGGGAAGGTGAGTGCCTTGCCGGGAACGACGGCTGCAAACCCGTCACCGCTCATGCCAAGTCCCGCAAAGCCCTGCGCAAGGCCGCTCGTCTGTGCAAGCGGCAGAAGAAGCGCGCCGCCCGCGAACGCACGACGGGAAATTCGATGGCTATCGCTCATCGGCAAAAACCTTGACGAGGGTTGCCGGTTGAATTCGCGTCAGCTTCAGCACCGGAATTGCGGCGGCGACGACGGACGCCGCCATGGCCACGCCGAGAAGCTCGAGCAGCTGCAGCGGGAAGACGTGAAACGGCAGCCGCCAACCGAACGCCTTGACATTCACTACCGCAATCAGGCACCAGGCAACCGACAGACCCAGCGGCAGTGCAAGCAAGGCCGTGATCAAGGCGAGCGACATCGTCTTCAGGAGCTCGATCGCAGCAAGCCGGCTTCGCGTGATCCCGATGGCCCAAAGCGGCGCGAGCTGCGGCAGTCGCGAATTGCCAAGCGTAAGCAGGCTGGTCAACAGAGCGATGCCGGCAACGCCGAGCGTGAAGGCGTTGAGCGCCGCCGTCACGGCAAACGTGCGGTTGAAGATACGCGTCGACTCCGCCTTCAAGGTGGCCTGATCGACGAGGCTGCGGCCGTCCAATCCAAACTTGTCCTGCAATGCGGTCATCAGCGCGGGAACAGCGGCAGGATCGGCGCGCAGGCCCAATCGCGTCAGCGGAATGCTGGGGAAATGCCGGGTGAGGGCGGCAAAATTGACGGCGATCTGGCCTTTCGGATTGCCGTAATCCGCATAGACGCCGATCACCTCGAGCGGCCAGATGCCTCCCGGTGCGGGCACCTCGACCTCGTCGCCGATTGCAAGTTTCATCCGGCGCGCCAATTGCTCGCTGACAAAAGCTGCCGCGCCGGGGCGCAGTCTGGTCCAGGCATTTGCGACCGAGTCGAGTAGCGGCCAGTGATCGCGATAGGTGGCATGGTCGGGAAGACCGAGAATTTCGACCGGCGCGCCGCCTATCTGCGTATCGGCCCGACCGCCCGGCAGGATCGCGGCGACCTCGGGGCGATCGCGCAACCATGCCGCTATCTCCGAAGCCTGCGCATCGTCTGCTGCGTTGATGTAGAGATCGGCGGCCAAACGTCCGTCGAGCCAGGCGATAAAGGTGCGGCTGAAGGTCTCGACCATGGTGCCGACGCCGACATTGACCGAGAGCGCGAGCAATAGTGCCATCAAGGCCAGTGACAACCCCGAGAGCTGCTGGCGGCTGTCGGCCCAGAACCAGACCGCAAGCGCCTCACGCGCCCGCCGCTGGCCCTGAGCGAGCACGAGCTCGAGCATCCCGGGCAATATGAGTGCTGCGCCAAGCAGCAGAAAGGCCAGCACCGCAAAACCGGCAACAAGAGAATCGCCGA